>Ga0193753_10002616_pt1 | contig 14028 bp, 9 predicted proteins | sample H1c2metaG_FD_144925 | JGI IMG/M metagenome (GOLD analysis project Ga0193753, IMG submission 144925) | Soil microbial communities from a riparian zone of the East river system, Colorado, United States - H1c2 | ecosystem: Environmental > Terrestrial > Soil > Riparian zone | place: USA: East River... | reverse complement strand
AGCTTCAGGTGTGTGAGGTGGGTCGGAAGTCGACCCGCTGAAATACTCGGCACAAGCCCCGACGGCTGCCGCTACGAGCGACGAGATGTTGACGTTGAAGATTCGGTATAAGCGCCCGGACTCGGACACGAGCCGACTGATGATGCAGGCGATTCGGGACACGCAACCGGAAGCGCAGGCTTCGCGTGACTTGCGCTGGGCGGCATCGGTCGCGTGCTTCGGAATGTTGCTTCGAAACTCGGAGCACAAGGGTGGCGCGACGCTCTCGATGTGCGACGGGCTGGCGCGAAACGCGCTCGGTGCGGATCCGGAGGGCCAGCGTCACGAGTTCGTGTCGCTGATCGACCAGGCGAAGATGCTCGGACTCGGTGCGGCGGCCGTAAAGGTCGCGGCCCCATCGGCCAAGCTCGCGCGCTGATTGCCGATACGGACTGACGCCACTGCTTCGCCCGGACCGAGAACTCTCGCGCTCCGGGCGAAGCTGTTTGAGTGAGCGAGTAGTGCTAGGGTGCGGCGTGGATGGTTTTCGCAACGAGGCGCTTCGGTCTGCGCTTCGCAACGCAGTCGGTGGCAAACGTACGGCGCTCGAAGAGCTCTTGATGCGGCACGGTGGCTTGCCGGGCCCCTCTCCGAACCTCAAGCTAGCCGCGGCGTTTGGCGCGGAGATCGGGCTGATTCCCGAGTCGACTCACCGCTTGCTAACGGACTTTGGCGACGAACCGAGCCCTCAAGAGTCGCCGCGTGCGTTTCTTCCAGTTGCGGCCGCCTACGGTTGGACCGCGCAGTTGCGGAGCGGGCGCGATGTCGAGGTCGCTTGGTCGGGCGTGCTGGAGATCGCGGCGGATTCGAGGCGTCCGGTTCGCCTCGGCATGATCGCGGCGCTTCGCGAGCTCTGCAGCACGGGCGAAGCTGCGGATGCGCTGGTGGCGCACGCCGTCGAGTGGCTCGAACACGAGGATGTGGCGATTCGTTTTTCTGCCAGCGCGGTCGTGCTGGAGGTTCTGACCGACTCGCACGTCATGGGCGCGGTTCGCGATCTCGACGGCTTTCTGGCCTACGTATCGCATGGAATCGACATGGTGACCGACGCGTCGCGTTCGGCCGAGCGTCTCGAGGGCCGGCGCCGGATGTTGACCTCGCTCTCGTCGCTCACTGCGGCCATGGCGAAGCAGCTGAGAGCTGCGGACCGCGGAGCGGATTGGTTGGCGGCGGAGTGTGAGCGCGCGAAGCACCCCGACGTGCGTGCTGCGTTGTCGCAGGCGTTACTGACCTTGGCGAAGTCGAATGTCCCTCGCGGCACGGTGGAACGGTTGCGCAAGGTGTTGGAAGCCAGCGCGAAGCCGCTCCGTGATCATGCGCGCGTGAGGCCAGGTACCGGTCGAGGCCGCAAGACCCGCACCATTCGTTGAGGCTTTCGAGCTCGTGCGGAGGCCGCACCCGTTCTAGGCGTGCCACGCGGCCTAACAAGCGACGGCTCTGTTTTGGGAGGGTGGGGGCTGCCGCCTACGGCAGCCGAACCCCTTCTGAGACGCCACTTGCCCGGTTTCTCAAGGTCGCGAGCCCGTTTTCGGGCCTCTCCAGTTAGGCGCGGTTCCGAAGACGACCGACTGCACGCATCGCGCACTTCGGGTTTCCCTCGCAGGCGAGACGGACTAAGTTCCCGGCCCGGGGTCACTTAGATAACAAGGGGAAGGTCGTCGGATGAACGCGGCACACTTCACGTCGAACGATAACGATACGGTCGCCACTAAATTCTTGTCGAACGTCGCCGAACACGGCGACCTGATCGCGCTTCGCATGCGTCGCCCGGACGGCACGTACCGCGAATGGACCTACCGGCAATACGCCGACGACGTCGCACGCTGCGCGGCCGGTCTTCTCGCACTCGGTTTCGGACCCGGCCAACGCATCGTGATGATGTTGCGCAATCGTCCGGAGTTCCACATCCTGGACATCGCAGCGTACTTCTGCGGCGGCACACCGGTCTCGATCTACAACTCGTCCTCGCCTGAGCAGATCAAGTACCTGGTCGATCACAGCGAAGCGACGATCGTCGTCGTCGACGACCTCGAATACCTCGCACGTGTGTCTGCCGTTCGCGCCGAGCTGCCGAAGCTGAAGCATGTCGGCGTTCTCGGTTCGGAAGCGCCGGTCGGCGTATTCAGCTGGGACGCGTTGATGGACCACGCGCCGATCGACTTGGTGAAAGCTCAACACGCGAGCGAGCCCGGCGGTCTAGCCACGTTGATCTACACGTCCGGCACGACAGGCCCTCCGAAGGCCGTAATGATCACGCATCGGAACGTGGTCGCGAGCGGTGTCAGCACACTGCAGACGGTCGCGGCTCATCCGAAGCTCGCGAACGGTTTGGCCGGCGTGCGCTTGGTCAGTTACCTGCCAATGGCTCACGTGGCCGAACGCGGCACGAGTCACTACGGGCCGGCGATGTACGGCCACGAGGTCACGTGTTGCCCTGACGCAACGCAGCTCGGCTTGTATTTGCGCGAGGTAAAGCCGCAGATCGTGTTTGGCGTTCCGCGCGTTTGGGAGAAGTTGTACGCCGGCATCCAAGCCGCCGTCAGCGGCGATCCAGAGCGCGCGAAGAAGCTCGGTGAAGCGGTCGACGCCGCCCTCGGCTTGGTCGAGAAGATTCAAGCCGGAACTGCGACCGACCAAGATCGAGCGACCTATCAGTTTCTCGACGACGTCGCGTTCAAGAATCTGCGCACGCTGATCGGTCTCGACGAGACGTTCCTCGCTGTGACAGGCGCGGCTCCGATGCCGCGCGAGCTGCAGTTGTGGTTTCGCGCGATCGGAGTTCCGATCAGCGACGTCTACGGCATGAGCGAGTCGTGTGGTGCGATGACGTGGTCGCCGCTCGATGTGAAGCCGGGCACGGTCGGTCGCGCGCTTCCGGGTCTCGAAGTGAAGCTGGCCGACGACGGTGAGATCATCTGCCGCGGACCCAGCGTGTTCAGCGGGTACCTGAAAGCGACGCAGCAAACTGCAGATGCGCTCGACGAAGATGGCTGGCTCCATTCGGGCGACATCGGCAAGCTCGACGACGACGGCTACTTCAGCGTCGTCGACCGAAAGAAAGAACTGATCATCACCGCCGGTGGCGAAAACATCAGCCCGGCCAACTTGGAAGGCGCGTTGAAGCTGATCCCGCTCGTCGGTCAGGCGTGTGTGATCGGTGACCAGCGGCCCTTCGTGTCCGCGTTGATCGTGCTCGATCCCGACGTCGCTGGAGCGTGGGCGAAGCGTCACGGGATCGCTGACACGTCATTGGCAACCCTCTCGCGCAATCCTCAGGTCATCGCTGAAGTCGAAGCAGGCCTAGAGACTGCGATGGCGAATTTCGGCCGCGTCGAGCGCGTCAAGCGAGTCTCGATCCTCGGCAATGATTGGCTCCCCGATTCGGAAGAGCTCACGCCGACGGCGAAGCTGAAGCGGCGCACGATCATGTCGAAGTACAAGCCCGAAATCGAAGCGATGTACGCGACGACGTTGGCACCGCCCGAGTCGGTCATCGCGGCGCAAGAGGCGGAGCGCGTAAAGCGCGGCTAGCCAGGCTTCACGCGGAAGATGTGAGATGCCCGCCGCACGGAGGCAGCGACCTAACAACGGTCATGCTCGGTGCGGCGGTTCCAATTTTGGCTCGAGCGTCGGCCAGGTCACGGGTCGTAGCTGCAAAACGTGCCGGTGCGCAGTGCGCGCTCGATCTGCCGCCCGAGCTCGGCGTCGTGCTCGGAGATGCGCCGCAACGTATCGCGCAGTCGCCGTTGCACGTTGACGCGCGCGCGCTCTACCGCGGCCCCGCTCTTACGAACGCGGCCCGACAAGCCCACCGCGCGCGACAATTCTTGCAGCAGGGCTTCGAGCTCGGTTTGAAGCCGCTCGACCCGACCTAGATCGTGATCGGCTTCGGCTTGGGCCAACTGCGCGCGCAAACTCGCGACCCGATCGCGATACTCCGCACGCGCTTGCGGGTCGAGTATTTCCCCGGCATCTCCAGTATCGATTGCTCCCGTGGGCTCGATCAGATCGAGCACGTGGTATTCGCGCCTCGGTTCAGCCACGAGCAGATCGAGAATCCGCAGGCCTTTGGAGTCGTTGAGCCGAAGGCTGCACTCGCCGTACGAAAGCAGCCACACGTCCGCCTCGCGGGTCATGCACAGCTGCCTTGGGTTGGCAGCGGATGGCTGCGATGCCGAAGGCAGGGGAGGCGTGGCCGGCCTCAACTCGATCCACGCGAGCGCGCTCACGAGATCAGGCATTTCGAGCTGCCTTGCCAACGGCGCGAGACGCGCGAACTGCTGCGCCGCCGCGTTGGGATCGCGCGTGCTCAGAAACCGCCCGTAGTCCCAGCGTGCCCATGTTTCGTGCGTGACCGAGCTCACCGCACATGCGTCGTCGATCGCTTGCTCGAAAGCTCGCCGCGCCTCGGGTTCGTTCCCGAGCGTGGCATGTAACAATCCCAGCACGCGCGCGATCGGACCATCCCAAGACATCGCGTACATCCCACCTTGTTCGAAGCGTTCGCGCGATGCCGACACGAGCGCGAGCAGGCGTTCTGCGCGGGTTCGGTCGTTGGCCGCCGCACAGATTTCGGCCGCGTGCTCGAACATCGTGTGATCCTTCAAGTGGATCACGAGCTCGGCGCTCTGCGCGTCTGGTAGCTTCGGTGTCGGCGCAGCGCGCGTCTCCACGCTGTCCAACAGTACTCGAATGAAAGCGCGCCCCAGCGTATCACTCGTTTGCATCGCAGGTTGCATCAGCGCTGCCGCCTCGGCCGACCGCGCCTGCAAGCGAAGGTGGCTCGCTTTCGCCGCTAGCAGGGCTCCAGTGGCATTGGGATCGCCGGACCGTGAGGCGAGGTCGGTCGCTCGCGCAAAACATGCGTGGCAGAGGTCGAAGTCTCCGAGGAATGCAGCCTCGGCGGCGCGCATCACGGCGATTCGCCACCGGTAGTGCGGATGTCCGAGCTCCGTTGCGATCTCTTCCGCCCGAGTCAGAGTCGCCCGCGCTTCCGAAATCTCACCGATGGCGACACACGCGAGCGAGAGCCGCAGCATGCCGCGCAGTGCCTCGGTGCGATCCTGGAGCTGCTCCGCGAGCGCGACGTGTTCGCGATGCAGCGGCATGCACTCTGGCGCACCGACGAGATCCATCATGGCCGAGATGCTCGCGCGCATGACCTCGAGGAGCGTGGCTGGGTCGCCTTGCTCCCGCGCCAGATCGATCGCGTGACGTGCGAGCGCGATCGGTTCCGCGGGTTCGTCCGCCGGCTGCATCGCAGCGGCCAATCGCGCGAGCACGCGCGCCCGCAGCCCCGGTTCTCCGCTCTGCAACGCGGCCGCGGCCTCCTTCAATAACGCGACGAGTGTGGGGTCGACGTTTGCGATCACGAAGACACTGCCGTATGCGAGCGCCGAGTGCGCCAACAGCACACCGGAGCCCGCGACACGTGCGAGGCGTGCCGCCTCTCGGCAGCTCGCACGACCACCGTCGATCTCGCCCGCGTCGATCTGCGCGCGCCCCAGGTCGATGTACAGCTGTGACACTAGTGCGTCGTCGCGGGGCGTCGCAGCACTCGCTGCACCCACTGCGGCACGAAATAACTTGGCGGCCTCCGCAAACGCGAACTGCGACCGCGCATGCGCGGCAGCCGCCCGCGCACCCTCGATCGCGACAGTACGGGCGCCCGAGCCAGCCTCGAGATAGTGATGCGCGATCTCCGAGAGCGAGGCGCCATCGCGTTGGAGCGTGTCAGCCAGGGTGCGATGGAACTGCTCTCGACGCAGCGGTTCGAGGTCCGTGTACAACACGTCACGAAACAAGCCGTGTGTGAATCGATAGTCGCCCGGCGCAACCTCGAACAGAACGGCTGCGTCGATCGCCGCTGCGAGCGGCACTGCGAGCTCAACCGGTTGCCGGCCCGACATCGAGGCTAGTGTCGTGCGCAGGAACTCGCGTCCGATTACGGACGCCATCTCGCAGACTTCACCTGCACTACTCGGCAACGCGCTGAGCCGTTCGCGGATCGCTGCGCGCACGCTACTCGGCAGCTGCACGCCGGCCTGCGTGCCTCGGGCGAGCAATAGACGCGTGGTCTCCACGAGAAACAGCGGATTGCCTTCAGTCGCGTCGTAGACCGCCGATACGAGTGGGTCGGGAGGGGCTTCTCCAATTACGCTCTCGAGGTGCGCCGCGACTTCGTGCCGGCGCAATCGCTGCAACGTCAACGTGTGGGCGCGGCCGGTGATACGCTGAAAGGCCGCTGCACTCTGCGACTTCGCCGCCTCCGCTTCGCGAAAGGTCCCGACGATCGTGATCGCGGAAGAGCGTAACGCAGCGGCTGCGAACTCGATCAGCTCGATCGATTCGGGATCGGCCGCGTGCAGATCCTCCAGCACGATGAAGCAGGGCTTTTCTCGGGCTGCGTTCATGAGCACCGCAGTGATCGCGTCGAGTAACGCAAAGCGCGCGACCTTCGGATCGCGCTCGGGGCCGAGCTGGTGTGCCCATTGTTCAGCCAGCTCGGGCAGCAGCGTGATGAGTGGCGCACAACGCGCAGCACCGATTTGCTTGGTGAGCGTGTCGATGGCGACGTTCGCGAGGATGTGCCGCAACACCTGCAACCACGGCCAATACGCCGGCGCTCCACCGGCTTCCCACGCCGCACCCCACGCGACCAACAAGCCTTCGCGTGCAGCCCGGCGAGCTACCTCTTCGCACAGGCGACTTTTGCCGATGCCCGGCTCACCGGCGAGGAGCCAAACCCCGCCACTGCCCGCGCGCGCGTCGCCGATTGCGACGGACAGCTCGTCCAACTCGCGCGCTCGCCCTAACAGAGATGATTCGGGCACCTGGTCAGTGTGACTCGCTTTCGAAGGCATCGTAAAGATCAGAGTGCGGCTCGCGCCGACGGCGCGGCATGCCAGCGCGTGCCATGCGGCGCCCAGTTTTCACGTACGCGCACGACTCGAAAGCTGGTGCGTTCCAACAGCTCGTGCGCTGGGTTCGCTTCGCCGCTGACCGGTTCGCCCGTCTCGGCACTGATCTGCTGGCAACCGAGATCGAGCGCGACCGAGACGGCGCGCTCGAGCAACTCTCGCTGTGCGCCGCGACGCCGGTACGTACTGACCGTGGACATCAACGTGATATGCGCGAGCTCCGCATCGACGTGCATGAGCAGCGCCGCGGTCGCCTCTCCGGCGGTGTCGCGTACGACGTAAGTGTGCCATCGCGGTGCCCCGACTGCGGCTGCGATCAACGAACCAGCAGCCTCCGGCATGTCGAAACCAGACACCATCAACGCTGCGACTGCGGCCGCATCGCGTCGACTTGCACGTTCCACTCGCTGCGACAGTGGACCGGTGGCCAAAGACTCGCGTTCGCGAACGAGTACGTGCCAAGAACGTGGATAACGCGAGAGGCCGAGCGCGTGCAGATGGCGTCGTAGTGCGTCGCTCTGCGTGGCAGCTGGCAGATGCACGAAGTAGCGCGGAATGGCTTGGGCACGGAACCGCGCGACCACGCTGTCTGCGAGCGGCACGGCATCCGGCATGGAGTCTTCGAGGCCAAAGCTCCGATTGAAGAGCAACGAGTCGATGCCGCGGCTACGCAACACGAGGCTTGGGCCGCAATGTGCGACGCTCAGACCGAGCCGGCGCTGCAACACCGGCGAGCCGCCGCAGGTCATCAGGTCGCAGTGCGCGGCCCGCTCGATCCATTCGGCTCGCGCCGCGGCCTCGGCAACTGATCGATCGTCCATGGATCCAAGGCGTTGCCTGCGACGGAACAATGTTCCGTCCGGTTTCGGAGCCCGAACGAACGGAGTTCGGTGCGCCGGCACGCCTTCTCGGAAAGGGCGCACAGCCCGCATTCGAAAGGAACCCAATGGCACTCGAGGATCTGATCGGACTCGGCATCGTCGCTACGTTTTTAGGCTTTGCGGCAGTCGAGGCGTTGTGGCCGGCGCGGGTGTTCCCGGCGTCGGCATATTGGAAGACGCGGGGCCTCATCGGTTTCGTGCTCCTGATGGGCCTCAATACGCTCTTGCCGCCGCTCTGGGACGGTTGGTTCGGGGCCCATCGATTGCTCGACGCGTCAGGTCTCGGCACGCTGGGTGGAGCGCTGTACGGCTTCCTCGTGCTCGAGCTCGGCGTGTACGTGTGGCATCGCCTGATGCACCGCACGCCGGTGCTCTGGCGCGCATTTCATCAGATGCATCACAGTGCCGAGCGCGTCGACATCTGGGGAGCGGCGTATTTTCATCCGCTCGATATGATCGGCTTCAGCTGCCTATTCAGCTTTACGCTGATCATGGTTGCGGGCGTAGCTCCCGAAGCCGCGATCATCGCCAATCTCACCGCCACGTTCTACTCCTTCTTTCAACACGCGAACGTGCGAACGCCCCGTTGGCTCGGCTACATCATTCAGCGACCCGAGTCGCACTCGCTCCATCACGAGCGCGGCGTGCACGCTTACAACTACAGTGACCTGCCGCTCTGGGACATCGTCTTCGGAACGTTCAGAAACCCTGCGGTTTGGCAGGGTCGGGCAGGGTTCCACGACGGGGCGTCGTTGCGTATCGGCGCGATGCTGGTTGGTGCAGACGTAGGCGAAGCACGGACGCCGCCGGCGACGTCATCGCGACTCACGGCGTGAGCGCTGGACGTCGCGGTGTTTCAGTGCCTCGGGACCTCGGGACACGTTGGAACGGATCGATCAACTCGCGATCCTTCAACAAAAGATCTTCCGTGTCCCGCGTCGGCACGGTGAGGGCGTCGCGGCTTGCGGGGTCACGCTTCACTGCACGTGCCTTGTTCTCACTCGGCGCACGAACGTCGCGACTGCGTTCCTGCTTGGCCGCCTGCGTCGGGGCGAACGGTGCGCCCACTCCTGCGTCGCGCGCGGCGACGTCGCGCAATCGCGGCACGCTTGCATCGTGATCCTCGAGAGTGATCCGGAGCGGGCGTTCGTCGCCTGAGCTCGGAGCTGTTGCCGCTGTGAGCGGCTTGATATCCGTAACGAGCGGATTCGCCTCGGTCTGCGGTCGGAGCAACACTGCAGCGACGAGTGCGGCCGCCAGTGCTCCACCCAGCGCGGCCGCCAGCGGCCACCCTGGAAAGCGCCGTGCCCGCGTGACCCGTACGACAGCGCGGAGAGATCCATCGGTTCGCGGCGGCTCGACCCCCGAGATCGTCGTGATGGCCGTGGACACCGTGGCGGGCGGGCCAAGCGAACGGAACTGCGTCACGTCCTGCCGCTTACGGACGCGACCGCCCAAGAGCGAGTGCTGAAACGCATGAATCAGCGCGTTGATCGATGGGTAGCGCGCTTCGCGGTCGCGCTGCATCGCTTTGATCACGACGTCCGACATCCCGCGAGGCAGCCCCTCGACGAGCTGATCGAGCGGCACCGGGGTCTCGTGCAGGACCTGAAGGATCAGATCAGGAAACGAGCCAGCGTCGAACGGCCGCCGGCCCGCGAGCAACTCGTAGAGAATGACGCCGAATGCGTAGACGTCCGCGCGCGCATCCACGACTTCGCCTCGTACTTGCTCGGGAGACATGTAACTCGGCGTGCCGAGGATCGACCCGGGAACAGTCAGATTGCCGGACTGGACACTGCTGTCGTTCACGAGCTTGGCGATCCCGAAGTCGAGCACCTTCGGCACCTCGGGGCCTCGCGCCGTACCACGCGAGATGAAGATGTTCGCGGGTTTGAGATCGCGGTGAACGATGCCGGCAGCATGTGCAGCCGCGACGCCTTGCAGACACGGCACCAGCACCTCGGCCGTCGTTCTCGCGTTCAGTCGCTGTCTGCGCTGCAAGCGCTGAGCGAGTGACTCGCCGCGCAAGAGCTCCATCACGATGTAGAACGAGTTTTCAGCCTGACCGACGTCGTAGACCTCGACCACGTTTGGATGCTCGAAGCGGCCGGCGACTTGCGCTTCGCGCATGAACCGTTGGACCGCGTCGCCGGTGGCGACGAGCTCCGGCTTCAGCAACTTCACAGCGAAGTGCTTGCCTGTGATTCGATGGCTGACCTCGAAGACAGTCGCCATTGCACCGGCGCCGAGCTCGCGCTCGATCCGATACTTGCCTCCGACTGAATCCCCCGGACGTAACGATGACGATGTGTCGGTCACGGCAGTGCGCCTGCGTAGATCACGGTACACGCGAATCGATTCGCCCGCGACGCTCGGCAATCACGCACACGCGATCACACGTCCACCGACTAGATCGAGGTCCGATCCCTCGGCCAGCCACGCAGCGACCACGCCAAGGAACGGTGGAGGTCGGCCGAAACTGGTGCTCCGACCAACACAGCTTGACCCACCGCTGGCTTGTTCTTCGGCGCGGTGGCGCTCGCGTGCGAACTCGAAAATGGAGAGTATTCCCTCGTGCGCGCGCGGGCGCCCACGACGCCGAGGCTCTGCGCCATCGGCGGATCAATCTGTATTTGTCGGAGCACTCGTCGTACTACGCTCCGGCGTGTCCACGACCGACCCGAGTACCCCGCGGCAGTCTCAATGGCCGCCCGCACCGCCCGCACCGCCCGCGCCGCCCGCGTCCGCGAAGAACAAACTGGACGACGTGGACTCTGACGTCATTCCGACGCCGATGCAGCGCCGCGCGTTGGGCGTTTGTGCACTGGCTTCTGCCGTCGCGTTGATGTGGCTCTCGCTACCGGTGGGGTCCGGGTTGGTCCTCGGCACGCTGCTCGCGTTCTCGCTCCTGCGTGTGTACGGGCGCTTCTCGCAGCGGTTGGGCCGTCCGGTCGTCGCTGCCGTTGCGCTCGCGGTCGGCTCGGGGCTCGTGATCACGGGTGGGTTGACACTCTTGTTCTACTTGGTGATCGAGCGCGGGATCGTGGCTGCGAACAGCATCGTCCACGGCTTCGATCCCGGCGGGCCACTGCAAGGCATGTTGACTCGCGTGCAAGACCTGACGCGCGATTCGCCGATCGGTCCGATCGATCTTGCGAGTCGCGCCCGCGAAGGCGCCGCTGCTGCCGCGACGAGATTGACGACCTGGGCTGCAACCTTGGCCGGTCTCACGTTCAGCGCGTTGCTCACGCTCTTCTTCACCATCATGACGACGTTCTTCGTGCTGCGGCACTGGACCGAGCTGGTCGCGCGTGCCGAGCGAGCGTTGCCGCTTCATCCAGCGCACACGCGCCTCGTGCTCGCGGAATTTCAGAACGTGGGTGGAGAAGTATTCGTCGGCACGCTGCTCACGGGGTTGGCGCAGGGAGCGTTCGCCGCGATCGGCTACGCGATCGTGAATGTCCCGGAAGCGATGTTGCTCGGCGCGTTGACGGCGGTCTGCTCGCTCGTCCCGGCGATCGGAACGCTGCTGATTTGGGTTCCAGTCGGTGTCGGACTGATGATTGTCGGGCGTTTGGGTGCCGGACTATTCGTGTTGTTGTGGGGCGCTATAGTCGTCGGCGTCGTCTGCGACTACGTGATTCGGCCGAAGTTAGTCGGTGGACAGGGACACGTTCCGACGCTCGTCACGTTCATCTCACTGTTTGGTGGTGTCGAAGTGTTCGGTTTGGTGGGACTCATTGTCGGGCCAGTCATCGCGAGTGTCGCGCTCGCGATGCTGCGAACCTACGACCGCGAGGTCAGTGCGGATCTACGTCGAAGCCGCGAAGCTGCCGAACCCGCGCGCGAGCCACCGCGCGTCCCTGATCCGATCGAACCACCGTGACCCAGACGTCTCGCGAACGTGGTCGACACAGAGCTCGCGGGTTACGGACACTGCGAATTCGCTGGGCGGAGGACGGCGCCATTCGGTCTTTGGGAGAGCTAGTTCAGTAGTCACTCGCCGAGGTTGAAGTGCTTCGTGCGCGCGTCGAGAAACGCGCGGCGAATGCCGAGTAGCCGTGCCGCCTGCGCGTGATTCTCGTCTGCCGTCTCGAGCGTGCCGTTTACTCTCGTCGCTGATGGCGGCAGACTGGAATAGCGCCGTCACGAGCGGGCACCAGCCGAGCAAGAGCATGCTGCAGGTCGACGGCGGTGAACGCGGCTGAGCGGGGGCGCCGTAACGGCCGTATAGTGATCGGTCGACGCTCGAGATCGTCCTCGTCGCGAGCCCCTGGCCAACGAAGTCGGTTCCGTGCCTGCGGCGAAGTTGAGCGTTGTCGCCACGAGTGAGGCGTCGGGTCATGCAGCGTCCGCGAGCAGCCTCGCGAGCACCCGGCGCGCACCCAGGCCGCAATCGGCTACGTCGCACTCGGGCTCGCAGGGTCAGTCATCTGTTGCCTCCGTCGTCAGCGTTCGCGACTAGCCGGCGCAAAAAAAGGTCGGCATGCAGTTTCGGGCGCGGTCGCCGAGCCCGTAGTTCGCCGGATCGCTCACGTCGATCGAATCGACGCGCCAGCAGCGGAACTCCGGGTCGACGGCGCAACCGGTTTCCAACGCTTTCTACGCCGGCGAGTAGGCCCGTGCTCGCGGTTTGTCACGGGGCTGCTGGATTGGTCGTCCAGCCCGTGGTGAGACTAGGGTTTCTTGCGCGCGCTTGGTTGAGACTACCGTCGCGCTCGCGCGGCTCAGAAATTCCAGACCGTGTTGATTTGTACTGCGGCGTACTCAGTTGCGGCAGTGCGGGAGCGGTAAGACGCGTTGGGCGCGTGTGCGTGGGCCGCGCGTGCGTGCGTTGCGTTGTCGCTTGAGCGCTCGGCCTCGCCGCTGACGCCCGAGTTCTTGCAGCCTGACTGGCCTGGATGCAGCGTTGGATGTGTTCGCGACTGAAGTCTCGCTCGGCCATCAGAGAATTGTGCGCGCGACAGAACAGGACGATGTTCTTCTCGGTCGGAGGTCCGCCGTGCCCAAATGCTTGTACGTGATGAAACTCGAGACGACTTCGCGCGCAGCAACGTTCACCGGTTGGACTCACGAAACGGCATTGGCCTTTGTCGCGTAGATACACGCGACGCTTCGTCGCGTGAGGAATGTGTCGCGAGTTCGGCTTCGAAGTCGAACTCGCGTCTGCCGAACTCGCGGCTGATGAACGGCGTGGCTTATCGGTTTGCGCGTAGAGTTGCTTCTTGCGTTCGGACACGAGCAGCACGAGAGCGCGTTCAAAGAGCACATCGATGTCGCCGTTGGGCAGCTGATTGCGAAACAGATCTTGGGCCTCCTGCAACAAGTCACGCACGCGTTGGCCCGCGGTGAACCGAATCTTGTAGCGACCTTCGCTGATCGGCAGAGCGGGTTCGCGATTCGAAGGGTGTACGATCGGCGAAACGAGTCGCGGGCGTTCGTTCGTTCCCGCGCCTCGTTCGACCTCCGATCGCGCCAAGCTCGGCGTCACGGTCGTGGGCTGACTCAGCTCAAATGGACTAAGCAGCGTCTGGACAACCGCGCGTGTTGCGTCTGTTGCGGGAGTCGATCCTAACGCAGCGGTGCTGTCGTCAGGGAGTCTGGCCGCTGCGTTCTCGCTATCGGCGAGTACCGCGACAGCGTCAGGCTGTAACGCGCCGGTTCTGTCGTCGGGGAGCCTCGCGGCGGCATCATCGCCGTTGGCAAGGACGGTGAAAGCGCCAGTGCGCGTCGCATTTGCATTGGTGAAACGCGCAGTGGGCAAGCGGCGTATGACGGCGGGCACATCGGGCTGAGGGCAATGTTTTGCGATCAGCAGCTGGATTTCTTGCTTGGTCTTGAGGCACGCCATATTCAGCAGTTCGGCGTTCTCCGGTGTGAGCACTGGAGCGAGAAGCTTCAGTGCGGTCAGGTGCAGTTCGCCGTGGCTGAGCATTTCAAGTGAGGCGGGGAACTTGCGAGCGAAGCGTGCGGCGTGAAGTCGCAGCCCTGCTTCGGAGTCCGACATATGCAGAACGCGAACCGCGTATTCGAACATAGATTCGTATCCGAGATCTCGATGCAGTCCGCGTGCTTCGATCTCTCCCAAGTGAGCGAGCAGTTGAGCACTCACGCGTCGGTCTTCGCGAACGCAGTGACGCACGTGCAGAACCAGTTCATCGTCTGTCAGTCGTTTAACAAGCTCG
>Ga0193753_10002615_pt1 | contig 14028 bp, 8 predicted proteins | sample H1c2metaG_FD_144925 | JGI IMG/M metagenome (GOLD analysis project Ga0193753, IMG submission 144925) | Soil microbial communities from a riparian zone of the East river system, Colorado, United States - H1c2 | ecosystem: Environmental > Terrestrial > Soil > Riparian zone | place: USA: East River... | reverse complement strand
GCCCATTGTTCCTATTGGTGAGAAATTGTTATTGGAGGGCTACGATCTCTTCCTGAATCTCGGCGGCATTGCCAATATCTCCTTCAAGGGAGATCCGTACACCGCGTTTGATATCTGTGCGTGTAACAGGGTATTGAATATGCTGGCTAATGAGAAAGGAAAGGAATACGATGATGCAGGCAAGATGGCTGCGACCGGCACAACCGACAAAGCCCTGCTCGCGAAGCTGGATGCCCTGGACTATTATACGCTGCCCTTTCCAAAGTCCCTTGCTAATGAATTCGGCACGCAGACCGTTTTCCCATTGATAAAATCGGCGGGCTGCAGTCCCGAAGACGGTCTTCATACTTGTTGCGAACACGTTGTCACGCAAATAAAAAATGCGATCCTGAAAAAAGATGAGACCGCTACCGGTCGTAAACTTCTCGTTACCGGTGGGGGCGCCTTCAATACCTTCCTGCTGCAGCTTATTTCAAAGGCACTGGAAGATCTGTCTATTGAAGTGATCGTTCCCGACAGTAAACTGGTGAATTATAAGGAAGCACTCATCATGTCGCTGATAGGTGTTTTGCGCTGGCGCGAAGAAGTGAATGTGCTTTCTTCGGTGACGGGCGCCAGGGAAGATTCTGTTGGGGGAGCCATGTGGATTTAGCGTGATGAGGGAAGTTTCTGAAGAAGTCAAAAGTCAAAAGTAAAAATTCAAAAGGGCGTGTTGTTAGGAAAGCCCTTATTTTTTGTGTATTTAATTTCTCGAAGCCTATATTTCCCTGCTACGATGGAACACTCCGCCCATCACGCCCTTTTGAATTTTGACTTTTTACTTTTGAATTTTGAATTTTCCTTCTATCTTTCGCCCGAACCAAGCCTGACCGATGAGAATCTTTCTGCCACTGTTGTTACTCGCCCTGCCATGTACATTCCTGCAGGCGCAGCCAGTCGCAGATTTCAATATGGACAAGTCCGGCGGCTGCACGCCACTCAGTGTCTCATTCTCCAATACCACGAAAGGCGCATCTGCCTCGGCAAGCTACCGGTGGGACTTCGGAAACGGGAATGCCTCCGTACTCGCGAACCCGGCCGCATCGTTTTACGAAGAGAAAACATACTCCGTTACACTCACTGTTGTGGACGGCGCACAAACTTCCACCCAAACAAAGACCATCACCGTTTATCATAAGCCCGAGTTGTCATTCGATATTTCTCCTGCAAAGGGGTGTCAACCGTTGAATGTTTCATTTACCAGTCACTCTTCGCCGGGCGATGGTGTGTTGACGAATTACTATTGGGACTTCGGCGATGGCTCCACGCGCCAGGCCTCGTCGCCCACCATCTCGCATATCTATGATTTTACCCAGATAGCTTCCGTTAGTCTCACCGCCGTCAACAGCTTTGGCTGCAGCAATAGCATAAGTAAAGAAAACAGCGTAACGGTGCTTCGTCCCGTGATCGCCGACTTCGTTGCCAGCCAGGTGAATCATTGCAGCGCTCCCGCGAATGTTACATTCACGAATAGGAGTGGCGGTCCGGGAACGCTGAGCTATACCTGGGACTTCGGCGATGGTGGGAGTTCGTCGGATCCCTCTCCTGCGCATCAATATACCGCGAGGGGTGTGTACACGGTGAAGATGACAGTGAATAGTTCGGAGGGCTGCAGTAACCAACTCACAAGAACATCGTACATAAATGTTGCCGGGTTCAATTCGGATTTCCAGGTGCCGGCGCAATTGTGTTCGGATGCGAACTTGTCGTTCAATAATATCAGTACACCGCAGCCCGACCAGAGTTCCTGGCTCATCGACGGCGTCGGAGGCTATACAACTTATTACGGCTACCCGCTCCTGCATTTCTTTGGGGTACCGGGAATGCACACCATTGAATTGCTCAACCGGTTCGGCGCCTGCGAACAGCGTGTTTCGAAACAATTCGAGATAAAGAAGCGTCCTGCCCTGAATGGCTTCCTCATCGATATCACCGGTCTTTGCGGCGCCCCGGTACAGGTGAACTTCAAGGATACGAGCTCATCCGTGGCCACCCGTCAATGGAACTTCAATTACTACAATAACAATTCCACGATAGATGCCACTACACCCTCGGCTTCCTTTATCTATCCCACGGATAATATCTATTATACGCAGTTAACAGTAACGAATGCCGACGGATGTAGCGAATCCATCTTAAAGCCTGTCGCCATCAGCCGCCCGTTGATCGGCATATTTCCCGAACCCGGATCGCGTGATGAGGGATGCGTGCCGGTGACCACGAAGTTTTCTATCAGGACCACGGAGGCATTGGCCAGCTTCAAATGGAATTTCGGCGATGGACAAACATCGACCGACGCAGTGCCCAGTCACACCTACACCGTTGCCGGAATGTATAATGTATCGCTTACTTACACCACTATCAATGGCTGCACTGGAACCGTAAACTATTTCAATACCATTCGGGTAAGACAGCCGCCGGTTGCCGATTTCAGTGTGGTGGCGACGGCCTGCGGCAATACCCCGGTGCAATTCATTAACCAATCCTCTGGCTTTGCATACAATTATATCTGGAATTTCGGTGAAGGACCCGTCAATGAATCGAATGCTATTCATCAGTATCAATCGGAAGGCGAGTTCAATGTGATGCTGATCGCCAATAATGGTATGTGTAACGATACGATAGTGAAATCTGCCATCATAAAAATTTCACCACCCTTTGCCCAGATACTAAGAGTAGTCAATACCTGCGCGGGCGACCGCGGACTTGTCAGCTTCATCGACGGATCGCGCCAGGCCAATAGCTGGCGCTGGGATTTCGGTGACGGCAGCTCCACCTCGTATTCGACAGCACAGCCGGAAATAGAACATCATTATTCACGGTCGGGGCAATTCAAGGCGGTGCTTACGGTAACGAACGGCGCGTGTGTTGTGAAAGACTCGACCACGGTTTGGGTATTATTAAAACAAAACCCGGTACTCACCGCAAATGCAGCCGCCATCTGTACGGAGGGCGGATCTCTCTCTATCAAGGTCGATAATCTCGCGCAGTTTGTAGTCCCTTCCAATTACTATGTCCCGCCGTATTATAGCTACCGGGTGGTGAAGGAAGATGGCAACCCTGTATCCGCATACGTCGGCTCCCAATCGATCTTCACGCTGCCCTGGTCCGCAACACTCTCCGGCTTTACGAGCGGCCAGGAGACCTTTCGCGTGATCAGCCAGTCGGCCTATTTTAATTGTTATGATACCACCAACCTGGTCCCACTCACGATATCCGGACCTTCCGCCGCCTTCGCTGCGCTCAGCCCGGAGATCTGTTATAAGTCACCCGTTCAATTGCAGGACAATTCAACGGGCGGGAATAATATACCCCTGGTAAAATGGGAATGGAGTTTCGGAGACGGCCAGTCCGCCGTGTCTGCACAAGCAGGAACTGTGACTCATCTCTATCGCGATCCCGGCGTCTACTATGTCACTCTCCGCGTCACGGATGCCAACGGATGTTCCTCATCAATTACCAACTATGCGAACCCGGTGAACGTGACCGGACCGAAGGTTTCCTTCAGCGCATCGGGCACCAATGTTCCATTGAATACGACGGTGAATTTTTATAATTACACCAATGCCTACAATACGACAAATGTTGTGTACAAATGGGACTTCGGCAATTCCGTTACCTCGGCAGGTTATTCACCGTCGTACACCTACACGGTCGCCGGAGATTATACTGTTACACTCATTGCAGTAAACGCCCAGACACAATGCAGCGATACTGCAAGACTGGCGATAAAGGTGCGGGATTTCAATACCGGCTTCACCACCAGTACTTCCCTGATCGGCAGCAGGAGCAGTTGCCCGCCTGTACTCGCCAGGTTTAGCAATACATCCACGAACTTTACGCGGCTGGTATGGGACTTCGGTGATGGCTCTTCATTGGAGGACCGTCCCTATCCCGAGCATATCTATACACGCACAGGTATCTACATCGTTAAATTATTTGTGTATGGATACAACGGACTGTCGGATACATTTATCGATACCATCGTGGTCAGTACACCGCAGGCGACCATAGCGGCAGATGCGTTCGAAGGATGTATCGGTAAGAAAATACAACTTCATGCGCCGGCGCACCAGGGCATCGCCTCTTATAGCTGGGACTTCGGCAATGGGTATGTGGGAAATGCCAATGATAGCTTCTCCGTTCATCAATATCTTGCGCCGGGTAGTTATATGCCATCCCTTATAGTAACGGATGCCGGGGGATGTCAATCATCAGTGGCCCTGCCGCAAGCCATCGTCATACATCCCGACCCGCTCGTGAAGGTGACGCCACTTGCACCTGTGGCCTGTAAAGGCGCGGCTGTTCAACTCCAGGCTACAGGCGCTGCACAATATTCCTGGTCGCCGGCCGCCGGGCTGTCGGCCGTAAATATTCCCGATCCATTCGCATCACCCGCATCGACGATGATGTATTCCGTAAGCGGCACCGATGAGAATGGGTGTAAGGGGAATGGCAGTATTACCGTGACAGTACCGGTTCCTTTTACGCTCGCCATTGCTTCCAATGCAGAGGTGTGCCGGGGGAGTAGTGTACAATTGAAGGCGGAAGGAGCTGCTTCTTATGCGTGGGTCAATGGAACGACAGGATTGAGCAATGCCATGATCCCCGATCCTATTGCCTCTCCTTTAAACAGCACGGAGTACACCGTCACCGGCTATGATGAATACAATTGCTATTCCGATACGAAAACGGTCAATGTAACGGTCCATGACCTGCCCACCGTGAATGTGGGAGCCGACCGGGAAGTGATCTACGGTTCGGAAAATGAGTTGAAGTCGATCTATAGTTCCGATGTAACGAAATGGTCATGGTCGCCACCGGACTACCTGAGTTGCACTACCTGTCCGGCACCGGTCAGCCGGCCGTATGGGTCCATGGATTATATCCTGACTGTATCTAACAACTATAAATGCCTCGCTAAGGATACGGTTCACATCAAAGGAATATGCACCGATGGAAATATCTATATACCCACGGCCTTCACGCCAAATAATGATGGCAACAACGATCTCTTTACCGTGAATGGATATGGCGTCAGCCGCATCATTTCGTTTCGTGTGTACAATCGCTGGGGTGAGGTCGTGTTCATGAAGAAGGATTTTCATCCAAATGATAATTCATCCGCCTGGAACGGCCGCTTCAAGGGCGTCGAGGCTCCGACCGGTGTTTATGTTTATTTCGTGGAAATGGAATGTGCGCTGGGTGAAAGGTTTGAAAGAAAAGGTAGTGTTACGTTGATACGGTAGTAGAAATTCAAAATTCAAAAGTAAAAAGTCAAAAGGGCGTGATGGGCGAAGGGTACCATCGTAGCAGGAGAGGTAAATTCAAAAGTAAAAAGCCAAAATTCAAAAGGGCGTGATGGTACGAAATGTTCTATCGTAGCAGGAAAGTATTTTGGCTAATAAAATTTGATCTAAAAATTAAAATAGGGAAGTAAAAAATAAAGCCTTTCCTGATAGCACGCCTTTTTGAATTTTGACTTTTGAATTTTGGCTTCCTCAAAGCCCTAGTACAGCTTTCAACTTCCCGTAACCGCCGCGGCTCACGGGCACTCTTCCTCCGGAGCGTAGGATCGCAATGTGATTATCCTTCTCATAGGGATCGATTCGTGTGATCTGCTGTATGTTCACGATATAGGACCTGTGCGAGCGCACAAATTGCTGGCCGTCGAGAACATGCTCGAAATGACTCATCGTCTTATTCTTCAGAAAATAACCCTCCTGTGTATGGACCTTCACATAGTCATCAGCCGCCTCCAGGTAGTAGATATCATGTACGGGTATGATCTTGATCTTGCTTCCGTTCTTCACTACCACACGGTTGCTTTGGGCCGGTGACAATGAAGCCGTCTCCAGTAATTCCTTCGTCGTGGCGTCTCCGTCCGTGCTCTTGTGATCCGACCATTTCATAAGCGCCCTGTCGAACCGTTCCTGGTTGAAGGGCTTCAACAGGTAATCGATGGCATGCGCCTCGAATGCCTTGATAGCATATTCGTCGAATGCCGTGGTGAATATTACGGCCGGCGGCTGCTCGATCAGCTCAAGCATCTCGAACCCATTTATCTTCGGCATCTGGATATCCAGGAAAATAAGAGATGGCTGGTATTGCTGGATCGCCTTCAATCCTTCGAAGCCATCGGCGCATTCGGCCGCCAGTTCAAGTTGGGGATGCTTCTGCAGGTATTCTTTCACGATGCTTCTCGCGAGGTGCTCGTCGTCTATAATTACTACTTTACTCATATGTTCAAATTCAAAAGTAAAAATTCAAAAGTCAAAAATCGACTCTGAAATTAGAAGCAGGAAACATATTCAGCAACCAAACTGATAATTGGCTTTTGTATTCCTCCGTTTCTATCATACTGTCTCCGCTGTAAGCCTAATTCCCCATTCCCAATCCCTAATTCCTAGGTACCACACTCAGCCCGCCGAAGCCGCCAGCTTGGGTATCTTCACTATCGTTGTAAAAATATTATCCTTTACATCCGTCGCCAGCAGGTCATTCCGCGCAAATAACAGGTACAACCTTCGTTGTACCGACTTCAGTCCGAAGCCCGTTCCCTGTTTTGGGGAAGAAGTCTCGGGATCGAACGGATTGCTCACCTTCACCACCAACTCATTTTCCACTACTCTCGTTTCAATGCGGATGATGGTTTCTCCTGTCGTATCGTAGAGGCCGAATTTGATCGCATTTTCCACGATAGGCTGCAATAGCAGGGCCGGTAATTTCATTTGTTGCGCCACATCATCCGTTTCAATTATCGTTGCCAGCCGGTTGCCGAACCGTACTTTTTCAATATCGAGATAAAGCTGCAGGTATTGCATTTCCTCTTGTAAGGTTACCCATTGCGTCTCCTCTTTCTTTATCGTCCCTCTCAGGAAATCGGACAACTGCTGAACCATCTTCCTTGCTTCTTCGGGTCGCAGGCCGATCAGGGCGTTGATCGAGTTGAGGCTATTAAAAAGAAAATGCGGCTGTAGTTGCTGGCGCAATTTAAAAAGTTCGGCTTCCCTTGCCAATTTCTCTGCATCCGCTTTCCGGCCTTCGTTGCTTTGTTGTTCCTGCCAGTTGAACCAAATGATCCCGATCATCGTTACCACCCCCAATATCAGGAACCCCAGGCTGAAGCGGATCATCGTCGAGCGGCTTAGGAAACTGGAATAGTTCTCGTAGTCGCACAGTAAAAGACACAACAGCCACTTGCTTAGAAACAGCCAGATGATGGTAAGGACAACGCACATCCCGAGAATATTCAGGTATTGCGTCATGCCCGGCACATAGAAGCGGATGCTGTTAAGCACCATCACACAGACCAGCAGCAAGAGGATGTTGCTGACGACGCTATCGATCACCGCCGCTTGCAACGGCAGGTCGAACCATGTCAATAGGAGTACATGATCGGCCATCAACACCAACCAGGCAATGCTGAAGATGACGAGGAAGCGGCGAACTGAAAATAGGGATGCGCGCATAGGCAGGTCATGCTAACTTCAGCAACTGGTGTGTATGTGTAAAGAAAATGTTTTCTGCTTTTTGATTCACGGTATAAATATAGGCCTCTGCATTCTCCTTCTCCTCGATACGTGAATACAGTTCTGCACCATCTATCAGATCGCTCAGGCGATACAGTTCGCTTATGTTGATGAATTTCCACTGCACGAGCTGTTCCTTATGATTGAAGAAGGTATCTTCTTCCTTCTGTCCCATTTCCAACGCCTTCTGGAAAGCCTCTTCCTTATTTGCACCCGCCACCAGCCGGAGTTGTTCGTCAAATTGAGGAGTGTGTTCACCTTCGCCACAAACAATGCGGAATACCATTTTTGCAAGATACCAGTTCATAAGAATTCAGTTGCTGCCTGCCGGCGGCAGACAAGGTTTAAAGATTAGTTGTGGTGGCTCGTTTCAATAGGCAGGCGGTCGGTGGCGGCTGAGGCAGGTCAATAACTTCTGATCTCCATTCCGCCAAATATGAGTGTTCCTTTCAATATCAATGTCTTTGTTGAGGGTTCGGTCATTACACCGATCTTCCTCTTGTCGCTGATCCCGCCGAATATGGTGACGGCTTCCGATTTGATCACCCAATTGGATGGAACAACCAATGTGGCTCCGCCAAATATCGCCGTCACTTCGAGTACGGCCGGGGCGGTCATGTCAGACTGGGTAAGATCCACTTCACATCCGCCGAAAATATTTACCATATCGCCGCCTTTGAAATTCTTCGACAGGATCACCTTTTTGGTTCCGCTGAATATGCAGGTGCTGTTGATAAAATCGTCCTGGCTATAGTGTTCCTCACTCAGCGGCTGGATAGTCTCCGCGTGCATGCCGGCATTTTTTTTTTCAGCCCAGTCCTGCCAGCGTCTCCGCCTCGGACGGAAGATGAAAATAACGCCCACCAGGATAATGATCAGGGGCCACATATGACGGCGGAGTTCGCCATCGAGGAAATATTCATTGGCAAGGAAGGCGCCACCAACGATGATGGGCACGAACCAACCGCCTTCGCGGAATCCCTTCTTCAGTCCGACGAACAGACCGATGGCAATGAGCAGCATCTGCCAGCTGAATAACCATACCGGCATCGGAACGCCAAAACTTTTGGCTAGCGCCACACCGCCTATGGCGAGGAGGAAGAGACCGGTCCAAATATGGCTATGGCCACTTTGATTTTGATGCCGCTCCATCCGCTCCTCCCAGCGCCTTCTGCGCTCTTCTCTTCTTTGTTCTCTATACTCGTTCATGGTGCTTTTAAATTTTATGTAAAACTAAAGCTGTAAACCTCTGCGAGCAAGCGCCAATGGGCCATTTGCGGGGGAAAGTCGGTGAATGGCGGAAAAGAGAGGGTCAATTCGAAAGATTATCGTTGGGCTGAGACATAAATGCTGCCCAACGATGATTCGATAAATGGCACTTTAGTATGTTAGGAGAGTCAGACATACTTGCAGTGTGTTTAGGTTTTAAAACATATTTGATAATCAACATATTAATGTCGTTTAAAAGACTCAAAACTCCGCTTTTTTATGGTATACTGTTTACGAAATAAACGTTTACCTTTACAACGGCAGATAAAGCCTAGACAAAGCGTGACGATCCGTGAGGGTTATCATAAGTGTACTGTAAGTGCACCGCCTCTAGGGACTGCCATTTTTTATGCCCAAAAGCCACTTTATTATTTATGAATAGCGATTTATTCTTAGATGAAAGTGGTGATTTGGGTTTCACTTTTACCGCACCATATCGAAATGGGGCTCAAGTAGATATTTAACCATCGGGTATATTGTTTGCGATTCAACCAGGTCTAAGCTGGTGAAGAGAATAGTACACAATACTTATAAGAAGTTTGGATTTGATCCAGCAAAAGAAAAGAAGGCCACTAAGCTTAAACAAATTCATAAGAAATTCATATGTCAAGAGATAATAAAATTGTGCAATTCCGAGTCATCATTTAGTATCGGCGCTATCACAGTGAGGAGGCCAAACGTGCAAACTCATATACAAACAGATCCCAACAAACTTTATAATTATATGATGCGCTTATCTATATTAGATAAGATCAAAACACATGCTCAATGCACCCTTACAAGAGATAACAGGTCTGTAAAAGTTGCGAGTGGTAATAGTTGTTGCGATTATTTACAGAGCATCATGTGGTTTGACCTAAGTTCCCCCACGCTTATTATAGATGATCCTACCCATAGTCATTTAAATGAGGGAATAATGCTCTCGGACTGGCTTACAAATATCGTCTGGTCACATTACGAGGATGGTGACTCCACCTCTTTTACAGCTTTAGCAGGTCATTTAAGAAACAAGACACTTTTTTTCTAGCCGAGGACTACATTTTAAAAGGAGTTCGTTAACCTTTTGCCCTCATCCTGGGAGGGTGAAAAATGGCCCTGACTAAAGCGACGTCTTTCCTATATTCGGCCCCGACATATGCCCTTCGAGATCCGCTCCGCCTTAATTAAACCCTGTCCATCGAACATTGACTATTAGGTATTAAATATTTACAACCGCCAGTATTGTCAATTTCCCATTATGAAAGTATCTTCCCTCACAAACCAATCACATGTCCTACAGATATTGCCTCATTATTACAGCTGCTTTGCTCTTACAATTTGCGCTTCCGGCGCAGGAAAAGAAAGATAAGAAATGGGATGTCTCCAATCCCGAAGGCCCTTTCAAAGAGGTCAGTTTCACCGTGAATGAAGGAACCTGGATGAACGTCGATCTGTCACCCGATGGGAAGGAGATCGCCTTCGACCTGCTAGGCGATATTTACCTTCTACCCATCGCCGGTGGAGAGGCCAGGGTGCTGCGTGGCGGTCACGCCTTCGAGGTACAACCACGGTTCAGCCCCGACGGAAAGAAGATATTATTCACCTCCGATGCCGGTGGTGGCGATAATATCTGGGTAATGAACCGCGATGGAAGCGATGCTCACGCCATTACGAAAGAGACCTTTCGTTTGCTGAACAATGCCACCTGGGCGCCCGATGGTCAATACATCATCGCCCGTAAACATTTCACCTCCACGCGCTCCCTCGGCGCCGGAGAAATGTGGATGTATCATATCAGCGGCGGGAATGGCCTCCAACTCACCATGCGTAAGAATGATCAGCAGGATGTCAACGAACCCGTCGTTTCCCCCGATGGAAGATATGTCTACTATAGCGAAGACATGTATCCCGGCGGCTTCTTCCAATACAATAAGGATCCGAACAACCAGATCTTCGTCATAAAACGCTTCGACCGAAACAAGGGGACCGTAGAAACAGTGACCGGTGGACCGGGCGGCGCCGTGCGGCCACAGCTCTCGCATAATGGAAAGCTGATGTCCTTCGTAAAGAGAGTGCGTACCAAGACCGTACTCTTCCTGCGCAACCTGGAGACCGGTGAGGAATGGCCCATCTACGACCAGTTGAGCAAGGATCAACAGGAAGCCTGGTCCGTATTTGGATTGTACACCGGCTATGCATGGACGCCCGACGATAGCCAGATCGTGATCTGGAGCATGGGGAAGATCAGGAAGATCGATGTCAATGGAGTGAATAAAGAGACCGAGATACCCTTCAGCTGCAATGTCAAGCAACGCATCTATGATGCTCCGCGATTTCAACAGGAACTCAATCCTTCTACATTTACCGCCAATGTGATTCGCCAGGCCGTAACCTCGCCCGATGGGAAATGGGTAGTGTTCAATGGCGTGGGTTATCTATGGAAAAAAGAATTACCTGCCGGCAAACCACAACGGTTGACATCCGGCACCGACTTCGAGTTCGAGCCCTCATTTTCTGCAGATGGCAAGACCTTACTTTTCATTACCTGGGACGATTCAGCCTCCGGCGCTATCTACAGGATCAACATGCAGGGACCGGCAAAACCGGCCCGCCTAACCAGGGCGAAAGGAATATATCATACACCAACCCTTTCCCCCGATGGGAAATCTATAGTGTTCCGCAAGGAGGGAGGAAGTGATGTGCTTGGACCCGCGTACACATCGAGACCCGGCATCTATACAATGAATGCGGATGGAACCAACGAGTCATTCGTGACCGAACGGGGTAACGCGCCGCGCTTCAATGCCGCCGGCGACCGCATCTATTATCTCGCAGGCAATGGCATGAATAGTTGTAAGCTGAATGGAGACGACGACAGGGTACAACTGAAAAGCGCCTATGGCAGCCAGTTCACCATCTCACCCGATGAGAACTGGATCGCATTCATCGATCTCTTTGAAGTGTATGTAGCGGCATTGCCCAAGACGGGAAAGCCGATCGATATCGGTAGCAGTACAAAAGATTTCCCCGTCAAGGTAGTCTCGAAAGACGCGGGCATCAATCTTCACTGGTCGGCGGATAACAAACAATTACATTATACGCTCGGTAACCAGTATTACACCATTAACCTGGAAGAGCGTTTTGATTTCATAGCGAATAAGCCGGACTCATTATTCAAGGTGCCGGAAAAGGGCATCGATATCGGGCTGGAAGTAGCAATGGACAAGCCAAAGGGATCGATCGCATTCACACATGCACGGATCATTACCATGAAGGGCGATGAGGTGATAGAGGATGGAACGGTATTGGTGGAAGGCAACCTGCTAAAAGCAATAGGGAAGACCGGGGATGTTTCTATTCCTGCGGGGACCAAAGAGATCGATTGCAACGGCAAGACCATCACGCCGGGCTTCATCGATGCGCATGGTCATGGAGGCCATTTCAGGACGGGCATCACACCGCAGAAGCATTGGCCTTATTTTGCCAATCTCGCCTACGGTGTCACCACGATGCATGATCCTTCCGCCAACAGCGAGATGGTATTCGCACAAAGCGAATTGGTAAAGGCTGGATTGATGGAAGGCCCACGGGTGTTCTCAACCGGCACGATACTATATGGAGCCGATGGCGACTTCAAGGCAGTGATCAATTCCATCGACGACGCGCGGAGTGCATTGCGGAGAACGAAGGCCTACGGCGCTTTCTCGGTAAAAAGTTATAACCAACCGCGCCGGGACCAAAACCAGATGATCATCCAGGCCGCAAGGGAATTAAAGATGGAAGTGGTGCCCGAAGGCGGTTCCTTCTTTTACCACAACGTTGGAATGATCCTCGATGGACATACCACTATTGAACACAACATGCCCGTTGCACCACTCTTCAACGATGTGATACAACTGTGGAAGAATTCGCAGACAGCTTATACGCCGACGCTGATCGTGAACTATGCGGCCGTGAGCGGTGAATATTACTGGTACCAGCATACCAACGTATGGGAGAAGGAGCGCCTGCTGAGATTTACACCGAGATCGGTCATCGATACCCGGAGCAGGTACCGGATCATGTTGCCGGAAGAGGAATATGAGAACGGGCATATCCTTACCTCGAAGAGCGTGAAGAAATTAATGGACGTGGGGGTACGGGTCAACATGGGAGCACATGGACAGCTACAGGGTATGGGGGCGCACTGGGAGATCTGGATGATGCAGCAGGGCGGGATGACGAATCACCAGGCATTGGAAACGGCAACGATCAATTCGGCCTTCAGCCTCGGGTTCGATAAGTGGATCGGGTCACTCGAAGTGGGTAAGCTGGCGGATCTCCTGGTAATGGATAAGAATCCGCTGGAGAATATCAGGAATACGGAAAGCATCCGGTACACCATGGTGAACGGAAGGCTGTATGATGCCGAAACGCTGAACGAGATAGGGAATTACAACCGGCCCAGAACGAAGTTCTATTGGGAACTGGATAAGAATGCGTCGAGTTTCCCCTGGCATGATGAGACGGTGGAGGATGCGTGCGAAGCACAGTAAAAAAGGCAAAAGTCAAAATTAAAAAGTAAAAAGGGCGTCTGACTTCAGGCGCCCTTTGTGTTCCTTGTGGTTTGTTTTTAACCACAAAGAACACAAGGAAAATACAGCACAAGGATCACAGGCCTCTTGTATTCCTTCGTGCCTCTTCGTGTTCTTCGTGCCTTCGTGGTTCAAAAAAACTAGACGAATTGAAACTTCTCTCCATCAAACAGCCCCTTATCGCTTAGTTTCAAATATGGAATTACCAGCAACGCCATAAATGAAAGCGTCATGAATGGAGAACCAAGTGTCGAGCCAGCGTCTTTTACCGCCCGGTCGATCATTGAATATTGTTCGGCCACCTTGTAGCCATCTTCATTGCTCATTAGGCCCGCCACCGGTAACGGCACCACCATCTCGACTCCAGTCTTCACGAAACTCACACCGCCTTTACAATCGATCAACAGGTTAACGGCCTGGGTAATGCTCTCATCATCCACACCAACGGCCACGATATTATGACTGTCATGCGCCACCGTAGAGGCGAGCGCACCTTCCTTCAATGTAAAATTCTTTATGAAACTGACAGCAACCGGCGCGTTCTGGTACCTGTTGATCACCACGATCTTCAGCATATCATTAGCCACATCACTGACCAGTTTACCATCTTTGACATGAGGAGTCATCATCAGGCG
>Ga0193753_10002614_pt1 | contig 14029 bp, 4 predicted proteins | sample H1c2metaG_FD_144925 | JGI IMG/M metagenome (GOLD analysis project Ga0193753, IMG submission 144925) | Soil microbial communities from a riparian zone of the East river system, Colorado, United States - H1c2 | ecosystem: Environmental > Terrestrial > Soil > Riparian zone | place: USA: East River... | reverse complement strand
TTTCGCGAGCCCCGCGCCGATCACGATTCCCAAGTTGGTTTGGAAGATCTGGCGCGTCTTGAAGCTCCCTGGGTCCCAAATGGCGGCGCCGCCCGGCAGGGGCGCGGGACACGACTCGCTTACCCGCGGAGGTGATTGCGTGGGGAACGAATCGAGGATCGTGCGGCTCGCGTCGGGCTCGTCCGCGTGGCGAACATCCCTCCAGAACTCGCACGCGCCTTGGGCGATGGTCGTGGCGCCGGGCTTCAGCGTCCCGTCGAGCTTTTGGAGCAACAATTCGTTCAGGTGCTCCCCTCCCCCGCCGGTCGCGAACAGCGATTGGATCAAGATCGCCGACGCGACGATATCGTTTCGAGTCCACCGCGCAGGCGGAAATCCGAGGGGACGGAGAATCGTGTATTCGGGCGGGATCTTGAGCAGATTGGGCCCGATGAGCGAGTCGATGTACGCGTTGATCCCGCTCACCATGCCATCGAGATCGTGGACGACCAGCTCACCAAGCGCGCCGTTTTTCTTTCGCGTGTTCTCGACCATGGCCGTCAGCTCGTCTTCGCTGTATCCGGCCACCGAGGCGAAGTTGGAGTCGAATTCGTAAAAGTACTCCGCCGGGCCGAGATACTGCGAGAGCCTCCCGCGCCCAATGTTACGGAGCACGTCGTGGAGCCACAATCGATCTTCCGCCGAGGCATAACCAAACGCGTACATCGCAGATTGACGGTCCGGAGCGTCGATGAAGGGAACCCCCCAACCATCGCGCGCGAGGGTCACGGTCTTGCCGTCGGGCGTCGTCAACGTCTTGGTCGACTTTACGATGTCGGGCGTGAGGCCTTCGCGTTTGAAGTAATTGCACGCGAGATCGGACGCCGCGACGTGCTCCGAAGAGTCTCGCGGCGGACTACAGGGCTCGGACTTCAGTCCCTGTTTCGCATAGGCCAAATCGCCATAAAGCGCCAAGGCGTCGGTGAAATTGGGCGGATAGAGGCTCGTACCGCGGAGCCCTCCGGCCGAATTGCCATTGGAGCCCGGAGGCATGGCATTGAGATAGATATCGTCGCCTCCTTGCGCTTCGGCGAGCGGTCCTTCGCCGAGCGGCGCCTCGCTGAGCGCGCGAGAGGCATTCCCCTCTTCGCTGCTGCACGCGGCCGCGGCCACCAGAATGCCCACTCCAACAATCCAACTGGACTTGTTCGTCATGGCTCCCCCGTCTCCCCCTCGCGCCCCATCTCGCTTGATGGCCGGACGCGCAGCATATCGTCGAAGACGCGTCTGCAATCGAGTGAAGATTCCGGCAGGGCTTCAATTTAGGGCAGTAAACGTAGGTCGATGTCCGCGATTTTTTTCCCGCACGCCGCGTATGCTCCGCGGATGCGTACCTCACGTTCGGTGGCCATCTCGGGCTTGTTCCTGCTCTCTCTTTTCGGAGTGGCCGCATGCAAATCGCCGCGCAGTGAGCCTGCTCCGCAAGCGAGCGCGCAGTCGGCCTCGCAAGCGTCTTCGGCGCCGCCCGCGGCAGGATCACTCGAGCCGCCGCCGGTGCAGCCGTCGCCATCTGCACCCTCGCCCTCGGACCCTTTGCCCGCAGCGCCGACTCCAGCCGCGCCCACGGAGTCGGCATCCGCAGCGCCGCGCGCATCGGCGGCAACCTCGTCGAGCGCCGCGCTCGCGGCGGGTCACGGGCGCGACGGCGGAGCGGACACGGTGCACGGCGAATGTGCTGCCGATGCCGACTGCCGCGCATGGTCAGACACGTGCGGTGGCTGCACGTGCCGCCCACTCGTGAAGGGCGCGGCCACGCCAAAGTGCGGCCGCAATCAGGTCGCCTGCTTCGTGGACCCTTGCCGCGCCAAGCGCGCGCATTGCCAAGGCGGGAGCTGCGTCGTCACCAACGACAACGCCATGTGAGGCCTCTTCGGGTCATCACCGTCGCCGGCGACGCCGGAGCAGCATGGATCCGGCAAGCAAAACGAGGGTCGGCGCCGCGCGACCGAGCGCGCCACCCGCCGCCGAGACGGCGCAACCCCCATCGCCGGAGCCGGAGCCAGCGCCGGAACCGGAGCCCTGGTCCGGAGCCCCTTTCGGGTCCGAACCAGCCACCCCGGCATCGAACGGCGATCCGCCGCCGAGATCATTGCCGCCGCCCGCGCCGGGATTGTCCCCCTCGCCGGGGGCGCCAGTCGACGCATCCGGCGCCGGCGCGGCGGTGCACACGCGCCGGTCGTCCACGACGGTGGAAAACGGAAGATTGGTGATCCCGCTGAAGGTGAGCTGGTCGATATCCCATCCCGCAGCGCCGGCCGATTCATCGCTACCGATGCGAAAGCGCACCTTGATGGTCTTGCCGGCGAGCTGCTTTCCGAACTTCAACGTGGCCGGCGCGTACTCCGGATATCCGGCCGACTGACCTGCCCACGCCTTGCGCCCCGTGAGGACATTCTTGTTCTCCTTCGAGGCATAGAGCGTCTGCGGATAACCGGGATCCGCAAAGGCCGAGACATCCTTCCACGTGGTGCCGCCGTCGTCCGAGATCTCGAGAACGCCGCCGTCGAAAAAGACCTCGGGGCCGGCGGGATCGACCGCACCGCTCTCGAAGGCAAAACGATGGCTGAATGCGATGGTGAAGTCTCCGGTGCCCACGGCGATGTCGGGCGAAACGAGGCTCTCGTCGCTCGCGATCCCGAGGTCTGCGCCGTGCCACACGTGGTTCGACGCATTGCCTTCGCGCACCCACCCATCGAGCGGTTTCGCACCGTGAAGGAAGGTCCACGCCGTCGTCGTGCTTTCGATGTTGTCGCTCACGGACGACGCCGGAACGTCGTCGTAGTTGTACATCAGCCTTGCATCGGCATCGCCCGTCTTGCTAGCCGCTAGGTCGTTCGTCACCGTGATGTGAATCGGGATCTCGGTGCGCGCGAGACGCGTTCGATCGGCCGAAATTCCAATGGTTGCCTTGGCAACATCGAATGGATCGACGGATTCGATGGTTGCCATCGCGCCATCGGCGAATTGGATACTCGGTTCGGTCGTACTCACCTGGATCTTGGTCCCGGCGAGCGGCGCCCACCCCGAGTTGCGCACCCGAAGGACGAGTGTGCCCGATTCGCCGGAGTCGAGAACGCCGTCGTGATCGCAGGACGTCCCCGAATCGTCGATGGCGGCATCGACGAACGCGAAGTCTCCGCCGGTGGAGAAGCTCTCCACCGCCTCGTCAAGCGAATTGGAATCGGTCGGCGGAGAGACGGCGCCAACGCCAAGCCCGCGCTTTGCGAACCCGCGAGACAGGGCGTCGAAGTCGTCCTTTTGCCCGGCCGCCCAGACCACGCCAAGGATGGCGTCTCGCTGTTCGGTGAAGGTCGGCTCGATCGGCGTTGCCGCCATTCCCGCGACGAGGTAGTCGGCCATGCGCCGCTTGCTCTCCTCGAAGGAACGAGGCGGATTCGCCGTTTGCCCGGCCTTCTGAAGATTGACGTACCCCTCGAACAACATTTGCGCCCAAATCTCGCCCACGTTGTGCACCTCGCTCATGTCGGGTGACGTTGGCGCGAGTGGCGCACCCGTCGGAAGGTCCGACTGCCAGCGCACGTGCGTGAATGTAAATGGGTTCTTCGTCATATCCGTCGAATACGGCGCACGCCGAATACCGAAATACGCCGCATCGGGCAGGAGCCCTGCGGCCGCGTATTGCGCAAGCGGAAAGACACGGCCGTCGAACGAGTCGCCCTCCCGAACCGACATGAAGAGCGCGTTGAAATCGGCCCACCCTTCACTCATCCCGCCGCACGACAGCGAGCCGCACGTCACGAGGCGATGGTGCAGGTAGTGTCCCCATTCGTGCGCCACCACCGTATTGTCAATCGTCCCGTCATGAAGCACTTCGGCCCCCCGAACGAGGCGAACCGGCAGCGGCCCTCGCGAAAGTGGCGCCGTCAACTTTTGACCGTCCTCCTTGCTCAGCGCGATCAGCGGAATCGTGATGCTCGGATCGGCGACCCCCGGACTCGGCGCCACGTGCCCGTCCGCGTCGTTTCGTAGAATGATCCCGGCCGCGCCGCCCGCCTGTGCATTTTTCGCCTTGGTGACGAAGTCGCACGTGCCGCGATCGATCACGGCAATCTGCCCGGCAACGTTGGTCGGCTTCTGACACGCCTGGGTGGGCGTGGGAGATCCGTCGTCCGAAAGGACCGCCGTGCCCGTGAGGTCGAATCGCTGCGGACCGTAGGCGGCCGCGCCGTAACCGTCATCGAACGTGAGCGATGGGGTCGTCTCCAATCGCCGATTGGGTACGCCGGACCAGACGAACATTTGCATCCGCGGCGACGTGCCCTCGGCAAATGTGGCCATGTTCGCGTTGTTGCCGAACCCGTAGTCTGCGCCATCTTGCGCCTCGGCGCGGAGCGGATCCCCTTCCACGCCCCCGCGCCCGTAGTTCGAGACTTGCGCAACGCCGGCGGCTTCGTTGAAGCCCGAGTCGTACCAATAGTCATGCAGCCAGTTGGTGACGTAGAACATCTGCGTCACGGCGGCCTTGATCTGCTCGGGGCTCGCGTTCGGTTCCTGCCCGACGTCGTAGGTGCGATCGAAGGTCCGCGGGGCGGTCACGTCGGCGCGAAGATCGGTGCCTTCGTCGTAGCCATCGCCGACGGTCGTCCCCGCGTCATCCACTTCGTGCGTGTCGTTGCGGTCGGAATAGGCACGCACGTTGTTTCCAAACGTCACCGTGTCGGCCGAGCCGAGCCACGGATCCGCCCCGCCCTGTGGGTTCTTATTGAACCCATCCATGGAAACGAGATTCGGCGCCCGATACCCGGGCGAAACCTTGTCGGGGACTCCCGTCGGATGCGGGGTGTAGTCGACCAGCGGCCCATCCATCGGAATATGATTGCCATCTGCCTCGGCCCAGACTCGGTATTGAAACGTCTCGTTTTGCGTGAGCGACGCGCGGTAGCGGAGGCGCCCATCGCCCGCGCCGACGACGTACGCGTACGCGCGGTTTTCCTTGGACTGCGGCGCGCGCACCAAAAGCTCGACGTAGTAGGCCGGTGACAATCCGTCCGCGTCGGCGTACATCACGCGCTTGGCGGTCGCCTCGAGCACGCGCGGCGCGTCTTTCGATGTTGCCACGGAATAGCCGCGCACCTCGCCTTCGGCGCTCACGGCCGCGGCCGCACTCGTTCCGTTGTGGCGCGCGCCGCGATCACGCACCGCGCCCTCCGGCAGCGCGCGCCCGAACTGCTCGATGTAAGCTTTCGCGATCGCCGCCTCGGCCGGCGCCGGGAAGCCCTTCACTGTGGCTGCGTGCGCCGATGCCGTACCGGCCATCGGACGCAACGTCGAACCGATCGACACGAGATTGTTCGTCGCATCGACCACGACGCTTGCGCGCGAGCGAAACACCTCGATGCCGCCGGCGCGCTGCTCGAACTGCAGGACCTTGGCCCCACCCGGGACAGCGTGCGTCGCCGTCAGCGGAATTCCTCGCACGTCCGCTTCACGGAGCCCCAGCAACCTCGCGTGCCGCGCGAGATGGACGCGCGCGGCGGTCTCGGCGCTCACCGCGAGCGGGGTTCTCTCGGCTTTCGCCCCCGCGCGCACGAACCGCGCCGCGCCCCGCGCGTCGTGCGAGACCACGTGGCCCAAGGCCGTTCCCAAAAGCGCCGCACGCGCCGCACTCTCCTCTGTGGGGGACGAGGCCGACGGCGGCGGCCCGTGCTTCTCGTGCGCGCATCGGGTGAGGCCCAGCAGCAGCGTGCCGGTCGCCGCGAGCGCCCCGATCCGGGTCAAAGAACTTCGCATCATCGTCCCCCCTAAGGTGTCTGATGATGTAGCCAACGGCTGGAACGCATCCGTTGGTGTTCTTCCCGGTGCTCAGGCCCATGGAAGCGCAACGCGCCGCTGCGTGGCGATCGCAGCGGCGCGTGGAGCGCCCCAACATGACAGGAGCGATTGCGACGTTATCGCTTCGCGCGACGGCGGCGCAGCAGCATCAGCAGGCCACCGAAGAGGCCGAGGCCCGCCACGCTGCGCGTCGTGTGGCCAACGGCCGATACCGCGCACGCATCGTCGGGGACCGTGTACCGGGCGGGGACGCCATTCGACCCGGCGTCCGCCCCCGGCGCAGAGGCCCCGCACAAGCCCTGATGGGCGACCTGGCTCGCGAACGGCGTGCTCGTGATGCCGGAGAACGCAATGTCGTCGATGTCCCATCCGCCGGCGCCACCGCCCGCGTCGCTGCCGATCCGGAAGCGAACTTTCACGGTCTTGCCGCTGAAGTTCTTCGCGAGGTTGACCGAGACTTTCTCGTAGTCCGGGTAGGCGCTGGAGACGCCTGACCACGCCGGACGTTCCGACAGGACGTTGCTGTCCGATTTGATCAGTTTGTTCGGGTAGCCCGGATCCACGAACGTCTTGACGTCCTTCCAGGTGCCGCCGTTGTCGTCGGAGATCTCGAGCACGCCGCCGTCCCAGTAGATCGGGGGCGCGGTCTCGCTATCGGGCGGGCTGTACTCGAACACGTAGCGATGGTTGAACGAGATCACGAGATCGTCCGTACTGACGGTCAAGTCCGGTGAAACGAGGGTTTCGTCGCCGGAGCTCCCGACGTCATCGCCGTGCCAGACGTGATTCGTTGCGTCGCCCTTGCGCGACCACGACTTGAGATCGACCTCGCCGTGGGCGGGTACCCAGGGGGACGACGCGGCCTCGACGTTGTCGGTCGCCGACGAGCCGGCCTGGTCGTCCAAGTTGAACGCCGCCTGGAGCGTCGAGGTCACCGTGCCAGTAAAGGCCGCCGAGTTGCTGACCATGAGATGAAGTGGGAGCACCGCGGCCGAAGGGGCAGAGCCCAACACGGTTATCGGAATCGTGACTTTGGCCGTGCCGTAGAGGTCGAGCGACTCGACGGTGCCCTCACCACCGTTTCCGAACGAGATGCTCGGGTCGGTCGTGCTGACGCTGACCTTCGTATCCTTGAGCGCCACCCAGCCCGCGTTGCGGACATCGATGGTCAGCTGTCCGGTCTCACCTGTATCGAGATAACCGTCGTGATCGCACGAGGTGGCGGCCACCTCTTCGACCTTGGCATCCGCGATGGTCGCATCGCCCTTGTTGGACTCGAAGCTCTCGACCGCGCCCTCCAAGGTGTCCTCGTTCGGATCCGCGGGGGTCACTGGAGAAATGGCTCCAACGCCGAGCCCGCGCTTCGCGAAGCCTTGCGCCAGCGCGTTGAAGTCTTCCTTCTGCCCCATCGCCCATACGGTGGCGAGGATGGCGTCACGCTGCTCGGTAAAGCTCGGCTCCGTTGGCGTCGCCTTCATGCCCGCGACGATGTAGTTGGCCATTCGCCGTTTGGTCGCTTGGAACGGGCTCCCCGCCGCTTTCCCGGCGACCTGCAAGTTGACGTACCCTTCGAAGAGCATCTCCGCCCAAATCTCACCGACGTTGTGCACTTCGCTCATGTCCGCCGATGCGGGTGCGAGAGGAACGCCTTCCGGCAGGTCCGAGCTTCCCTGTACGTGCCGGAACGTGAAGGGGAACTTGGCCATATCCGTGGAATACGGTGCGCGCCGGATCCCGAAGTAGGCCGCGTCCTGAAGCAGCCCGGCCGTTCCGTATTGGGTGAGCGGGAACGCGGAATTCACGAGTTTGTTCTGCGTCCATTCGGCTTCACGAACCACCATCAACAGGGCATCGAAATCGGCCCACCCTTCGCTCATGCCTCCGCACGCCTTCGAGCCGCAATTGACGAGGCGATGGTGCAGGTAGTGACCCCACTCGTGCGCCACGACGCTGTTGTCGATCGTGCCGTCATGCGCGGGCGACTCCACGCCGCGGTGCAAGGTCGCCGTGGTGATCTTCGGCGGGCTCGCGCTGAGGTTGTTTTTCAGTCCTTGACCGTCTTCCAGGCTCAAGGCGAGCAGCGGGATGGTGACGAACCCCGTCGTGTCGGGCACGCCCGGGCTCGGCGCCGCATGGCCGGCCGCGTTGTTGATCAAGATGATGCCGGTCGCACCGCCTTTTTGCGCGTTGATCGCCTTGGCGGTGAAGTCGCACGTCCCGCGATCGATCACCGCGATTTTGCCCGACACGTTCGTCGGCTGCGCGCACGCATCGGCCGGGGACGCAATGACGACGGGGCCCGTGAGATCGAACGTTTGCGCTCCGAAGACCGCGGTTCCTAGCCAATCTCCGAAGGCCGACGCGGTCGGAGCCGTGGTGATCGTCCGATTTCGGGGTATCGGGGACCAAACGTACATCTGCATCGTCGGCGACGAACCGTCCGATGGAGTCGACATGTTCGCGTTGTTGCCTTGACCGAAGTCGGCACCGTCTTGCCCCTCGGCAAGGAGCGGATCGTTCGCGATGCCGCCGCGCCCGTAATTGTCGACCTGCGCCACGCCCGACTTCTCGTCGAAGCCCGAGTCGTACCAATAGTCGTGCAACCAGTTGGTGTTGTAAAAGAGCTGCGTCACCGCGGCCTTGATTTGGTCCGGGCTGGCGTTCGGCTCCTTCGAGGTGTCGTAGGTGCGGTCGAACGTCTTGTCGGACGTGACGGTCCCCTCGAGATCCACCCCGGCGTCGTACCCGTCGCCCTCGCCCGTCGGGCTTCCCGCGTCGTCCACGGCGTGGGTATCGGATCGATCGCTGTACGCGTGGACATTGTTTCCGAACGTCACCGTCTTATCGGCGGCCAGCCACGGATCTTTGTTCTTGTCGAAGCCGTCCATCGAAATCAGGTTCGGCGTTCGAAACGTCAGTTGCGTCCGATTAGGCACCCCCGCCGGATTGGGCGTGTAGTCGATGTACGGACCGTCCATCGGGATGTTGCCTTGGTCCGGCTCGGCCCAAACGCGGTACTTGAACGCCTCGTTTTGCGTCAGCGACGTCTTGTAAAGAACGCGCCCATCTTTCGCGCTGACCGCGTAGCCCCACGCTTGGTTCTCCTTCGATCGCGGCGCACGCGAGAAGAATTCGATGTAATACGCAGGCATCAAGCCGTGCGCTTGAGGATACAGAATACGCTTCGATGTGGCGTTGAACACGCTCGGTGCGTCCTGCGCCGCGGCCACCCTCAGCCCGCGCAGTTCACCGCCGTGGATCGGACCAACGTCGCTCACCGCGCCGGCCGCGAGCGGCTGTCCAAAGTGGCGGCCATAGAGGCTTGCCAGCGCCGATTCCGCCGTTAGGCCGAAGTTCCATTTCGTCGCCCGGCTCGCCGCACCGGCGAGCTGCAGGTTCGAACCGATCGACACGAGATTCTTCGTCGCATCGAGAACGACGCTGGCGCGCGAACGGAAAACCTCGATCCCGTCCACACGCTGCTCGAACTGCACGATGCTCGCGCCGCCTGCGAGGTCGTGCGTCGACGATACCGTTGCGGCACGCACCGCGTGCTCATTGAGCCCGAGCGGCTCGACATGCCGCAGCAGATGAACGCGCGCGGCCGTTTCCGCCGTAACGCCCAAGGTGGGGCGATTCGCAGCCAGACCCCCGAAGATGACGCGTGCCGTCCCCCCAGGACCGCGCGAGATCACCTGACCCAATGGCGTCCCTTGCAACGCGGCGCGCGCCGCCGCTTCGTCGGCGGCCGCAGATTGCGTGGTGGGCGAATCGGTCGGCGAGGTATCCCTCGCGCACATGGGTAGGGCTGCCAGCAGAACGCCGGCCGCCGTTAGAGCGCCAAATCGAGTCAAGTAATGTCGCATCGTGCTCCCCTAGAGTGGATACGTGTGCTGAAACGTCCAATTCCTAACACAGCTTGCATCGCGCGTAACGGCGATAAACACGAAGCGCGCGCGGTGGTCTCGAGCCAAGTACTGGGCGAGCACGGGGGGCGGACCACCCCGGGGGGCGGACCACCCGGGGCTGCGTTCGTACGCGGTTCGCGCGTCCGCACTATCGAGATTGCGCCGGGCGGCGGCGGCGGCGAAGCACCATCATGAGGCCTGCAAAGAAGGTCATTCCCGCTCCAACCGCTCCACGCGCTCCGTGCGCTCCAAGCCCGATGGCGGGCGACACGGCGCACGTATCGTCGGAATTCGTGTACCGGGCTGGCACCCCCTGCGGACCGGCGTCCGCACCTGGGAGCCCGGCATCGCCGCCACCTTGGGATCCCGAGTCCGTCCCGGAGCCCGCATCGGAACCGGCTCCAGAGTCCGAACCGGCCCCGCCGTCGGCGACGCTGCAGATGCCCCGATTGTCCACCCGGCTCGGGAAAGGAAGATTCGTAATCCCATTTAAGGTGACGTTGTCGATGTCCCAGCCCACGTTGCCGCCCGATTCGTCGGTGCCCACGCGGAATCGGATCTTGATGGTCTTACCGGCCAACTTGGTTCCGAAGTTGAGCGAGACCGGGGCGTACTGAGGATAGCCATCGGATTCCCCTCCCCACGCTTTGCGGCCGTGAAGAGTATTGCCGTTCTTCTCCACGTCGAAAATCGTCTGCGGGTACGCCGGGTCCACGTACTTCGAAACGTCGTCCCAGGTCGTGCCGCCGTCCGTCGTGACTTCGAGAACGCCGCCGTCGAAGTAAACATCGGGGCCGTCCGTGACCACCGCACCGGTCTCGAACGCGAAGCGATGCTCGAAGGAGAGCGTGAGATCGCCCGTCCCGACGATCAAGTCGGGCGAAACGAGGCTCTCGTCGCTCGTTGCGCCGAGATCGTCCGCGTGCCAAACGTGATTGGCCGACCACACGTGGTCCGAGACTTCGGCTTGGCGCGACCAGGCGGCAAGCTTGGGCGTGTCGTCCGCCGCGGTCCACGCTTCCTTTGCGCTCTCGGCGTCGTCGGTCGTCGACGATTTCTCGACGTCGTCGTAATTGTAAGCGACGCCTACCGTCGTCGTAGCGTCCTTCGTGTAAGCGTCGTCATTCTTGAGCGTGATCGAAAGCGGAACTTGCCCGCGCGCGATCGGCCCGACCGCGGCGGTGACCGGAATCGTCGCAACGGCATCGCCGAACACGTCGATCGAGTCGATGGTCGCCTCCGGGCCGAACGTTACGCTCGGATCGGTCGTGGTCACGCTCACCTTCGTGCCAACTCCGGCGAGCGGCGCAAATCCCGTGTTGCGCACGGTGACCTTGAGCACCCCGTTCTCGCCCGTGTCGAGAACACCGTCGTGATCGCACGACGTACCCGAGTCGTCGAGGGTCGCCGAGATGAACCCGGGCTCACCACCGGTCGACGTGCTCTCTTTGACCTCCGTCAAGTAACCCGAGCTCGTCGGAGGCGCCACCGCGCCCGCGCCGAATCCACGCTTGGCAAAACCCGTTGCCAACGCGTTGAAATCGTCTTTTCGCGTCGGATCGGTTCGCGCCGCGGCCAACACGGCGGAGAGAATGGCGTCACGTTGCTCGAGAAACGTCGGTTCGATCGGCGTGATCTTCATCCCGGCCACGATGTAGTCGGCCATTCGCCGCTTCGTCTCTTGGAACGAGCGCTTCGGCGACGCCACCTGCCCGACCTTGTGCAAGTTGACGTACCCTTCGAAGAGCGCTTGCGCCCAAATCTCGCCGACGTTGTGCACCTCGCTCATGTCCGCGGACGCGGGCGCGAGCGGAGCCGTCGTGGGAAGCTCCGCGTCGGCGCTGATATGCTTGAACGTGAACGGGTTCTTCGCGAAATCGGTCGAGTAGGGTGCGCGCCGAATACCAAAGTACGGCGCATTGTCCAAAAGGCCCGCGGCCGCATATTGCGCCAACGGGAACGCCGGACCCTCGAGCGTGTCCCCCTCGCGGACGGACATCAGGAGCGCATTGAAGTCCGCCCACCCCTCGCTCATACCGCCGCAGGATTGAGAACCGCAAATGACCAAACGATGATGCAGATAGTGGCCCCACTCGTGCGCCACGACCGTGTTGTCGATGGTGCCATCGTGGAGCACCTCGGCGCCGCGTGTGATTTGCGCAGACACGGCGCCTGCCGCGAGCGTAGCTTTCAACTTTGCGCCATCCTCCTGGCTCAAACCGATGAGCGGGATGGTGACCGCGTCGTCGGGGAGCCCTGGGCTCGGCGGCGCATTTCCGGCAGCATTGTTCACGAGCAGGATACCGATGGCGCCGCCCGCTTGGGCGTTCTCTCCTTTAACGGTGAAGTCGCACGTTCCGCGGTCGATGACCGCAATTTTCCCCGACACGTTCGTGGGCGGCGCATCGCATGCGTCCGCGGGGGTCGCCGCGACCACGTCCCCTTTCAAGTCGAAGGTCTGCGGGCCGAAGGCCGCCGCCCCGTAGCCGTCCGCAAACGTGAGCGCGGGCGTCGTGGTGACCTTGCGATTCGGTGCGCCCGACCAGACGAACATCTGCATGCGCGGCGACGTCCCCTCCGAGAAGGTCGTCATGTTCGCGTTGTTCGACTGGCCGAAGTCCGCTCCGTCTTGCGCTTCGGCGCGCAGCGGATCTCCTTCTTTGCCGCCGCGACCGAAGTTGACCAATTGGGCATTCCCCGACGCCTCGTCGAACGCCGAGTCGTACCAATAGTCGTGCAGCCAGTTGGTGTCGTAGAAGATCTGCGTCACGGCCGCCTTGATCTGGTCCTTGCTTTCGTTCGGCTTCTTGGCCGTATCGTAGGTACGCAAGAACGCGCGCGGGCCGGTGACGTCAGCTTCGATATCGCCGTCGTCGTAGCCGTCGCCCGGATCGTTTCCGGCGTCATCGGTCGTGCCCGTATCGTTTCGGTCGCTGTAGGCGTGGACGTTGTTACCAAACGTCGTCGTCTTGTCGGGCAAGAGCCACGGGTCCGCCGCGCCCTGCGGATTCTTGTTGAAGCCCTCCATATCGATCTCGTTCGGCGCGCGGTAGACCGGTTGAACCTTGTCCGGTTTGCCCGTCGGATGCGGCGAGTAATCGACATACGGTCCGTCCATCGGGATGTTGTTCTGATCCGTCTCGGCCCAGACGCGGTACTTGAACGTCTCGCTTGCGGTGAGCGACGTCTTGTAGAGCACGCGACCATCGTTGGCGGCGACGGCATACCCGAACGCGGCGTTCTCCCTCGAGCGCGGAGCCCGCGCGAGAAACTCGACGTAGTACGCGGGGGTCAGCTTCTTTCCTTCGGGATACAGGATCCGCTTGGACGTCGCTTGAAGGATCCGCGGCGCGTTCTTGGCCGTGGGAACCGCGTAGCTGCGCAGGTCCCCGCCCGATTGCGACCCCAAATCGCGCACGGCACCTCCCCCGGGGAGCGACACGCCGAAGTGGACGGCATAAACATTCGCCAGCGCCGCCTCCGGCGCGACCGAAAAGCTCATCGCCTTGACGGCGTGCGCGGCTCCGCCGGCCGCGTGCAACGTGGACGACGCCGAGACGAGATTCTTCGCCGCGTCGACCACTACGGTCGCGCGCGCGTGGAAGACCTCCAGGCCGTCTACGATCTGCGCGAATTGGACGACCCTCGCGCCGCCGGCGAGCGGCTGCGTCGCCGTCACGGACGCGTCGCGCACGGCCGCCTCGTGCAACCCGAACAGTGCTGCGTGGCGCGAGAGATGGATCCGCGCAGCCGTCTCCGCATCGACGTCGAGCGTGACCGGCGCGCGGGGCGCCGCACCGAGGATGAAACGAGCCAGCCCTCGCGCATCACGGGACGCCACGGTTCCAAGCGGCGTGTCCTTGAGCGCCGCCCGCGCCGCCGCTTCCCCCGAACCTGCCAACGTGGGGCTCGCGCTCGGCGAAGCCGATGGCCCATCGTCTTTCGCGCACATCGGGAGCGCGATAAGCAACGCCCCGGCCGCCGTCAAAAACCCGACTCGAGTCAAATAGGATCGCATCGACATCTCCCGGCAACGTACGAACGTGTGTGGGCAGCTCGGTGTGTGCGCGCACCTGTGCTGTGCGAAGCCAAATCTGGCTCCAGCCCACGTTTGCTGTCCTTTATCGCGATGGTCTGGTCCGGCGGATCATCCGCCGGCTCGAACCGCCCTAATGGAGATCTGATGTGCAGACCACATTGAGCCCATACTGAACCGTAGGCGACGTAGCACAAGTTTCATCCGCGGTTAAGTCCGCTCGCTTTGGGAGCAAAAAAAAGAGCCCGCCACG
>Ga0193753_10002613_pt1 | contig 14034 bp, 16 predicted proteins | sample H1c2metaG_FD_144925 | JGI IMG/M metagenome (GOLD analysis project Ga0193753, IMG submission 144925) | Soil microbial communities from a riparian zone of the East river system, Colorado, United States - H1c2 | ecosystem: Environmental > Terrestrial > Soil > Riparian zone | place: USA: East... | reverse complement strand
CTCGTAATCGACGCCCAGGCGATACTTCACCTTGGCCCGCATGTTCTCGATCACGACGTCGGACTTGGCGATCAGCTCGTAGAAGATCTTCCTGCCCTCCTCGCTCTTGAGGTCGAGGTTGATCGCCCGCTTGTTGCGATGCAGGTTCTGGTAGTCGAAGCCGTCGCTGTTGCCGGTGAGGCCCTCGCCGCCGGTCTTGGGCGGCTCGATGCGAATGACGTCGGCGCCCCAGTCGGCGAGGTGGCGCACGCAGGTGGGACCGGCCCGCGCCAATGTGAGGTCGAGGACGCGGATGCTCTTGAGCGGCAGCTCCGCGCTATTGGCGGGTTCTGGAGATGGCGGCACCGACTTCCTCCTGTTTCTCGCTTCGCGTTCCGAAATCTATGAAAATATGCTTCCCCAAACGAGGGGATTGTCGGCGATGATCCGCTGAGCGGTGCGCACGACATCGCACAGGGAGGAAAGGACATGGGCTACGACGCACCGTTCGCCGGGCTCAAGGTGATCGATCTCAGCCAGGGCATCGCCGGTCCCTACTGCGCCATGCTGCTGGCGCAGCACGGCGCCGACGTCATCAAGGTCGAGAATGTCGGCGAGGGCGACTGGAGCCGGGCGCTGGGCGTGCGCTATGGCGAGCACACAGCCTTCTCGATCATCGGCAATATCGGCAAGCGCAGCATTGCCCTCGATCTCAAGAGCGACGCCGGCAAGCAGGTGCTGTGGCGCCTGCTGGGCGGTGCCGATGTGTTCTTCGAGGGCTTCAGGCCGGGCGTCATCCGGCGCCTCGGCTTCGACTATGAAACTGTGGCGGCGCGCGAGCCGCGCCTGCTCTATGTCGCGATCTCGGGCTTCGGCCAGACCGGGCCGCTCGCCGAGCGACCGGCCATGGATCCCGTCCTGCAGGCCTATACCGGGATGATGGCCGAGAATGTCGGCGAGGACGGCATTCCCCATCGCGTGCCGGTGATCGTGGTTGATATGTCGACGGGCCTTTACGCCTTCCAGGCGCTGTCGGCCGCGCTCTATGCGCGGCGCAACGAGCCGCGCGGGCGCTTCATCGATGTGAGCCTGATGCAGGCGGCCACCGCGCTGCAGTCGATCCGGCTGATGGCCACCCATCTCGAAGGCGGGCCGATGAAGCCCGGCGGCGTGCCGGGCGGCGTCTTCAAGACGGCCGATGGCTGGATGTCGATCATCGCCATCAACGACCGGGATTTTCACAGCCTGTGCGCCGCGATGGACCTGTCGGAAGTCGCCGGGGACGCGCGCTTCATCGACAGCCCGGCGCGCTTTCGTCATGAAGCGGAATTGTACGCGATCCTGCGGCCGGCCATCGAGGCCCGAACGAGCGCGGTATGGAGCGAGCGGCTGACAAACGCGAAGCTGATGCACGAGCGCCTGAACAGCTACGCCGAATTCCTCGAGCAGCCGCAGGTGAGGGAAACGAAACTGATCCAGTGGCTCGCTCAGGCCGGCGTGCCGCAGCCGGTGCCCGTGCCCTTCCTGCCGGGCACGGAGCGGCTAGCCGACGGCGCCGCCCGGGCCGTTGCACCGGTGTGCGGCCAGCATACCGAGGCGATCCTGGGCGAGCATGGTTTCAGCCACCGCGAGATCGCCGATCTTGCGGCAAGTGGTGCCATTGCTTTGGGGGGTTGAGATCACTGTTTCGAGCCAGCGCACGGCGCTCACCAAACCATAATTGTCATCCCGAACGCAGTGAGGGACCTTTCCGCGGCGCACGACGCAGCCGCTGGACGGTCTCATCGAGCGCCGACAGGAAGCGCGAGCGGTCGCGTGGCATCATAGGCTTGGGACCGCCGGTCACCTCGCCCATCGCCCGCAGGTTCGACAGCAGCTCACGGTTGGCCAGCGCCATGCCAATCGACGATGTCGTGAACGGCACGCCGGTCGAGCCGATCACCGATGCGCCAGCCTTCAGGCAGCGGTCCGCCAGGGGAATGTCGGCCGTCACCACGATGTCACCGGGGCGGCAACGTTCGGCGATCCAGTCGTCGGCCGCGTCGAAACTGTCACTCACCACCACGCGCTCGATGCGGGGGTCGCGCGGCACGGCGATGATCGAGTTGGCGACGACATAGACTTTGAGACCGTAGCGCCCGGCGACGCGATAGATCTCAGCCTTGACCGGGCAGGCATCGGCGTCGATGTAGATGGCGCCAAGCGGCACCGGTGCTGAATCGGTCATTCTGGCATCATAGCGAAGCAACCTTTCGGCAGGCAGGCGTTCTTTCTCAAGAATGTTCCGGTCACTTTCCGCCTTGTTGCTCCTCTTGCTCGTAGCGCCCCGGCTCGCTTTGGCTACCGAGCCTCCGGCGCTGCCTTGCGGCGATGCGGCCCTTCCCCTTGCAACCTCCGTCGGCGCGCCGCCGGCAGTCGCCGTCTGGTCGGGCAGCGACCTCGGGCCTGCCTGGCGACCTCCGGCCTGCACCGGCTGGCAGCCCGGCCCGACCCGCTTTGCCATCGCCGTCGCGGGGCAGTTCAACGGCCCGTCCACCATTGATGACATTTTGGCACGCGTGGGCGGCGTGTCGCAGTTGAAGTCGGTCCGCTATTGGTCGGTGACCGGAAAAAAATGGAAAGGGCTCATGCCCTCGGTCAGAGCCGTCACGGCGGTGAACGGCAAGGAGCGCGCCGATTTCTCGGTAGCGGAAATCCATTCGGGCCAGGATTTCCATTTCGTCGCGAGCGACAACACGACCTATCGCGGCAGGGTCATGCAGGCGACGAAGGATCGGGTCGCCTTTTCCGTGGAAAACCTGACGCCGGTGAAACTCGTGCTGGTGCCGTTGTTCCATCCCGGCGACATCAAGTTTTTCTGCATCATCGAACGCCGGCCAGACGGCCCCTGGAGCTACCATTCGCTGCTGCGCATCGACGCCAACGCCACCGGCATGGGCGAGGATGGCTCGTACGTTAATCGAGCGGTCGCCTATTATCGCTACATCGCCGGCATTCCCACCGACCAGGAGCCGCCGGCCGTGCGCTGACCCTCAATCGACATGCGCGCCGGCGAGCTTCACGACCTCGCGCCACTTCTTGATTTCGGCCTCGATGAAGACCCTGGTGCTGGCCGGCGTCGAATCGTCGACCTTTTCGATACCGAGCTGCTTCAGCCGCTCCGTCACCGTCGGATCGGCGAGCGCCTTGTTCACGGCGACGTTGAGCCGGTCGACGATCTCCCTGGGCGTGCCGGCGGGCGCCATCACCACGTTCCAAGTGGCGCCTTCGAAATCGGGAATGCCTGCTTCCGCCGTGGTCGGCACGTCAGGCGCCACGGTGCTGCGCTTGGCCGCCATTACCGCAAGCGGATAGAGACTGCCGGCCTTGATGTACTCGAGCGACGTGCCGAAGGAATCGAACATATAGGCGAGGCGACCGGCCAGCAGATCCTGCAGCGCTGGACCCGATCCGCGATAGGGCACATGCACGACGTCGATGCCGACGCGCTTCTTGAACATCTCCCCGGCGAGGTGATTCGTGGTGCCATTGCCCGACGAGCCGTAGCTCCATTTACCAGGTTCGGCCTTCATCTTGGCGACCAGGCCCGTAACGGTGCGCGGTTGTCCAGGCGGCACCAGCAGCACCATCGGCACGATGCCGCAAAGCGCGATCGCCTCGAAATCCTTCACGGGGTCGTAAGACAAGCTCTCATAGAGCGAGATGTTGATGCCGTGGGTGGCGGCGGTGCCGAACAGCAGCGTGTAGCCGTCCGGCTTCGATTTCGCCACCAGGTCGGTTCCGAGATTACCGCCGGCACCGCCTTTGTTGTCGATCAGCACCTGCTGTCCGAGCTGGTCGGCGAGGCCGACCGAAAGCACGCGCGCGAACACGTCGGTCGGACCGCCCGGCGGGAACGGCACGACAAGCCGCACCGTGTGATCGGGGTATTTGCCGGAACCCTGAGCCGTCGCACCGGCGCACAGGAGCAACAGGACAGCGCAGGCGGCCAGTGCCCGCTGCAATCCGCGCATCGTTTCCTCCAAACCGTTCTTTTATTCAGTGCGTGGTGACTTCGGCCATGTCGACGAAGTGATAGCTCGGCGGCCGCGGATTCGACTGCCAGCGGTCCATGTCCTCGTAGCGGTCGCGCAGCGCGGCCGGATAGTCGGCGAAAGCCGGCGTGCGCAGCCACAGGCGCAGCAGATGACGCTTGCGCGCCTCCTCGGTGTGATCCTCGAAGGCCGTGCGCGAATGCAGCACGACATAATTGTTCACGAACTGCATATCACCCCGCTCCAGCTTCATATCGAGGCGGAATCGCGGGTCCTTGCACAGCGAATCGACCATATCGAGCGCCTCGATTTGCAGCGGCGTGAGCCGCGGCACTTCGTTGAAGCGCTGGGCGGACTGGATGAATGTCCTGTTGTAGCGGTTGAACATCCGGCCCTTGTGCCAGATGAAGGTCGGCGTGATGTAATAGGGCTTCTGGCCGGCCGACTCCTCGCCGCGGCGGTCGGCATGGAAGGGCTGGGCGAGGACCTTGGCGAGATCCGGCCGCGAGCGCACCAGCGCGTTATGGACCGATACGGAGCTCGCCACGCTGCTGAGGCCGCCGGACCTGGCGGTCTCCAGGCAAGCCAGCCCGACGATGTCGCAGGAATCGTTGTGGAACGGCAGCGTGAACGTCGTCTGGTAACCGCGCGCATGCATGTCGCGCTTGGAGTCGCGCCCCATGTCCCGCACATGGCCGAGCAGGTCGCCCTGGGCGTTCTGGGCCACCGCCCTGCCGAAATGCGTGCCGATTCCCCAGTAGATGAGGCCGATTTCCTCGGCCGAATAGCGATCGCGCGGCAAGCCGCGGATCAGCATGATTCCCAGGCCGTTCTCGATCTCGGTCTGCAGCAGGCGCAACGTGCGGGCAAAGCGCCCGAGCGGGAAATGCTCCTTGCCGATATCGGGAATCTGTCGGCCGAGCTTCTGGACGTGACGGAGCGCCGCGTCGAGCTCGGCAGTCTCTTCACTGCTCAAGCGGTAGATCCAGCTCTCGCCGTCCTGGATGTCCCGGCCGAGCCAGGCCGAACGGGTGATCACCTCTTCGAGAAGCAATTCGTTCATCGTTCCCTCCCTGCTGGGATGTCGACATTACGCAATATCGACAGCATGAGAAACAGGCTGACAGCAAGTGAGCTATGACGCTACAGCGTCCTACCATGGCCGATGCATCCCCCGTCACCTACGAACTGTTCGGCACGCTGCCGGCCCAGATCGCTTCGCGGATCGGGCAGGCCATCGTCGACGGCCAGTTCAAGCCCGGGGAGAAGCTGCGGGAGACCGATCTGGCGCGCTCCTTCGGCGTCAGCCGCGCCTCGGTACGCGAGGCGCTGCGCCTGGTCGAAAGCGAAGGGCTGGTCACGATCCTGCCGCAGCGCGGCGCCCAGGTAACGGTGCTGAGCGCCCAGGAAGTCCAGGACGTCTTCGAGATCCGCGCCAACCTGATGGGCCTCGCCTGCGCCCGGTTGACGGCGTCGGCTTCGCCCGAGGTCCATGCTCGGTTGAGCGATTTGCTGAAGAACCTGAAGGCGGCACGGGACGACGGCGACGCCTATGCCCGGGCCAGCGGTGCGCTCAGCGATTATTGCGTACGCAGTGCGGGTAGCAAACGGCTGGCCGATCTGATCCTGTCGTTCGGCCGGCAAACCGCGCGATACGCGAAACTCAGCATGGCGACGCCGGAACGACGCCGTCAGTCTCTGGGGCGCTGGCGTGCGCTTGTTGCAGCCACAGCCAGCGGCGACACACAGGCAGCCGAACGGCTGGCTCGCCAGTTGGTGCTGGAAACCCGCGATACCGCCCTCAAGATACTTTCCGCCACCACGCCTTCCGCGCGGCGACGTTAGCCGTATCCCTGATTTTGCTTTTGCTGCGGTGCAGCGTCACCCCTTGCATGCTAGGGTCGAGAGAATTCAAACGCGGCGGGGGATACGATGCGTCAGGTTCGAGTGCTTTTGTGGTCGCTATTGGCGGCCATTTCCTTGTCCGCCGCCCCGCTTGTCGCGATGGCTCAGGACGGGCTTCAGCGCTTCGAGCGCGACGTCAAACCCCAACTCGAATTCGAGAAGTTCACTTACGGCAGTGCCAGCGCCCTGGGACCGAACGGCTTCGTGCTGAACGACGTGGTGGCGGTCATACCGGCGAGCGAGCAGACCGGCGGCAAGAGCTCGACGGTGAAGATCGTGAAGGTCACGGCAGAGGAACTCGATTTCGAGCGGCTGCAAGCGCCGAAAGACAAGAGCGCCAAGGACAAGGATGACATGCCGCGATTCGCCAAGATCCGGCTGGAAGGCATGACCGGCGACGACGACATCTCCAACATGTTCACGGCCTATGGCATTCCGCGCGTGCCTGCCGACGTAACCCTCGACTACCGGCTCGACACCGATCACAAGGTCTTCACCCTCAACAAGCTCGAGATCGTCCTGCAGGGCCAAGCCCGCACCGAGCTTAGCCTGATACTCGACGGTGTGAGCGACAAGGCGAGCAAGCTCGATTCGTCGAAAGACGACGTGCGACTGCGCACCTCCACGCTGGTGCTCGACGATACTGGCCTGCTGGCCAAGCTGCTGCCGGTCATGGCCAAGCAGAACGGCGCCACCGCCGAGATGTGGGTCGCCATGGCCCTGGCGTCGCTCGGCGGCTTCGCCAATGGACAGGGGCCCGATTCGATGAAGGCTTTCGATGCGCTGGCTTCCTATATCGGCGACTGGAAAGCGCCCAAGGGCCCGCTTCGCCTTACCCTCAAGCCGCCCAAGACGACGAGCCTCGACGATGTTGCCAAGATCGCCGAGCCGAATGCACTCACCGACATTTTCGGCCTGACGGTGGCTTATGCCGGTACCCGCGCCGGCGCGGCCGGCGGGGGCGGCAAATAAATGGGCGAGTGAGGCGTCAGGCCTTGCCCGCCGCCACCAGGCGCTGGAAATAGAGCAGATCGAGTTCCGGCGCGCAGCCAGCCAGCCCGGTGAGAATTGCATGGGCTTGGCCGCGATGATGGGTCTGGTGGTTGAACCAGTGATCCAGTGCCGGCGACAAAGGCTGTACGAATTCCTCCGGTGTGGAAACGCGCCGATACCGTATGACACCTGCCAGGCGGGCGTCATCGAGGCTGTCGACATAGCTAACGATGCGCCGGTCCTGCGCCTCGCGGGCTGCACGCAACGTGGCCAGGTCCTCATGCAGGATCGTGTCCAACCTCTCCGGCGCGCCGCCCTCCCCGGTGAAACGCCCCATCCAGATCAGATCCGTGGTCAACAGATGGTTGAGCGTGCCGTGCAGGGACTTGAAGAAGACGCCGCGGTCGGTGCGGTAATCGGCATCGGAGAGTTCGCCGGCGGCATCATACAAGCGACTGTTGGCCCAGGCGTTGTAACCGGCGAACATGGCGTAGTGCGCTTTCATGGTAGCCCCTCCAGGCGATGCTGGTCGTATTTTCCGGACCCGGATGGCAACTTCAAGATTGATAGAATCAATCAACCCAAAACAAGCACACGGACTGGGGATTTACTTGGTGGCTGGATCGCCAGTACGATCGTGACCAATGCGCGATAAGCAAACCACTGCCCCAGACAGCACGGCCGTGCGGGTCGCTTTATGGCGGGCCCTGCACGTTCAAGCCGATCCGCCGCCGCATGTGCTCCAAGACGAGATCGGCCTGCGACTGGCCGGTCCCGACGAAGGTTGGCGCCACCGCCCAGACATGGACCCACAAGGCACGCGCCCCTTCCGAGCATCCATTGTAGCCCGTGCCCGCTTCGTCGAAGACCTGGTCGTGAAACAGGCCGACGCCGGCGTCGATCAGTATGTCATCCTCGGAGCGGGCCTGGACACCTTCGCCCAGCGCCGGCCGGAGATCGCCTCTCGCCTGCTTGTGTTCGAGATCGACCAGCCCGGTCCCCAGGCTTGGAAGCGGCAGCGCCTGATCGAGCTCGGCTTCGGCATTCCGGAGTGGCTACGGCTCGTGCCGGTGGACTTCGAAGCGGACGCATCCTGGTGGGAACAACTCGCAGCCGCCGGCTTCGACGCCGGCAAGCCGGCGGTCGTGGTCTCCACCGGCGTCAGCATGTACCTCACCAAGGAAGCGATCGCGGCCACGCTGCGCCAGATCGCGGCGCTCGCCCCGGGAGCCACGCTGGCCATGACATTCCTGCTGCCGCTGAAGCTTGCACCACCCGAGCTCCGGCCCTGGCTCGAGCTAGCGGAGAAGGGCGCGCGGGCAAGCGGAACACCTTTCATCAGCTTCTTCACGCCTACCGAGATGCTGACGCTGGCCCGCGAGGCCGGCTTTAGAGAAGTCCGGCACGTGTCCGCAGCAACACTTACCCAGCGTTACTTCGCGGGCAGGACAGATGGCCTTTGCCCGCCAATTAATTCAGAGGAACTGCTGGTCGCGACGACTTAAGCTTACCGCCGCCTTCGGTTCGGAGCGGCCGGCGAGGCACAGGGCTTCTCGTTTGCGACCCTATTGCGAGACGACGTTGCCCTTGTAGTCGACGGCAACCTTTACGCTTTGATCGCCTTTTTTGGCGCTGCCCCGCCAGATACCGGAATCGTCCTTCGTCAAGGCGGACACATCAGTGTAGCCGGCGGCCGCGATATGATCCTTGGCCTGGGCCTCGCTGAAACTGGTGGAACCCTTCAGCGGCGCGCCGGGATCTGAGGTCGCCGCCATGAAGAGGCCGCCCTTGCAGGCGGCTATGAATTTCGCCTGGGTGATGCGACCGTCATCGGGCAGCACCTGCGAACGAATCCGCAAAAAAGCCAGATAACGGCTGGCCTCGACGCCGCTCAGCACCCCGTCGTTATCGACGTCGGCTTTTGTCCATTCCGCAGCGCACTCCGCATCCGTGGCGGCAAAGGCGGCCGATGCGCCGCTCGCGATGCAAGCTGCCGCGGCTATCGCTCCAAGCAATCTTCTCATGCCATCCCTCCGCTACTCGATACCAAAACAACGTCCACAGAGTTGCCCGCGGGAACGTTGACGATCGAAGGACGTTTGCAGTTGCACGGGAGGGCACTGTGAGCAGCTTGGTCGATGTAGATGCATTCTGGGCCATGATCGATGAGATCAAGGTCTGCATACTCGTGACACGCCACGGCGAAGCCTTGCGCGGACGGCCGATGGGATCGGTTGCCAACCGCAAGTTGGGCGAGATCCACTTCCTGACCCGGCCTTCGTCACACAAAGCCTACGAGATCGCCGACATGGGTTTCGTGAATCTCGCTTTCATCGATCACAAGGGCGAGCATTTTCTCTCGGTGTCGGGCACGGCCAGGATTTCGGACGACCGGGCGATGATCCGAAGCCTGTGGGACGGCGACGCCGACAAATGGTTTCCCGAAGGCGCCGACGGCCCTGACGTCGCCGTCGTCCGAGTGAAACCTGATCAGGCCGAATACTGGGACGCTGCCGGCGGCGCGCGCAAGTATGCATGGCTCGACCTCTGCCAGATCGCAGGCTCCGCGCCAATTCGATGACGGCGAAGATGAGGCGGTTGCCCCTCAAATTCATTTTTGAACCCAGTGGTATTTCGGCAACCGCCGTCGAAAGGAAGGCGTTTTATTCCCAGCGGCGCCGCACCGGTCGCCGCTTTCAGTCTGGAGAATGATCATGAACCAGCAGAATAACCAGAATCCCAATCAGCAGCAGCGCGAACAGCAGCAGCGGCCGCAGCAGAATCAGCAGAACCAGAACCCCAATCAGCGGCCGTCGACCTCGCCAAACCAGGGGCAGAAACCCGGTCACGACGACAAGTCAAAACACCCGCAGGACAGTCGTGAATAGCCGAAGCTAACGGAATGCCCGCCTCATCGCGGGCATTCCTCTTCCGGCTGCTGAATATTTTTCAGGGAGAGAATGATGCGAACCGACATGCGCAATCGCGGGAGACAATTCAAAGCCGCCACCGGCCCGCTTCCCGAGGTGCCCGAGCAGCCGGTTCCACCCGCCGATCCGGGTAATCCGACATCGGTTCCACCGGAGATGCCGGTCCCCGGGCCGAATGGCCCGGAAGTCTCGCCGCCAATCCCATCCAAGCCGCCGATGCCGCCCGCACCGATGACCTAGGTCGGGTGCGTGTCTATTCCTTGACGGCGCCGGTGAGCGACGAGACGTAGTAGTCGACGAAGAAAGAGTAGAAAATCGCCACCGGCAGCGAGCCCAGCAATGAGCCCGCCATCAGCGCGCCCCATTGATAGACATCGCCGGACACAAGTTCGGTGAGGATGGCGACCGACACGGTCTTCTTCTCGCTGCTCTGGATGAAAGCCAGCGCATAGATGAATTCGTTCCACGACAGGGTGAAGGAGAAGATGCCGGCGCTGATCAGGCCCGGCACCGCCAGCGGCAGGGTGATGCGGCGCAGGATCTGCAGGCGTGTCGCGCCATCGATCAGGGCGCATTCCTCGAGTTCGTAGGGGATCGACTTGAAATAGCCGATCAGCAGCCAGGTGCTGAACGGCACGAGGAACGTCGGATAGGTCAGGATGAGCGCCAACGGCGAATCGAACAAGCCGAGCTGGTAGATCGTCGTTGCCAGTGGAATGAACAGGATCGACGGCGGCACGAGGTAGGCGAGATAGATTCCCAGGCCGATATACTGGCTGCCCCTGAACCGCAGCCGCTGGATCGCGTAGGCCGCCAGCACGCTGGAGAACAGCGACAGCGTGGTCGCGCACACCGCCACGATCATGGTGGTCATCAGCCAGTGCGGATAGGCGGTTTCGAACAGCAGGTGCTTGATATGCTGCAGCGTGGGGCTGCCGATCAGGAACGGATTGAACTTCTTGTAGTCGTAAAGTTCGGCGTTCGGCTTGAACGACGTGACCGCCATCCAATAGAACGGGAACAGCAGCACGACGACGAACAGCGCGAGCGGCAAATAGATCGTCACCATCCGCCGCGTACGGCTGTCCCACGACATCTGGTCGGGCGTTACCGTGGCCTTCGACCGGACTTCCGGGGAGGTCGTCGTCACGTCAGTCATTGGCCTCTCCCTGCTGCCACTTGCGACGCGCGAGGGCGAAGTAGCTGAACAGCGTGGCGCCGACGAGGAACGGGATCATCGCGACGGCGATCGCCGCGCCCTCGCCCAGTTCACCTCCCGAGATGCCGCGCTGGAAGGCCAGTGTCGCCATGAGATGGGTCGAGTTCAACGGGCCGCCGCGCGTGATGGCGTAGACAAGCTGGAAGTCGGTGAAGGTGAAAATGATCGAGAAGGTCATCACGATCGCCAGGATCGGCATCAGCAGCGGAAAGGTGATGAAGCGGAAGCGCTGCCATGCCGTCGAGCCGTCGAGCAACGCCGCCTCGTAGAGCGATGGCGAGATGGTCTGCAGGCCGGCCAGCAGCGAGATCGCCACGAACGGGATGCCGCGCCAGATATTGGCCGCGACCAGCGACCAGCGCGCGGGCCAGACGGTGCTCAGGAAGTCGAACGGCTTGGAGCGAATATGCAGCACGTCGACAGCGAGATAGGAAAAGATCGAGAACTGCGGATCGTAGAGCCACCAGAAGGCGAGCGCCGAGAGCACGGTCGGCACGATCCAGGGCAGCAGGATGATGGCGCGCAGCAGGCTCTTGAACGGGACGTGGTTGTTGAGCAGGAGGGCGAGCCACAGGCCCAGCGCGAATTTTCCGAAGGTCGCCACGCCGGTGTAGAACACGCTGAAGAAGACGGCGCTCCAGAACTGGGGGTCTTCCATCAGGTATTCGAAATTATCGAGGCCGACGAACTTGCCGGCGCCGCCGATCTTGGTGTCGGTCAAGGAGAGCCAGAGACCGAGGCCGAGCGGATAGGTAAGGAAGACCAGCAGCAGGCCGAGGGCCGGCAGCAGGCACATAAAGATGAGGAACGGCTTGTGGTCGAACAGGCGCGCGAGCCAGCCGGGCTGCCGCCGGGCGCGGGTCCAATCGGTCATCGTGGCGACGGTCATCTTTCCTCCGCAGCGAGGGGAAAGACGGCGCGGCAGTTCCCGGCCGCGCCGTCCCGATATTGGTATTGGTTAGCGGTAGTAGCGCTTGGTGCGACGCTCCGCTTCCTTGGCGGCGTCCTCGGGCGTCGCCTGGCCCGAAGCCACGGAGGCGAACATCTGGACCAGGATGTACTCGGCCTGGACGGTGCCGGCGGCCTGGGTGATCGGGCCCTTGTAGCCAGTCCAGAACCGGTTATCCATGGTGTTGCGGTAGATCGCGATCTTGGGATCGCTCTCCCACACCTTGCTCTTATCGTAAGCCTTGAGCGGATGCGCCCAGTAGCCGAGGCAGCCGGTCAGCCACGGGTCGTACTGCTCGGCTTCCATCATGAAGGCGAGGTAGGCCTTGGCGGCATTCGGGAACTTGGTGTGCTTGAGCACCATGCCGTTCAGCACGGTGGCGGACATCGGCGGCGAGGAAGCGACACCCTGCACGAGGTTCGCATGCTCGGTGTCGTCGGCCACTTCCTTGGTCGCCGGGTCGTTCTTCAGCGAGAAGTACAGCGACACGCCGTTGGACGTGAGGAAGAGCTCCTTCGACGCATAGGCGCGATTGTTGCTGATGTCGTTCCACGACATCGTGCCCGGGATGAAGCTCGGATAGAGTTCCTTGACGTACTTCAGCGCGTTGATTGTCTCCTTGCTGTTCAAGGTGACCTTGCCCTCTTCATCGACGAGGGTCGCGCCGTGACTCCACAACATCCAGTTCGCGAAGCCGTTGGCGTCGCCCACCGCGTTGCCGAGCGCGAAGCCCGCCGGCTTGTTGATCTTCTTGAGATCCTGGCAGAGCTTCAGGAAGCCCGCATGGTCGGACGGGATCTTGTCATGGCCCGCTTCCTTGAGCGCGGAGGCGCGATACACCAGCGGTCCGCCCGAGCCCCCCATCGGCAGGCCGATCCAGTTGTTGGTCTTGGCCTTCTTGCCGTACTTCTCGCCGAGGAACAGCCAGCCGCCGTACTTCTTGCCGAGATACTCGGCGATGTCGGTCAACTCGAGCACCTTGTCGGCATAGATGTGCGGGCTTTCCGCCCAGCCGATGATGACGTCGGGGCCGGCGCCTGTATTGGCGGAGACGGCGGTCTGCTGGGTGATGTCCTCCCAGCCCACGAGGTCGACCTTGACGTCGACGCCGAATTCCTTGGCGAACTTCGCCGAGTTCGCACGGAAGATCACCTCGTCGGGCTCGACGAACTTCGCCGGCCGGATCAGGCGCAGCGAGGCGCCCTTCTCGATGTCCAGCTTGGGCGCGGCGACGTCGGCCTTGGGAATCGCCTGCGCGCTGGCCTGCCCGGCGGCCATGATCGCGGCCGCACCGGCGCCGAGCTTCAGGGCTTCGCGCCGCTTGATGATGTAAACCACTGTCGTTTCCTCCTTATGAACTACTGAAGTCTTGAACCCGGCTTCTCAGAGCCGTTGGCCCGATTGCTGATCGAACAGATGAACGAGGGCGGGATCCGGGCGCACCGGCAGGATTTCGCCGGGCTTGGCGGTCACGCGCTCGCGGAACGCACCTGTCATGGTCTGGCTGCCGATCTTCATCAGGACCTGGGTCTCCGAGCCGGTCGGTTCGACGACCTGGACGATGGCGGGAATGCCGCCATTGCCATCGATGCGCAGATGCTCGGGACGTACGCCGTAAACGGCCGGGCCTTCCTTGGCGCTCTTGAGCGTCGTCGGCAGGGGCCAGTCGGTGCCGTCGTCGGTGCGCAGGCTGCCGTTGGCGACGGTGCCCTTCAGGATGTTCATCGCCGGCGAGCCGATGAAGCCTGCCACGAAGACATTGGCCGGCCGGTCGTAGAGTTCCAGCGGCGCGCCGATCTGCTCGATATTGCCGCCGTTCATCACCACGATCTTGTCGGCCATGGTCATGGCCTCGATCTGGTCGTGCGTGACGTAGACGGTCGTGACCTTGAGCCGCTGGTGCAGCTCCTTGATCTCCGAGCGCATCTGCACGCGCAGCTTGGCATCGAGATTGGAGAGCGGCTCGTCGAACAGGAAGACCTGCGGATTGCGGACGATGGCGCGGCCCATGGCGACGCGTTGGCG
>Ga0193753_10002612_pt1 | contig 14035 bp, 20 predicted proteins | sample H1c2metaG_FD_144925 | JGI IMG/M metagenome (GOLD analysis project Ga0193753, IMG submission 144925) | Soil microbial communities from a riparian zone of the East river system, Colorado, United States - H1c2 | ecosystem: Environmental > Terrestrial > Soil > Riparian zone | place: USA: East... | reverse complement strand
CAGCTATTTCGCAGCGCAGATTCATAAGGTCCAGTCCTCCGGACTTGACCCTGCCATCATTGCCGCCCAGGTCGCTGCAATACAGCACTCTCAACAGCTCTACCAAAACCCGTTCGTCAACATGGCATATACCTTCATCGAGCCGCTGCCCGTCGGCCTTATCATTACTCTCGTCTCCGCTGCCATCCTGCGCCGCAAGGCGCCGATCGACTCTGCCTCCGCTCCAGCAGCCATGACTACATAAGAAAGGCCGGAGCGTTAGCGGGTGCTTGCGCCCCGGGGCTTTGTGACGACATGAAAAGCGTATTCGCCGCGGTAATAAAGATTCGCAACGATAATCCGTACATCCTCGTGAGTGCGGTCCGAGCCAGCGGCATCAGGCCAGGAAGCTATAGAAGCGGACCTCAGCATTCAATGCCCATATGGTTCCGACAGGGACTCAAGGCGTCTCCGAAAGCCAAAATGAACTGGCAAGCATTGACCCCGAGTCGCAAAAAGGAAGTCCTGCGCTACTTTTCACGCCTTAAGTCTCCGGCCGCCCGGGGCCGGAACCTTGCCAAGGTCCTCCACGCTCTCTCGGGAACGGCCGGCCGATTCATGGGTAGAACATGGGCTGACGGTTCGTAAAATAACAGCGCAGCAGTCCCCCGAGATAGAGCAGGCCCGTCTCGTATCCCAGCTGTCCGAAATGAGCTCCCGCGGCGGTCACTGACAATCGTCAATACATGACGCGGTCTGTCATGTTTTCCATGCGTTAATGGCGTTTTACCTGGAGGGATGTAGCGATGAAGTCCACTCGCATGGCAGGCGCGCTCGGATCGGTGTTGGTCTCAGCAACTCTTTCCTCGATTGCAACACCGCAAAACGCTCCGAACGCCGCTAACGCGGCATTACAGGGCATACATGGATTTGATTTCGAGTACGGTAATTGGCGGGTGCATCATCGAGTGAAAAGCGCCGGTGACGGCACATGGAAGGAATTCGATGGCACATGTACGACCCGGCCTTTCATGGCAGGGCAGGGCGATATCGAAGAACACATTTTTTCAAGGCCGACCGGCGTTACCTACGGTACCGCGATGCGGGCGTTCGATCTCAAGACCCAAGAATGGGCAATCTGGTGGATCGACAGCCGTTTTCCTCACCTTCCACTCGACCCGCCAGTTAAGGGGCGATTCGAGAATGGCGTGGGCACTTTCTACTCGGACAGCCCACTGAACGGCAAAACCGTACGCACGCGCTTTACGTGGTCGCAAATTACGTCTAAATCTGCACATTGGGAGCAGGCGAGCTCGGAAGACGCGGGCAAGACTTGGGACACTAACTGGATCATGGAATTCCATCGTGTCCGGTAGAGACAATCAGCTCAGCGAACTCATATATGAGAGCCGAAATTCGAAAGAGGGCGCGCGGCAGGTCGATGTTCGGATCTGCTCATGCGGCCGAAAGCCCGCCGAAAAGAGAGGTGAAAAAAGGAAGCAGACGAGTATAAGGTGTATCCGTACAATCACACCGAAGACGAACCGCATGGAAGCGCGCGGCGCGGCTTAAGACGAAGAACACATTGCCGCGCGGCACCCGATAAATTGGAGAATCTCATGAAGATATCGTGGGTCGTTTGTTCAATTGTGCTCGTTTTACTTGCAGCCGAAACCGTACAAGCAAGTGATACATACTCGCAAGTCGAGGCCGAGCGCTACATCAAGGAAAGCGAAGCGGCATGGGCAGAGAGTGTTGCAACGAACGATGCCTCTGTGGTGAAGCGAATCTTGGCAGATGATTTTGTTTGGGTCTTGGATGGAGAGGTTCTGAACAAGGCCCGCGCCGTATCGGATGCAGAAAAGGGTCTTGGCGATTTCCTGTCAAATCATCTCGACTACGCTCACGTGCGTTTTTTTGGCGATACGGCCATCGCGCAAGGCAGCGAAACCTGGACACGCAAGGGTGGCAAAAAAGGTCACTTTGTCTGGACCGACACCTGGCTTCGGCGTCACGGCCAATGGCAAATCGTGGCAGCCGAAGATGTTTCCGTGCCTGTAAAGGAATAGCCGGCGAGCCGATTTGTGCCAAGCCTTGCGTACACATCTAGCATTCGCGAGACTGCGGAGTGTGCAGTAGGGAGTGCTTCATGGCATGGTTTAAGCGCGTGGAAAACTCCTCGGAGGCAGAAGGTCGGCCATCGAGCGTCTCCGCGCCAGTTATTATCAGTTATGCGTCCCAGGATGCGGGTATCGCGAATACCCTCGTCGAGAATCTCGAAAAGCACGGGATCGGGTGCTGGATTGCGCCTCGTGACGTAACACCGGGGCTGCAATACGCTGATGAGATCGCGGCGGTAATTAACGACGCCACTGTCCTTGTATTGGTGCTTTCGGAACACACGGTCGCTTCTCCGCATGTAGGACGAGAGGTTGAGCGGGCCGCTTCAAAGCGGCGGGGAATTATCGTGCTGCGAACCGATGCGGCACTACTGACCCGGTCCTTTGAGTATTTCTTGAGCGAGTCGCAGTGGATTGATGTCGCGGCCTTAGGTGTGCCGGCCGCGTTGACGAAGCTCATGCAAGCTGTGAGACAACGTCTGGCACCCTCCTCGTGGATCAGCCCGGGATTGGGGAACGACGTTAGGGATCCGGCCGATCGGAACCGTCAACCCAGTTATCTGACTATCAGACGTCTGGTCGCCGCCGCGGTGTTCCTGGCCATGGCTGCCCTTGTCGTCGGTGTTCTAGTGCGCTACTGGCCGTCGAAGTAGGGCGAGGGTTTGCAATCATGGATACCGCTTCGCATTTCTTCGTTCATTTCCCAAAGACCTCGAGATTAATTGCGTTGCTCGCCGTGTTTACGGTCCTGCCGGTGAGATATGCGAGCGCTCAATCGACTCCAAGTGCCCATAGCGAAAGCAGTGTCACGCTGTACGGCGGCGGCCGGTTCGGCGGTAGTGTGACGGATTCGACGACCAATTCGTCCGTCGATTTTAAGGACGGTTCGAGTTTTGGTATGGCCGTCGATATCGGATTGGACCACAGCCGACAGTTGGAACTCTTCTATAGCCGGCAGGACACGACGCTCACTTCGGGCGCGTTCTCATCGCAGTCTGGCAACGTAGGACTGGCTCTTCATAGCTATCACATTGGCGGGACTGCCTTCATTGACGAAATTGGCAGGGGTGTCTATGTCATGGGCGGCATTGGCGGCACGACTGCTACGCCAAAAGGCAGCGGTTTGAATTCGCAGACTTTTTTCTCGGGAAATCTAGGCGTCGGTTGGATGGTGCCCTTGGCGAAACATGTGGGGTTCCGTTTCGAAGCACGCGGCTATGGAGTCGTGCTCAACGGCAACGGGTCGCTCTTTTGCGGCGGTGCCGCTGGCTGTACGGTCGTGGTCAAGGGGAAGGGCTTGTATTACGGGGAGTTGCTAGGTGGGGTAACAGTGAGGTTTTAAGGCACCCGGCCGCCACCGCGAATTCGTCAAGGGGTGCTTGAACAAGAATCTCGATGCGACGCCTGCGGCCTTTGTGAGTTGGAGTGCCATTGGTGTGACGAGGCTAAACCGACGGGCACATCACTGCTGCGGTAAGCTGTGCCTGTAGCATCAAACGGGGAGGCGGTCATGGCGATCAAACGTCCAACAAAAGGCAAGGGTACGCCGTCACACAAACCGGTCGCCACAGCTCCGTTGCGCCACGTCGACGTCAAGGCGCCGCAACAGATGGTGGCGGGCGAAGTCTACGTCGGGTGGCTGTGTAAGAATCGAGCGTGCGGGAGAGTCATCGCGATTGCGTCGACACCACCGGCCGCCAAAGGGTTGACAGACTTCGACGATCAACTGACCGCGATCAAATGCCCTCATTGTCAGGATGAAAATCTGTACCGCTGGAGCGCTCGGAGCGAACAGAGTTACACCGCGAAGAGTGTCTCCACTCAAGACTAGGGCGAGTGTCTCGACAGGGACGTCCACGCGGGACGCCGCAGAGGGATGGCGTGGTGCGGCCAATACCCATCGCGCCGGCCTGGAAATTCCGGCAAACCACGATGAGTTAAGCCTAACTTAAGAGTTGGTCAGAACCTCCATTTGTTGTGCAAAGGCGGGCGGTGCATTGTGTTGTCTATTCGATCAGTTCATTCAACGGAGCATGCACACATGAGCAACAGCAATTTCATCACGCGGATTGGACAGGGGCTCCTGGCCCTCGCCACCACTGGCGCTACTGTGGTGGTTTTGCAATTGGCGATGCTGGCGCCTTAGGTAGCGCGGAGGAGATTTCGACCACGGCATGTCGAATCCGGGCCCTCTTGTTCGTCTTAGAGTTATACATCAACGAGATGCACTGCGATGAACCTAAGGAATGCCATGTTGAACTTGAAGGGTGGTGCCAACCAGCTCGACGGCCGATCGATACTCGCGCTGTGCAAATGGATCGGTTTCGCCGGGGCTGTCATAGCGCGGATTCGAGCTCTCGCACCGTATGCGCTGATAGAGCTGATTCTCCCGGGTGGTTCCGTGGTCGCGCTGATGTTGTGGCTTTATCGCCGGCGGAAGAGTGGGGTCGGTTTTGGCCCGCTCCCGGTTAAATTATTGGTATTCCTCCGATTGGCCGGTCCTCTACGATCCAGAGGCGTGGTGTAGGCCCTGATAACGTTGCAACCCTTGCGCGTGGCGCTGATCGGTGCCTGAACATGGTCGTCGTAGCCCGGATCGAGGCAACAAACTCATTTTCGTAATCGTCACTCGCAACCGCGGTGTTTCCTGCCACAATCGCGCCGATGGGTGCCGCACGTCTTGAAGTCTACATCCAGCCTCGGGCGTCCAAGTCGGAAGTGGCGGGGATGCACGATGGCATCATGAAGATTCGAATCGCGGCGCCAGCGGTAGAGAATGCGGCCAATGTTGCATTGACGCAATTTGTCGCAGAAGCTCTCGGCATTTCGAAGCAGTCGGTGCAGATCGTGTCGGGGCTGGCGAGCAGACGGAAAGTGCTGGCAATTGACGGCGTGACGAAAGAGGTGATCGCGGCGAAACTAAGATAGCGAAGCCAGGATGCCAGAACGGCCCGATCGAACGGAGAGTGTCCGGCCGACGAAGAGGAACATCCGTAATGGTTTGAAAGGAGCATCGCGATGACGGAGCGCATCTTATTGGTCGATTACGAGAATATTCGGGCGGTCGATCTTGAGGCGCTGCCGAACGACGTTAAGGTGGGTTTTGTTTTGGGGGGCAAGCAGGGAACGCTACCCACCGCACTTGTCGTTCAGGCGCAGTCCATGGGAAGTCGATTCGACTACGTGCGCATCTTGAGCGTCGAACGTAACGCCTGTGACTTCTGTATTGCCTATTATTTAGGCGAATTGTTGCACGCAAACCCGCAGGCAGAGTGCGTCATCCTCTCGAAGGACAAGAAAGGATTCGATCCGTTGGTGAAGCATCTTACGATTGAGCGTGGATTCAAGGTTCGCCGGGTGAGTGAGCAACAGGACGCATTTGCGGAGATTCCGGGTACCCCGCGGAAGACCCCGTTTGAGCGGCTCATCTGGTTGCTCAAGAAGGAGAAGGTCTTGCCACGCAAAAGGAAGGGATTGGAAGGCAAGGTCAAGGCTTGGTTTCAGGACCTCTCGGCGACAGATCGCGATGGACTAGTGGCGCAGCTGTTTCAAGATGGGTTTGTCAAAGAATCAGGAAAGGACGAGCTGACGTTTTTCAGGGCGCGCCTTGGATAGAGCTTGGAGTCGACCAAGGGTTTCCAGCCAGACGAAGAAGTGCTATCTTTACTACGTCGCCGATTTACAGACTACTTGCAGGGCGACTCATAAATTCTGCTAAAGCGTCGGTCTCGGAAGCCAACCCCTCGAGTGCCGGCACAACCGGAATTCTTGGGGTTTTTGCATTTCTGGAGACCACCATGGCTACTTCCGATGATTTTGTTCGAGCCCAGGCCCGGGCCTTGATTCGAGTCCTTGTGCACTACGGACTTGATCGCGTATCAGTTGGAGAACGGACGTCAATTTGGCGTGACGTGGAAACATTTGGCCATAGCATGGCGGCGGCGGGAGATTTGAGGACAATTGGCCGCAAGCACGCGGGCACGGCAGCCGCGGCCTTTTGTGGAGGTGTGAAGCATCGAGCGCCGAATTCTGCGTTGTATTTGGCGTTGGCTTCATTTACTCGAGCGAGCCCTGCGTATCGTTTTCTAGATTCCTCTCGATGGATCGCGCTCACTTTTGCCTTCAGGGACAAGAAAGCAGTCGCGGAGGCCGCTATTCAGAATGAAGTGTTAGAGAGACTCGAAGCGGCATTTGCGGCTGAGATCGAAGGCCGCCACCAGGGGTGTGGTCGCGCTGAAGACTGATTATCCGAACGGCCCGACCAACGGAGGATTGTCACAATAGCTTGTCGATCGCGCCTTGCTCTACATTGCTGAGCTCAAAGTCGAAGATGCTGAGGCCTTCGCGCATGTGCGTCTTGGACTTCGTGCCAGTGAGGGGAACCACTCCGATCTGTGTAAGATAGCGAAAGAGAATCTGTGCTGCGGTTCGATTGTGGGTGGAGACAAGGGCGGTCATCGTTTCGTGAGCGAGCAAGTGAGGATTGGCGCTCAAAGTCCAGAAGCTTTGATAAATGATGTTGTGTTGAACGCAATAGGCGCGCAAGTCGCGGTCGTAGTTCGTGTCCGCGTAGAAGCGATTTTGAACAACGGCGGGCTTGACTCGGACGGTTTCATTTAGACTCCTGAGATCGTCCAGGCGATAGCAGTTGCTGATGCCGAGTTGGCGAACAAGGCCGGTGTCGACGAGAGTTTCGAGCGCGCGCCAAACGGCCAGATCTTGCGTCGCCGTTGGCATAGGAGAGTGCAGGAGCACGCAGTCGAGGTAGTTCGTCTGCAAGTTTTTCAGGGATGCAGCGACGGATTGAGCGACTTGCTGGGGTAGCGGCGCCTTTGAATCATAGGGAATGCGCTTCGGATCCTGGCCTGAGAGCGAGGTGAATTTGGTTTGCAGGTAAAGATCGGCGCGGGTCAGTCCCCTTTTTAGGCTGGCGGCAATGCCGGCACCTACGCCTGGTTCATCGTAATGTTTTGGCTGGCAAGCAGTGTCAATGCCACGAAATCCGTTTTGAATCGCGAGACTTACCAGGCGCCGCGTATCAGCCTTCTTCCAGGCCGTTCCATAGATAATTCTGGGCACTCGAATCTGCGCGTTGGAGATCGTGAAAGGGTTCATTCGAATCATATTCATCGTGGCTCGCTTCGCCCCGCCTCCCCCGCTGTATAAGTCGGGCCGTATTGAGAAACGTAAGCGCTGTATACTCTAAATGCAATCACAGGAGTGAGATCATGCCGGTGCAGCTGAATCATACGATCGTCTGGTGCCGCGACAAGAAGAGATCCTCAGCGTGGCTGGTCCGAATTCTCGGCTGCTCGCCTGCAATACCGTTCTACCATTTCATGGTGGTCCAACTAGACAACAAAGTCTCGCTCGATTTCATGGAAGAGAGCGGACCTATCGCGATTCAGCACTACGCATTTCTTATCGAGGAGAGCGAATTTGACGCAACGTTCTCACGGATTCGCAACGAGGGCTTGAGTTACTGGGCTGACCCGGGGAAATCCAGGCCTAACGAGATCAACCGTAACGACGGCGGTCGCGGCGTTTATTTTGAAGATCTCGATGGCCACATGCTCGAGGTCATCACGCGTCCTTATGGAAGCGGATGACATTGCGTCGAAAGGTACCGCAAGTTCATGTACGGTCGCTTCGCAATGGGGGAAGCGCATCAAAACGTTGCCATCCGTAAGGACCCGCTCTAGGGATGGGTCGGCGTGCACAACTCACCAGATTGCGCGCCATTTGAATTAAGATAACTCAATGCCTCCGGATGTGCCTCTGATCAACCGTCTCAAGGCGGCCGCTTACGCACTAACGGCTGCCACGCTCTGCTTCGTCCTCGCGCTGCACCTTTTGCCTGCGCTGTTTGCGGGTTTGCTGGTGTATTCGTTGGTCGCGACGCTTGCTCCCGTGCTGCAGCGGAAGGTGCCGGGCGTTCACGCACACTGGTTGGTCGTCGCATTACTCGCAATTCTCGTGGTGGGGCTATTCACTCTCGCCATTGGCGCGAGTGTTGCCTTTCTCAACTCGGAGAATGGCAATCCCACTGTATTCTTCGAGCGCTTGGCGCCGTTGATCGAGCGAGCGCATAGACAATTACCCGCATTCATCGTCGATTACCTACCCGACGATTCCAGGGAAATGCGCACGGCCGTGATGGACTGGTTAGGGGAACACACGGCTGAGCTGCAGGTTGCCGGCAAGCAGGCGGTGCGTGTGGTCGTACAGTTGATCATCGGCATCATGCTCGGCGGCATGCTTGCCTTGCATGGCGCGCGCAATCGCCCTCCGGGAGGCTTCTTAAGTGTCGCGCTCAAGGCGCGTGCCGTTCACCTCGTGAGTGCGTTCCGCGACGTGGTTTTTGCGCAGGTCAAGATTTCAGCGTTGAACACCCTCTTCACGGGTGGGTTTTTGTTAATAGCCCTGCCATTGTTCGGCGTCTCTTTGCCGCTCGCCAAGACTCTCGTCGTGCTTACCTTCGTGGTTGGTCTGTTGCCGGTAATTGGGAATCTGATCTCCAACACCCTTATCTTCGTCGTTGCGCTGTCACACTCACTGTTTGTGGCGTTCTCGGCTCTTGCATTCCTAATTGTTATTCATAAGCTTGAATACTTCTTCATTGCTCGCTTCCTTGGCGCCCGAATCCAAGCCTTTGCGTGGGAATTGCTCATCGCAATGCTGGCTATGGAAACCTTGTTCGGAACCGCCGGTCTCATCGCGGCGCCAATTTACTATGCCTATTTGAAACGAGAGCTGAGGGAAGAGGGCTTGATTTAGGAGGGTGAGAAACGTAAAGACCCCCTAAAGCCCGCAATTGCGACCTGGTTGGCTGTACTGAGCGCGCCGGTCCCATACGATGAAAATCGAATAGTGATCCTCGCACAGGCGCTAAGGCCGACGGTCGTCGGCGTGCAGGGGATGCAAGAACGGCGTCAAGGAGGGCGAATGCAAGCGCAAAACTTAAGTGCTGCGGCATGGGTCGCCTGTGCGCTTGCGGGGCAGAATCTCCTCGGTAGCGGTCACGGAGAGTTTGCCGATGTCGCCACGCGCACGGACTTCAAGCGCGCCGTGTTCCTGAAACTCGAGTGCCGACTGTGACAAATCGCGGATGACCCTCCGCAGCACGAAGAGTTACCGTCTCACGCGATCCGCTGGACCCACTGGCTCCGCCAGGCCGGGGCTTCGAAGGGATCCGCGAAATACTGTGTCTCGTGCACGACCTTGCCGTTGCGAAACTCCATGATGCTCACGGTGTATGTGAGTCGTCCCTGGTAGCTAATGATGTACTCGGTGATCCATAAATCACCCATCCCAAGAATTCGCTTGACGTTGAAACCCGACGGCTTGCCGGGATGATGACTGCGCAAGGCCTGCAAATTATTTCGCCCTAGAATTCGTTCACCTGACTGAGGATAGTCACAAATCGCATCGTCATCGTAAATATCGTGTTCCGCGTTTGCATCGCCGGCTGCGGATGCCTGCCAGTGTGCATTCAGGGCATCAGCGATTGGTTCGTCTTGCATGGGCTGCTCCAGATTGGATGGACCGCTCATGGCGGCACGATTTTATAGTTAGGGGAGTCCGCTTCCGCTTAGTGTGACCCCTTCAACCGATGTCGGTGGGCAATCTGCTTCGCCCGATTGCCGCAGATCCCCATGCTGCACCATCGACGCGAACGGCCTCGCGTGCGGTCAACAAACATAAGGGTGCAGTCGGCTCCCTCACATGTTTTCACATCCGAGAGGTCTTCCTCGGCCAGCAACTTCGCCAGTGCTTCGCCAATCGGGAGCAGGAGCGATTCCGGCGATCGCCAGCGTCGCGCGCGCTCAAGCCGAAGTGCTGTCGCCTTGCCACGCTTGTGCGCCACCAATTGTTCGAACCCTTCATCCCTCGCAAGAATTCGATTCAGCGGCTCGACATCAGGGAGAGCCGCGGCCTTGCGTGACTTGCCGCTGTCATGGACGAAAGTCCTGAACCATTCGCGTAGATTCCGCGCTTGCTCTGCCACGCGATCAAGTTCTTCAGGCTCTGCGTGCTTGCGTATGACTTCGAGCGCCTCCATCGGCACAAGCTGCGCTTGCTCCAACCAAGCCAACAACCCGTCGCCATCGCCAATCCAGTCAATTGTGCTATCGGCCGGGGTCGCGATCGAATTCAAAAAATTCAGCGCGACAGAATCGGTGATGAATATGGCAGGAGATTTCTGCTGCATCGGAACTACCTCTTCGGCATTGCACCATAACCGCCTTAAATGAATTTGACAAGTTACGGGATTCTTCATAACCTCTATGTGCGCGTTATGGCGGTTATGGCGTAACGATCGAAGGCAAATCCAAGGCGGCCGGCGCTCGGGTTCGAATCATCGGGAGAGGAGATGTCCGTAGATAATGTCAGCGTCGTGCTCGCCCACGGGGCTTGGACCGATGGGTCGAGTCGGCGCAAGGTAATCGCGGCGCTCCAAAAGGAAGGTGTAACCACGATTGCGGCACCCTTGCCGCTCACATCCCTTTCGGATGATGTTGCCGCGCTCGACCGGGCGTCGGAGCGAGTCCAAGGCGAACTCGTGCTCGTCGGTCACGCGTACGCCAGCGCAGTGATCGGATCGACCCGAAACGACCGCTGAAGCCGTTCCATTGTCACTGAGGAAAGATGCCATGCCATCCACTAAATATCGCAGCCTTGCAGTCGATGCTCTCAAGGTCTTTTATCGAGAGGCGGGAGCGGCCGACGCGCCCAAGCTGCTGCTGCTCCATGGCTTCCCGAGCGCCGGGCACATGTTCCGGGATTTGATCCCGCTGCTGGCCGATCGCTTCCACATTGTCGCCCCCGACCTACCGGGTTTCGGTCAGTCAGATATGCCGTCACGCGGTCAATTCAATTACAGCTTCGACAACATCGCGCGCGTCATCGACCGCTTTACCGAAGTAGTGGGGTTCGACCGATTTGCGGTCTACGTGTTTGATTACGGGGCCCCAACCGGATTCCGATTGGCTGCGTGGCATCCCGAGCGGATTACCGCGATTATCTCTCAGAACGGTAATGCCTATGAGGAGGGACTCAGCGATGGTTGGAATCCCATCCGCACTTATTGGGAAGACCCTTCCGCGGCCAATCGGAACGCATTGCGGAGTTTCCTCGCTCCGGAGACGACACGCTGGCAGTACACCCATGGGGTGCCCGATTCAGCAGGCGTTTCCCCGGACGGCATGTCGCTCGATAACTTCTATCTCGCCCGCGCCGGCGCGGACGAAGTGCAGTTGGATCTATTCAGCGACTACAAAAGCAATGTTTCGCTGTACCCGGCATTCCAAGATTACTTCCGTACGCACAAGCCGCCTTTTCTTGCCGTTTGGGGCAAGCACGATCCGTTCTTTCTGCCGGCTGGCGCGAACGCGTTTAAACGAGACATTCCGCAAGCGGACATCCGTTTTTTCGACACCGGTCACTTCGCGCTGGAAACGCACGCTGAACAAATTGCACTGGCGATGCGGGAGTTCCTGTCACGCCTGTAACCGGAACTCTCTACTGGACCGCAAGGAGATAGGTACATGACAAGCTCGGTAGCGATTGTGACCGGCCACCGAGAAATTTCCCAGGGATGCCGGCATTGCCCGCTATGGAAAGCCGGAGGAGATTGCTGACCTGATTGCCTTTCTCGTCTCGCCAGGTGCCCGGTGGATGACCGGATCCACGCTTCGCATGGACGGGGGCGAAGCCAAGTCGATTTGATCAGTCTACATTTGCCCGAGCGAAGTGCTGCCAAATAGAAAAAACGGCGGGGCCTTTTGGAGGGGCCCCGACCGTTAGGGATTGCACCGACGGGGGAGTGCATGCCGGCACAATTTCTGCAAACCTGTCAAACCAGCACAACGGAATGGTTTGAAATCACACTGCCTTCCCAGGGATCTGACTTCGCTCAGGATGGCGCGAAGAGAATAAAAATGTTGTCAAAAGTGATTGACGCAGTGCGACTCGAGTCAAAGCGCGGCTACATGCGCGCTAAATTGAATGCCTCTACGAAGAGCTCTCCACCTATGCTGCCAGATATACCACCGATCACTGTGGCCGGTGATGTTGCTGTGTCAAGCGTCAAGAGACCTGACGCAACTACACCGTTAAGGCCTGCAGAGGTTCCCGTGCAGTTGGCGAAAGTCAGCTGAATCCCGTAGGCATTGTATGAGGCGTTGATGATTGATACCTGGCCACTCATCACGCATCCGTTCGGACCTTGCTCGAAAACCGCGCCGTTCGCGTCAAGCGTCATATTCAGGCCACCGTCGTTGTAGTTGCCTGCAATTGCGGCGAGCGAGGAGGGATTCAGGTACAGGCTTGAGAACGTATAGTTTGTTGTCTCAATCAATGCACTGCCCAGAGAAGTCGTGCCGGTAGCAGTCACCATCAAACTCGCGCGCGCCGCAACTTGTCCTGCAAGTGTTCCGGTAGCGCTGGTTGAGCCGTCGGGATAGACGCAGTTGGTTGCTCCACCCGGCATGGTTGAATAGCGGACCATCGCTGAATTCCCGGTACCGGTTGCATTCGCTCCGCTCACGGAAAGCTGTCCGAATTCGAGCCCTGCGCACCCTGTGGTGGTGTCCTTGCTATAAGCAAAATACTGACCGGTTTCGGAAACAATTCCTTCCGCCTGAATGACGTCACCCGTATTCGCTCCCGAGGTGACCGTGTATTGGCTGGTCCAAATCCCACCTGGAGATTGGTCCATCGGACCGGGTATTGGCGCAATGCCATCAGCTATGTGACTGCCGCCCCCGCCACCGCATGAGGCGAGGGTTGTGAGGGCGGTAGTTGTCAGAAGGTGTTTAATCGAGCGCATGCGTAATTGTTTCCCCTAAGTTGGACGTCCCATCGCTGGGGCGTCAATTTATTCGGCGCCATTCAACATGGCGTTGTCGTGGGTCACGTAATAGAAATGACAACGTTGATCTCATTCAACGATCCGGCGAACGCGGGTGCACGTGGCGGCAAGAAGAGGTAGCTTCTTTGCATTTCTTGGCATGCCCTGCTGATGTCTGCGAGACCGTAGCAGGAGATAGTGATCGTCTGCGCCGCGGGGGCGAGCCGACCGCGGGCAACCTTATTCCCGCGACCAGCTCGCCCGCACCTTCGTCAAACGTTTCGACAAGCGCTGTCCTGTCGATGATCCCACGCTATTGGCGGGCAATGAGACAGTAACTCGTTATCATTGCGATGCGGTTTCGGAAAGATGGTGATTCTGTAACTGCGCTTGGAGAAGGCGCGGCGCCGTAAGCCGCCGGGCAATGCCGCACCAATAGGCGAGGCGACGAAGAACTCTATGAAGTGGTTCTATAGGAATGTCAAGAAGTGGATATTGTTTTAGTCCGCTTAGGACGCTAATTTTCTGCCATAGCGGGATCAGTCGCGGTTGCGAGCCGCACGGACGCGCAAGACCTAACGGAGATTCGAATGTCACTCAAAGATCACCTTGCCGCCTTGACGGGATTCGCTTGCCTCGCCTTATTCAGCTTCGGTGCCAGTGCCGATGATCATGCTTACACGGAAGGACCCGTCGTCAGCGTCTCGAGCATACGAACGGTGGACGGCAAGTTCGATGATTACATGCAATTCGTCGACACCAATTGGAAGCAGCAGCAGGAGCTGGCAAAAAAAGCAGGCGATGTTCTCAGCTATCAGGTGCTGAACGTGGTTCCGCGCGGTCCAGATGATCCCGATCTGCTATTGGTGGTCACTTACAAAAGCTGGGCCGCAGGTTTGGACGGTGCGCTGGCGAAGAACGATGCAATTTCGAAAACCGTCGATGGCTCAGTTTCCACGACAAACCAAGGAGTGGGGAATCGCGCCCAAATACGGCGGCTTCTCGGCACGACGTGGATGCAGGTGCTGAACCTGAAATAAAGCGCCCAGGGCCGGCGAACCGGGCCCCGGCCCGCCCGCTTTAG
>Ga0193753_10002611_pt1 | contig 14036 bp, 13 predicted proteins | sample H1c2metaG_FD_144925 | JGI IMG/M metagenome (GOLD analysis project Ga0193753, IMG submission 144925) | Soil microbial communities from a riparian zone of the East river system, Colorado, United States - H1c2 | ecosystem: Environmental > Terrestrial > Soil > Riparian zone | place: USA: East... | reverse complement strand
GACAGTCCTTTGCCTCGTCGGCCGTACCTATAGGTATGCTTCCTCACCCAGAAGAACTGTTTGGAACAAAAGTGAGAATAACATTGACCGAAGGTTTGGGCTTTCTTTTTTTAGGGGGGCAAGTTTAAGTGTGATGTCTATAACTCTGGTATTTCTATACCGTGGCACTGGCGGGGATATCTCAATACTCAGGATAGTAGAAAACCCCATCGCTTTCACCCAGACGAAACGCTCTTCGCCGAGGCAACCGCAAGCCATTGGAAGATAGTGGTAGAAGCGCAAAAACGTCATATATGAGCTAGAATCAAAGCATGGACGATACCACCTCATCAGCCCGCTGGCAACGGCAAACGATCGACAAGCCGCTTTTTCCCGACCTGTTGTGGAGCCGACCGGAGCAGAAAAGCGCCGCTGGTAAGCTACTGGTAATCGGTGGCAACCTGCACGCCTTTGGTGCCCCAGCCGAGGCATTTGCCGAGGCAGAAAAAGCCGGGGCAGGCACCGTGCGGGCCGTCCTGCCAGACTCCACCCGGAAAATCGTCGGACGAATTATGGAACATGTCGAATATGCACCGAGTACGCCCAGCGGCAGTTTTGGCCAAAAAGCCCTTGCAGAGCTGTTAGAGTTGTCGATGTGGGCAGACGGCGTCCTGATTGCCGGTGATTTGGGCAGAAATTCCGAAACGGCAATCTTGTTAGAGAAATTTGCCAGCAAGTACTCGGGGCAACTTACCCTAACCAAGGATGCCGCAGACTACGCCATCGCCTCTCCAGAGATGTTGCACAACCGAAACAATACACTGTTGGTGCTCAGCTTTGCGCAATTACAAAAACTTGCCAGCCAGCTTGGTTTTGAAAGGGCGTTTACCTTTGACATGGATGTTCTGCGTTTCGTAGATACCCTGCACGAATTCACAGAAAAGTTTCCCGTGTATATAGTCGTCAAACACCTCGACCAAATACACTGTGGTGTCCACGGCGCCATCGTCAGCACCAAACTACAAGACGAACTTGAAATCTGGCGGATCAAAATTGCCGCTCACACAAGTGTCTGGTGGCTCCAAAACCCCTCAAGACAGCTTGAGGCCTTGGCCACAGGCGTACACCAAGCAGCTATAGCCATCACACCCTGACTTGCCACTATACACAAAAAGAGGATTAGACAGTTTTATTGGTCAGCTTGAGCGCCAAGGTGCGGGGTCTGCTACCGAACACGGCCTGAGTGGCCTCATCGAAGTCGCCCAACGCATGAGAGCGAACCGCATGAGCCCGGAGTTGGGCTTGTTCACCTAGATCGTGTGATCCTTCAAGAGTCATATTCTACTAAGAACCCATTTCAAATCCCCCTCCCGACTGCAAACCCTGCGCGGGTAGCACGAGCTGGCAGTTTCGCTCCGCAGGGTACCTAACAGGTACCCTTTGTCACGATAACTGACCAGCTCGCACTACCAGGACAGGCTTTTCGTACCTGGGAGGAGATTTGAAATGGGTTCTAACTAATATCAAAGCTATTGTGGTGCCGGAGGAGGGACTTGAACCCTCAAGCCTTGCGGCACACGATTTTGAGTCGTGCGCGTATACCAATTCCGCCACTCCGGCGCGGACAGGACAGGTTAACGGGGGTATTGTACTATAATTAACGCTTGTCCCCTAGAGACACGCTATTGAACTGCCCTTAGGCCCCCTGACGAAATAACTCCCCCCCATCCGGCCAGCCCTTTCCGGCTAAAACTGTTTCTGACTCAGTCCGGCGTACCAAATGGTACGCCTCCCTCATCAGAAGCAGTTTTACCTCGGAAATCATCTACCCGGGCTGGGGGCAGTTATTTCGTCAGGGGGCCTTAGCGGCCAATCCTATTCATTATCGGGTATACTTGAACCTATTAGAGCTAGTACTCCTAAAAAGCCACACTATTCATGAATCCATCAGCCAACAACCCCCTATCCCAAAACCCCCAGCCCAAAAAGAGGGTAGTGCAGCCCTTGCCTGGGCAGACCGGGCGGGATGATCCTGCAAGTCCGACCAGTCAAACAGGTTCAAACCCAGCGGTAGACCTGATTCGTAACAAAATTAGTGCTTTGTATCAGGACGAACCCAGCGCAAAAGAAGAGCTAATCGAAGCCAAGGCAGTCGTCAAACACCGTTCCAAACACCAACAATTTATGTACGAGCTCAGCGAGTCCGGAAAGCCATTGGCAGAGATTCAGGCCGCATGGCACCAATACTACGTGGACCTGCCCGATAGAGAAAAACACCAGGTCTGGCAAGAGTTTTACGCTGAACACTCCAAAGTCGACAAAGGTATCAAACAGGCCAGGTCCGAATCCACCGGCAAGCAAACAGGCCAGGTCCATCCACCACAGCAATCCGCACCCGTGCAGCCGCACCCAGTAGCCACACCAAAGCCCCGTAAAAATAACCGTGCACCTGATCTGCGATCCGTATCCGACATTAAGCAACAAATATTTGGCAAAGTCCGTGCCCAGTCCAAACCCAAGAGCCCCCATATTCAGTCGCTTCTATTTGGACTTGGCATGGGTGGTATTGTGGTTTTTCTGCTGCTTTTCAGCTTTTTTAATGAGCGTATCGTCGCACCTTTCATTACCCACAGTCGAACCGTCAGCAGCACTCCCATCATCACCGATCCCGCATCTACGCCCGTCGGCAAAGAATCCAAGGTTATTATTCCTAAAATCAATGTCGAAATACCTGTCGTGTATGACGAGCCGTCTATCCAGGAAGGAGCCGTCCAAAAAGCGTTGGAAAGAGGCGTACTGCATTACGCCACCACCCCCAGCCCAGGCGAAAAGGGCAATGCCGTCATCTTTGGTCACTCCAGCAACAATATCCTCAACAGTGGCAAATACAAGTTTGCCTTTGTGTTGCTATCGCGCCTAGAAAATGGTGATACTTTTATGTTAGAGAAGGGTGGCAAACGCTTTGTCTATAAAGTATTCGAAAAAAAGATAGTCGCCCCTACAGACCTCTCGGTGCTGGAAAAGACCGGGAAAGTCGCTACAGCCACACTCATTACTTGTGACCCGCCCGGCACCTCCATAAACCGCCTGGTAGTCATCGGTGAGCAAATTAGCCCCAGCGCCACCGGAAACGTGGCGAGCTCTGTCAAGCAGAAAACCGCTGTCGCAGATACCAGTGTCCTGCCCAGCAATTCCCCCAGCCTCTGGTCCCGCATCACCGGCGTCTTCGGCTCATAAAAAACACTTTTTCCCAAGAACCCATTCCAAATCTCCCTTCAAGTGCGAAAGACGGATATGCCGCCAGGCCGACTTTCAGCAGAAGGGGATATTTGAGATGGGTTCAATGTCCTGTAGTGGACTAACTTTTTCCAGACTTCAAGAACCGCTCCCGAAAGCACCCCGTCAGTCGCCACCTGCATCAAGCAATGCAGTAAACCCATCCGGACGGTTGGGACTTCTTGGTGGGTGATGAGGCAATTTGCCGTGCCTCGGGAACACCCCAATTAATAACTTCTATTGGAGGGGGCGGTCCCATTCCATTTTCTTAGTTACTTGAATGGGACATGTCCTCGGCAATGACTCGCCAAATTGCCTCATCACCCAGACCAGGAAGCCTCAAAGCCCGGAGAGGCTACAGGAAGCTACCAATCCTGAAGGATTGTGACAATGATTGGCCTTTAAGGCCAATGTAGCCGCTGTTTTGCAACCGCCTGCTACTTCTTTGCATACTTTCTTGGTAGCCCAAGAAAGTATGGCGCAGGGGACGGCCGGAGGCAGCTGCGCAACTGAGGCCTAAACTTTCACGTTCAATTACATACTTGCAGCTATACGAAGGAGCTGGTCGCTATTGAGGGCAGAGTTGCCTTCTATCTGGTACCACACGCCACCATCTACCCAAGTAGCATTATCATCGTCGTAAATATAAATGGTTTTGCCAGCGTCCTGGAAGGTCTGGTAAGTCTTTTGACCGGTCGCTACATAGCTCTCCAATAATGTTTCACTATTCCACTGCGAAGCCTTTTGACTGACCTGAAACTTTCGTTCGTCGGAGTGGGACGTATAGCTCAGTGTAATCTGACCCTGTTGATACTTAATGGGTCCGGCCAAGCCAAAACCAGATGGCTGATATCCAGGCAGCGTACCTTCAACACCGGCTCGGGCAGCCGCCAGCCTCATGCTAAGATTAGGCACGTTTTGGTAAACAATAAACCCAACTAGCAATACAGCCGCCAAGCTGGCAGCTGCTATGTTTACCGTCCGATTGCTGACCCGCAGTTTATGCGACAGGCGTTGACGTCTGGTCGGCTTTTTTGTTTTTGGCTGGGTATGGCTCGTTGAGCGATCAATAGCTTTCTTCTGGAACGACCGCAGGGATTCTTGGCGGGCTGACTTTTTTTCGGCGTGGGTCTGAGCAATAGTGGGTTTGTGGTGTTCGTTCAATATAGGCAGGGGTGGGGCAGAGGGCTCTGGGCGAACAGGCAGTACAGCCGCGACTGACTTGACTGCCCGTCCGGGCGCACCGAATCTGCTAATAAGAGAGCTTTTTTTTACCACCTTGGCACGCGAAGCACGCTTAGGGTCAATATCGAGCCGGGGTGCTTGGCGCCGTGCCACTTGTGGTGTTGGAGTTTTGGGCTTTGCCGTTGCTGGCTTCTTTACTGCATGGCGCATCAGTGTCTTGGATTTTTCTGTCTTTTTATGTACAGCATGTGCGGTTGTTTTGGCATGAGCAGTAGAGGTCTTACGTCGAGTAAACCCATCGAGCGCAGCGCCAGACTGCTTGACAACTGGCCTGACAAAATTGGCATGTCCGGCGGTTACCGTCTCGCGAGCCGGTAGCATCTTGCCGGTACGAGCGTCATAGCGCTTGCCATTTAGTTCGATAGTTGTAGAACCCATGTAGTTTGGTTTTGGCACCCTCAAAATTGTTCAAAAAGCTTCTGCCTTGTATCTTACCCCCAGCCGACAACTGGCGCAAGTGGCATCGACTTTCTGGCAATCCGTACCAAAAGCTCAAAATTATTTGTTCACACATATAAGACATACAGTCCCCACCAAAACAAAACCTGTGTACGTCTACGCGGAAATAACCAATTCACAAAAGTCCAAATGACTAAGAACCCATTGCAAATCTCCCCTCAAGTGCGAAAGACGGATCTGGCGAGTATATCCTGGCCAGTTCTTGTGACAAAGCAAAACTGCCAGGATATGCCGTCAGGCCGAGTTGCAGCAGGAGGGGGGATTTGAGATGGGTTCTAAATGTCCAAAAAGGGTTTGGCTATGAGTGCCTGTGAATTGGTTATTTGGGGCAGAAGCGGCGGGTTTGGTGGGGCAGTTCAGGCTGTGATGTCTATAAGGTATACTTGAAGGGTAAAATATTATGGATTTCCTCGACCCAAAGAAAAAGCGCGCACACAAAATCAGGTTGTACATCGGCTACGCCCTGATGGCTTTTGCCCTGCTGTTTGGCAGCACGGTTTTATTCTTCGAAGCCCGGGGCTTTGACATCAATCGTAAGACCGGCGAAGTAATTCAGAACGGGCTTGTCTTTGCCAATACCCATCCGGAACAGGCAGATATATATGTCAACGGTAAATTAGAGGGCAAGACAGACCTGCGACTAGCGCTTCCGGCCGGCACCTATACCTTCGAAATGGCCAGAAACGGATATCGCACCTGGAAACGAGTGTTTACATTAGGGGGAAGCGAGATTGAACGGCTGACGTATGCCTTCTTATTCCCCGAAAAGTTAGAGCCCACCGATGCACGCCCATACACCGCCTCACCTACCTTTGCCACGCAAAGCCCAGACCGTAATTGGCTTATTGTCCAACAAGCAGGCAAGCTGGCCAACCTTGAGGTTATACGACTCGCGGACAACAACGCCGTGACGCCGATTACACTACCGGCCGGACTTATGAACACGGCTGCCGGTTCTAGCAGCCTAGAGGTGGTGGAATGGTCTACAGATAACCGTCACGTTCTGGTTAAACACTCTTTCAAGGGTGGATCAGAGTTCATCATGATTGACCGCGAACGGCCAAACGAAAGCCTAAACCTTAACAAACACTTTGATATTGCTATATACAGAGCATCTCTCCGGGACAAAAAGTTCGACAAACTACATATCCTGGACAAAAACGGCGGCACGCTGCGTTTTGGCGACAGCAAATCCAAACAGCTATCGGTAGTAGCCGCCAGAGGGGTCCACGCATTCAAATCGTACAGTGACAATGTCGTCTTTTATGCAACCAGCGAGAAGGCCAAAAAAGGGACAGTCCACGTCAACGTTCAAAAGGGAAAGAAAACGTTCAAAGTCCGTGAGCTTCCAGCTGCAAAGCACTACCCGATTGACATTACTCGTTACGACGATGAATGGTTCATGGCCGTCGGCACAGACACAGAAAAGAAAGCCTATATCTACCACGAAGTCTTTCGGGACTTGGAAAAAGATGATCCTGTCGTGCCGGAACCAATCGCTGTCTTCAAGCTAGAAAAACTGGATGCGCTTTCCGTATCGGCAAACACACGGTTCATAAGCGCCCAAGGCGGAAGTGAATTTGCTGTCTATGACGCCGAACACGACCGGCGTTTCCAGTACAATACCGACCTCAAACTAGCAGAAGGCCAGAAAGCCGAATGGATGGACGGCCATCGTTTGACCACGGTAAGCGACGGCAAGGTGGTCGTCTGGGACTATGACGGCATTAATATGCAAACCCTCACCGAAACGCACCCAGCATTCATGCCATTCTTTGACCGAGATTACGACAACCTCTATGCATTGTCGCCATCTAGCAAGACGAAAGGCCAAACCGCTCTTGCCAAAACCCCCATGCGGATCCCAGCCGACCAGTAAGCCGCAAGAAGGCATATGTTGTAAAAACGACCGTAAAATAGTATTATTGCTTCATGGAATTAAGGAAGTAACGTATGCCCTTAGCGCATGAGGTGGGTGAGGTGGAAGCCGAACCGGCTATACAGATCGCAAAAGAAGCGGCCCTCATTCGTGACGTAATGATTCATGATGTCATGGCAGCCGCTAGGCAACGAGGCTGGCTTGAAACAATCTTAGGACGCATTGTTACTTCGGAGTCGGATAGGCCCCTCCTGGGAGTAGAGGTTATCACTAACAGGTTTCACGCTGTCAGAAGTAGTCGCATTCACCTTGCCTCGCCCGTGTTTGGCGGGTCATTAGACGAGGACAGGCCCGAAGGGTACCAGCTACTAATACAGGGGCTAAGGGCACCTAACGAAGGACTAGTAGGCAGGAAAGGACGTGGATATACAGACTTCTACAACCATGAGGTATATATCCACACAACCGTCCCACAAAAAGAGAGTCCACCCCTAAATCCCACCCTACTTTACGCAACAAACCCTACACCACGAACCGAGCTAGCCATGCCAGAAAAAGACTGCTACCAAGGAATCACAGACGACACGGCTCTCGCCATTTTGCTGCAAGCCCGCGAAGAGTTTGGCATCTAGCTCATATACAAACTACCTCTGTTGTGAGATAATCCACTTCGTTATGACAAAAGTCCGAACGCGTTTTGCTCCAAGTCCAACTGGATTTTTGCACGTTGGTGGTATCCGCACGGCCCTTTTCGCCTGGCTGGTCGCTCGACAGGCAAAAGGCCAGTTCGTCCTACGGCTAGAAGATACCGACCAAAAGCGCGAGGTAGCTGGTTCAGCCGACCATCTCATTGAGTCACTTCGGATTCTGGGACTGGAATATGATGAAGGACCCGATAAGCCTGGTCAACACGGCCCGTACCGTCAAAGCGAACGCCTAGACCTATATAAAAAGTGGGGGCAAAAGCTTATAGACAAAGGACGCGCCTACGCTGATCCCTATACCACAGCAGAAGTCCAGGAATTTCGCGAACAGGCACAAAGAGAAAAGCGCCCCTTTCTGTACCGCACCCACCGGCCAAACAGTCCAGCACCCTGGGATGGCAGCACCCCCTTGCGCTTCAAGTCCGAGCCAAAACCGTATGAATGGCACGACGAAGTCATGGGCGACCTCCGGACCGGTCCGGAGGTGGTGGATGACTTCATCCTCATCAAGACCGACGGCTATCCCACCTACAATTTTTGCCATATCGTGGATGATGCCGAAATGGAGATCACCCACATTATCCGTGGCCAAGAGTTTTTGGCCAGCATGCCCAACTACCTCAACCTGTACGAGGCACTCCAACTGCAACATCCAAAGTTTGCAACCATGCCGCACATCCTGAACGAACAGGGCAACAAAAAGCTCGGTAAACGCGATGGTGCCAAAGATGTGTTGGACTACATCAGAGAAGGCTACCTGCCGGAGGCACTACGGAGCTTCATTGCCACCCTGGGGTGGAATGACGGCACCGAACAAGAAGTCTTTACCACCGAGGAACTCATCCAAAAATTCAGCTTGGATAGGGTAGGCAAAAGCGGTGCGCACTTTGACGAACGGCGGCTAAGCTGGGTCAACGGTTCTTTCATCCGCGACATGCCGCTGGAGGACCTATACAAAAGAGTCGAGGGATTTTGGCCGCAAGAAGCCGGGAACTACGACGACGCATATAAAAAACAAGTTCTAGGACTCATCCAGGAGCGCCTGAAATATTTTGCAGAGATACCTGAACTAACCATCTTTTTCTTTAAAGATTTGCCTATAAACCCAGAACTCATTTCTGGCCACAAACAATTGAAGAAACTTGAAAAAGGCGACATTAAAACGCTCCTGGAAGTCGCCCAGGCAGAACTAGAGCAAAGTGACTTTAGTGTCCAGGATCTGACCGACAGGCTCAATGCGCTGCTAGCCCGGACGGATAAAAAACCAGCCGTACTCTTCAGCCTCATACGCATTGCTACCACACAGGCCCCAGCCAGCCCCGGACTCGCCGAAAGCCTACACGTACTTGGCAAGGAAGTATCTTTGAGGCGGCTTTCTGAGCAGCTGAGCGCAGCATCCTAGGGTTTTGAACAGTCGATAGCGGCATTACCATACTTAGAAACATCCAATCGTTCGTTGAGTTGTAAGTCCCTTTGCCGTTCGGCCACGGCTTTTTCAAGCGCACTCAGCACGATGGCATAGTCCTCGGCCGTATCCGTGCATTCCACCGCTACATGCCCAGACCCTTCACCCGGCCCCATAACATAGAGGTGTTCTTCGCTAATCTCCGTAGGTTCGTCGGTCGGGGTTTTACTTTCGCCACCAAAATAGTAAGGTCCTGCTACAAGTAGCGCCGTAAGCACGCCAGCGACCTTAAAACCTCCATAGATTGTCTCCTTATCAAGCATGCTACAACTTATACCATATCCCATCGCGCGTCGCAGTCCAGCTTGTCACAGCATTAAGCGTAGCGTGATGGTACAATAGCAGGAGCTATGAAAGATGATTTTACTCCCCCTCGCGGGGCGGGGCAGCTCCCAAGGCAGCCATTTATGCCTGTCCAGAGCAAACCAACAAAAACCCAAACAGTACCAACCACAAACGATCCGGCTGCTGCAACCCAGCTGCACCACACTCCGGAGAGCGAACTTCCGCCACTTCGACCGACCATGCCGCCGCCAAAAGCCAAAGGCAAAGGGCCAAAAGCCTGGTGGCACAAGTTCCAGGGGCTAAGCCGGAACAAAAAGATCGTCGTGATCAGCGCTTTGGCTGGCCTGCTTATAGCCACTAGCGGTCTGGTCTGGTACTTTGTGCTGCGCTCAGAGCCAACGCCTGCACCAGCCCCCATCGTCAAACAAGAGGAACCACCCAAGCCCAGCACCATACCATCGCCCCTGACCGGAGTACAGGTCAAACCAGAACTTGCCGAACTGCCCACCACGGGAGTTATGATAGAAAACAGCCCCGACGCTCGGCCACAGTCCGGCCTGTATAACGCCGGCGTGGTGTTCGAAGCCATCGCCGAAGGTGGCATTACCCGTTTCCTGACGCTCTACCAGGAATCAAAGCCAGAATACATCGGTCCGGTGCGATCGGTCCGGCCGTACTACTTGGATTTTCTAGCGCCCTTCGACGCGCCCATTGCTCATGCGGGCGGTAGCGGCGCAGCACTTTCCCAGATCAAAAGCCAACGCCTCAAAGATCTGGAAGCATTTCAGAATCCCAACTACTACCAGCGTGTCAGCAATCGCTACGCACCACACAACCTCTATACCAGCCGCTCCAAGCTCTTGGCTCTCCAAAAAGCCAAAGGCTGGACCAAGAGCACCTTTACTGGCTTTGCCAGAAAGGAAGAGAAAAAACCCACCAAAGCAAAAGTCCGCAGCATCGACTTCTCTATATCCGGATTCCTCTACAATCCGCACTTTGATTACGACCTCAAGACCAACAGCTACAAGCGTAGTCAAGCAGGCAAGCCCCATGCCGATGAAAAAGCCCGCAGACAAATTAACCCCAAGACAGTAGTAGCGCTCGTGATGTCCCATCGCTACTCTGGGGTGTATTCCGTGTACGGCGCAACAGGTAAGGGTGCTGCGTACTTCTTCCAGGATGGCACGGTCACCAAGGGCACTTGGGAGAAAAAGAACCGTACCAGCCAGTTCAAGTTCCGCGCCCCTACAGGCGAAGCAGCCCGGCTCAACCCCGGACAAACATGGGTTTCAATCGTAAGCAGTTCCGGCGCAGTGACGTACAAACCGTAACCAGGGCAGAAGGGACAAGGGTGGACGACTTTCAGAAGCTCAGGCGCAAAGCTTATCTTTACCTGATGTTTGTCCATGGGATTTTGATCCTGTTTGCGCTTGGCTTCTTTCTGGTCGCAACCAACCTAGGTTACGATTTTTTGCCAGTGGCTTTTGCGGACGGCGCACTGACACTGGTGCTGGCACACTTCGCGGCTAAAATATCCAGCCGGTTCGTCATGCAGCCGTTTCACCTACTCTGGCAGGCTATCCTGCACGTCGCACCAGACAGCACCAGCGTACCGCCGCCAAATATGCAGAAACTGCTGTTTGGCAGAGAACTCGTTACATCGCTAGCTAACCGCGTGTACCAGTTTGCCAGCCAGCAGGACGGCACAGAACTTGCCAGCCACCGAAAGGCCATATCCCAGGCTGCTAACATTGTCAGTCATTTTCCACTGCCTCTGTTTGTTTTTAACAAAGATCAAATTGTTACCAACGCCAGCGACTCCGCACTGGAGTATCTAAATATCAAGAGTCCGCAGCTGTTTGGCCAAAAATTATTCGATAGCGTCAACCTGGAGTTCCAGGGCGATCACACTCTGGAAACCTGGATAAAGGATTGCCAAGACAACAAAGTCACTGACCACGGCGAATGGCAACGCGTCCATGTGTTGCTTCGCGATGGCAAAACCATCAAACAGTGTGACATAGCCGCCTACTACAACCGCGACAACGAAAGCGGCACGGAGTTTATCATCACATTTTTTGACCACACCGATCTGTATGGTCAGGATGAACAGAGCCTCAGCTTTGTGGCCCTAGCAGTACACGAGCTGCGCACCCCGCTAACCATGCTCCGCGGCTATATAGAAGTTTTTGAGGAAGAATTAGAAGGCAAATTAGACCCGGAGCTGGCTGGTTACATGCATAAGCTCCGCATTTCCACCGATCAGCTCACGGCCTTTGTCACAAATATCCTAAATGTGGTCAAAATACAGGAAAACCAACTGGCACTAACGCTGGTAGAAAACAACTGGCAACTATTGCTCAAACAGGCTGCGGCCGGGCAACTACTCCGCGCCCAAGTCCTGGGCAAAACAATTACATTTACGGTAGACGCCAAACTTCCCACCGTGGCCGCAGACCCGGTCAGCGTATCCGAGGTCGTCAACAACCTGCTGGACAACGCCCTCAAATACAGCCCAACGAGCAAAGAAATCATGGTCAAAGCCAGCGTCAATAAAGAAGGCATGGTCGAAACAACCGTCCAGGACTTTGGAGTTGGTATCCCGGACAGCGTCATCCAAAACCTGTTTGAAAAGTTCTATCGCAACCACCGCACGCGCGCGCAAATCGGTGGCACAGGACTGGGGCTCTACCTCAGCAAAGCTATCATCACCGCACACGGTGGAAACATCTCTGTGCGATCTAAGGTAGGCGAGGGAAGCAGCTTTAGTTTTACCCTGCAACCATACGCACAGCTGGCAGATGAGCTCAAAAACAGCGATACCAGCGGAATCACCCGCCATGCCCATGGCTGGATAAAGAATCACTCGATGTACCGAAGATAGTAGCAAGTAGCATGGAGTGAGTAGCACCTCTGCTACAATAAAGTACATATGCAAGATGGCGACCATACACAACAAACCGTAGTCAAGAAGGTTCTCTGTATAGAGGACGAACATTTCATAAATGAACTTTACGCCCGGGCGCTCACCAAGGCCGGTTATCAGGTCAAGGTCGTCATCGACGGGGAAGAGGGATTACGCGAAGCCCTTACCAATATCTACGACATCATCCTCTTGGACATCATGTTGCCCAATCTCATCGGTACAGAGGTGCTGAAACAGCTGCGGGCCAAGCTGCCAAATCTGCGGGCCAAAGTCATCATCACCACCAACCTGGAACTAGGCAAAGAAGACCGGGCCGCCATAGAAGCCCAAGCCGACGGCTATATAGTCAAAGCCGACCTCACCCCCCGCCAAATGGCCGATTTTCTTAAACAGCTTGAGCTTACCCCCTAGGCCCTAAAAGTCAAACTTCCTGTGCAAGCACATCTCATACAAGGCGCGCTATTTTCTTTATAGGCGAAACAAAAATCTTTAATATCATCCAGCTCCGATACCCAATTGACTTCAACGGGTTCGGCGACCTCATGTACATACCCCCACATCAACCCAACCTCAAAGCCACGTCCGTTAAAGGGGAGGAGGGCGGTGAGCCGTTGGTCGGATGGTGCCACTCCTCTTTGGCCTATGCCAATGTCGATCATTCCTCTGCCTAGCTCTGGCCGGACCACTACAAGCTCGTCATCCACCACTCTTTGCATAGCCCTCCTTGGCACCGGAGTGTTATCGTCAAAGTAGGTATCCAGCTCTTTTCCCACTACAGTCATGTGACGCCAGGTAGCCGCCGCAAAGGTACGACCCATAGAAAAGGGCAAGCCTGCCTCCATGCTAAGTTCATCAAGGTGGAGGAAACAGACTCTTTGCAGCTCTTCCTGGGCCTTTACTTCATCTGCCACGGTTACTTCTTGCGGAAATTCGTCTTTTTGGATGTTTCTAAGCATTGCTTTTAGAGTATAGCCCATACTTCAACACCAAAGCATCCTCTAGTCTACAGCGCACTATTGGGCTACAATAGATTTAGCCGTGGGAGTACTTCCGCCACCCAGTGGATTTCTACCCCCAGACTTATATCTAACTACAGCACCGGTCTTCACTTCTGGATAAGTGATGGCTCCGACCAACAGCCACGCTGATTGGTTTCACCAAAACTCTTTCTCTTAATTCTTCTGAAGGGTAGTTAGATATGTACTATGAAAATCCCGAGGGCGTATCTGTGCACGGCGGGTTTCCCAACCCAGCCACCGACGCCAGTCTCCAGGGCATTGACCTCAATAAACTTCTGATACAAAACAGCGTCGGCACCTACCTGATGCGGATTGCCGGCGACGACTGGCAAGCGGTCGGTATTTTTGCCGACGATATGATCATCGCCGACCGCACGCTGAACGCCCGTCCAACAGACCTTGTCATCTGGATACACGGTGGTGGCTTTGCCGTGTCGCCACGTCATGCCGTGTCACAAAATAGCGAAGTATGGGGCGTTGTCACAAGCGTCATCCACCAGTACCGGAGACCGTCATGAACCTTATAGCCCCCGCGCCTGTCATTCCGGGCTTGACCCGGAATCCAGTCAAAATAAAATCATTATGGATCCTTCAAACCAGCCCAAGTACAGCAGAGAGGAGGGTCCAAAAATGAAAAGACCAATTTTTGCTCTGATTGATTGCAACAATTTCTTTGTCAGCTGCGAACGGATATTCCGCCCGGATCTAGAGGACAAACCCGTAGCAGTGCTGTCCAGCAACGACGGCTGCGTAGTAGCCCGCAGCAACGAAGTCAAGGCGCTGGGCATCCCCATGGCAG
>Ga0193753_10002610_pt1 | contig 14039 bp, 8 predicted proteins | sample H1c2metaG_FD_144925 | JGI IMG/M metagenome (GOLD analysis project Ga0193753, IMG submission 144925) | Soil microbial communities from a riparian zone of the East river system, Colorado, United States - H1c2 | ecosystem: Environmental > Terrestrial > Soil > Riparian zone | place: USA: East River... | reverse complement strand
CATATCAAAAGCCTGCAGACACGCGGCGATATCGTTCGCCAGGCTACGGACGAGGAGATCTCGCAACGCGAGATCGATCAGCTGATCAGCGATCAGTACAAGACCTATATTCCTGCCGGCGACCAGATCATCGATGTGATCCCGCAGGAATTCACCGTTGATAACTTTCAGAATATACCCAATCCTATCGGTTACGGCGGCGTGAAGATCGGGGCCAACTTTCATATCATAACCGGTGACAAGAATGCGATACGGAATATCAACCGCAGCGTAGAGAAATCCGGGTTGCACACAAAGGACCTGGTGCTTCAACCCCTGGCATCTTCTTCCGCGGTGATGGGGCAGGAAGACCTGGAGGCAGGCGTTGCCATCGTGGACATTGGCGGCGGCACTACCGATCTCGCGGTTTTTTATGAAGGGATACTGAAGCACACCGCGGTCATTCCATTTGCCGGGGAGAATATCACTAATGATATCAAGACGGGTCTCGGTGTATTGAAGACCCAGGCCGAACAGATGAAAGTGCAGTTCGGAAGCGCGCTCGCCAATGAAGCAAAGGCAAATGCCTATATCACTATTCCTGGCTTGCGTGGAATGCCTGCGAAGGAAATAAGTGTGAAGAACCTGGCGAATATCATACAGGCGAGAATGAGCGAGATCATGGATTTCGTTACCTATCATTTGAAACAGGTAGGACTCGATAACAAATCATTGAATGGGGGAGTGGTTCTTACGGGCGGCGGCTCTCAACTGAAGCATCTCATCCAGCTTACGGAATATACCACGGGATTGCCTGCACGCATCGGCTTCCCGAATGAGCATCTTGCAGCAGGACATATCGAGGAGTTGGCGAAGCCGACCTATTCGACCTGCATCGGTCTTATCCTGAAAGGGTATGATGACTATGAACACAACCGTAAGCAATTCGAGAAGGAATACAAGAAGGTGGAAGTGCCGGTGGGCCTGAAGAAGGCAGAGATGGAAGACGAAGAAGATCCGGAGGAAATGGTGAGTGTACAGAGGGTGAGGCAACGCAAGAGTCTCAACAACTTCTGGGGGAAATTCAAGGACGGGATCATTGATTTGTTTAAGGAGGAAGAGGACAAACATTTGTAATTAAAAAGTAAAAAGTAAAAAGTCAAAAGAGTGCCTGCCAGGGGCATCGATTGACGATTGCCGGTTCAGTTTTCACGGCGACGAATTTTAAAAACATTATCTATGATACATTTTGATCTGCCAAAAGAAAAATCATCCATCATCAAGGTAATTGGTGTAGGTGGCGGTGGTGGCAATGCAGTTAACCACATGTTCAGCCAGGATATCGAAGGCGTCAATTTCATAATATGCAATACGGATGCGCAGGCATTGGCGAATAGCGGCATTCCCAATCGTGTACAGTTAGGGCCCCACCTCACACAGGGTCTTGGCGCGGGAGCGAATCCCGAGATAGGCCGGCAGGCTACTGAGGAATCGCTTGACGAACTCAAGGGCATACTCGAGGTCAATACCAAGATGGCGTTCATTACCGCGGGAATGGGAGGTGGAACCGGCACAGGTGGTGCACCCATCATTGCAAAGATCTGTAAGGATCTCGGCATACTCACGGTGGGTATCGTGACCACTCCATTCGCATACGAGGGAAAGAAGAGACAATTGCAGGCGGAGGAAGGCATCAAGACACTCAAGGGCTATGTCGATACGCTGCTCGTCATCAGCAATGATAAGCTGCGTCATCAATTCGGAAATCTCAAGATGCGCGAGGCCTTCGAACGGGCGGACAATGTATTGGCTACTGCGGCAAAATGTATCACGGATGTGATCAACAGCACGGGCCAGATCAATGTGGATTTCGCGGATGTATGTACGGTGATGCGGAATGGCGGCGTTGCCATCCTGGGAAGCGCCTCGGTTTCGGGCGAGGATCGTGCACACAGGGCGATCGAGGAGGCATTGAATTCTCCGTTGCTGAATGACAATGATATTCGCGGAGCGAAATGGATACTGATAAATATTAACTCGGCCGAAGGCGAACATGAATTCACGATGGATGAGGTGGAGATCATACAGAATCATCTCGTGGGCCAGGCGGGTGAGGGTACCGATGTGATAATGGGATTGGGTTACGATAATGCATTGGGCGACAAACTGGGCATCACGCTCATCGCAACGGGTTTCCAGCACAAGGATCCTTTCAGCAAGCCAATGCCGAAGAAGCCTGAGGCAAAGAAGGAAGAGAAGATAGTGATGGTATTGAACCAGCAGGAACAGGCTACGAAAGTTGTCCCAACAAAATCGATAGAGAACAAATTACACGCGGTGCCTGCGAAGACCGACATGCTTGCACCGAAACTCGTTGATGAGTCTCACGTGATGGAGACACCGATGCCGCACATGCAGGACATGATCGAAAGGGAATTCATCAAGGATGAGGAGCCGGTATTGCATTTTGAACTATCGGGAGAGGCTGTGGTCAAGCCAAAAGACGAAAAAATACTTGGGGAAAATACGTTATTTGCCGACAGTAATAATACTGTTAGCAAAATGTTGTTGGTAGAAAAAAAGGAAGAGCTACATTCGGGTTACCAACCTCGAACCTCATCCTCCAACAGCAATTCAGAAGATTCAAATTCAGAATCCCTATCCCCTTTTATTAGTAAGAACGATCAGGCGCTTAGCGCAAAAAATAGTAATACTCCTTTGCCTGCAGCATCGGGAGGTTACCTGGCCAGACCATCCAATATCTACGCGGAATCAAAAGCAGAGGTATCTACCTCAATGCCTTCCGTAGAAGAGCCGGTCCCTCCATCAAATGTTGCCGCAAAGGAAGAGGAAGAACTCCTCGACTTGCAAATGCAACTGGTAGAAAGGGATGACATTCCGGCGGCGGATAAGCCGTTGGCCCACCAGGCTCAACCACCTTTGATCCCCGAAGCTGAGGATACTGCAATGCAGGACGAAGCTGACGAACAAAAACGTAGGGCGGCTGAAAGATTGCACAAGTTGCGCAACTTGTCATTCAATGTTAATGCAGCTGACCCCAATAATGAGTTTGAAACTGTGCCGGCATATATCCGCCGCAATATGGAATTATACAACAGTGTATCCCATATTGAGAACTTCTATAGCAGCTACGAGGTCAAGACCGACCAAAATAATCAAACACAGATTAGCACGATCAACACATTCTTAGACGGGAAGAAACCCGACTGACCGATACCTCCTGCTCATGATATGAGCAGGAAAAGTTTTTTCGTTCCAATGAAGCCGCTCTAAAGGCTTGTTTTTAGTTGTTCCCTCCCGATTCATCGGGAGGGTTTTTTTTTTCAATTTGGTAATTTGATAATTTGGCAATTTGAGAATGATCCTCATGAGGAGAGTCATTGCAGATCGGAGCACGCCTCATTACCAAATTATCAAATTGCCAAATTATCAAATTGACCTACAGATCATCATACTTATACTTCCTCACCGTCAAGTACACATAAAATCCTGCATAGACAAGTGCGGCGGGTAGCATGACAGCCATGCCCGGAATATTGCGATACAAGTCCTCTGCCTTTGGAAATTTCACCAGCGAGTCCGCCACCTGTAGCGGCATGAAATGTTGAAGGCCCGGATAGACCTTACTGGCCAGCCACATGAGAAGAAATTCGAGCACGAGGCCATAGATGAAGAATACAATGATAGCCACGCCGCTTCGCCGGAAGAAGGTGGCAAGCAGCAAGGCAAACATGAGATAAATGAAACTCTGAACGAATGAAAGTCCAAGAGTACCGATCCCCGTAAAGGAAAAGGACGTATCCGTGATCATGAACATGATGAAGGTGGCCAGCAGATTCATTAACGTTATGGCCACCGACATGCAAAGTATCAGGCCGATCTTGGTATAGATGAATGTCTCCCTCTTCCACCCATCAATGATATTCTGCCGGTGCGTCTTGAAATTGACCTCGTTGATGAAGAGATTAATGATTACCATACCCGGCAGGTATAAGAGGAAACTGGTGAAGAAGCAGACCGTTTTCCATATGTTTTCCGGGCCGAAGAGCCGGAACAGATCGCTTCCCTGGCTTGGCGCGCCGGTGATGGACTGCTGCAGGCTGCCGATAAGATTAATATACACCTTATAGAATACATAGATGATGATCAGGATGCCCAGCATATAGAGAATGGAAAACACCTGGAACACACGGTAGTGTTTTATTTTCATCCATTCGATCTTCAGATATTTAAACATAGCAATAATTATTTTGGTTGATTAACGGTCGCTTTGGTTGCCGGTTATTTCCAGGAAGCGTTTCTCCAGGCTCTTTCGTTTCAGGTTGAGCTGGCTCAGGACAATCCCATTATCGAAACAGAATTGATTGATCTTCGTTCCCGTCAGACTTTCTTCACACAGGAGATTTAGCGAAGTCCCCGAATTGCTGAGATGGAGTATTCCCGGCAACTGCTTCAGCGCCTGTTCCAATGCCGCCAGGTTATCGGAGACCAACTCAATCTCTACGGAGGCAACGGCTCCCGTAGAAGAGGCCATCACGTCCCTCACTGAACCATTGGCCTTTAAGACGCCCTTTTGAATGATGGCCACATGCGTACACACCTTCTCTACCTCATCGAGGATATGGCTGGCCATGATGATGGTCTTCCCTTCGCGATTCAATTGCCTGATCAACTCTCTTATCTCGGCAATGCCCGCAGGATCGAGGCCATTGGTCGGTTCATCGAATACGAGTATGTTGGGATTGCCCAATAAAGTAGATGCGATCGCCAGGCGCTGCTTCATCCCGAGTGAATAGGTGGAGAACTTGGAATCCTTCCGGTCGAACAGGTTGACCTGCCGCAATACACGGGGAATGTCATCTTCACTTCTCTCCTTGATGGCAGCGGAGATCTGCAGGTTGCGGAAGCCGCTCAGGTAATGATAGAAATTCGGGGTCTCGAGCAGTGTACCGATCTTCTTCCGTTGTTCATGACTGCTGCCGGGATGACCATTCCAGGAGAAACTGCCACTGGTTGCCTTGAGCACATCCATGACTATACCCAGGATGGTCGTCTTTCCGCTTCCGTTCGGGCCAAGGATACCGAATACACTTCCTTCCGGAACTTCAAATGAAACTTTGTCGAGCGCCTGTATGGCGCCGTACCTTTTACTAAGATCAGAGATCGAGAGAATAGAACTCATAGCTGTTGGTTAATTCCAGATGAAGATAAGTTTTTTGCCCACGTAACAATAAAAACCGTCGATCACATTTAGATATGCCTGCACTGGCCGCTTTTTTGCCACGCCTGCCTATGACGAGCGGAATGCGGGCCGGGTTACAGGCATCCGCACAACAAAACGATGGCACACCTGTTAGTAAAAAAGTTATATTCAATCTATGGATACGATCCTCATCACAGGCGGTACCGGCATGATCGGCAGGGCTCTCGCAAAGGTGCTAATCGAGAAGAATTACCGCGTGATCATCCTGACGAGAGATCCCTCGTCGCATGAAGCCATTGCGGGCCTATCGTACGCGGCCTGGGACATTGGTGCGCAGACGATCGATAAGGACGCCATTGCAACGGCGGATCATATCATTCATCTTGCAGGGGCGGGAGTAGCCGATAAACGCTGGAGTAAGAAACGAAAGAAGGAGATCGTGGATAGCCGGTTGAAGAGTGGTGAGCTTCTTGTCAAGGCCCTTAAGGAATATCCCAATAAAGTGAGGACGGTTGTAAGCGCATCGGCCATCGGTTGGTATGGCCCGGACCCCATCATTCCCAATCCCCGGCCCTTCTCGGAAGAAGATCCTGCCTCCGACGATTTCCTGGGCTCAGCCTGCAAGACATGGGAGGATAGCCTGGCGCCTACTGAGAAAATGGGCAAGAGACTCGTGAGGTTGCGCACCGGCATCGTGCTCTCCCGCGAAGGGGGTGCGTTGGAGGAATTCAGAAAACCCCTGAAGTTCGGGATAGCGACGATCCTCGGAAAAGGAAATCAAATGATAAGCTGGATAAACATCGATGACCTCGTTCGTTTCTATATCACGGCAATAGAAGATGAGAAATTAAACGGCGTCTATAATGCCGTGGCGCCGCAGCCCGTCTCCAACAAGAACCTCGTGCTTCAACTCGCCAAGGCGATGAGAGGAAAATTCTATATCCCCATCTACGTTCCTGCCTTTGTTCTAAAAATGGTATTGGGAGAAATGAGCATCGAAGTGCTGAAGAGCGCGACAGTGAGTTGTAGTAAGGCGCATTTGGCGGGATTTGTGTTTCTGTATCCATCGATAGAAAGCAATTCTTCAATTTGGTAATTTGATAATTTGGCAATTTGACAATGATTCTTATAAGAAGAGTCATTGCGCATCGGAGCACGCCTCATTATCAAATTGCCAAATTATCAAATTGTCCTATGTTCATCATGCCACACGCTACTAAACTCTCCCAATATCGCCCGGTTGTTATTGTAATCCAGCCGGTGTAAGTTGAGCAGTTCGATATCCCTTTGCCTTACCCTGCGGTGTATCGGATTCATCGTTCCGCCATTGTTACTATCGCCCGCGAGGCCGGCAGGGTTGTATTGAAACTGGGCATCCACCAATGTTCCTCTCGGGTACATTATCCCCGGTATTCCTTCGCCGCGTATATCCAGGTCGCGCGGATGTTCCAGTCCAAGCGTATGGCCGTACTCATGGGCTGCCGTGGTCGAGCCTTTGTAGAGATTATCGAGTTTGAAATATCCCGTATTGCATCCCAACCCATCCACGAAGGAGATATTGCCCATGGCATATTCTTCAATGCGGAAATAGTTATTCCGCGGATCCATGTTCTCAATTATCTCGCGGTCCGCGATCTCCGGCCTGTACTCCGCACTGATCCTAAAGCTGACGTTCGTGATCTTGTCATCTATTAGTACCGTGCCGTTCGGCTCATTCCACATCGTCTCTATCTCTTCGCGGAGAAGGGAGGTAATGGTTTCTGTAGCGGCATTTCCATAGATAATGAGATGCGAATGGATGATGAGAATATCCCGCCCCGCATTTAACTCAACTGAACCCATTCGTTTTTATTTTTAACGTGAGACACGCTGACAAGCGCATACACTGAGAGCCCCAGCAGCAATAACTCCGCCAGGAGGCCCTGGAAAGGAAAAATAAAGGGAAAATTGTGAAGGAGCAGGAGGGCCATCATCAATAGGATAAAGAACGGCCTTGCGCGGTAATGTTCTGTCAGCAGGAATACGGGAAATATCCATTGCACGACGTTATAGGGATTTCTGTGCGTTACCAACACCAGTTCCGCCAGTATATAAACGACAAAGGCAAAAAGAAACAGCATGCCTGGCGAAGAAGAGGTCCGCAGGAATAAAACGGATAACACGAGTAATAACAAGCCATAGACCAGGTAGGAGGTCGTATTGGTATAGGCGATGCCGGACCTGATCATATACGTATGCAACGCGGATAGGTGACTGATATTAAAACCCTGGCCGGCGCCGATATTGGTAGCGCCTTCAACAACGGTGGGCATTGCTTCGATGGTGGCGGCCGGCGTATGTGTCTTCCCAAGTGTCTCGTTGTTGTATTCCTTCATTGCATGGAAGTAATCCTGCCACAGGGCGGGTCTGGGCACAACGAATAATAGTATCCCCACCAGGATACCGGCGCCCCAGCCTTTGAGCCAGCTGATTTTTCCGCGTAACAGAAACCCCAGGACGACGATGCCCGCGAATGGCCTGAAAAAAATGAAGAGACCACCGATGAAGCCGGAAATGAATTCATTGTATTTCCACCGCGATGTATAGATATAATACATCAGCGAGAAGGCCAGGGCATAGAAAATATAGATCTGGCCCCGCTCCACATGCAATAGCCAGACGTCGGTACTCAGGAACCCAACGATCAATATCGCAATGGGAAGGAGCCTGGATGGGCCGTTGTATCTCCGCAGTAGAAGAATGATAACGGCGGTGGCGGCCATGAGCTGGAGAAATGTCCAGGCCAGCCGCTGGGCCGGGTAGGCGATCTTCGTCATGGGAAAGATGACATAGAGGACAGCAGGTGTTACAACATTGCCGTTTACAAGCCTCTTGGGATTGTCGCCCGGATTCAGCAAAAGCTCGCCATCCGCCGGTCGCCATTTAAAAAAATAAGGCGAATAGCCGGTCGCCAGGAGACGTGAACCGACAACGCGTATACGAAGATCGATACCGCCATCCTTGCTGGAATAATAGAAAGACTTGGATATCGTCAGCAAGGAGAAAAAGGCAAGCAGCAAGATGACCAGGTATCGTGAATTTTTTTGCAAGTCGGGCAATTGGTATCAAATATAAATGGAATAACAGAATACGACAGGGGCATTATTCCTGGTAATCCTGATCTGTATTGATCTCCCAGATATTTTTCTTATCGGTTGTGTGGGTGATTATATTATTCACCGCCATCATGGCCGTCAGCATGGAATGGTCCGCATTATTGTATTTGTGCATGCCGTTGCGACCAACCAGGAAGAGATTCTCCAGGCGGTCGACATAGTCGCGGATGACGTGGAACTGATCATAGGTGCCGAAGTAGGCGGGATAGGTCTTCTCCATGCGGATCACGGTATGGTCGAGTATATCTTTCTTATCGATGAGGTTGATCTGGCTCAACTCTTCGGTTGCCGCTGACGCGATCTGTTCATCGGTCATTTCCCAGAATGCATCGCCCTTGCTGCAGAAATATTCCAGACCCAGCCAGACCGTTTCAGGATCTTTCACCAGGTGTGGGCTCCAATTGTTGAATATCTGCAGCCGGCCGAGTTTTACTTCCTTCTCCTGGATATATATCCAGTTGTCCTTGATCAGACGGCCGTGGTCAGTCTGCTGCAGCTTCTTCACCAGTAAGCCGACCGTAATGAAATCCCGGTACTGCAATCCGCGGGCGATCTTCGCTACCTGCTCCGGCACCGTTTCTCCCATACCGGCGATGAGCTCCTTCACGGGCATTGTCGAGAAGAAGAAATCACCCGTATATCTCTTACTGGCCGTTCCATTATCGCTTACGTCCACACAGACGATCCTGTTGCCGTCGATACCGATATGGGTCACGTCCTGGTTATAATGGATCTCGCCCCCTTTGGCGACGACAATAGCCGCCACTTCTTCCCAGAGTTGACCGGGCCCATATTTCGGATAAAGGAATTTTTGTATCAATGTAGTCGCGGTATCCTTTTGTGCAAGTCCTTCTTTTTTCCGGAATGGCCATTTTCTCCGAAGGCTATGTATCACGGCCTTGGTGACGGACAACTCCTTTATCCGCTGCGCACCCCATGCGGCGGGTATCGCATTGCAGGGCAGCCCCCATACTTTTTCCGTATAATCCTTAAAGAAAGTATGGTATAGATTCTTTCCAAAACGATTGATGAAGAAATCTTCCAACGTCTTCTCGTTCCGTCGCGGGAATAGTTTACTACGGATATAGGATAGAAAAATAAGACCAATCTTTGTTATGCCGAGTTTTCGTACCGTATCCATCGAAAGTGTGACCGGGTAGGAGAAGAATTTCTTCAGGTAATAGATCCGGGAGACGCGGTCGCGGACGAGCATGATCTTTTCCTCATCGCCCGTTGCGGAAGCATAGGAAGAAGCGGCAATCTTCTTTTCCTGGTTATGATATCCCAGCGTTACGGAAGCGTCTGCGTTCTTATCGAGCGAAAGGATATTGAGCCACCAGGCCATAACGATATCCGATTTGGAAAAGAAACGATGACCACCTATGTCCATGCGGTTGCCCTTGTAGTTGACGGTCTTGGAGAGCCCTCCTGTATCGCCCGTCTTCTCCAGGATGATGGGCCTGATATCCGTTTTATGAAGTAATTCATAGGCGGCGGTCAGACCTGCAGGTCCCGCCCCGATTATGATAGCCGTTTTTGCCATTTAATTTTGTAAGACGCTAAATGGAGAAAAGATAAGGCATTAATTTCTCACCGGCTTTCCGCTCTTCAATACACTTTGAATTCTCTCCAGCGTCTTCTTCTCACCGCAAAGCGAAAGGAACGCCTCCCGTTCGAGATCGAGGAGATATTGTTCGGCCACGAGTGAAGGTTCGCTAAGATCTCCGCCGCACATTACGTACGCCAGTTTTTTTGCTACCACTACATCATGATCCGTTGCATAATTTCCGCGCCACATTCCATTGATGCCGGCGTACAGTGCACCCAATGCCGACCTGCCCAATACCTTGACATCCTTCCGTTGTACCGGCATCGTATAACCGCTTTCCGCAAATTCGATCACCGATCTCTTCGCCTCTGCTATCCTGCGTCCCTGGTTGATCACGATCTCATCGAGGCCCTTGCGATAGACACCGAGATCGAAGCCTTCCTGTGCGGATGTTGCCACCTTCGCCGTGGCTATCGAGAGGAACCGGTTCTTCAGCGTAATGGTTTCCGGTTCATCCTGGTGCATTTCGTCACCGGCACGCAAGGTGAATTCCTTGGTGCCGCCGCCGCCGGGTATTAATCCAACTCCCAATTCAACGAGGCCGGTATAGGTCTCGGCTGCCGCACAGACCTTATCAGAATGAAGACTCAACTCACACGCGCCTCCCAGCGCCAGGCCATGCGGCGCTACCACCACCGGAACGGATGAATACCGCGCACGCATCATTGTATTCTGAAATAAACGGATGGCCATATCGAGTTCATCGTATTCCTGATCGATCGCGAGCATGAAGATCATACCTACATTGGCGCCTGCGGAAAAATTAGGCCCCTCGTTGGCGATCACCAATCCCCTATAGTCCTTCTCGGCTTTATCGATCGCCGTTTGTATTCCAGACAACACATCTCCGCCGATGCTGCCCATCTTGGTAAACCATTGCAGGCCGAGCACGTCGTCGCCAAGATTGTACAGGCGGCAGCTTCCATTCTTCCATTCCAGTTTATCCGTGAAATTGCTCATCACGATGAATGCCTCACCGCCGGGTAAAGGTTTATATGTTTTAGAGAGCTGGTCATAACTATATTTCTTCCCCTTCTCGATCTTGTAGAACGAAGCGTTACCCGCATCGAGCATTTCCTGCACCCATGGAGCGATCTTGTATCCTTCGCCTTGCATGGCCTTCACCATCTTCGCTACTCCTAATACATCCCAACTCTCGAAGGCGCCGATCTCCCAGCCGAAGCCGGCCATCATGGCATCGTCCACGCGGTATAATTCATCCGTTATCTCAGGTATGCGGAAGGAGATATAGGAGAAGAGACCATAGTGGAAATGCCGGTAGAATTCGCCTGCTTTATCCGGTGCGGCCACCAGCATCTTCAGCCGTTGGTTAAGGTCATCAACTGGCTTGGCTGCTTCGAGCGAACCGAATTTCGGTTTCACCCTGGGGCCATACTCCGAAGTCTTGAGATCGAGCGTGAGTATTTCTTTTTCACCAGCCGCGCCCTTTGTCTTCTTGAAGAAACCCTGGCCGGTCTTATCGCCGAGCCAGTTGTTCTCTACCATCTTATTCAACCACGCGGGTATAATGAATTTTTCCTTTGCCTCATCGTTGGGACAGTTATCATGAACACCCTTTGCCACTTTCACCAGGGTATCTATTCCTACTACATCGGCGGTCCGGAATGTCGCCGACTTCGGTCGGCCTATTATTGGACCGGTCAATGCATCCACTTCATCTATCGTGAGGCTCAGCTTATCCAGCAGTCCGAATATCGACATGATGCCGAATACGCCGATGCGGTTAGCGATGAAGGCTGGTGTGTCCTTGCAGAGTACCGTGGTCTTGCCGAGGATCAGGTCGCCGTAATGCATGAGAAAATCGATCACCTCCGGATCGGTATCCCTGGTGGGAATGATCTCCAGCAGTCGCAGATAGCGCGGTGGATTGAAGAAATGCGTACCACAGAAGTTCTTTCGGAAGTCATCGCTCCTGCCTTCTGCCATCAGGTGAATGGGAATGCCGGATGTATTGGAAGTTATCAGTGTACCCCGCTTCCGGAACTGCTCCACCTTATCGTAAATGATCTTCTTGATATCGAGCCGCTCTACTACTACCTCTATTATCCAGTCGTACCCCACGATCTCCTTCATGTTATCATCGAAATTGCCGGTGCTGATCTTCTTTATCGCATCCTTCGAATAGACGGGGGAGGGGTTGCTCTTGATGGCGGCCGTGAGGGCATCGTTGACCAGTTTATTCCGCTCGGCGGGCTTGGTGCTCTCCGTTGCTTCCTTGGGTACCATATCGAGGAGGAGTACCTGCAAACCGACGCCTGCAAAATGACAGGCAATCCGCGAACCCATTACGCCACTTCCCAAGACGGCTACTTTCCTGATCGTACGTTTCATATAAAATATTTAAGAGGAACCCAATGAAAACAGGGCGGGTAAAAATTAGTTAGTTAAACAACTATTTCCGGAATCGAAGATAAGTTTTTTTGAAATATGGAAGGGAATTCACACTCATCTATAAGTTGGTATCCATTCCCGGAAGTGCGGTGCCGGGCATGAGTTCCTTCCGATGCCTCTTGATCTGCTTCTTATTATTCTTCACACCAATACTATTGGCAAAACCGCTCAACGCTATCTTCACGAGGTAATTGATGGAAGACCGGTCCAGCAACCGTTTGAAGTACACAGTTCCCTCGCGGTCCGTATTCTTATTCTTGATCAGCGTATTGGCGAAGAACGTCATTACGCCACCCATGAATGATTTCTTTTTCTCATCATTCTTCCCCGACACCTTCACCTTCAGATCGTGATAGAGAAAATTCATCTTTCCAAATGCAAAGTATTCCGCTCCCACCACCCGCATGTTCATCGAGTCGAGACGGCCCGAGCGGAGTTCAATCGATACGAGCGGTTTCAATACGGGGTTCAATACGGTAAGGTCCGCCGGTCCCATTTGACCGGTCACGGTGAAGCCGCCGTGACTATCCGAATAGGATTGACGGAACCTGAGCTTTGTCGGGATCTCATTCTGCAATATGCCTGCCGCACTGATCTCGAGACTATCGGATGATGAAAAATTGAAATTCCGCAGTCTCAATATGCGGCCATTCATACGATCGATGGTCACCCGCCCCGCCTTTCCGCTCTTCTCATTCGTTTCTTCATAGACGACATTCGCTCCCGATATCTTCACTGAATCGACGAATAGCCTCACAGGTATCTGCTTGAGCATGTTCACGGGAAGCAGCGTAACGAGGCCCGGTTCACGGGGTATTCTCTTGTCGCGGAAGTCGGTCATGTATCCATTGTCGATGGAAACGGAACCCAGGTCAAGTACCGAGTCCCTGATATACCGTTCGATATCGAATGGCCCGATAATCACCTTGCCGGTCGTTGCTGCGAGATAGTCCGATTGATAGGGCTGACTCTTGATGAAGGCGTCCCTGTCCGGTGTAGGATGATAGGAAAAGGAATCCATGGTAAAGCGGCGCGAGCTCTTATCATACGCCATATTTCTCCAATTGAATATATCCTTTTCATTATGATAGTTGCCGCTGATCTCCCGTAGACGGAATTGCCGGTTGTCTGCCATCAGTTGCCGCAGGCTCAGTAAGTTTGATGAACTGATGGTGAGATCGTTCAATTTGGCGGAATGAAGCGTCATCCGCCCGGCCTTATGGCCCAGGCTATCGATCACGAAGTCCTTCGCCGTGAGTTCCTTTATGTTTCCCCTCCATTCCCAATCGCCTGCATCGTCTTTCTGCAAGGCAAGGTCTTCGAGCTGGGCAGACACCGTTCCTTTTCCCGCATCGAAGATCCTTCCTCTCGGGCTCTGGTATTTGAATTGGCTCAACCGGAAAAGCAGGCTGCCGACGGAAAGACTTCCACTGGGATCCTTCTTCATTTTTATATTGTTCAGTTCAAACCGGATGCTGTCTTCCTTACCCGACCACTCGATCCTCGCCAAGCCCTTGTCACCCGTGTGCACGTAATCGAGACGCGGCTGTATTATGACCACCCTGTTCAGCGCCAGATCTGGAAAGGCTTTTTCACTCGTGCCTTCCAGGTCTTCCTTCTTCACGAGACGCAGTCTTACCACCGGCTTGACCCTCCTGAC
>Ga0193753_10002609_pt1 | contig 14042 bp, 14 predicted proteins | sample H1c2metaG_FD_144925 | JGI IMG/M metagenome (GOLD analysis project Ga0193753, IMG submission 144925) | Soil microbial communities from a riparian zone of the East river system, Colorado, United States - H1c2 | ecosystem: Environmental > Terrestrial > Soil > Riparian zone | place: USA: East... | reverse complement strand
TGCACGCATGGGCCTCACCGTTGGCGCCATGTGGGGCAGCCGCACGCCGGTGAGCAACGTAACTGTGGCAAACAACTTTGTCTATAGCAACAGCAAAACCGTGCCCGGCCAGGATGGCATCTACCTAAATGGATCTCAGGCACCACTCAGCAACGTGACGGTTACGGGCAATCGCTGCTACGACAATCAGCCCACGCCGACGCAAAGGTACGGCATCTTTTTGCCACAGCCGGGCACCATGTCAAACATCCTGATCAGCCACAACAACGTCGCCGGCAACAAAAGCGGTGGCATACTCAAACAAAACACTTCGCCAACCATCAGCATAGACAACAACATCGGCGCCAATCCCATCTGGACCAACGCGCAGGGCAATATCAGCGGCGCCGTGGTGTTCAGTCGTCAGAATGGCGACAAAATTACCGCCACGCTCACCGGTACTGTCAGCGCCAACCTGCCAGCCGCTATCACACCCGGCGACACGCTGACCCTGGAGCTCAAGCAAGACAGCACCGGAGCGCGCACGATCACCTGGCCAGCCAATTTCAAAAAAGCTGGCGGTACCCTGACCCTTTCCACCCAGCCGGGCGCGCTAGACCTCATCCACATGACCTGGGACGGTACCAATTGGAATGAAATCAGCAGATCCTTGAGTGTATCCTAGTTGGGGTTCTCTAACAGTTCTGCCTGGAAAGCTACGCCTTTTTGTTCTAGCTGCGGGCCAATTTTCTGGAAGTAAGCTGTGGCCGTAGGGTCTGGTGGAAACATGTAGTCTATGGCTATGCGCTTGCGGGCCTGGGTGCTCTTTGGGTGTGCTCGGGCCAGCTCGCCGGATTCTATGTAGTTGTACGTGAGTTCCACCCGTTCCTTCAAGGCCGGCAGTGTGCCGGGATCGCTCCAAGGGTTTGATTCAACCAGTACCAATACATATTCCTGGCCGTCCGGGGATACAAATATGTGGTTGATGGTCGCCACTGCCTCGGTCTCTTTGCTTTTGGATTTTCCAAATGGTAGTTTCATGTCGCGCTCATTATAATCCAAAATTGGTTTGTCAGTGGGATGAACGGGAATACAACGTCTTGATCATCTCGTAGCTGGGGCGGGCTTCTTCCCGGACTTCGTCAAAACGGATTTTTTCGGTAAAGTCCCTTTTGCTTTTGGTCAGAACCCAAGATTTTATTTCTTCCATCGATTTGCCTTCGTGGCCATGCATCTGGGTAGCTCTGATATAAAAATCGGTAGTAAGGTGCGCCAGTGCGTCCGCGGTGGCCATAACCAAGCCTACTTTTGACTGTGGCAGCCGGCCGTCACGACACCTATGGAGTTTGATGGCGTCGTCCACCACCAGCTGGATTTCTTCGGCCGTATATCCGGCCGCTTCCAAGGATTCGCGAGCAATCTGCAGGCTGGCCTCTTCATGATTGGGCTCAAACCGGCTCATCTTTGTATCGGCAACGTCGTGCAGCATGGCCGCAGCCTGTGCCAGCTCGGCGTCGGCGCCAAACCGCTCTGCCAGCTCTTTGGCCCTATCGGCCACCACAAACACATGGTGTTCATACAGCCAATCCGCCCAGTCTCCGCGATTGGAATCTTTTGCCTCATACATGTCTTTGACTTTCTGGCGGAGCGAGGCGAGCCTACTGGTTTGGGGGTTAGTGGGCATGTTCATCGTGTTGCGGCGGGTTCTGGTTCTGTTCCTCTGTAACCGACTGGTGGCCTGGTCCATGTACCAGGCCCATGGGCGGCAGCTTGCCGTCGTCCTGCAGGACGGCTATATATCCACCCATATGGCAGCTGGCTAGCTTGAATTCGTACCAGCCGGCTTCCGGCGGCAGTGTTACGGTGACAAACTCGGCTTTGTGGGCTTTGAGGTTGCGCTGAAGCTTGGCGCTTTCTACCAGCAGCTTGTCGTCTGTTTCGGCAACGACCCTAAAGGTGACTGCTTGATGAGGCCGCACCGCCAGCTGGCGATCCAGCGTAGGCACGCAACCTACAAAGTTTGCCCGCCCAGCCGTAGCCGCAGCAATCTGGGGCTGGGCCAACGCAGCAATCACCACGACCACGCCAAAGCCGCCCAGCACTCTCGGTACATAATGATGTTTCAATACGTTTTTGAGCTTCTGCATGTCCCTTTAGAATAAGAACTACCCCGCCCAAATGCAACACCTTTGTGGTGGCCGGCTACTGAAACCAGGCACCAAACACTGATTGCTGAGTTTGACCCGTAAAGCGCTGGAATAGATCCATCACCTGGTCTTCTGTCAGAATGCAGATAAAATCACTGACGGCACGCTTTCTCTCCATCTCCTCATTTGCGCCACGGTCCTCTTTTTGAAGGTTAAGGATCACCTGTAGCTGCGTGGGAATGCCTCGGGGGCTCACTGGGTTTTTCTTTTCGTCGAAGAGGAGGTCGACCAGACGTTCAAATACGGTGCAGATAATTTTATCCTGCCCACGCTGCAAAACCGCCAAAGACGGACGATCTATGACGTAAAACCAGGTTAATTCACGAATAATAGCTATCATCAATCGGACAGTGGGGTCGAGGCGTTGGGTTATGGGATTAACGGTAACTATACGAAGCGGTCCAGTATCGAACTCCTTGAGCTGTATGGCATCAGTCGCCTGGGATAAGATGGCTGTATAGAATTGCTGCAGGTGGTCATCATCGATTCTGCGGCCCAAATAGGGCTGCTTGAATAATGACAAAGATTTTTCAAAAAGTTCATACGCCGGGTTAAAGAAGTCTCTTTCGAACTGCTTAGATTTTCGTTCGTCATAACGCTCGTCTTTTCGGTCATACCCGAATTTTGGTAGCACTTTGTTTTTGGCATAAAACTTGAAGCTCTCGTCTGTTACAGGGTGATTGTAAAGCTCGTGTAGGGGAATCAGTCCAGCTCGATAGAAATCTTCTACGTCATGCAGCACATAAGCCAAATCGTCAGCCAGATCCATGAGTACAGCCTCAGGGCTCCGCCACGCTTCATCAAAGTCGCCATCACTATGCACGCGTTTGAAAACAGATTGCTCAGAAGCATAAAACCCTTTGTCTTTATAGCCTCCCCAATGTATGTCGGTGCGATCTCCGTCGCTGTGCTTTGGGCCTAGCTGGCGAGGGTACTTGAGAATAGCGTTCAGGGTAGCGTTAGTAAGGTCCAGTCCTAAGGGGCCCTTCTCTGCGGGCGTCCGGTGATGTGCCAGCTTAGTGACGATTCTGAAAGATTGGGCATTACCCTCAAATCCACTGCCACCCCCTCCAAGCATTCGATTGAGCGCATCTTCGCCGATATGGCCAAACGGAGGGTGACCCAGGTCATGTGCGAGTCCCGCGGCCTCAACTACATCTTCATTAATAAAAGCCTTTCTGTAGAGATCTTTACTTTTTTCATCGGCTTTTAGCTTCTCTGCTAAGCGCCGGCCAATTTGACTCACCTTAAGCGAATGCGACATGCGATTATGGAGCAGGTGAGCCTCGCCGGCAGCAGTCACCTGTGTTATCCCCGCCAAGCGGCGAAAGGCCAAAGAATACATGATACGATCCCGATCACGCTGAAACTCAGTTCGATATGGCTCAGGGGTCTTATGGATACGACTCTGGCGCCACCTATCGTGCTCTTTGGTCTTGTTATCCGCCATAAGCCTTATATAACAACAAGTCTAACCGAGAAACAAGAAGTTCGTTTAGGCGGGAGCGCCCAAGCTGATAAACAATTCCCCGTTTCTGTTCGATACAGTCACGGCACGGTCACCAAGCAAGTGCCAAAAGGAGCGCGAAACAGCGTCTACCGGCAGATCGGTATTCTGAGCAACTTCCTTTTCGAGATCATTGAGCTTCATCATAGTGTGACTCTGGGCTTTTAGAACATCTACTATTCCTTTGCTTCCGGTACCTAGTTCAAGTACGTATTTATCCCAGTCCGTCATGTTTCTCTGTTCTCCCATTGTGGCTACTTTATTTGGTTTTTGCTCACTCTTATATGTTTATGTCTTAAAGTATAAGAAAAGCGCTGGTTTATGGCAACGGCGGCTGATAATTCAAACGTACTTTTCCACACTTACTCGGACAAAAACCTGAAGATCTGGGATATTTGGGTATGCCATACTGTAGTTATGTTGGTCATGCTATTGGTGCTTTCGGCCACCTTTGCACAAGAAGTTTCAGAGTCTCTCGGGAAAAACTCCATACGTAAACGGCGGGAGACTATCTATAATGCCGCATTTTTGAGCGAATTCTGGACGGTTATTTTCTTGTTGGCCACGCTGGCCTTTGGGACGACTTTCAAGTGGGAGATTGCATCATTGCCTACGGTTTTGGCGCGCATAGCTCTGGAAATTTTCCTAGCCTACATTGTTGCGGAATTATTGGTGAAAGCAGAGAGAAGCACGGTGGGTTTCTTGCGGCTCCTGACTATCCCTTTGCTTTTAGTCGTAGATCTGAGCCTGGGTTACAACATCTCTATGCTACAGATTGCCGGAGTGATGATTATGTTTCTGGCACTTGGTATGGCCTCTCATCATAATCCGAAAGGCAAAAAAGGAGCTGGGCTAGCGGTGCTAAGTGCGCTCATTGGCGTGGCAACCACGTCCCTCTATAAATACAACATCACTCACTACAATTCGGTTATAGGCGAACAGGTCGTGGTCACATCGGCAATCCTATTGTTCTTTTTTGTAGCCTCGGGGAAGTCGCCCATGCGACTGCTCTTTAGGCCTGTGACCGGTGCTCAGGCTTTGTCAAATGGGGCGGGTGGGGCGCTTCTGAGCTTTGCCTACGGCTTTGCGCCGGCCTCGATCGTTATGGCGCTCAAGCGTACATTTGCCCTGATATGGACCATTGCCTTTGGCCACATATACTTTCACGAAAAAACCTTGAAACAAAAAGTATATTCGGGAGCCGTTATGGTTGTTGGTTTGGCGCTCTTGGTCCTACCCTCTTTGCGCTGCGGTGAGCAACCAAGCTCAGGGCAAAAAGAAATCTGCAATCTCGTAATCGGTTGCCGAGCGAGCAAGTATTGGGCGCACACTCCCCTTGGACTGATATTTTTTGTCGTTCTCTGTTTCTGGGGTCAAGAGACGTTTTTCGCCAACCATATGATAATGCAGCAGCTGCAGCGGATCGCCATGCGAGCAAACCACATAGTTTTTGCCAGAAGCAAAGTCCAAGCTGTTCCAAAAATCGGCTATGCGAGCTTGCACGTCCCGCATAGATTCTCCACCCAGCTTCTCGACTCGCTCATAAAATGGCTTGATCCACTCTCCCTCAAAGTCATCGCCCTGAGCTACGGTGAGTGTTTCTGCCAATCGCAGGTCGTATACAATCTCGATTGAACCATTACTGAGTATTTCGGCCGACTGTTCGCAGCGCCGTACGGGGCTAGAAAAAATCTTGTCTATATTTTTATCAAGCAAGTAGTCCCGGACCTTGGCCAATTGCTCGCGGCCTGTTTCGTTCAATTCAACCGGCAGGCGTCCGGGTATGATGTTTTTGGGATTCGCGTAGTCACCGTGTCGAACCAGATAGATAGTCGCCATGAGCAAAACTATATCATACCTCTGGCTACATGCTTTCTGGGCCCTCAGGTTATCAGACAGCCCTTGACCTGAGGCTATGGCTGTATTATTTTTATAAAGATATATCTTTATAAAGGAGCCCTCGTGATTTCAAAACGTCTTCCTATGAACCAAGCCCGGCGCGGCGACATTCGCCTCATCTTGCTTGCGGTGCTGGCTCATCGGCCGCGCCATGGCTATGACATAATCCGCCATCTTGAAGAGAAAAGTAATGGGGCGTGGCGGCCAAGCCCTGGCGCCATTTACCCCATGCTCCAACAACTAGAAGAGGAGGAGCTGGTCACGGCCAAGAAGGCGGGAAGTAAAACGATCTATCATCTGACGGCAAAGGGCAAGAAAGAGGTCAAAAGCAGCGCCGTACCAGGGCCCTGGGAATCGGACGAAGAAATGTTCAGACATGTAGCCTGGGTCAAGGGAATGTCTGCGGAGCTCACACAAAGATATTTGCGGATGGTCCAGGTAGCCGATCCTGGTAGAGTTGAGACGATTCGTTCTGAAGTGGAGAGGTTGTTAGAAGGCATAAAAAAGGAGGTGAACCATGGCAAATAAAAAAACTGTCTTAGTAGGTGGAGCAACGGGTCATCAAGGTGGTGCGGTGGTCAACAAGCTACTGGACAATGGTCATTCGGTGGTCGCATATGTACAAGACGATCAATCTCAAGCAGCCCAATCCCTGCATAAAAAAGGAGTCGCCCTAGCCGTTGGCGACCTACGTAACGCGTCCCAACTTGAAGCTGCGGCAGCGCAGGCCGACGCCATCTTTAGTATAACCGTTCCCTTTGGCCCAGATGGTCCCATGGGGGAAGTAGTTCAAGGCAAAAACCTAGCTGACGTTGCGGAAAAACAGAACAAGCACCTAGTGTATTCATCAATCGCCGGCGCTAAGCCCACCGCCAACTTAGTGGTTGAGCACGCCAGTAGCAAGCAGCAGATCGAGGCGTACTTTGCTACCAAACCCAATCTGAAACAAACGGTTATCGGCCCAGTCTACCTCATGGAAAATCTGCTCAACTTTAAGTTCAATGGGCTGGAGCGCGGCGTGTATGCGCAGCCCTTATCGCCAGACAAAAAGATCAACCAGGTAACCGTGTTGGATATTGCCGGCTTGGCCGTATGGGCAATCGAACACCCGGACAGCATGATTGGACAACGCGTGGAGGTAGCATCAGATGACATTTCCGGTGAAGAAATTGCGCAAATCCTGAGTGAGGTAATCGGCCGCCATATTGGCTATTACAAAACACCTATCGAGCAAATCCGCCAAGCAGCCGGCAATGAAATCGCTACCATGTACGAAAAGTTTGAGACCAATCCCTACAAAGTAGACATAGCCGCCCTGAGAAATCGGTTCCCCGAAATCAAATGGCACAGCTTTAAGCAGTGGGCCGAGACACTAGCCTGGAAGACCTTGCTGCCAGGCTAGTGTCGGCCGACTAGTGTGCTGCTGTGGATTTGGTGGCTAAGGATTCATCCTTCTCTAGACCGGAAAGTCCTACGCTGGGCAGCTGGCTGGCGAGTGCCAAGGCGCCGATAGTAAAGGCAGCCGTGAACAGCAACGACTGTTTGTTGGCCTTGACCGTGCTCTCGTTGGCGATGCGTTTCAGCTCTTTGGCCTCGTCGGGCGACAGGGAGGTGCCTTGCAGTGGAATCCCAAACTCGATATTTGAAGACTGCGCACTCACGGCCTGGGCTAAAGCCGGCCGATGCTGCTCAGAAATAACCGAACTGTTGTTCACTCCATCCACCAAGCCAGAACCGATCGAAGCCACCAGTATGGTGCCAATCAGCGCCGTACCCAAGGATTGTCCCACTTGCCGCAGCGTGTTATTGACGCCAGAAGCCTCGCCAGCCTCACTCGGCGATACCGCGGACAGCGTGATGTTGGTCACCTGCGAAAAGACCAGTCCCATGCCAATGCCATACAGTAGCAGCGGGGCAATCAGGCTGCTCACCGATGCCGTGACGGCTATGGATTGGCGCAGATACAACAGTGCTAAAACGTTGATGATAAATCCAACCTGCACAATCCGTTTGGGCTTGAAGTGCTTGGCCAGGTAGCCGCCTAGCGGCGCCATGATAAACAGCCCGACAGACATAGGTAGCAGACCGTAGCCGGTATGCAAAGCGTCCAACCCTTTGACGCCTTGGTAAAAGACCGGCATGCCAAAGATTAGCCCGACCATACCTACGGACATGATGGCCATCAGCAAGGCGCCAGTCGTGAACTGCTTGTTGGCAAACAACTTCATAGATACCAGTGGCGTACGGCCTTTTGCCACCATGCGCTGCTCCCAGACAAAGAACAGCGCCAACAGCCCAAACCCTGCCGCCAGCGCAATCGGCACCACAGACAGTCCGCCCTGAGACAACTGATGTCCGGCAAAAGAAAGCGTTTCTTTGGCCTTCCACCAGCCATAGGTCGCACTTTCTATCAAGGCATACACAATAGCCACTAACCCGCCGGCCGACAAGAGAATACCCCACCAATCTATAGTTGGCCGCTCTTCCGCGTCCCGCGCCTCGTGTATCACTACAGAACCGAGTAGCAAGATAATCGCCACAAAAATATTGATGCGGAAACCCCAGCGCCAGCTGTAGTGGCTGGTCAAGTAACCACCTACCACTGGACCGATAGCCGAGCCTGCGGCAGCCATCCCGCCCCAAACACCCAGAGCCAAAGCTCGCTCTCGGCCTCTGTATGTAGACACCAACAGCGAAGACGTGGCCGGCATCATGAGGGCCGCGCCAATGCCTTCGACGATTGATTCACCAATGATAAGCGTCGTCACATTATGACTAATTGAGGCGACGAACGACCCTACCGCAAAGATAATAGCACCCAGCATAAACATTTTTTTGCGGCCAAACAGGTCGCCAAAACGGCCGCCAGTAATGGTCAAAGCAGCCAGTGTTAGGGCATAAGCCGTGATAACCCATTGCAGACTCTGAATGTCTGTACGAAGGTCGCGGACAATGTTACCCAGCGACACGTTCAGTAGGGTGGTATCCAGTACAATGATGATGATTGCCAGCCCCATCACAAATAATGGGGCCCATTTCTTAAAAAATGACTGTGTTTCGTCTGGCTTCTTGCTCATACGTTATCCTAACTTTTTTACTTTTTCCGGTAGTTTTTCTATGATGCCGACAAGCAGCTCCAGGTCTTTGTCGGACACATCGTCAAACAGTTTCGCCACCAGCTCCAGGCGCTCTTTCAAAAGCTTGGCGAACAGCAGTTTGCCCTCGTCAGACAGCGTGATAACCACACCGCGGCGATCCAAAGGGTCGGAGCCGCGCACTACCAGCCCGGCATCTACCAAAGCGTCCAGGTGCTGAGTGGCCGCACCGGAGCTAATACACAGTCCTTGAGCTAACTGCTTGACGCTTACAGTTTGGTGCTTGGCAATCATAAACAGAGCGGACCTCTGCCCAAAAGGAATAGACTGAGCCGAGTGCGCGGCCTGCAGACCGTTCTTTAGCCCCAAAACACTCTCTAGTAATCGATAATATAAAGTTTTGCGCGTATTCATGTTAGTTACTTAATATATTAGCTACTAATATACTCCTCGTCAAGACCTACATACGAAAACAGTGAACCACATGTCCCAAAACTGGAAACATTTATCCTGCCATGCTAAGACTTTGTGAACGCCTAGACTGCCTTGACTGCAATCGGTATTCTATCCGGGAACATGCAGAATTGCGTCCACGCCAAGGTTGACCATTGACAATGCTTAGGTACCTAACTAATATTATCTCCTAGGTACCTACACATGACTGACTATAGTAAACAAATAGGATTTAGCATCAAGCGGCTTCACCGGCTGATGGACCAACGGGTTAACGACCTGCTGCGTCCCTACGATCTAGCGCGCAGCCAATGGTACGCCTTGTACTACATACAGCAAGCTGGCACCACGACGCAAAAGGAGCTTTTGGAGTGGCTTGCAGTTGAACCAGCGACGCTGACCGGCATTGTAGATTCTTTGGTGCGCAAGGGCGTACTGGCGCGCAGCCCAAGCAAAGCCGATAAGCGAGCAAAAGAGCTGCAATTGACCCCTCAAGGTCGTCAGCTTTGGAAGCGATTGCCAGATCCTATAGTCGAAGTTAACAAACAGATGTTGGCTGGGTTTGATGCCGAAGAGGCACAGCATGTTCGTGCCTTCATGGATCAAGCCATAAAGAACTTAGAAAAATAGGAGAAAGTAGTATGATCTTAGTAACTGGCGGAGCCGGATTTATCGGCTCGCATACTGTGCGTGCATTGCTCGATGCGGGTGAGGATTGTGTCATTCCAAAACACCAGGAAGTGCGCGATGCAACTTTTTTTGAGGATGAACTAGGCAAGCGCATCTTTATAGAGCGGGTTGATTTGAGCAAAAAGGCCGAACTGCTAGCCCTTGGTGACAAATACGACATTACCGGCATAGTTCATTTGGCCGCGCCTGGTTTGGGCGGTACGTTTACCGATGACCTGCGGAACCACGTAACACTTTTGGCAAATGTATTGGACGCTGCCGAAGCATGGGGCGTAAAGCGAATAACCTTTGCGAGCGCCCTGGGCGTGTATGCCGGCATTGCCGAGTTGCCGTGGAGGGAGGATGCACCACTTTCGCTGATGGCACCCGCACCAATTATTGCACTCAAGAAAATATCCGAGATTACAGCTAACTTTGTAAATATGTCGGACAAGGTAGAGTGCGTTGCCCTCAGGATTGCGGCAGTCTTTGGGCCCCTGCAAAACCCTGTGGTTACGGTCGCCAATCGGCTGGCACATGCTGCCGCCACTGGCACCCCTGTTCAGCTGGAAGGAACCATGTTTACAACCTACGCCCAAGAGGGATTCGACTACTGTTACGTCAAGGACGTCGCCCGTGGCATCGCCCTGCTTCAGACAGCAGACAAACTAAATCACCGCATCTACAACGTAGCCTCAGGCCACGCTACTACAAATCAGGCAGTAGCAGACGCCGTGAAAGCCTTGCGCCCCGACCTAAAGATATCGTTACCAGGAGGGCAGGACCCGCACGGAATTGGACTCGTTCCCGCCATGGACATAACACGCCTGCGCGAAGACACCGGCTACAAGCCACGGTTTCGTATCCCGGGAGCCATGGAAGATTACATAGCCTGGCTCCAGGCTGGCCATAGACAATAGATACCCTGGCCCCTGCTCTGGCAACAGGGTTCACTCTGCCGTAAGCCAAAGAAAAAAGACCATCTGAAAAGTGGTCTTTTTTCTTTGGTGACCTCACGGAGAATCGAACTCCGATTGCCAGGATGAAAACCTGGTGTCCTAACCGTTAGACGATGAGGCCATGAGAGAGACAAAGTACATTTCTGTGCTTGTACAGAAATTGCTTTCCGAACGAATGGTCTCATACCTTAGTATGAGGCCATGTTAGTATCTTGGAATAACCGCGTTAGTGTAGCATAACAGGGGCGAAAAGGAAATCCCCTGCAGGGTTGCAAGGGATTTCGAGTGTGAGAGCGGTCAGTCAGTGCTCCAACTAATGTGTTTATTGTAGCATATTTTGCTCTGATGCGCTAGCGCAAAATTGCAGCGTAGAAATCTTTGAGCTTGTAGAGGGCCACACCTAGAACGCTGGAGACAGAGAACAATCCCAGCGCGCCGCCAGCTCCGGCTCTGATCAGCTCGGTTGGGCCGCCTTCGGCTCTGGTGGTTTGGGCGGCCGCGACTTGGGGTTGGCAGATCTTTAGGCGGGCTTCGTTTTTCTTTTCTGTGGCGTTGTCCGGCTTGGCGCGAGCTTCGTTGATCAGCCCCGTTTCGCAGGCTAGGGTTTGGCCGGCGGTGACCTCAAAGATGGTTTCGCTGCTGGCGCCCTTGGCAATAGCGCCGAGGTTGATGCCTTCGTTGAACAGATGGCTGTCTACGGTGTTGGTGAAGCTTACGCCAGCGGGCAGGGTGTCGCGCAACATGACGTTTTGCAGGTCCACGTCACCGGTGTTTTTGACGGTGATGCGGAATTCGACGGTTTCACCTGGTTTGGCCGTGGTTTCGTCTAGCTGCCACGCTGTCTGGCCCTTTACGCGAACGTCTTTTTCTACTTCAAATTGCGGCTGTTCGGGTGTTGGCTGAGGCTGGGGTTGAGGTTGCGGTTGCGGGCGAGGCTTTGGTACCGGCTTGGGCTGGGGTTTTGGTGCTGGTTTTTTGGGAGGGGTAACGGGTTTTGCATTGACTGGGTTGCCGCAGGCCTTGATGACAGCAAACTGGAATTTGTCGTCCTTCATTTTGACCAAAGCGTCCAGAGAGTCTGAACCGAAGGAGACACTTGTGGCGCGAGCATAGGCATCGACCCCAGGGATCTTCAAGCTGCCAGGCATGTTCTGCCGGCCGGCGCTAATGGCGTTGGTGGCGACTTTTTTGTTGCCTACCCAGACTTCGCCAGATTTGGTTACCCGGCCGGCTACCATGCCGTTCAGGTCAGCTTCGCTGTTGATGCCAAAAGGTTTATAAATGGCCTGGACGTTGTGGTTTTGGTTGTAGCGGTAGCCTGCCTTTAGCTCATTCAGGTCTTTGACACCGCCCCACATGACGGCGTTGGCATCAAAGTCACCATTTGGTGCGGCAGCGTTGACGCTCAGGGGAGCTGTTGCCACGCTTCCAAACACCAAAAACAAGAGCATAACTATGCCCGATAATTTCTTCATACTGTTTTTTATCATACGCGCCTCCTAAGTTCTCTATAAACATGTATATTACACTACAATATACACAGTTCTGCGAACTATTTCACACCCTGTAGTTTATTCTACAACTGAAATCATCTGCTAATCACGCCAGCTTGCCGTCCAGAGCTTGGCTGAGCTTTTCCTTGTCTTCTGGACTGATGATATCTTTTGGCAGGCCAAAAGCTGTCCCGCCCTTGAGCCAAAAATAAATGAAGTGTCTAGTCTGCCAGGTCTTTTTGATGATGTTGTAGGGCATGCTGGATTTGGCGTCGCCCGTGCGGATAGTCATGTTGGTCTTACCTACCTCGTACGTGATCTCTCGGTACTCGGGGTTTTTGTAGGCTTCTTTTATTCTTCGCCACAGCATGGCGTAGCCAAGTCCCAGAAAAAACACTGTCATGAACAGCAACATAGCCACAGCCGTGCCGGCAAGGATACCCCATTCGCCTATGGTCACGTTGCGGTCCAGTGACACCATTTCCCAAAAAATCAGGTAGCTCAGGAACAGACTGTAGGGAGCGGCAAACAGAGAGAAACGGCGCAGGCGCCGCCGGGCAATGTCGAGCGTCATGGTACGGAGCGTACGCTCGTTGGGCATGAATTTGATCATGCTTACTATGATACTCCAGGATCCGAAGCGGGTACATGCGGCGGTTGCAGCTTGGCTTTGGCAAAGGTGAAGCCAAAGGTGCTGCCCTTGCCTTCGTGGCTGCGGAAGATGATACCGCCGCCCTGGGCGATAACCACTTTTTTTGCCATGAACAGGCCCAGGCCGGTGCCGTCGGGTCGGGCTTTTTTGGCGTTGCCGGCGCGGTAAAACTTGCTGAACAAATGGTGTTGCTCGGGCTTGGGCACGCCGATGCCGTCGTCGTTGACGGTGAGGGTGATGGATTGCTGTGTTTGCTCCAGCACTACTTGGATATGGCCGCCGCTGGGCGTGTAGTAGATGGCGTTGTCTATAAAGTTCATGATGACTTGGCGGATCTTAGTTTCGTCTATGTAGAGCACTGGGAAATCTTTGGGCTTGTCATATGACAGTTTGAGTTCGCGGGCGGCGGCGGTTTCTACCAGCTGGCCGACTTCTTCGTGGACCACGTCGGCCAGGTTGGTGGGTGTGACCTCCAGCACAAACTTGCCAGTGCGCAGGCGCGAGACGTTGAGCAGGTCGGCAATGAGGTACACCATGCGCTGAGAGCTAATGAACGCCTGATCCAGCAGCTTGCCCTGCTTTTCGCTGATCTTACCTGCATCGCCCTCCAGCACCATGCTGAGGTAGCCCTTGACGCTTGTCAGCGGCGTCCTTAGCTGGTGCGAGGCCATGCTGATGAAGTCGTCTTTGGTTTCGTCCAATACCCGCAGCCGTTGGTTTGTCTTCCTCAGTTGCCTGGTGGCACTTTCTATCTCTCCTTGCAGCGTGACGTTGAAGTGCTGGATTTCTTCAAATCTCATAGCGTTTTGGACGGCGATCACCAGTTCGTTGGAAATAATCTCACACATTTTTATGTCCTGGTTGTTATACGGGTTGCCGCTCTTCTTTTGGCCCAGCACCATGTAGGCTATGCCTTTTATTTCGTGTTTCATGGTGATATCCACTTGGGCCAGTACCGCAATGTCGTTTCTGAGCAAGGCATTGCGCAGCTTTGAATCTTTGTCAGAGAGGATATCGGCTTCTATGACTCTTTTGTGCACCTGGGGCGTGATTTCCCGAATGAGCTCTACGTCTGTCTTTTCCAGCCGCTTGTGTGAAATGCCGATGGTTCGTTCCGGCAGATAGGAAG
>Ga0193753_10002608_pt1 | contig 14045 bp, 10 predicted proteins | sample H1c2metaG_FD_144925 | JGI IMG/M metagenome (GOLD analysis project Ga0193753, IMG submission 144925) | Soil microbial communities from a riparian zone of the East river system, Colorado, United States - H1c2 | ecosystem: Environmental > Terrestrial > Soil > Riparian zone | place: USA: East... | reverse complement strand
ATGCCCGAATTCTGCGGATTCTCCGTCCCCCAGGGGCGCCCCGCAACGATCCACGCTACACGTGGTCCGATCTCGCATTGCCCCTGAAAAGGAGCTTTCGCCGATTGGCCTGGCCCGTGCACAAGTAACGGCCGTGAACCATTCATCGAACCACAGGCCTTCTGCAGCGCGCACGTCTCTGCTCCTGGCGGCGGCTTTGGCGATCCCACCGCTATCGGCCGCGTGCGGAGCAAGCAGTGATGGCAACACCCCGGGGGCCGATTCGGCAGACGGCCCCGGCTCGCCGAGCGACGACGCAGACTCGCTTCACAAGGGCAAGTCTGACGGCGGCACCGCAGACGGAGGCTCGTCTGGTGGCGGCGGCAGTTCGTCGGACGCGTGCTCGGGAGAGGCCAAGCGAATCGTTAAAGTGTCGAGCGCGGATAAATTGACCGACGCGCTCGATCACGCCACCGCCGGAGATCGCATCGAGCTCGCCGACGGCACGTACTCCGGTCGGTTTACCGCGACCGCTTCGGGCACGGAGAGTCAGCCCATCCAGCTCTGCGGGTCCGGAGCGCCGATCCTGAACGGAGGAGACACGGGCAGCGATTACGGATTTTCCTTGAAGGGCAGCCACTGGGTTCTTTCCGGCTTCAAGGTCACGAAGAGTAAAAAAGGAATCATGCTCGACAAAGCCAACCACAATGTGTTGGCGAACCTGGAAGTGTACGACATTGGCGAAGAAGGAATCCATTTCCGAACCTTCAGCAGCGACAACGTCCTTCGCGATTCGTCCGTCCACGACACGGGAAAGGTCACGCCCGGGTTCGGCGAGGGCGTCTACATCGGCAGCGCCAAATCGAACTGGGGAACGTACACGGACGGCAAGCCGGATAAGTGCGACCGAAATCAGGTCATCAACAATCACATCGAGAACACGGCCGCCGAAAGCATGGATATCAAAGAAGGCACCACCGGCGGGCTAATCGAGGGAAATACGTTGTCCGGAAAAGGCATGACCGGCGAGAACTACGCGGACTCGTGGCTCGACGTGAAAGGAAACGGCTACCAGCTGAAAAACAACACGGGCGAAACCGCCATCGCCGACGGATTTCAAGTCCACCAAGCCGTCTCCGGTTGGGGAAACGACAACGAGTTCCACGGCAACAAGATGTCCGGCGTTCCCGGCTACGGCATCAACGTGTTCAAAGACGTCACGGGTACCGTGATCGGATGCGACAACAAGCTCAAAGGCGGAGACGGCGTCTCCAACGTCGACTGCGACAAGTAACGCGCGGTTCGTGGCGGGCCGGATCAAAAGATGAATTCGATATCATGCCCCGCCTCCAATTGAACGTAGAGCAGCCGCGGCGCGCGCGGGAACGTCCATTTTCTTGCCCGTCTTCAAGTCGATGAAGACGCGAGCGAGCTGCGCAACGGCCGCGACGCGACCTGCATGCAGCAAGCGAAAGCCGACGGTGACGCAGCTTCCGTCAACCCACGCGAGCGCCATGTGAACATCGAACCGGTCGGTGAATCGGAGCGGCTTTAGGAAATGCGCCTCGACGCGCAGCAGCGGCTGCCCCCAAATGCGGCCCTCCTCGTTCAATACGCCGTCGCGGTCGAGGAGGAAGGCCATGTACGCGTCATGGCAATATTCGAACACATGCGCGAAGAACATGGTCCCCGCGGCATCGACGTCTTGGACTCGCACGGTCATCGGGTGAACGTGGCCCGGCGCCGAGGCGTTCACCAATTCGTTCTGCGAATACCAGTGAAAGTCCATCATTTGGGATCTCCGGCCACGCTCATGCTTCGTCGGATGCGACGACGTTCACGTAGAGCTTCTGACCCGCGAGGCTTGCGCGCGTCCACTGTTCCCACTGTTCCGCGGTCATCGATGGCCAGTCCGGTGTCTCCTCGACTTGGGCGCGCCCGAGCCGGCGTCCGAGCTCGACGAGTCGGTTGCCGGCGGCGCATCGCTCTTCGTCATAAGCCTTCAGCGCGGAGCTCCAATCGGCATGCCCGCGCGCGGCACGCTCGAGCGCGAGCGCATCTTCCAGCGCTTTGGCGGCCCCGCTCGCCGTATGGGGGCGCGTGACGGTGGCGGCGTCACCTGCCAGCACCACCCGACCCGATACGTAGGTGGCCATCGTCTGGTCGTAGATGGGTTGGAGGAATAGAAACTGCGGCTCCGTGACGCGCACGACCCGCGCGAAGTACGGCGGAAAGTGTCGATCGACGAGTTGCCGGTAGTGCGCGATCAACTCCTCGTTGACGGTTCCCGGCGGCAGGGACGACGGGTCATCGAAACGCATCCCCTCGGGCGGCTTCGTGTGAATGGTCCAGTTGATGATCCGATGTCCGGGCTCGGCTCCTCCAGTGAAGCTGGGGAGTATGGAAAACACCGCGTGTCCACCGGGGAAGACAACCGTCTTCAAGGCGTGCGGAAGATATGCCGCGTGAGGCTCTGGCAACATCGATTCGACGTAGTTGCCGCGAAAGAGAACGTAACCGGCGTAGCTCGGACGCGCTCCAGGCTGAACGACGGAGCGCACCTTGGAGCGATAGCCATCCGCACCGACCACGAGATCGAATCGTTCACGAATGCCTCCTTCGAGGACGACGGTGGCTCCGCTCTCGCCTTCGTTGATGATGTCCGTGATCGCGACCCCTTCGCGATAGACGTTGCTATCGAGCTGCTTTCGCAATTCCCACCACAAGACTCCCCAGTTGTTGACACTCGCGGCCAACGGCTGCGTCCAGAGCACCCGGCCCGCGTCGGCGTCGCCGTCGCGTCCGATCCAGACTCGCTCGGACGCCGGGCAAACGGGCATTGCGGGCCGGATGTAGCCAGCCGATACCAGGTCGTCGCGAAGGGCTGCCGGGATCCCGACACCCGCACCACGATCGCGCAACTCTCCGCGGGTTCTCTCGTAAATCGTGACGTCGCACCCGACGCGTTGCAGTGCGTGCGCGACGGCGCACCCGGCAAAACTACCACCCACGATCCCGACGCGACTTTTCGCAATGCTCATTATCTGCACTCCTACTTGGTTCGACAAATGTCGAAAGCGATGGGTCCGTTAGACAGGCACGCCCTCGACGACGCTGAGCGGACAGTTCGTCGGTACGACACGCGTGAGTCGGAAACCGGCGGCGCGGTACAGCGTCGCAAACTCTTCCGCCGTGCGCTCACGCCCGCCGGCGGACACCAGCATCTGCAGATCCAGCAGTTTGCCGGGGTGAGGGCCGTTTCCGGTGGGAATGACCGATTCGATCACGAGCAGCCGCGGCTCGAGAGATCCCGCAGCGCGATCCATGGCTTTGCGGCACGTTCGTAGGAGCTGGAGGGTGCGCTCGTCGTCCCAGTCGTGGATGATGTATTTGAAGACGTAGGCGTCAGCCCCTGCCGGTATCGTCTCGAACATGTCTCCTGCCGCGACGTCGCACCTCCGGTCGAGCCCCTGAGCGCCGAGGAACGCGCGCGCGCCCTCGGCGACGAACGCGAGATCAAATACCGTGGCCCGCACGTCCGGGTTCGCCTTGCATATCGCCGCGGCTAGCGCGCCATGCCCGCCACCTACGTCGAGGACATGGCCGAAGCCAGAGAAGTCATACGCGCGAAGGATCGCCTCGGCGTGGCCCTCCGAATTGCTGGCCATGGCCTCATTGAAAACGCGGCCGGCCTCCGGTTCTTTTTCTCGCCATTCCCACACATCCATCCCATAAAGCTTCCGAAACGCCGTCTTGCCAGTCTGTACGCTGTAAAGAAGCTCGTTCCACGGCCCCCAGAACGACGGCTCGGTCGGTAAGAGCGCCATCGCGCGGTAGGATCCGGGAACGTCCGAGCGCAGACGTTCGGCCAATGGGGTCAGGCCAAATTGGCGACGGTCGTCCTCGACGAACACTCCGACACTCGCCAGCGCCCGCAACAGCCGATAGAGCGCAGCGGGCGAAGCTCCCACCTTCGGTGCCAGCTCGTCGACGACCAACGGGCCAGCTGCAAGCACGTCGGCAATTCCAAGTCTCGCGGCAACGGAAATAGCTTGTGAGACATAAAACCCGAAAACGAGTTGCGCGAGCTCGGTTTGAGGGGCGCGCGCGCCGTCGTCAGGATTCGACATCGGGTTACGATGCTTCCGCGCGCATTGAGGATTGTCAACACATCGAGTTACGCAACCTATTATTTTGGCGATTGCGGACGTTACCCGTGCCTGACATCGCTTGGCACGCAGACCCTACACTGTCACACTCGACAAAAATCTCTACTTTTCGTTCGGATGGATCCCACGTTAGCAGCGATCTGCGATCGATTTGGACAATTCTGTATTGCATACAATACACGTATACACGCAGTGGCAATTGCTAAATTTTGATTCGTATGTCTTGTCGGTGACGAATCCAACTTGCGCGCCAACGAACAGCGAGACCGAACGAGTATGCGACCCATCGACGCATCAGCATCAGATTGTAAGCGAGAATCTTGATGAGGAATGCAGCCTCGTTGGCTTGAAGTCCCGAGTGAAGACTTTACCAATGCCGAAAGCATTTTTGAGTTCACCGATACGAGGTTCGATCGCCACTCGTCCGTCGCACAGCCAAGATGGGATGATAACTATCGTCGAGAACGCGTGACTCCCATCATCCTCGATGCCTACTTCGGAGTGATCGCAATGGGCAGCCGGACAACCTGGCGAAAGATGACATTGTTCCGCCGCTCGCAAGGAGCCAGGGGGCAAAGGCTCTCGACCAAGGACACCAGCGTGCGCAGGATCGCGGCCATAGCGATGCGCGCCAGTGGACCGCCCAGACAGAAGTGAATGCCGTGTCCGAAGGCGACGTGACCCTCGGAGTTGCGTTCAACGAGGTACCGATTCGGATCCGTAAATCGACGTTCATCGCGGTTCGCAGAGGCGAAAATCAGCATGACTTTCGCCCCCTTCGGAACGGGTACATTGCCGATTCTCGTGTCCTGCAGCGTATTGCGAAAAAAGGACTGCACGGGACCGTCCCAACGAACGGACTCCTCCACAGCACGCGGTATGAGCGCAGGATCTGCCCGCACCTTTTGCCACTCAGAGGGGTGCTGCGCGAGCGCCGCGAGCATGTTTGCGATGCCGTTGGCCGTGGTTCCGTACCCTGCCGCCAGGAGGAGCACGCACATGGCGTAGAGCTCGCGCGCCGTAAGCGCGCCCGAGTCGTGCGCCTCCACTAGCCGCGCCAGCATCCCGTCTTTCAGACCATCCCGCCGCCGAAGATTGATGAGCGAACGCAAGTAGTCGATGAACTCGCCGATCTCGCGCCGCGCCTCTCCTTGCCTCGCCTCCGAAAGCCCGCCCGCCAGATCGTCGGTCGTGGCGTCGGTCCACCGCTTGATATCTTCGTCGCGATCGCGCGGAAGCCCGAGTAGCTCACAGAGAAGGCCCAACGCGATCGGGAGACCCAGATCCCGATAGCCGTCGAATGTTCTCGTTTGCAGCGCGGGCCCGAGAAGCCGCCGCGTCTCCGCTTCGACGCGTGCGCCCATCCCGGCGAGCGCGCTCGGTGCAAAGAAACACTGAACGGCTCGGCGCAAGCGACCGTGATCGGTCGGAGGGTCATACATCGACATCATCGGATGTTGAGCCCACCCCGGACCTACCCCTCCAGTCGATGAGAACACCGTCGGGTTCTTGGCCACCGCACACACGTCCGCATACCGAGCCACGGCGAAAAACTCGTAGGGCGGCGACCGAACGAGATAGCAAGGCGACGTATCGCGTAGGCGCTCGTAGTACCGATAAGGATCGTTCAGTACCTCTGAGCGAAACGGATCGAAGCCATGGTACATGCGATTAGAGTCATCTTTACCACATTCAGGGAACATTCTATGGGCAGTTACGACTAAATGGCGGAGCACATCTTCATCGTGCACCGTGCTCTGGGCACCTTGCTCTGGCACCTGTTCCTGGACCGAATTACGTCCGGGTTTCATTAGGATTCGTGCGCCGTGTTTCTTTGCGAAAGAGCGACGCCCAGAACCCCGGGTGACAGAAAGCTGATGCGGGCTACGACGGGGTGCGTCAGTTTCACATTGCCGGCACCTCTTGCGACGTCATCGCCCCCTCCACGTGCCTCGTGGCCGTCTGCGGGCGCGCCGCGCGACCCCATTACCTTCGTAGCGCGGCCTTTGAACGTTGACGGCGCATCGAACGCATCCAATTTGACTCGATATGCTTTGCGAATGTGCACATTAGGTACGCATTCAACGTTCGCGTTGAAATGGCGTGCTCCTCACGACCGATTAACCGTACGATGGGCGGCGTCACGACACTACGAACGAGGAATCAATGGCACTGCCTCTCGACAAGCTGGGCGCGAAATTCGACGTTGGGAGCTCGATTCTGAGCGCGGAAAAGGCGCGAGAGTACGCACTCGCGACCAACGATGGGAATGCGCTCTACGCCACCGGGCGGTATGCGCCTCCCGTCTTCGGCGTCGTGCCGACCTGGAGCGCGATGGTAGCCGCCGTGGAAGGCGTGGTACCCCCGGATGCCCAGAAGAGGATTGTTCACGGCGAGCGGGACATGCACTTCCACGCACCGTTGATTCCGGGAATGCGGCTTCACAGCGAATCGGAGGCGCATAGCTGGCGCGTGGGAAGTTCAAGCACGCGCTACACGATTCGCATCATCAGCCGCGACGACAGTGGGAATCTCGTGCTCGATCAGTACGTAACGATGTTCATCCAAAAGGAGAACACGGGAGAGAGCGCTGGCCCTGACAAGCCAGACCACGGCTTCCCGGACGCCGCGCGCGCGAACGAGTTGTGTTTGCGCTCATGCCACATCGACGCGGACCAGACTTACCGCTACCGCGACGCCTCCGGCGACAACATGCCGATTCATATCGACGACGCGTTTGCGAAGCGCGTGGGCCTGCCGGGGATCATCGTGCACGGTCTCTGCACCATGGCGATGAACGGCCACGCGGTCATCGATGGTCTGGCTGGGGGCGACCCAGCCCGGCTCAAGCGCCTCGCCGTGCGGTGGTCCAAGCATGTCTTGCCGGGGACGGATCTCGTGACGCGCATCTACGACGGGGGTACCGACGGGGATCGGCGCATTCTCGCGTTCGAGTCGACAAGCGAAGGCTCGCTCGTCGTGACGAACGGTCGTGCAGAGATTCTCACCGCGTAAGGCATTGGGTTGTGTGAGGCACGCACCCAACGACGCGCAGCCCAGATGGGAGTGCGCGGGTGCGCGACTGGTACGTTCGTCCTGGTCGGATTCCTGTTCGTCCTCCCAACTCCCGCATCTACCCAACGGTACGTGGCGACCACAACCCCCCGCGTTTTTGGGTCTTAGGATGCTTTTTTCAATTCGATTGGATTTCCCGATTTAGAACCAGCCGAGTGTTGTTTTGCTAAATTCGAAGTCGAGTTTCGGATACATGTAGGCAATCGGCAATTCGCGCTGTTTCTGCACGAAGAGCCGTGCCTGCAATCGATTCGGGCAAATCTTCATTGCGGGCGCAGGCATCCACGTATACACGACGTGGCAATTGTAATTTCTCGTTCGGATACACACATCGTCGCCGGCACTCGCGACTTTGTCGTTGATTTGGAATCGGGGAGCGTGCAACGTTTTGTTGGCATGGAGCGCGTCTCGTCGTCGGGTCGCGCTCCGAGCCGTGCACGTTCGTGGGCCGCGCGGATCGCGGCAAGAGAGACGGTAGATGCTCGTGCCTGCGTTCTCGGAAATCGCGCGCTTCGTGGCCGACACGATGGGTCAGTTCGATGGCGTGCCGTGCACCGCGCTGATCTCCGTCCCGGCGCCTTTCGCACCCCCCACCGCCTTTCTCCGGACGCAAGCTCGGAACATGGCGTTCTTTTGGGACTCGCCAGGCGGCACGGCGTTCGCCGGGTCGGGCGCCGTCAAAACCATACGCGTCTCGGGTGACGATCGGCTCGCGCAGCTGCGTCAGGAAGTCGACGCGCTCTGGGGCGATCTTCGTCTGTACGCGCATCCCGAGTGTCGCCCGCCGGCGCCGCGGGTGTTCGGCGGGCTGGCCTTCCATCCCGGCGGAACGAACCCGCTCTGGGACCAGTTTGGCGATGGGTGCTTCACGTTGCCCCGGTGGTGCTATGGGCGGCGCAGTTCGCGCGCCTTCGTGAGCCTCGCGGTGCGCGGCGACACGGATTGCAGTGGGCCACGCAAACGGCACCTTCTGGCAGAGCTCGAAAACATCTTTCAGGCGCTGGGCACTGCAGAGGAGCATTCCGCACTCCTCGAAACTCCACGCATCGAGGAGCCCCGCCCGGCCACCCTCCACGAGCAAGTGGACAGCGCGCAATGGGGCGACCACATCGAGAAAATCCGCAGTGCTATTGCCTCAGGAAAGTTTCAGAAGATCGTGGCGGCGCGTCGGTGCAAGATCGATCTCCCCGAACAGGTGGACGCGCTCGAGGTCCTTTCTCGCCTCATCGTCCAGCCGATGTGCACGCGATTCTTGTTTGGCCGCGAGAACGTCAGCTTTTTGGGCGCTTCGCCTGAGACCCTGTTCGACAAGCGCGGAAGCGTCCTCCAAACCGAGGCGTTGGCAGGCACCGCGCGCTGTCCCCAAGGCGCCGAGCCCGACGCCTTCGCCAACGAGCTCCTCGACAGCTCCAAAGATCTTTCCGAGCACGCGTTCGTCGTCGACGAGATCGCGCGGGCGCTCGCCCCGTTCTGCGACGAGCTCCGTTCGTCCAAGCGGCCCAAGGTGCACCGCATCCGCGAAATCCTCCACCTCCGTACGCCCTTCAAGGGGCGCCTGAATCGCAACGTGGATGCGATTTCCTTGCTCGAGGCGCTGCACCCCACGCCCGCAGTTGGAGGCCTGCCGACGGCCGCTGCCGCCGAATGGATCGCCAACCACGAGAGCGACGCACGCGGTTGGTATGCAGGCCCAGTCGGTTGGATGGATTCCGCCGGCGATGCGCGCTTCGTGGTCGCCATTCGCTGCGGTCTCGTGAGCGATGACCGGGCACACATCTTCACGGGCGCCGGAATCGTGCGCGAATCGCGGGCGCAGGCGGAGTATGCCGAAACGGCGCTGAAACAGCTTCCGCTGCTTCGCGCGCTCGGGATCTCCGAGACGAGCGCGTCCCAGGGCGTCACCCCGGAACCCACGCCACCGAGCACCCGGCCATCGCGCGCCCCGCTGGAAGCGCTGCGGGTCGTCGAGCACGCGTGAGTCCCCTCCTGCTCCTGCACGGATTCACGGGAGGCCCCTCCAGTTGGGACGGTGTGGTTACGCTCCTGCGAAAGGAGCGGCGCGTTCTCCGGCCGTATCTTCTCGGGCACGGAGGTCCGGAACGCGACCTCGACGTCGATCCTCTCGAGACTCCGGCTCCTGCGGAATCGAGCTTCGAGCGCGAAGTAGACCGCATCGCGGCGCTCGTGCGCGAGGCAGGTCTGCGAGACGTGCACGTGTGCGGATATTCCCTGGGCGGGCGCATCGCGCTCGGGCTCCTCGCGCGCGCGCCCGACCTTTTTTCTCGCGCCACGCTCATCGGGGCCAATCCGGGCCTGAAGACGGCGGAGGAACGAGCCGAGCGCGGTCACGCCGACCAGCAATGGGTTTCCCTCCTGGAGCGCGAAGGACGGGATTCGTTTCTCGCCGCCTGGGAGGCGCAGCCGCTTTTCGCATCACAGCATCGTCTCGCGGCCGATCAACGGAGCGCCCAGCGCATGGCCCGCACGCAGCACTCGGCGCGTGGACTCGCGCGCGCGCTCGGAAACCTCGGCCTGGCGCAAATGCCGAATTACTGGGGTCACCTTTCGCGAATCACGATCCCGGTGACCGTGATGGCGGGCGAAGAGGACGCGAAGTTTCGCGCGCTCGCGGCGGAAATGGCGGCGCATCTCGCCCGTGCCACGGTGGCGGTGGCTGCGGGCGCGGGGCATAATGTGGCGCTCGAGAACCCCGCTGCCGTCGCAGAGCAACTCGAGACCGAGATTTCTGGCTGAGATCATGGGACTCGTCATCACCCACGTCGAGCGACAGCCCTCCTCGTTTCGACACGGTGGGGGCAATTCTCGAACCCGGTGGGAACAGCGAACAGGCATTGCACTGCGCGTGCGCGATCGCGATGGGTGCGCGGGCTTCGGGGAGGCGTGCCCTTTGCCGGGCTACTCGCGCGACTCGCTCGAGCAATGCCAGCAAGAACTCGCCCGCTTTTCGTCTTCGATCCCGATCTCCGTCGCGGGCGAAGCCGTGGAAGCGATACCCCGGCTCTTCGCCGATCTCGGAATCGAGTCGCCGGCCGCGCGCTTCGCCGTGGAGACCGCGTTGCTCGACATCGTCGCGCAGGAAAAAGGGGTTCCCCTGTGGGCCCTTTTGCGTGGCGAGGGCCGCGGGCCACCGTCGCCGATCGCCCTTTCGTCGATGATCGATGCAACCGCGGACGCCGCCGACCGCGCGCGCGCGGCCTCGAACCGAGGGATCCGTACCCTGAAGATGAAGGTCGGGCGTGAGGGCCAATTCGAACGCGAGCTCGAGACGTTGCAGGCGCTTCGCGATCTGCCAAACATGACGAAAATGACGCTTCGCGCCGATGCGAACGGAGCATGGACCCCGCGAGAGGCGCGTGGCCGGATCGAGCAGCTCCGGCCGCTCGATCTGGAGTTCATCGAGGAGCCATGCGCGCGGGACGGCTGGGTGGAGCTCGCCGGCGGAGGTATCCCCGTTGCCGCCGACGAGTCGCTTCAACGCGATGACGGCGTCGACTTCGCCGTCGCGCGCGCCCATGAGGGCGCGTGCAGCGTGTTCGTGCTGAAACCGTCTGCGCTCGGTGGGGCGCTGCGGTGCCTGCACATCGCCGAGCTCGCACATCGCGCGGGCGCCAAGGTGCTGGTCACGCACATGTTCGAGGGGCCGATCGCGCATGCGGCGTCCGTCGAGCTTGCACTCGCACTCGAGCCGGCACCGCTCGCGTGCGGCCTCGATTCTTCGCCCTACGCTTCGGAATGGCCACGTGCGACGCTCGTCCGAATGACCGATTGCGAGGCGATTCCGAGTGCGTCGATAGGAATGGGAATCACGTCCCATTGGATGGAGTCCGTCTCATAGGCAGCTCGCAACAGGGAGTCCCGTGCACGAAGCGAACTTGTTGACAGAGTGGGCGAGGCTTTTGATGCGCAGCTTCGCTGAAGCGGGGATCGCCGACGTGGTCCTCAGTCCGGGATCGCGTTCGACACCCTTTCTCATTGCCGCGCTGCGCGAGTCTCGCTTTCGCTGCCACGATGTCATCGACGAGCGGGCGGCGGCGTTCTTCGCCCTCGGTCAAGCGCGATGGAGCGGGCGACCTAGCTTGGTGCTTTGCACGTCCGGGACAGCCGCGGCGCACTATTATCCGGCGATCGTGGAAGCGAGCCTCGCACGCGTGCCGCTGGTCGTCGTGACCGCGGACCGCCCGTTCGAGCTTCAAGAATGCGGCGCGCCGCAAACCATCGATCAGACGAAGCTCTATGGCGGATACGTGCGCCAGTTCTTCGAGGCGGGAATGCCCGATGCGGCACTTGGTTCGCTACGTGCGCTTCAACGCATGGCCGCGCAGGCTTCGTTTGCCGCGCAATGGCCCGATCCGGGGCCCGTGCATATGAACGTGCGCGCGCGCAAACCGCTGGAGCCGCGAGCGCCGCGCACGGACGAGGAAAAAGCGCTCGCGCGAACCGTGCGCGACATGCGACCGGCCGTGGTCGCATCGGCTCCGCGAATGCACCCCGATCCAGGGGCCATTGCAGCCGTGATCCGCCAATGCCGCGATGCACATGCGGGACTCATCGTATCGGGGCCGATGCCCATCGCGGGAGCGCAACACATGCGCCGCGCCGTCCTCCGCTTGGCGGCGGCAACCCACTTTCCGCTGCTCGCGGAGGTGACGAGCCAGCTACGGCTGATGCCGGACGAGTCGCGCCAAGACGCCAGCGGCAGCGCGAACGAGCCGCTCGTCTGCGACGCATTCCACATGATGCTCGAGGCAAAGCCGTTCCGCGAGACGCACGTGCCGGATTTGATCGTGCAGATCGGCGCAAACCCGACCTCCGCGTCTTGGGAACGCTACGCGTCGCTGCACGGCTCCACGCCGCGCGTCGTGGTCGCAGCCCACGGATGGAACGACTCGCTTAATACTGCATCGACGATGCTCTTCGGCGACGTGGTCGAAATCACGAACGCGATCGCGAGCGGCATAGACGCGCGCCCGCACGAAGCCCTGCACGCATGGAGGCGACGCTTCTCGGATGCGAACCGCCTCGCGCAGCGCACCCTCGACGCGGAACTCGACCTTGGGACCGATCCGCTGACCGAGACGCGCGCCGTCCGCGGCGTTCTCGCGCGCTTGCCCGCACAATCCGTATTGATGCTTGGCAACAGCCTTCCCCTGCGGCACGTCGAGGCGCTCGCGCGGCGCGGCGAAGTGGACGCGCGCGTCGCATGCCAGCGCGGCGCCAACGGCATCGACGGACTCATTGCCGGCACCCTCGGCACGGCGGCAGCTTCGGGCCGCCCGACGACCCTCATCGTCGGGGACATCAGCTTTCTCCACGATCTGAACTCCCTCATGCTCGGTCGCGCGGTGGCCGCACCGGTCGTGCTCGTCGTTCTGAACAATCGAGGCGGGCGGATCTTCGAGCAGTTGCCCATTGCCACAGAGGCGCGTGAACATGAGGTCGGACCCGACGAATTGGCGCACGTGACCACGCCGCACGCCCTCACGTTCGGCCCTGCCGCGCAGATGTTCGGGCTTCCGTACCACTGCGTCGATTCGAGTCGCACCCTCGACGCCGCACTGGCATCGGCCTACGCCACGCAGGTCTGCACGGTGATCGAGTGCAACGTGCCGGGCGAAGGCGTGCCGTGAGCCTTTCCGTTCTCGACGCCGCCCGCGAAGTCCCCGATCGGATCGGGCTCGTCGTGGGTCACGTCGAGCACTCCTACGCAGAACTCGCCGCACGCACGCGGGCCGCGGTGGCCTGGCTCCGCGTGAACGGCCTCGAGGGAAGCGAAGACGCGCGCGTGGCCCTTGTCGGGACCAACCGACTCGAAACGATCGTCTTGCTCTATGCCCTCATGGAGATCGGCGCTCCCGCGGTTCTCGTTCATCCGCGCCTCACCGCGACCGAACGCGCGTCGCTGCTCGAAGATGCGCGCCCCGTTCTCGTCCTCGACGAAGCGGCACAGGCCAACTTGTCCGCGCGGCGGCCGCTGCTGGAAACAGCGCGCGAGCCCTTCGCTTCGGAACGAGAACCCATCGACCCTCGCCGAACATTCGCGATCCTCTACACGTCGGGTACGAGCGGCCGGTCCAAAGGCGCCATGCTGAGTCGCGACGCGTTCTTGGCTGCCGCGCGCGCAAGCGAAACGAACCTCGGCTGGCAGACGGGCGATCGCTGGCTTCTCTGCATGCCGCTCGCACACGTTGGCGGGCTCTCGATCGTCGTGCGAACCTTGCTCGCGCGACGCTGCGTCGTTTGCCCTGCGGCGCAGGGCTCGTCCGGATCGCGCTTCGAACCGGAGGCCATGGCGGAGACCATCGCGCGCGACCGCGTGACCCTCGTGTCTTTGGTGCCGACCATGCTCAAGAAGCTGCTCGACCAAGGATGGACGCGCCCGCCCCACCTGCGCGCCATTCTTCTCGGCGGCGCGGCCGCGCCGGCGTCGCTGCTCGACGATGCGGCCGCGCGAGGTCTCCCCGTTCTAACCACGTACGGGCTCACCGAGGCATGCTCTCAGGTGACGACGCAACGCAACGGGACCGCTCCTGCCGCCGAACACGGTGCAGGTGAACCGATCCCCGGGGTCGAGATTCGGATCGTCAAAGGCGAGATCCACGTCCGCGGCCCCACCTTAATGACCGGGTATTTCCCCGCCCGGGATCCCGTGAGCTCATGGGATCCCGATGGCTGGTTTCGCACCGGAGATCTCGGTCGGATCGACGGCGCGGGGCGCCTTCATATCCTCGCACGTCGCCAAGACCTGATCGTCACCGGGGGTGAAAACGTCTATCCGCGCGAGGTCGAATCCGCGCTAGAACG
>Ga0193753_10002607_pt1 | contig 14046 bp, 13 predicted proteins | sample H1c2metaG_FD_144925 | JGI IMG/M metagenome (GOLD analysis project Ga0193753, IMG submission 144925) | Soil microbial communities from a riparian zone of the East river system, Colorado, United States - H1c2 | ecosystem: Environmental > Terrestrial > Soil > Riparian zone | place: USA: East... | reverse complement strand
CGGGTGAGCAGGGGCGACAGCGAGCCCCCCGCGCCGGGATCATGGGGGCTTGGACAAGGGGGTTCAACGAACTATTCCCGGTCGTTAGGGTGCGGGTCCGCGTGCCCGGCAAGCTTGAAAGATCCGGCCGCCGCGACTAACCTCGTCGGATTCCACCGGAGCCTTGCAACGGGATGCGCAGCGAGCGCGGCGTCCCGGTGGTTTCCAGAGTCACCCTTATCCTTCCGGAGCCGTCCCCGCGTGAAGCTGTCCGAGGTCCTCGCCGAGTCCGCCATCCAGTTCGACCTGGACGGCCGCGACAAGTGGCAGGCCATCGAGGAGCTCACCGACCGGCTCGTGGCGACGCAGCAGCTTCTGCCCCAGCACCGCGACCGCGTGCACGCCGCCCTGGTGGCGCGGGAGAAGTCCATGTCCACCGGCATGGAGCAGGGCATCGCCATCCCGCACACCTCGGTCCCCGAGATCGACCGCACCGGCGTGGCGCTCGGCATCTCGCGCAGCGGCATCGACTTCCAGGCCATCGACGGGCGCTCCACGCACCTGGTCATCCTGCTGGTCAATCCGGCCAACCGCACCAAGGACCACATCCGCACGCTGGCGGAGATCGCGCGCCTGCTGAGCAGCAGCGAGCTGCGCGCTGACCTGGTGCGCAGCGAGTCCGCCGCGCACGTGCTGGAAACCATCCGCGCCGCGGAATCGGTCACCACCTGACGCTCTCTCTTTCCCTTTCACAGTTCACGAGGACAACTCTTTGGTCATCCGAGTCCAGACACGCGACAACGAACCCGTCGACAAGGCCCTGCGCCGCCTGCGCAAGCTCTGCAACAACGAAGGCCTGACCCGCACCACGAAGTCGAAGGCCTTCTTCGAGAAGCCGAGCGAGCAGCGCCGCCGCGAGGCGCGCGAGCGGCTCAAGGCCATCCGGCTCGCCTGCCGCGCGAAGGAGAACGATGCCCAGAAGCTGCTGAACCGCCGCCGCAAGGCGCGCAAGACCGCCAAGGGTCCGCGCGAGGGCGGAGCTCCGGGCGAGACTCGCCCGTCGGGCCGCGGGCCGGGCCGTCCGTCGGGCGGCGGCATGCGTCGCTCGCCGATGGCCGTCGGTGTCGGCGGCGCGGACTCGCTCGCCGGGGCCTGAGCCGGGCGCGCGCTGCCGGCCCTCGCGGCCGGCGTGCGCGCGGCGCCTGCCGCCGGTCACGGGAGCCGGCGCGCGCGAGCGCGCGGCGGGCGTCAGCCGCAGGGCGGAACGCCCGCCTGCGGCGCGCTCTCCAGCGCCATCATCTTTGCCACGCGGCGCGCGTGGCGCCCGCCCTCGAAGGCGGTGCCGATGAAGTTCCGCACGATCTCGTCCACGACGCTGGAGTCGAGCACGCGCGACCCCAGGCACAGCACGTTCGCGTCGTTGTGCTGGCGGCTCATCGTGGCCTCGTACGGATCGTTCACCTTGGCGGCGCGCACGCCGGCCACCTTGTTGGCCGCGATGCTCATGCCGATGCCCGTGCCGCACACGAGGATGCCGCGCTCGGCGCGCCCCTCGGCGACGTCGTGCGCGACGATGGACGCGAAGTCCGGATAGTCCACGGAGTCGGTGCCGGTCGTGCCGCGGTCCAGCACCTCGTGACCGGCGCCCTGGAGGCTGGCCATGAGCCGCTGCTTGGTGGCGAGCCCGGCGTGGTCGGCGGCGAGGGCGATCTTCATGGCGCGTTCTCCGGAGGCAGGAGCCGAATAGCCCAGTCGCGGGCGAGCTGCGCCAGCCGGCGGGCGACGACACGATACTCGCCGAGGGGCCCGCCGAACGGGTCCGCGATGTCCTCGCCCGACGGGTCGAAGGCCGCGACCACGGTGTCCGGCGAGCCCGCGAGCGCCGCGGCCGTCGCCACCGCCGCGCGATGGCCGGCGGTCATGCACAGCACGAGGCAGGTGCCCGGGAGCTCCGCGGGATCGAGGGCGCGCGCCTCGTGGCCGCCGAGATCCAGCCCGAGCTCGTCCAGCGCGATGACGGCTTCGTCGGCCGCGGGCGAGGCGTGTCCCACGTGCAGTCCGCGCGACGCGATCCGCGGCGCCAGCAGAGCGGGGTCCTCCAGCACCCGTGCCTCCAGCGCGCGGCGCAGGAGCTGCTCGCCCATCGGGCTGCGGCAGGTGTTGCCGCTGCACACGACGAGCACGCGCGGGCGGGCGTGCCGCTCCAGGTCGGTGCGCGAGACGACGCCCTCGCGCAGCACGCGCAGGCCCGCGGGCAGCGGCGCGACGAGCGTGCTCGCCTCGCCCAGCGCCGCGCGTCCGCCGTCCACGACGACGGCCACGTGCGGCAGCACCGCGGGGTCGATCGCGGCGGCGTCCACCGGCGGCGGCGCGCCCGGGAGGTTGGCGCTGGGCAGCAGCAGCGGCACGCCCACCTCCGCGAGCAGCGCGCGCGTCCAGGCGTGGCCCGGCACGCGCAGCCCGACGCTGCCGCCGTCGCGCAGCGCGAGCACCAGCGTGAGCGGGCCCGGCCACCAGCGGCGCATGAGCGGCCCCGCCGTCGCCGGCACGGGAGCCAGCCGCCCCGCGACCATCTCCAGCGAGGCCACCGCGAGGCTGAACGGCGCGTGCCGTCCCGGCTTGAGGCGCGCGAGCCGCGCCAGCGCAGCCGGCCTGTCCTCCCGCGCCGCGACGCCGTAGACCGTCTCCGTCGGGACGACGACCAGCTCGCCTCGCTCCAGCGCCGCCGCCGCCGCCGCGCTCGCCACGCGCGGGTCGTCGCGCGACAGGTCGAAGCGGGCGGGCGCGGTCATGGCCGGCATTATGTCCACCCGCACGGCGGCGCGGGAACAGCGTCGCGGTTCCGGCCAGGCGGCGCGCTTGGCATACTGCGGCCGACCGTCGCCGCGGTCACGGCTCGTGTGAGCGAGAGGGCAGCCAATCCGCCATGTCCACCGCCCGCAAGCGCAGCCAGCGCCTCGAGACGATGGGCACGCTGGCCGCCGGCCTCGCGCACGAGATCAAGAATCCGCTGAGCACCATGTCCGTGAACCTGCAGCTCCTGGCCGAAGACTTCGCGCAGGCCCGGACGCCGGTCGAGCTGCGCACCCTGAAGCGCGCCCGCCTGCTGCTCGGCGAGGTGCGCCGGCTGGACCAGACGGTCAACGACTTCCTGAAGCTGGTGCGCGGGCACGAGCTGCACAGCGAGCCGCTGGACCTGGAGCTGCTGCTCACGGACATGCTGCGCTTCGTCGAGGCGGAGAACGCGCAGCTCGGCATCCGCACGCGCTTCTCGCCGGACCCGGACGCGCGCATGGTGCACGCCGACCCCAGCTTCCTGCGCATGGCGCTCATGAACCTCATCGGCAACGCCCAGCACGCGATGGCCGGCGCGGGCGGCGAGCTGCTCGTGGCGACGCGGGGCCGCGAGCACGACGTGGAGGTCTCCGTGACCGACACGGGCCCCGGCATCCCGCCCGACCTGCACGAGAAGGTCTTCCAGCCGTGGTTCTCCACCCGGCAGGGCGGCACCGGCCTCGGGCTGCCGATGGCGCGCCGCATCATCGAGGAGCTGGGCGGCGAGATGCGCCTGCTCTCGGAGGTCGGCCGCGGCACGCGCTTCACGGCCACGGTCCCGCGCGCCCCGCGCCAGCTCACCGGCGGCGCGGGCGGGGACGCGCCGCGCGCGCACGATGGCTCCGGCGGGAGCGCCCACCCAGCCGCGGGTCCGGGTGCCGGTCCGCGCACGGAGCCGGCCGCATGAGCCCGCCTCCGATCCCGGTGCTCGTGATCGACGACGACGCGGCGCACGCGGAGGTGCTCGGCGAGGCGCTGGCCGCATCGGGCTACCTGCCGCGCGTCGTGCACTCCGGACGCGAGGGCCGCAAGCTCCTCGCGGAGGAGGACTTCGACCTCGTGCTCACCGACCTGCGCATGGCGGACGTGGACGGCATGGCCGTGCTGGAGGCCGCGCGCCGCAAGGGCGACACCGAGGTGGTCATGATCACCGGCCACGCCTCGGTGGAGAGCGCCGTGGACGCGATGCGCGCCGGCGCGGCGCACTACGTCACCAAGCCGGTCAATCTCGTGGAGCTGCGCGAGGTGCTGGCGCGCATCGTGGACCGCCAGCGCCTGCGCCGCCGCAACACGGAGCTGGAGGCGCAGCTCGACGACCGCTACGGCTTCGACCGCATCATCGGCCGCAGCGAGGCGATGCAGGCGGTGTTCCGCGTGTGCCGGCAGGTCGCGCCCACGGACGTGACCGTGCTCATCACCGGCCAGAGCGGCACGGGCAAGGAGCTCATCGCGCGGGCGCTGCACCAGAACAGCCGCCGGCGCCACGCGCCCTTCGTCGCGCTCAACTGCGCGGCGCTGCCGGAGAGCCTGCTGGAGAGCGAGCTCTTCGGGCACGAGCGCGGCGCCTTCACCGGGGCGACGGCGCGCAAGATCGGCCACATCGAGTACGCGCAGGGCGGCACGCTCTTCCTCGACGAGGTGGGCGACATGCCGCTGGCCACGCAGGTCAAGCTGCTGCGCGTGCTCGAGCAGCGCGAGATCACGCGCGTGGGCAGCTCCGTGCTGGTGCCCGTGGACATCCGCATCATCGCCGCCACCAACCAGAGCCTGCCGGAGCTGGTCACCCAGCGGCGCTTCCGCGAGGACCTGTACTTCCGGCTCAAGGTCGTCGCGGTGGAGCTGCCGCCGCTGAGCCAGCGCGTGGGCGACGTCCCGCTGCTCGTGGAGGCCTTCGTGCGCGAGCTGGCGGAGCGGCACGGCTCGTCCGTGCGCGGCGTCTCGCCCGACGTGCTGCGCGTGCTCCAGGCGCAGCCGTGGCCGGGCAACGTGCGCGAGCTGCGCAACACGGTGGAGAACATGGTGGTCACGGGCGCGCACGAGGTGCTCCAGCTCTCCGACCTGCCGAGCTCCGTGCGCACCGATGCGCCGACGCCGCCCGGCGGAGCGCCCGCGCCGCGCGGCGCCTCGCTCGCGGGCCGGACCGCCGCCGAGGTGGAGAAGGAGCACATCGAGGCCACGCTGGAGCTCGTCGGCGGCAATCGCGCGCGGGCGGCCCGGATGATGGGCATCGGCGAGCGCACGCTGTACCGCAAGCTCAAGGAGTACGGCCTGGCCTGACCTGCCGTGCTGGCAGACCGCGCCCGGCCTGTGCCGTTTTGCCAGCGCGATGCCCGCTTCCGCACCGGCGCCGCCGCCGCGTGCTGCCGCGCGCGCCGTGTCCCGGAGGCTGTCTTGGCGCCGATCGCGCTGCGTGCGAAGGCCACGGCCACGCGGCTGCGTGCTTCCCCGCGGAAGGGCGCGGACCTCGCCGCTTTGGCACGGTGTTTGTGTTCGCGAGGGCTGACATCCCGCTCCCCCGGTGCGGCAGCACGCGCTCCCGGCAACCCCTTGGAGTCCCATGAGCGACCAGATCATCGGCATCGACCTCGGCACCACGAACTCGGTCGTCGCCATCCTCGAGGGCGGCCAGCCGAAGGTCATCCCCAATGCGGAGGGGCACCGCACGACGCCGTCGGTGGTCGCCTTCACGTCCGATGGCGAGCGCCTCGTCGGCCACGCCGCGCGGCGCCAGGCGGTCACGAATCCGCAGCGCACGGTCTACTCGATCAAGCGCTTCATGGGCCGCCGGCACGAGGAGGTCGGCCAGGAGGAGAAGCTCGTCCCCTACAAGGTCATGGGCGCGCCGAGCGAGCCGGTCAAGGTGCAGATCGACGGCAAGGGGTACACCCCGCAGGAGATCTCCGCCATGATCCTGCAGAACCTGAAGGAGACGGCGGAGGCCTACCTCGGCAGCAAGGTCACGCGCGCGGTCATCACCGTGCCGGCCTACTTCAACGACGGCCAGCGCCAGGCCACCAAGGATGCCGGCGAGATCGCGGGCCTCAAGGTCGAGCGCATCGTCAACGAGCCCACCGCGGCCTGCCTCGCCTACGGCCTGGAGAAGAAGAAGGAGGGCAAGATCGCCGTGTTCGACCTCGGCGGCGGCACCTTCGACATCTCGATCCTCGACATCGGCGATGGCGTGTTCGAGGTGAACGCCACCAACGGCGACACGCACCTCGGCGGCGACAACTTCGACGACATCCTCATCGACCACGTCGCGGAGGAGTTCAAGAAGACCAACGGCATCGACCTGCGCAAGGACATGATGGCCCTGCAGCGCCTGAAGGAGGCGTGCGAGAAGGCCAAGTGCGAGCTGTCCGGCACGCCGATGACCACGATCAACCTGCCCTTCGTCACGGCGGATGCGAGCGGCCCCAAGCACCTGAACGTGAACATCTCGCGCGCGCAGTTCGAGGCGCTCATCGACAAGCTGCTCGAGCGCTGCCGCAAGCCCTGCGAGCTGGCCATGAAGGACGCGGGCGTCAAGCCCGAGGACGTCGACGAGGTCGTGCTCGTCGGCGGCAGCACGCGCATCCCGGCCGTGCAGGCGCTGGTGAAGGAGATCTTCAAGCAGGAGCCCGTCCGCAACGTGAACCCGGACGAGGTCGTGGCGCTGGGCGCGGCCGTGCAGGGCGGCGTGCTCACCGGCGCGGTCGAGGACGTGGTGCTGCTCGACGTGACGCCGCTGTCCTTCGGCATCGAGACGCTGGGCGGCGTGATGACGCGCCTCATCGAGCGCAACACGACCATTCCGACCAGCAAGAAGGAGGTCTTCTCCACCGCGGCGGACAACCAGCCCGGCGTGGAGATCCACGTCCTGCAGGGCGAGGGCGAGATGGCCAAGCGCAACCGCACGCTGGCCAAGTTCAAGCTCGAGGGCATCCCGCCCGCGCCGCGCGGCCTGCCGCAGATCGAGGTCACCTTCGACATCGACGCGAACGGCATCCTGAACGTGAGCGCCAAGGACCTCGGGACCGGCAAGCAGCAGAAGGTCACCATCGAGGCGAACTCCGGCCTCACGGACGCGCAGATCGAGGCGATGAAGAAGGACGCCGAGGCGCACGCCGAGGAGGACCGCAAGGAGCGCGAGCTGGTGGACCTGCGCAACCAGGCGCAGCAGACCATCCACCAGACCGAGAAGGCGCTCGACGAGCACAAGGACAAGCTCGACGAGACGACGCGCACGGCGATCGCCGACGCGCGCGGCAAGCTCGAGGAGGCCACGGCTGCCGACGACGCCGCGCGTATCCGCACGGCGCTCGAGGACTACACCCGGTCCGCTCAAAAGCTGGCCGAGATCCTGTACGCTCAGTCCGCACCGTCGGGCGCGCCCGGCGCGGGCCCGGCCCCCGGAGCGGGCGGCACGCGCGGCGAGAGCGGCGGATCGCACGGCGCCGGCGCGGACAAGGAAGACATCATCGATGCCGATTTCGAGGTCAAGAGCTGACCGGCCGCGCGCCGCCCGGGGCCTGCGGGACGAGCCGGCTTGATCCGCACCGAGCACCTCACGCGGCGCTTCCACGACCTGCTCGCGGTCGATGACGTCACGCTGCACGTGCCGCAGGGCGAGATCCTGGGCTTCCTCGGGCCCAACGGCGCGGGCAAGTCCACGACCATCCGCATCCTGACCGGCTTCCTGCCGGCCAGCTCGGGGCACGCCTCGGTCGCCGGACACGACGTGGCCGACGACAGCCTGGCCGCGCGCGCGCAGCTCGGCTACCTGCCCGAGAACGTGCCGCTGCCCGGCGACGCGCGCGTGGACGAGTACATGCAGTTCCGCGCGCGGCTCAAGGGCGTGGGCAAGGCGCGGCGCGCCGCGGCCTGCGACCGCGCGCTGGAGCAGTGCGGCCTGCTGCCGATGCGCCGCCGCATCATCGGCCAGCTCTCGCGCGGCTACCGGCAGCGCGTGGGGCTCGCGGACGCGCTGCTCGCCGATCCGCCCGTGCTCATCCTCGACGAGCCGACCGGCGGCCTCGATCCGGGGCAGCGCCAAGAGGTGCTGGACCTCGTCGCGGCCATGCGCGGGCAGCGCACCGTGCTGCTGAGCAGCCACGTGCTCTCGGAGGTCGAGCACGTCTGCACGCGCGTGGCGATCATCCAGTCCGGCCGCATCGTCGCGCAGGGCACGCGCGAGCAGCTCGAGACCGAGGCCGGTCACCGCGGCGAGTGGGAGCTCGGCGCCGCCGCCGGCGAGGCGAACGTCGAGCGGCTGCTCGGCTGGCTCGCGGGGCGCGGCCTGCAGGCACGGCGCGCGCCCGGCACGGCGCTGTGCACCGTGCGCCTGCCCTCCGAGGCCGCGGCCTCCGCGCTGCTGGCCGCGGCGGTGCAGGCCGGCCTTCCGCTGGCCAGCTTCCGCCCGCTGACCCGCTCGCTGCACGACATCTTCCTCGACCTCACGCGGAGCAGCGCCGCATGATGCGCCGCCTGCTGCCGCTGCTGTGGCGCGAACTCGAGAGCCTGTTCTTCTCGCCTCTCGCGTACATCGTGCTGACGGTCTTCCTGGTGCTGTCGGGCTTCTCCTTCGTCATCGCGCTCAGCGTGTCGCTCGGCGTCGTGAGCGACACGATCACGCTGTTCCTCGGCCAGGGCATGCTCTTCTGGGTGTGCCTCGTCGCGGTCCCGCCGCTGGTGACCATGCGCCTCGTCGCGGAGGAGCGCCGCTCGGGCACGCTGGAGGTGCTGCTCACGGCGCCCGTGCGCGACGGCGAGGTCATCGTGGCCAAGTTCCTCGGCGCGATGGTCTTCCAGGCCTTCCTGTGGGCGCCCACGCTCATCGACATCCGGATCCTGCGCGGCTACGGCGCGCTGCCCGACGCGGGGCAGGTGCTGGCCAGCTGCATCGGCATCGCGTGCGCGACGGCGCTGCTCACGGCGGTGGGGCTGCTGTTCTCCACGCGGACGGCCAACCAGATCGTCGCGGCGGTGGGCTCGCTGACCTTCAACCTGCTCTTCGTCGGCGCGCCGGTCATGGTCGACGCGGAGCGCTTCGGCAGCCTGGGCCGCACGCTGCGGACGCTCTCGGTGGTGGACCACATGTCCAGCTCCTTCGGCAAGGGGCTGCTCGACACGGGCGTGCTCGCGGTCTACGTGGCCGGCACCGCGGGCGTGCTGGTCATGGCGACGCGCAGCCTGGAGGCCCGCCGATGGCGCTGAACCCCGGGGAGACGCCCGGCGCGCGCCGGGCCGGAGGCTTCTCGCGCGGCGCGCGCGTGGCCGGCGCGGCGGAGGGCTTCGGCACGGCGCTCGTCGTGCTGCTGCTCGTGGGCGCGGTGATCTACGCCGCCTCGCGGCCGTCGCTGCGCGCGCGCCTCGACCTCACGGAGGGCGCGCGCTACACGCTCTCGGAGCAGACGCACCAGGTGCTCGGCAGGCTGCCGGAGGACGTGACCTTCGTCGCGCTGCTGCAGCCGGAGCCGACCGGCATCCCCAACGGCCTGTTCGAGGTGCAGCAGCGCGCGATCGCCTACGCGCAGAACCTGCTGCAGGAGTACGTGCTCGCGTCGGGCGGCAAGGTCTCCGTGCGCACGGTGGACCCCAACGCGGACCGCATCGAGGCCGAGCGGCTGGTCAAGGAGCTGCACCTCACGCGCTACAACGTCGTCGTCGCGCAGTGCGGCAAGCGCACGCGGCAGGTCTACCTGGAGTCCATGGTCACCATCGACCGCGGCCTGTCCGACCCCGAGCAGTTCAAGCCCGCCAGCCTGGTGGACCTGCGCGGCGAGGAGCCGCTCACCGCCGCGCTGCTCGCGGTGAGCCGCGACACCGCGCCGCGCGCCGGGTTCCTGCAGCGCCTCGGCGGCCCGCGCACCGACGACCTGTCCGAGTTCGGCCTCGGCTGGTTCGCGGAGGCGCTGCGCGGGCAGGGCTTCTCGGTGGAGGACGTGGACCTCTCCGAGGCGACGGAGGTGCCGGCGGGCCTGGACCTCATCGTGCTGTGGGGGCCCGAGCTGCCGCTGGGGCCGCGCGTCGCCGCGGCCCTGCGCAGCCACCACGAGCGCGGCGGCGCGCTGCTGGCGGGCATCGACCCGCTGCTCGCGGACGCCGACCTCGACGCGCTGCTCGAGCGCCTCGGCGTCTCGCGCGAGCGCTCCGTGCTCTGCCGCGACGACGTGCCGTGGGAGGGCGAGCGCCGCGCCGTGCTCACCGTGAACCGCTTCCTCCCCGACCACGAGATCTCCGCGGCCATCGCGCGGCAGGGCACCTTCGCGCGCATGACCGGCGCCGGAGGCCTCACGCGCTTCACCGGCGCGCCCGCCACGCTCAAGGCCTCCCCGCTCGCGATCTCGCCCGAGAACGTGTTCGGCGACCGGCCCTCGGGGGAGGGCAAGCCCGGCGACTACACCTTCGGCGAGGGCGAGCTGCGCTCGCCGCGCGCGCTGGGCTTCGCCCTGTCGGGCGACGGCGGGCGCTGCGTGGTCTTCGGGAACTCGAGCTTCCTCGTGAACACCTTCATCACCTCGGCGGAAGGCGGCAAGGCGAACGCGGACCTGGGGCTCAACGCGGCGCACTGGCTGGCGGGGCGCGACGAGGCCATCGGCAGCCGGCCGCGCCAGGTCTTCGAGTCGCGCGTGGATCTCACGGACGAGGAGCGCACCACGGTCAGCCTCTACGTGCTGCTGCTCATGCCGCTCGGCGGCGCGCTGCTCGGCGCGCTGGTCTGGTTCGCCCGGAGGCGCTGAGAAGCCCATGGCCCTGTCGCGCGAACTCCGCTCCCGGCTGCTCACGCTGCTGCTGCTCGCGGCGGTGGCCTTCGGCCTGTACGTCGTGGCGCTGCGCCAGGACGTGATCCATGCCCCGCGGCCGGTGACCGGACTGCTGTACCCGGACCTCGCCACGCACGACGTCACCTGGCTCTACCTGCGCCTCGTCTTCGGCCAGGAGCTGGAGCTGCAGCGCGAGCCGGGCGGCCTGTGGCGCATCACCAAGCCGACGACCGAGTCGGCGCGCCAGGAATTCGTCGAGAAGCTGCTCGACGACCTGGCGCGTGCGGAGGTGGCGCCGGTGGAGATCGGCGGGACGACGCTGCGCGCGGCCGACGTGGGCCTCGAGCCGCCGCTGCACCAGATCAGCTTCGGCAGCGCACAGCAGCGCGAGACGCTGCTGCTGGGCAGCGTGGAGCCGCTCGGGCACATGGTGTACGCGCGGCGCAGCGGCGACCGGGACATCGTGCTGGCCACGCGCAATCTCGAGACGCTGCTGCAGTTCAACGGCTCCGACTTCGTGGACCCGGCGCTGCTGCGCGGCCTGGCCGGCGCGCCCACGCACCTGCGCGTCGAGCGCGACGGCGCGGTGCTGTTCGATGCGGTGCGCGAGTCGGACCACTGGACGCTGCGCGAGCCCGTCGCGGCGCTGGCCGACGACGACCGCATCAACCAGCTCCTGCGGGCGCTGTCCTTCGTGCGCTCCACCGGCGTGGTCGCCGTCGATCCGCTGCCGTCCGGCCTGCACGCGATGGGCCTGCCCGACCCGGCGGACCGCGCGACGGGCTCAGCGCACGGCGCGACGCTCGTCGAGCTGGGCAACGCCAGCGAGGCGCCGGCCCGCGCCTGGATCGCCGCCGGGTGGCAGTCCGCGCAGGAAGCGTCCGTGAACGCGCTGCGCGAGGACGGCCACAAGGTCGTCAGCGTGCCGCGCGACGCGCTGGCGATGCTGCAGAACGCCACGGACTTCTTCCGCGACCACCGCGTGCTGCCGCCGCTGCGCGACCGCGCCGAGCGCCTGCGCCTGCTGCGCGGCGGCGCGGTGCTGCTGGACATCCGCAAGGGACGCGACGGGAGCTGGTCCTTCACCGAGCCCGCGCGCCTCGCCGGGCAGCCGGTGGAGAACGACCGCCGCGAGGGCCACGCCGTGCTCGGCGACTTCCTCGAGCGCCTCGACGGCCTGGAGGCGGATCTCTTCTGCGACCCGCCGGCCGGCGAGCCGGTCGCCGCGGTGGAGATCAACTGGACGCGCACCGGCGAGGCGCTGCTCGAGCGCCTGCAGCTCTTCGCGCCGCGCGGCAACGGGGCGGTGCCGGCGCTGGCCGCCTCGCGTCCGAAGGAGGGCCTGCTGCTCCCGGCCACCGTGATGGAGCTCTTCGCGCCGGAGACGCCCGACGTGCTGCGCAGCCTGTCCCCGCTCGCGGTGGACGAGCCGCGCTGGAAGGGCTTCCGCATCGAGCTGCCGGCGCCCGCGGCGCCGCAGACCATCGTGCGCGACGCGGGCGGCTGGACCGGTGACGACGAGTGGGGCCGCCGCTTCGGACTCGCGCGCGACCTGGTGCGCGGCCTGCGCGGCTTCCGCTGGCAGAAGGCCGCGCCGTCGCCGGAGTACCCGTACCGCGCCGTGTTCCTCGACGCGTCCGGCGCGGAGCTGGCCGACGTGCGCTTCCGCCTGCCCGGTCCCGGCGAGCCGCCGGAGGCGAACGGCTTCCCGTGCGCCTTCGCGAAGCTTCCCGGCCACGAGGGCGTGGAGCTCGTCGTCGCGCGCGCCTGGGTGGAGCAGATCCAGGCCCTGCCCGCGCCGCAGGTCCGCACGCCCTAGCCTGCCTTTCTCCCGACGAACGTCGTGAGAGCTGCAGGCCAGGCGCGCTCTCAGTCCGCTCCGCGGGCCGGCAGCGTGCGCGCGTAGGCGGCGATGGCCGCCGGGTAGGTGCGGCACTCCGCGGCGAAGACGCGCGCCGCGAGCGTCTCGGCCGTGTCGCCCGGCAGGACCGGCACGCGGCTCTGCGCGAGCAGCGGGCCGTGGTCGTAGTGCTCGTCCACCACGTGCACGCTGCAGCCGCTCTCGGCATCCCCTGCGGCCAGCACCGCGGCGTGCACGCGCGCGCCGTACATCCCCGCGCCGCCGTGCCGCGGCAGCAGCGCGGGATGGATGTTGAGCACGCGACCCGCGAGCTGCGGCGGCACCGTCAGGCGCAGCAGCCAGCCGGCGAGGATGACGAGGTCCGGGCGCTCGGCAGCGAGCGCGGCGGTCAGCGCGGCATCGAAGGCGCCGCGGTCGGGGAAGTCGCGCGGCGAGAGCACGCCGACGGGCAGGCCGGCCGCGCGCGCGCGCGCCACGCCGGCCGCGTCGGCGCGCGACGCGATGACGCGCGCGATGACCGCGTGCAGGCGGCCGCCCTCGATGGCCTCCGCGAGGTTCAGCAGCGTGCGGCCGCCGCCGGAGATGAGCACCACCAGGCGCGGCGGCGTCATGCGTCGGCCAGCGCGGCGGCGAGACGCTGCCGCGCGACGTCCAGCGCGAGGCCGCGCGCGCGGTAGCGCTTGTCGCGGCGGGTCGCGCCGCCGATGCACGTCACCGCGGCGCGCGGGACGCCGAGCAGGGAGGCGAGCAGCTCGCCGATGCGCTGCGTGGCGCGGCCGTCCTGCGGCGGCGCGGTGGTGGCGATCTTCAGCGCGCCGCCGCGCGTGCCGAGCAGGCCCTCGCGCCGCGCGCCGGGCGCCGCCCGCACCGCGAGGACCACGCCCTCCGCATCGGACGTGAGCGCGCCGAGCACGGCCTGCAGATCCGCGGCACTCACCATCGCGCCGATCATCGCAGATCCGCTCCTCGCGCCGCGCCGTCGCCGCGGTCGTCGCCTTGACCGTTGCCGTCGCCGTCGCGGCGATCGCTGCGACCGTCGCCGCGGTCGCCGACCCACGGCAGGCCGTCGAACAGCCGCCGGCCGATGCGCACGAGCGTCGCGCCCTCCTCCGCGGCCACGCCGAAGTCGTCGGACATGCCCATGGAGAGCTCGCGCAGCGGCAGGCCGTCGGCGGGCCGGGCGCAGCGGTCGCGGAGCCGGGCCAGCGCGCGGAAGTGCGGTCGCGCGTGCCCGGGATCGTCGGCCTCGGGCGCCATGGTCATGAGGCCGACCACGCGAACGTGCGCCAGCCGCGCGGCGAGGTCGAGCGCCGCCGGCAGCTCGCCGGGCAGCAGGCCGTGCTTGCTCGTCTCGCCGCTCACGTTGACCTGCAGCAGCAGCTCCGGCGCGCGCGGGCGGCCCGCGGCCGCCGCGTCGAGGCGCGCCAGGAGCGCGAGCGAATCCACGCCGTGGAAGACGTCGAAGCTCTCCAGCGCGCGCGCCGCCTTGTTGGACTGCAGGTGGCCCACGAGGTGCCAGCGCAAACCGCGGTCACCGGCGGCGCGGCGCGCGGCGCCCGCCTGCACGCGGCTCTCGCCCACGTCGGCGATGCCGGCCGCGGCGAGCAGCGGGAACACCTCCGGGGG
>Ga0193753_10002606_pt1 | contig 14048 bp, 13 predicted proteins | sample H1c2metaG_FD_144925 | JGI IMG/M metagenome (GOLD analysis project Ga0193753, IMG submission 144925) | Soil microbial communities from a riparian zone of the East river system, Colorado, United States - H1c2 | ecosystem: Environmental > Terrestrial > Soil > Riparian zone | place: USA: East... | reverse complement strand
GTCGCCGCCCGCACCTTCGCTTGCCCGAGCCTGCGCGTCGTTTGCATGGGTCATGGTTTTCTCCACCGGCGTCCATCGCGGGCCAGAAGATCGTCGGATTGCTCCGGGCCCCACGAGCCTGCCGGATACATCGGAGGCGGCGCGATGCCGCCTGCGCTCCACCCGTCGAAAACGGGGTCGATGAACGCCCACTGGTGTTCGACTTCGTCGGACCGCGTAAAGAGCGTTGCGTCGCCCCGCACGGCGTCGAGCAAGAGTCGCTCGTAGGCCTCCGGCGTATTCGAGCCGAACGCAGCGCCGTAGCGGAAATCCATGGCGACGTCGCGCAAGATGGTCGTCTGCCCCGGCTCCTTGCTGATGAACCGGATCGCAATCCCTTCGTCGGGCTGAATGCGCAGCGACAGCACATTGGGCGTGATCCCGCCGTCCGCCGCGCGGAAAAGTGTGTGCGGGACTTTCTTGAACTGCACCGCAACCTCGGTGACGCGCCGCGCCAGTCGTTTGCCGGCGCGCACGTAGAAGGGGACACCGCCCCATCGCCAATTGTCGACGAAGATCCGCATGGCCACATACGTCTCCACCGCGCTATCGGACGCGACGTCCGGCTCCTCGCGGTAGGCGGGCGCCTCTTCGGCACGCACGTGCCCGCGCCCGTACTGCCCGCGGACGACGTTTTCGGTCACGAGGGATCGCTCGATCGGGCGCAGCGACCGGAGCACTTTGACCTTTTCGTCGCGCACGGCGTCGGCCTCGAGCGAGATCGGAGGCTCCATCGCGGTGAGACAGAGCAGCTGCATCAAGTGATTTTCGACGATGTCGCGTGTGACGCCTGTCTGCTCGTAGAACTTGCCGCGCCCCTCCACGCCGATTTCCTCTGCGACGGTGATCTGCACATGGTCGACGTGTTCGCGCGTCCACACCGGCTCGAAGAGGCTGTTGGCGAAGCGGAAAACGAGCAGATTCTGCACCGTCTCCTTGCCGAGGTAGTGGTCGATGCGAAACACCTGGTCCTCGGTGAAGACCTTGCCGACCGTGGCATTGAGCACGCGCGCGCTCGAGAGGTCGTGGCCGAATGGCTTTTCGATGACCACCCGCGTCCAGGGTGCCCCGCGTTCGCCGTTCGGCGGGGCCACCAAGTTCGCGTCTTTCAATCCTTGGGCGATGACGCCGAAGTCCGCCGGCGGCACCGCCAAGTAGAAGAGCCGATTTTTGCGCGTGCCACGCTCTTGGTCGAGCTGCTCGAGATGCGCGCGGAGCCGCTCGTAGGTGCCCTTGTCCTCGAAGGTTCCGGATACGTAGCTGATCCCTTTTTCGAAGTCGCCCCACACCGCTTCGTCGACCGGCCTACGGCGCGAAAACTTGCTCACGCCCTCTCTCATCTCAGCGCGAAATTGGTCGTGCGTCTTTTCGCGCCGTGCGACGCCGACGACGGCGAACGAACCCGCCAAAAAGCGACCCAACGCAAGGTTGTAGAGCGCAGGCATCAACTTGCGCCGCGTCAGGTCGCCGGAGGCGCCAAAGATCACCACGGCGCATGCGTCGGCGTGGCGGTCGAAGAGCGTGTTGTCGCGAAGCGGATTCGTCATGTCCGAGGGCTCGTTCTTTCTTGTCTCGCGTGCGTCCGTCCGTACCTGTTTCTGCTTTTGGCCCGCCGATTGGCCTCAGGCTTTTTTGACCGCGTGACCGCCGAACTCGTTACGGAGCGCGGCCAGTACACGCAGAGAAAATGAATTGTCCTGTCGCGACGCAAACCGCGCGAACAGCGATGCTGCAATCGTAGGAACGGGGACCGCGTGGGCAACCGCTTCGTTCACGGTCCAGCGCCCTTCGCCCGAGTCCTCCACGTAAGCCTTGAGCCCGGCAAGGTCCGGATCTTTTTGGAATGCGTTGGCGGCGAGCTCGAGCAGCCACGATCGCACCACGCTCCCCTGGTTCCAGATGTTCGACAGGTTGCCGAGGTCGTAGCCGAACTCGCTGGCGCGAAGGAGTTCGAAGCCTTCGGCGTAGGACTGCATCATGGCGTATTCGATCCCATTGTGGACCATCTTCGCGAAGTGCCCCGCGCCCGCTTTGCCGAGGTAGGCGACGCCGTCTTTCGGCGCCAAGGTGATGAGCGCCGACTCCACGTACTGGTAGGCGCTCGCGTCACCGCCGACCATCAGACAATAGCCGTTTTCGAGTCCCCAGATGCCGCCCGAGGTTCCGGCATCGAGAAAGCGCAGCTTCTTTTCGGCGAGCGCGTTCGAGTGGCGAATGGAGTCGCGAAAGTTGGAGTTGCCGCCGTCGATGACGATGTCGTTCGCGGAAAGCAGGTTCGAGAGATCCTCGATCGTCTTTTCCGTGGGGCCGCCCGAAGGGACCATGACCCAAACGGCGCGTGGTGCATTCAGCTTCGCCACGACTTCTTCGAGTGAGTGAGCGCCCGTCGCCCCTTCTTTGGCCAAGCGATCGACCGTCGCGGCATCGCGGTCGTACGCGACGACTTGATGTCCGCCGCGCAAGAGTCGCTTGACCATGTTCCCGCCCATTTTTCCCAGGCCAATGATTGCAATCTGCATCGTCGTCCTCCGTGTGCCCTTTCGAGCATCTCGTCAGCCCTTTCGGGCGTCTCGTCAACTCCAACGCGTGAACGCGAGGCCTCCCGACGAAGATGGGAGCGCGAGCGCATCCGTGAGGCCGCGCAAGGATACAGGATTGCGCGCCCTGGCGCCCTGCGTTGCGCTGGCCCGCGTGATGCTTAGTTTCGGAGTGGTGCCGGGGATGAGGAGCTTGCGATGAAGGAAATAGGACAAGGCGCGCGGTTGATCGGTTTCGTCCAGGTCCACGTCGGCGCTCGTATTTTCGCACTTCCAGTGCAAGCAGTGAAGTTCGAGCGCGACCGTTCGTCGATTCCACCCGGCGGCTTCTTCAGCGACGAGGCGGGGCAATACGGCATTCTCGTCGACGGGGACGCCTCGGCGTCGGATGTTCAGGCCCAAATTGCCGCAGCCTCCGCGGAGGCCGTGCGCTACATCTCGGCCCGCTTTCTGAACTGACCTTTTCTGAACTGCCCTTTCTGAACTGACGGGGCGCGATCGGATCTACGCGGCGCGACTACGCGTCTTGGTTCGGAGCGAGCGCGCGCGCGAGTAGCTCGAGAGCGTCGGTGACGCGCTGACGTTCGCCGCGCGGGAGCTGGTCGAGTACTGCCGAGAACGATGTGTTCGACCCCGCGGCCACCGATTCGGCGACGCGCTTGCCACGCGGTGTGAGGCGCACATCGGTCTGACGAGCATCGTCGGCGCCTTTTTTTCGTGAGATGAGGCCACTGCGCTCGAGACCGGACAGGTTGCGACTCGCCGTCGACGGGTCGATGCCGAGTTGCTCGGCGAGCGACGACGTCGAGACGGCACCGCGCTCGAAAATGAGCTGCAACGTCTCCGCTTGCTGCGGCGTTACATCCACTGCACGTGCGCGCTCCCTGCTGATTCGGCCGAGAGCACGAGCAACGATATGAACGGCGTGCACGAACCTCTCCTGGTCGGCCATGGGGGGGACCTGCATCCTACAAGTTTGGTGGCGACGTCAAGCGGCGCGAAGCCGACCATGATGCGCTCTTCGGAAATCCTTCGGGAAAAATCGTAGCCCCCCTCCACGGATTCGTGCCCCAATGGGCGTCTCGACCATCCGTCCGCCGTCAGAATGCCGTTGAATGCGGATCGCCCGAGGCACGTCCGTCCTTTCGTGACTTTCATGACGCGAGCCGGAGTGTGAGAAGAGGACAGATAGTTCGCGGGCAGTTCGTGCGGGCAGTTCGCGCGGATGACGAAATATTTGGCCTTACTTTCGGCGAGCGGCACTAGGCTTGGCGAGCTTTGGGCGTACAGATTTGGCTGAACGAGGAGGAGCGACGCGACATATGAAGAACAGAACGTGGTTCGGACTCTTGGCCGCTGCGGTGGTCGGTGCGGTGACGTTGGGCGCGGTCCCATCTTCGGCCCTTGCCGGCGATGCCGCGGCGACGTGCGGGACGAAGGAAAACCCGTGCCCGCTGCAAAAATGGATGAAGGGCAACATGGGCGTGGCGCTGGCCGGCAACGATCTGCCGGCACTTGCGAAGGCTCTGGACAAGGCCGCCACATTATCGCCGGACCCGTCTTGGGAGTGGGCCAGCATCGCGAAGACCGGTGCCGAGGCTGCGCGCAAAGGCGACATTGCAGGCGCCAAAGCCTCGTGCAAGACGTGCCACGACAAGTACAAGGACCCGTACAAGTCCCAGTTCCGCACCAAGGCCGTCAACTAGTCCCGAGTCTCGAGCAACCAAAGGCCGCGCGGGCACGCCTACGAGATCGAGTCCGCTAGGAGCAGAACGTGCAGCGGGAGGGCTTTTTTCGGCTTGCCGTCGACCTTATGCTTCTCTAGCGTAGCGACAAAGCCATGGCTTCGTGCGTCGAGGATCCCGTTTAGATGAATGTCGTGAAGCCCAACTTGAGCCGTCCCCAGACGACGCGTATGTTCGAGAGTGATTTTCTCGAATGGTTTTCGCGGATTCACCCTGCCACGCCCTTCGTGGCCTGGGTCCCCGTGGCGTCGTTCATGATTTACCGCAGCGCGGCCCGCCACGATCTACCCGGCTTCGGGATCGCAGGCGTGTTTCTGCTTGGCGTCCTCGTGTGGACCTTTGTGGAATACATCCTTCACCGTTACGTATTCCACTGGATGAAGGACACGCCGCGGGGTCGCCGCATCCATTTTCTCGTGCACGGCGTGCATCACGATTTCCCGAACGACAAGGATCGCCTGGTCATGCCACTCGGCGTGAGCATTCCCTTGGCGGTGTTTTTCTACACGTTTTACTACTTCACATTGGGGCAACGAATCGGCGAGCCGTTTTTCGCGGGGTTCGTCATCGGCTACCTTTGTTACGACGGCACGCATTACGCCGTTCATCACTTCAAGCAAACGACGCGGATCGGCAAATGGCTCCGGCGTCATCACATGCTGCACCACCACGCCGATCACGACGGCGGCTTTGGCGTCTCATCCCCGCTCTGGGACATCGTCTTCAACACGATGCCGCAATCGAAGCGTGGTTCCAAGGCGTAGCAAGGCGTAAGAAGGGTGGCGTAAGACCAGCGCACCGCCGCCTCGAGCGCCTCGAGCTCGAGACAGGCGGCGGCGCCCGGGCCCGCTACTTCTGCGCGACCGCCGGCTGCATGCTCTCCACGGGAACATGGGCGACGGAGACACTCTTCGTGTGGTGATCCAAGCTCGAACCCAATCGAGCACCGATCGTAAAGGCAAGCGCGGAAGCGATGATCCCAAAAGCCCCCATGGCGAGCGACCTGCGAAACGCCGACTTGGACATCGAATGCCTCCTTGAGTTTCGACTGCGATCCGGTGCGGCGGATGCCACGGAACGCGCCGTCAGGTTTTCCGCGGCGGCGATGCCGCGCGTCAAAAAAGCGAACGAAGCCCTTTTACCTTACCGGTGCGTCCAGCGAATTCAACAAGCCGATCGCGAAATTCGAGGATTTGTCGCAGCGTTTGGCGGGTGTGCCTACCTTGGGCGTGCACCCGTGTCTTTTGCTTCCACGGCTGGAAGCTTTTCACGCGTCGAGCGTTGGCAGGGGTGCGAGCGCGCGCTCGTGGGGGTACCCATGGGTACCTATTTCGCAGTCTGTCCGGTTTTTGCCTGACTTGTCCCGATGTCCCGATGTCATAATTTCCGTCGATTTCATGCTGTGAACCGACGCGAGAACTTAAGCTAAGCTCCCACCATGTCGCAGGGCGACAAACCCGCATCGATTCCTCCTGAGTCCGGAACGCTGCTCGCGCAACGTTACGAGGTGATTCGCGAACTCGGTCGCGGCGGTATGGGGGTCGTCTATCTCTGTCGCGATCTCGTGAGCGGCGAACGTGTCGCGCTCAAGCGCCTTCGCACGCCCGACGAAGCCAAAGGGCAAACGCGCCCGGAGGAGACGTGGTGGTTTCATCAAGAGGCGCGCGCCGTCGCCGCGCTCGAGCACCCGACGCTCGTGCGCGCGCGCGATTTCGGCACGTTGGCGGACGGCTCGCCGTACCTGGTGATGGAGGCGCTCCCGGGCCGCAGCGTGCACGAATGGATGCACACGACGACGTTGCCGTGGCCGGTCATTTGGGCATTGGTCGACCAGGTTCTCGCGGGCCTCGCGCACGCGCACGCGCGCGGCGTGATTCATGGCGATCTCAAGCCGTCGAACGTGATGCTCGATCTCGCGACGTCGGGCCGAGGTCCGCGTGCGTACATTCTCGATCTCGGTCTCGCGTGGCTGCGCCAACAGCGCCACGATCCGCGCCTCGACGGCGCGCCGCAGCCCGAGCTTGCAACACACGCCGGCGCGGGAACCGTCGGGTGGGTCGCGCCCGAGCAAATCCGCAAGGCGGCCACGCACGTCGGGCCGGCGACGGACATCTACGCGCTCGGGTGCATTCTCTACCGCATCCTCGTTGGCAAAGAGGTCTTCGAGGGCACGGCGCAAGAGGTCCTGCGGGCCCACAAGCGGACGCCGGTCCCCGCGTTGACTTTGGCGGCCGCGGTGCCGTCGGCGGTCAGCCCGTACGTGCAAAAGCTGCTCGCGAAGCGGCCGTGGCATCGCTACGAATACGCCGCCGATGCGCGTCGCGCGTGGGGTCGCTTCAAGCCGAACGAATCGGCCACTTTGGAAGAAGTCGTGGCCGCCGGTCCGGCACCGCCCGTGGCCCCGTCTTCGCGGCCCGCGCTGGGGCGCGCCGTGGCGGCCGCGCGTTCCTTGGCGCCGGGGCTTCTCGGTTTGCGTCCGTCGCCTTTGGTGGCGCGCGAGGACGAACGCCGTGTGCTCTGGGAGCTCGTGGAGCAGATGGCCGCGCCGCAAGGGCCCGCACGCGCCTTGGTGGCGCTGCTCGGCGAAGCCGGCGTGGGAAAGAGCCGATTGGCCTCCTGGCTTTGCGAGACCGTGCACGAGCACGGGATGATGGTTCCGCTCCGCGCGCGCTACGGTCGCATTCCGACGCCGCTCGACGGCGTGACGGGCGCTGGTGGAGCAGACGCTCATCAACCGCTGGGAAGTGGCCGCCGACAACGACGAAGAACTCACGTGGGTGGCGGCCACCGCCGAATGGCTTCGTCCGACGCCGCCCGGCACGGTGACGCCGCTCGGTCCGTCGGGCAAGCGCTTCGTGCTCGATACCCCCGAGCTTCGTTGGGTGGTGATCCGCAAAGTGTTCGAGCGAATCGGGCGCGATCGGCCCATTCTCTTGTGGTCCGACGACCTGCACCAAGCCTCGCCCAACACGTTCGAGGTGCTTCGGCGCATGCACCAGTCGATTGGCCGCCCCGGCGGCCGCGAAGTGAAGCTCATGGCGATTGCGACCGCCCGCAGCGAGACCCTGGCGAGCGATCTCGATGCCGCCCTCCGCATGGAGGCCGCGCGTGCCGAGTGGAACGGACGGGTCATCGAGCTGAAACCGCTTGCGAGCGACGAAACCGACGCGCTGCTTCGCTCGACCTTGCCCCTCGACGACGCGGCGGTGGAGCGCGCGCGCGCGCAGAGTCGAGGCAATCCCCTGTTCGCGCTGCAGCTTTTGCACGCGTGGGCGGGCGGCGGTTATCTCAAGTTGGAGAAGGGAAAGTACCGCGTTCCCGACAGCGCGCTCTTGGGGCGTGCGATCACGACTGCGGAGCTGTGGGACGAGCGGCTGCGTGCGGTGCCGACCGAGCTGCGGCTCTCGGCGTACGCGGCCGCGGCGCTCGGTGAAGACATCCGTGGCGAGGTGCTCAAGACCTTGGTCGCGTCGCTGGGCATGGATCCGCGCGACGCGCTCGTGGGGTTGACGCGCGCGCAGATCCTCCTTGCGTCTGGCAACGACCAATTTCGCTGGCCACACGCTCTTTTGCTCGAGCACCTGCTCGTGCGACTGCACGAGCGCAAGGACGCTCCTGCGATCTTCCGTTTGGCCGCGAACGCGCTCGCCAAGCACCCGGCGGTGGGCTCGCGGCGCATCATGAAGCATCGCGTCGCCAACTTGCTCAAAGCAGGCGACGACGACGTTGCGGCCGGGTTGATGTTCAAGTTCATCCAGGGCTCATGGCGCCGCGGTCGCGACACGGCTGCCACCCTGCGCGATCTCGAGCTTCTGTCCGGTCACGTGAGCGGGGCGACCGCGGCCGAATACGCGTATTGGCGCGCGGAGGCACTTCGTCACACGGGCAAGCTGGAAGAAGCGCGCGAACAAGCCGATGCGGCGCGCAAGGCGTTCGCCGAAGCCGGAGATCTCGGTCGCGAGGCGCACACGTTGCGGCTGCTCGGTCACATCGCATCGGATTTGGGGCACCCGGCGCATGGGCGGCTCCAGGTGGTGCAAGCGCTCTCGCACTTCGAAAAAGAAGGCGACGAATCGGGCTATGCGCAAGCGCAGGTGGTCCTCGGCGAAATCGACTACCTGCTCGGCGAACACGCACGCGCACGCGACGTGCTCAATCAGGCGAGCGGGCGGTGTAGTGCGGTGGGCGACGCGCTCGGGCGCGCGCAGTGCCTCATTCTCATGGCGATGATCTCCACCGCGGTCGGCGGCTACGATCTTTCGCGCGAGCTCCTCATCGAGGCGCGCGCGGAGTTCGATGCCATGGGCTATCGCCTCGGCCTCGCGCAGTGCGACGTCGTGCTGGGTCACGCGGACCATCGCGCCTTCGATTTCGAAAAAGCGAGAACACGGGCGCTCTCGGCGCGCTCGTCATTTCGCGAATTGCAAAATCCGCGCGGCGAAGCCGCGTGCGAACGTCTTCTGGCGATGATTGCCATCGACACGGAGGACTACGTTGCGGGCGCTTCGCACGCGAAGGTGGCAGCGCGCCTCTACGACTCGCTCAAAGATCCGTGGGGCGAGGTGGAAGCGAAGCTTCTCCTGGCGCAAGTAGCGCTGGCACGCGGAGAGACCGGCGCCCCGACGCTCCTCGCCGCGTGCGACGCGATTGTGCTCGACGAGGCGGAGCCACGCCAGCACCGGCATCTGACCCGCGCATGGCTTGCCCAGAGGGAAGGGCGCTGGGAAGACGCCTCGCAGGAACTCGAGCTCGCGCGCACGGCGTATGGCGAGCGCACGCGAACGGGCGATCACGCGCCGCAGCTTCTGGCGCGGTTCGCACGTCTAAAGTGGGAGGAGCCGGCTCGGGCCACCGTCGATGCCTGGCTCGACTCGATGACGCGCGAGAGCCGCCTCGGTTCCGAATCCGCCCAATGGTCGCCCTGCGCGAGGTAGACCATTTGGTGCTATAGGGTCGCCGCCATGACAACCCCGCAAGATTCCCCCCGCCGAAACAAGCAAAAGCGCCGTCGCACCAAGCAGCTCGCAGAGTGGCGCGCAAAGAAGGCCGCCGCGGAAACGACCACCGCGTCCGCGAAGTAATCGCACGACGGTGCTAGTACCTCGATTCGATTGACTCGGCCGCCAGGGATCTCTTTGGCGGCTTCATCTTTTCTCGCGCGCCGCCGGGCTGGGCGCGGGCGCGGATGCGGGATTGGTCGGTGCCGCCGGTGCGCGCGGAGCACCCGATTCGGTCGCGGCCCGCGGCGCCGCCGGGACGCTGCACTGTTCGACCTTTTCGAGCAAGGTATCGAGTGCGAGCGGCTTGGAGATGAGCGCCTTTGCGTTCAGCACCGCCGCCTGCTGCATGGCTTGCCCCGATGCGCTGACGATGACCACCGGAATTTCCGCCAACCGCGGATCTTGGCGCTGGTGGCCACAGAACTCCGCGCCGTCCATGACCGGCATCATCAGGTCGAGCAAGATGAGGTTCGGCGCGTCGTGCTCGCGCAGGTATTGGAGAGCTTCCAGACCGTTGCAGGCACACGCAACGGTGTATCCTTCGTCCTCGAGAATCATGCCGATCGTTTCACGGATGTCGACGTCATCGTCGACGACGAGGACCAGTCCACGCGCTGCTGGGGTGCCCATGCACGGATTACTTTACGCGGATCTTCGCCGCCCCGCCTACGAGCTCGGGAGGGGGCCGGACGAAGTCCAGCTGCGAAATTGAAGCGCTGCGGTCGGCCGCCGTCTATTTGCATGCCGCCCCAACCGATCTTGGGACCGATATGGAGGGTGGCACTGGGGGCTGGCCCAACCGTGGTGTACGGTGGGCAGTCACGTCTTACGAGGAGAAACCATGAACACTGCCAAACGAACTCCCTGGCGAACGCCTGTGCTCTTTCTGCTCTGTCTCGCGTCGCTCGTTTGCTTCGTCGCGAGCGCGTCAGACGCGTTTGCGCTCGAGCGACTGTCGAACGGCTACTACCATACGGGCGACGGCATTCGGGTGAAGAAGATCCTGTTTGCGAGCGTCAATGTCTACGCGATCGGCCATGAAATGAAGGAGCTTCCGCCCGCGAAGACGAAGCAGGCGGTCATCGATGCGGACGTTGGCAAGCGGTTCGTCTGGAAGATGAAGCGTGACGTGGGCAGCGAGAAGATTCACAACGCGCTCTCCGAGGCGTACGCGATGAATGGCTACACCGATCAAGCAAAGATTGGGCAGTTCCTCGGCGTGTTCCAGAACGAGCTCAAAGAGAACCAAATCGTTACGATCACCTACGACGCCGACAAGAAGGCGACGACCTTGGCCGTCGAAGGAGGCGCGAGCGCAACGGTTGCGCTGATCGATTTCATGAAGGCGACATGGCGCATCTGGTTCGCGAAGATCGATCAGCCGTCGCTGGGCGATGCGCTGATCAGCAGGCTGCCCTGACCCTCGCCCGTGCACGTTCCCGAGGTTTTCTCCGAGCGCCGAGTCTCTGCGCCGGACGAGAAGTTCGGGAACGCAAACGGGAGCGAGAGCAGGAACGAGCAGGAACGTGTGCGTGCGCGGGAGCCCAGGGTAGGAGACGTCGGTGTCTAGCGCGTAGAGACAAGTCGAGGCGCAACAGTTAGCATCTCAGGAACGCACGCCCCGCGCGCCGGAGGTCTCTCTTGGACAAGCCCCAGACGAAAAACGATCTCAACGCCGCCGTTCCGAAGTTCTGCCTTGCCGTGGAAGAACATCGACGAACTCCCGAGGGGCGAGTACGCACCAGTCAGGAGTTTCTGAACCACTTTTTTGCCTACGACGAAGGCAAGGCGAGGGATCAACTCTTTCGCTACATTCCCAACGAGGTGCGCGGGCCGATCCTCGCGCACTGGGGGATTCGCGGACTCAAAGCGGCCGTGCGCGACACCGACGAGAAAGTCGAAGCCGTCGTGCACGACGCCTTGGTGGCCGGTGACGTGGATCATGCGGCGTTCGAACTGGGCCTCCCGCCCGACGTGGTCGTGCGCTGGGTGCCGCTCTCGTCGTGGTGGACCTTTTGGCGGGGCGGAAAGCTTTCCAAGAAGTCGATCCACAAGGCGCTCGAGGAGGCGTACGACCTCGGGCTCTTCGATGCGCGATGGTTTCTCGATACGGTCGAGGGCCGTGGCGGCAAGCTTCGCGGAACGGATGTCATTGCCGAGGGGCTCACGAAGGCGGATTTGACCGAGTGGATCAAAAAGATCCATCAATCGGGGGACGGCTCGCCGCGCGGGATTTTGGCGGCCGTGGGCTGGGACAAGCTCGTGTCGCAAACGCCGAACGACGTGCTGATCGGCGCCCTCGATGCGTTGGCGCTCAAAGTGGGCCTGGTGCAAATCGCGGACGCGGAAGTCGAGCGGAGTCTTTCGGGGCTGTCGCTCGACCCTCTAAGCGGCATCGCGGGAAGCTCGGAGCCATCGACCGATGCGAAGGGCGCCGCCGTGAGCGAAGCGCGGCAGGGGCGGGTCGCCGGTCAGACCGACGCGCCCGAGGTCTCGGTGGGCGAGGCGGAGATGGGCGCACTCACCGACGATGGCATGGTCGTCATCATCGACGACGATCCGGCCTCCGAGGAAGAGCCGTCGGCTCCTGGCGTCGGCATTTCGGCACCTGCAGCAGGTACACTCGCCTCCGGTGGGGTGCTCTCTGCGCCACCGCCGCTGTCGAGCGCAAGCGCATCCAATGCCCCGTCGTCTTCGAGCGCCAACGCGCCCCATGAATTGGGGAGGCTCAGTGACGACGATGACGAAGAGGATGATCAGACCGCCGTCTTTACGATGGTGGAAAAATCCTCACCCACGAGCAGTCGGGGCGGCGGCGGCATGCGCAGGTAGTACGACATCGTCACCAAATTAGGCCAGTCGCGCGCCGTGACGGTAGGGTCTGCCCGTGTGGAGGTCATGAGCATGGGCGCTCTCTTGGTCCCGGTGCGTGAGCGGACGACGACGAGGCATGCGGTCCGCCTCGATTGCCAGGTGGTTCGCGAAAGAGATTTCAAGCTTCTGAGCGAGCAGGCCGTGGACCTGTCCGCCGAGGGGATGCTGGTGCTGACCGATGAACGCGTCCTCACGGGCGAGGACGTCATCGTGAGCTTCCGCGTTCCGACCTTGCGTGCGTGGTTCGACGCGGAGGCGACGGTTGCGCGCGTGGTACACGGGCGAAGGCCGGGCGACCGCGGGCGCGCCCTGGGGCTTCGGTTTTCGCGCCTTGGTCGCGTGAGCTCGAGCTATGTGAAGGCGGGACTCTATCGCTACCCGCCGACCTTGCCTGGGCGTGAACCTCGCGTCGATTACGCGGAATCGGTGGCGCGCATCATGATGGGGGCGGCGTGAGCCCGGCGTACGGGTTGCGGGGCGATGCGGGGCACGTGCCCTTGGTAATGCTCCAACAGCGTTCGGTGATGCGGCACGCCGTCGAAGTCTCGTGTCAAATCGTACGTGAACGAGATTTCAAATTGGTGGGGCGCCGCTCGTTGGATCTTTCGACCGAGGGGCTCATGGTCCCCTCGGAGGCCGATGTGGACCTCGGCGAAGAGCTGATGATCTCGTTCCGAGCAACCGACTTCGGCGTTCTCTTTGCGACGTCGGGGCGCGTCGCGCGCATCGTCGAAGGGCGGCGCGCGAGCGACCGCGGGCGTTGCCTTGGGGTGTCGTTTCGGCTGGGCGCCATCGCGCGTCATATCCTGCGCGGCGGACTCCGCCGGGTGCCGCCTCCGCTCCCGCGCCGCGAACGCGAGAGGCGAATCGACTACGCCAAAACGGTGCGCGAGATCGCCTACGGCGTCGATCGCTTTTATTTCGACGACTAGCGAGGTAAAGCAACCGCATTGCACTCGTAACAACGACAGCGGCGGCGGCCCTGGGTGGCTGGCCAGCTTTTTGGGCCCGGCTTCGCGACTGCCGTGTGGCGCTCGGCGTCGTCGTGCTTTCGTTCGTGTATCGTCTGCCGCCGTTGCTCAACGCGGGCGACACGAATTCGGACGCGGCGATCGTTGGGCTGCAGGCGATGCACATCCTGCACGGCGAGTTTTCGTGGTTGCTCTTCGGGAGCACGTACCAGACGTCGGTCGATTCGACGGTTGCGGCGCTGTGGTTTCTCGTCCTCGGCGCAACGCCCCTCGCCCTGATGCTCTCGGCGCTGGTCGGGCACGTGATTTTGACGCTCTTGGCGTATGGCACCTTGCGTCACGAGTCGGGCGCCGTCCTGGGGGCGGGCGAGAGCTCATCGCCGTCGCCGCATCTCTCGAAAATGGCCGCGGCGCTCGTCGTTCTCCCGTTGATCTTTTGCGCTGCCCCCGTTCACGGCAATGCGCTCTACCCGCCGCGGCAGGCGGCGCTCACGTTGGTGTTCGTTTCGATCTTTCTCCTCGAGGGGATTGCAACATCGCGTCATGCGCTTTTGCGCGCCGCTGCAGGGGGAGCGGTGGCGCTCTTGGCGTGCTTTGGCGATCCGTATGCGCTGGTGTTCTTGCCCCTCGTGGGGTTGCATCTGATTCTCGCGAGCCGCGGCGCGCTCGGGCCCTGGCTCCGGCGCATTGGCGCGGGGCTCGCGGGAATGGCGGCCGGCGCGGTCCCTCTCGCGCTGCTTCTTGCGAGCCCGAACTCGCGGCACGGCGAAACGAAGATGTCGGCGCGGGTCGTTTCGCACAATTTCGACGTGCTGCGCGAGGCTTGTTTGCCGTGGGTGATGGGGACGAAGGTGTACGCCCCGCTGCACGAAATGGATTACG
>Ga0193753_10002605_pt1 | contig 14052 bp, 17 predicted proteins | sample H1c2metaG_FD_144925 | JGI IMG/M metagenome (GOLD analysis project Ga0193753, IMG submission 144925) | Soil microbial communities from a riparian zone of the East river system, Colorado, United States - H1c2 | ecosystem: Environmental > Terrestrial > Soil > Riparian zone | place: USA: East... | reverse complement strand
TAGCAAGGGTAGTAAGACGTCCGCCTTTCCGGAGGAAGTTTGCGCCTTCCAAGGCAGCATGCCGACGACCGACACATCCCACCAACCGCGAGGCAGCCCCAATCCGGACGGTATGATCTCCTTCCGAATACCGTTTTTAGCGACGGTGATCCTCCTACCGGAATGGCCGAAATCCAGATCGGTGCGGTCATCCGTGCGTAGCACGGCGGCGACAGACACAACGCCTGGCGTGAGCGAGGCCAGAGTCTGCTCATCCAAAGGAAGGTAGGCGAACGCTTCCGTGCTCCCAGCGCGCACATTTGCGCCAATGTAGTAGCGCCCGTCCGACTCAAACAGATCGTTGAATCCAGTAGCGATCCAAACCGGCGCGGCCTGGAACTGGCCGTCCGGAGGCAGCTGGATGGTATCGCCATTGGCCCGGACGACGGCTGCCAGCTTCGGCACATGCTGGCGGATTCCATCCAATAGATCCGTCTTGGTTAGATCCGTCTTGGCCCCGTGGGAGGCGGCCAACATCAGATTCTGCGCGGTGGAGCGAACGCTTTCGATGCGCGTTTCCAGGTCCTGGCGGACACGCTGTGTGGCGAATTGCCCCAGCAGCAACTCGGCCGTGAGCGTCAGCGACCATCCGATGAGAAAGATGGGAACGACGCCAAACAGAAAGTAGGTCACCAGCAGGCGGTTACGAACGCGCCACAGCAATTCCTTGCGGAAGGCGATGAAACACACGATCAGCGCCAGCGTAACCAAACCGGAGCTCGAAGTTCCCTCCGAGAAATAAGAGGCGATGAAGGCGCCCACCGCCAAGATCAGGAGAGCCAGCGCGCCGCGTTGAAAGAGAGTTCCACGGCGGAGCCACTGCGTCATCGTTGCATCATAACCCGGCAGTAGTACGTGTGCCTCAAAAAGTATAACTCTCAAATTCCGGTTGGGTTTTGCCGATGACCTTTATGTCGGTGGATAGCAAATGAGACATCGCGGGCCACGATTTTCGTATGTGTTTTTAGTTTTGCAGGCGCTGGTTCCGCAGCCGGTTCTTTGCGACGATATTTTGAGCAAAGCGCGCGCGGCCAACGAAAATCTTTATTCCAGCTTGCAGTCCTTTGTCTGCCACGAGCGGATAGAGCGCTTCCGCGGCCCGCTGAACGCCGAAACAGGGCGAGCGTTGGATACGGTCACGGCCAATCTGTCGTTCGAGAACGGCGTGGAGCATTATTCCGACGTGCGTCAGAACATGCGGCCGCGCGATGGCATTTCGAATCTGACTGGCGCGTGGTCGGAAGGCGAATTCGGTACCCTATTGCTACAAACCGGGACACTACTGAAAACGCAACCAGTTTCCTTCCAGGCTCTGGCCACGCTCGATGGCGTAGCTACCGCCATCTACCGTTTTGACGTGCCGGAAGAGATTAGCCCATGGGACCTCGACGTCGACGGACGGCATTACCGCTTGTCTTTCCGGACCGACGTATGGATCTCGATCGAAACGGGAGAGATTCTGAAGATCGTGAGGGCATCATCGGGCATTGCGGCCGAGACGCGCATCTCGGCGCTGGAATGGAAAGTCACCCTCCAGCCGGTCGAGCTAAACGGCAAACGGTGGTTGCTGCCGAAGACCGGCGAATACTCGGTTCTGTACGACCAATCGAATCGCCGGGAATGGAATCTGATGAATTTTTCAGATTACCGGCGTTACGGCTCGGAAGTCGCGCTGCGCTTCGACGTTCAATAGAGTTACTGCGCGCCGCGGCTGAGCAGCATCACTTTGATGGTGTGAAAGATGATGTAAAAGTCGAGCGCCGGCGCCAGGTGCTTGATGTAGTACAGATCGTACTCGAGCTTGATCATGGCGTCCAGGTCCGTATCCCCGTACTTGTGGTTGATCTGGGCCCAACCCGTGATACCGGGCTTCACCGCCAGGCGCTGCCGGTAGTAGGGAATTTGCTGCGCCAGAAACTCCACGAATTCGGGCCGCTCGGGACGCGGGCCGACCATGGCCATGTCTCCGCTGACGACGTTCCAAAACTGCGGCATCTCGTCCAGCCGGAGCTTGCGTAACCAGCGGCCGACGGGTGTGATGCGAGGATCGTCCTTCGAAGCCCAGACGGCGCCGGTTTGTGCTTCGGCGTCGACATACATCGAGCGAAATTTGTAGACCGTGAAGATGCGGCCATTCAGGCCGACGCGGCGTTGGCGATAGAGCACGGGCCCCGCGGAGGTGAGCCTAACCACAATGGCGGTCGCCAGCATGATGGGCGAAAAAAGCACCAGACCCAGGGCCCCGATCACGAGCGAATAAAAATTCTGTAGTGTGATGGCATGGCGGCGCGGCCCCAGATCGGAAGAAAAAATGAGTTGTGACGGTTGGATTTTGCGGCTGCACACCCGGCGCATCGCGACTTCGTAGGTATCGGCCACGTCTTCGATGATGACGCCGCTGAAGCGTATTTCGAGCAGCTCCTGAACCGGAAGGCGGTTGCGCCGCTCGGCCATTCCCACGACGATTCGGGTAGGGCGGTATTGCTCGCACACCAGCCGCACTTCGGAGATCGCTCCCAGACAAGGCACCGGGAAATCGCCCGGAAGATCTTCACTGAGGTAGCCCAGAAAAGAGTAGCCGAATTCGGGCCGCCGGAGCAGGTAGGAAACCACTTCGCCAAGAATGCTGGAGTTGCCGAGCACAAGAACGCGTTCCGAGCGGAAGCCGGCAATCACGTACTTCCAGAAGAAGATGCGCCACAGCGGCAAGACCACGATCACGCCCAGACTGCCCAGCATCATGAGCCAGCGGCCCAGCAAGAGCTCGGACTCCACATAGCCGATGAAGGCCGCGATCAGCAGAGCGCAGCCGACGGCCAGGCAAACCTGTTGGGTCAACAGGATAGTGGAGGAAATACGGACGTTGGCGTACAGATCCTGGAAGTAGAGGCCGAGGATGATCAGCGTGGTGAGAACAAAGACTTTCCAGTAGTTGTTCTCGTCAAAGAGATAGAAAGCAGGATCGATGCCCAGGATGAACAAAGCGAGGGTATAGCAGGCGAGAACGAGAATAATCTCGGAAATGAGCAGCGCGACGACGCTCGCCGGTATGAAAACGCGAAAAAGACGAATCAAGCGTAAAGTTTACGGGAGCCGAGGGTGCGAGGTCCCCTCATGAGACTAGCAGAGCCGACCCCCAAAAAACGGATTGGGACAGCTACACAACTCACCAGTTCAGGTAAGACAACCCCTTGACAGCCAATAAGATAAAACGCTGTTCTCCCGTCACAACATTCGTGCTATAAATAGGGAAAGGGCGTACTAGTCCTAGCTCCCCCCAACGCGTTAATAAATGCTTCGGCTCACAAAGAAGGCGGATTACAGCTTGATTGCTCTCAAGCATTTTGCGTCTCGGCAACGCGGGTCGGAAGGGGACGGAGCGATGAGCGCCAAGGAACTTTCCGACGTTTGTGGCGTTCCGCTGCCGCTGCTGTCGAAACTCTTACAAAAGTTGGGAAAGACCGGGTTTCTGGTAGCCGAATATGGCACCCACGGCGGATATCGCCTGGCTCGCGCGCCGAAGCAAATCACGGCGCTCGAAGTGATTCGGGCCATTGACGGACCCATCGTCCTGGCGAATTGCTTTACGGCGGGAGCGTACTGCGGCCACTCGGACCGCTGCACGGTGAAGAAGCCGCTGAAGCGCATACACGATCGCATCCTGCGACTTCTGGACAGCGTCAGCATCGAAGACATGCTGGAAGAGACTACCGACGATTTGCCCGAGGAAATTCCGCATTCGCTGATAGCCCTCCAGTCGGCGCCAAAATCGGCCGTCGCCACCCCAAAGAACCGCTAGATCGACAGAAATATGAAGACGCCTATTTACATGGATAACCACGCGACGACTCGCATGGATCCGCGCGTATTCGAAGCGATGAAGCCGTACTTCATGGACGTGTTCGGAAACGCCGCGTCGCGCAATCACAGTTTTGGATGGGAAGCGGAAGAAGCGGTTGAGAAATCGCGCAAACAGATTGCGGATTTGATTGGCGCGACTGCGAAAGAAATCGTTTTTACCAGCGGTGCTACGGAATCGAACAATCTGGCGCTGAAGGGCGTTGCCGAGATGTATGCCGAGCGCGGGGATCATATCATCACACAGGTAATTGAGCACAAGGCGGTGCTCGACACGTGCAGGCGGCTCGAGAGAGACGGTGTCCGGGTGACCTATCTGCCAGTGAAGCAGGACGGCTTGATCGATCTCGATCAATTGCGCGACGCTATCACGGACAAAACGATTTTGATTTCGGTCATGTACGCCAACAATGAAATCGGCGTCGTGCAGCCGATGAAAGAAATCGGCAAGATCGCGAAAGAGAAGGGTGTCCTGTTCCACAGCGATGCGGCGCAGGCAGTGGGTAAGATTCCGGTCAACGTAGTCCAGGACGGCATTGATCTTCTTTCGCTCACCGGACATAAGCTGTACGGCCCGAAGGGTGTAGGAGCGCTGTATGTGCGGCGGCGCAACCCGCGCGTGCAGCTTACCGCACAGATGGACGGCGGCGGGCACGAGCGTGGAATGCGCTCGGGAACTTTGAACGTTCCCGGGATCGTGGGATTGGGCGCGGCCTGCGAGATAGCCAAGCGCGAGATGCAGGAAGAAACCAAGCGCATGAGCTTTTTGCGGGATAAGTTGAAAGACAAGCTCATGAGTGAGCTCGATGAAGTGTTCGTTAATGGCTCGATCGAGAATGGCTCGATCGAGCACCGCCTGCCGCACAATTTGAACATCAGCTTCGCCTATGTGGACGGCGAGAGCTTGCTGATGGGGATCAACGATATCGCAGTTTCGAGCGGTTCGGCTTGCACGTCGGCGACGCTCGAGCCCAGCTATGTTCTGAAGGCATTGGGCGCGGGCGACGACTTAGCGCATTCTTCCATCCGGTTCGGCATTGGCCGCTTCAATACGGAAGAAGAAGTGGACTACGTCGCTAACAGAGTGATCGAGGTAGTGCGCAAACTACGCGAGCTTTCGCCGCTTTACGAGATGGCAAAAGCGGGCGTCGATTTGAGCAAGGTTTCGTTGACCGCGCATTAGGCGGGCAACGTTAAGCTAGAGAGAGAAACACATGGCGTACTCTGACAAAGTTTTGGAGCATTACAATCCTCCCCACAATGTGGGTTCGCTCGATAAGAGCAGCCCGGACGTGGGTACCGGGATGGTGGGTGCGCCGGAATGCGGCGATGTGATGAAGCTGCAAGTGAAGGTGAATCCGGAGACAGGCGTCATCGAGGATGCCAAGTTCAAGACGTTCGGCTGCGGCAGCGCTATTGCCAGTTCCTCGCTGGCGACGGAGTGGCTGAAGGGTAGGACGGTCGACCAGGCGCTCGCCGTCAAGAACACGGCTATCGTGAATGAGCTTTCCCTGCCCCCGGTAAAGATTCACTGTTCGGTACTTGCCGAAGACGCGATCAAGGCAGCGATCGGCGACTACAAGAGCAAGCAGAACGCGGCTAAGCCGGAAGCGCTGGCCGTTTAGCGAATGAGTCATGGCTGAGGTCACCGAGCAACGAGTTCATGTGACGCCCAACGCCGTGCGGAAGATCCGCGAGGCGTTTGCGCGCGAGGGCGTCTCGGGCGGATTGCGTTTAGGTGTGCTGGGCGGCGGGTGCTCGGGACTGAGCTACCAGTTCAAATTTTCCGCCGAGCCGCGGGCGCGCGATCACGTGTTCGAAAATCCCCATGCCACCAAGAGTTGTGGCTGCGGTACTTCCTTTTCAACATAAAAAGGGCGTACCGGATCGCCTCCGATGCCTATTCATTCTAAAAATTTCTTCGCGTTTTTTGGCCTGGAGCCCAAGCTTCGTCTCGACCTGGAATCGCTGCAAAAGCGGTTTTATGAGTTGAGCCGGAATTGGCATCCGGACCGATTCACGCGGAAGAGCGCCCAAGAACAAGCCGAAGCGCTCGAGGCCACGGCGATTCTGAACGATGGCTACCGGACGTTGCGCGATCCCGTGAAACGCGCGGAGTACTTACTGGCGCAAGAGGGCTTTCCGATCGGCGAGCAACGCTCAAAGGATGTGCCGCCCGAACTGCTCGAAGAAGTATTCGGGCTCAACATGATGCTCGAAGAGTTGAAGAATGGCGATGAAGCGGTGCGCGTCGAGTTACAGGCGGCGAAGGGGCACTTCACCAATCTGAAACAGACTGCGGACGAAGAACTGGAAAGGCTCTTTGCGAAATATGACGTGGCCGAGGCCCGAAGCGAGACCGCGAAGCAGGCTTTGCAAGAAATTCGCGGCGTGCTGAATCGGCGGCGGTATATGGAAAATCTCATGCGCGATGTGGATCGCGCACTCGACACGCCGAAAACTTAATAGTATGGGCACATTTCAGATCGATTTTGGCGAGAGCCGTGCGTCCAAGATCGCCGGAATCGACCTTGGCACAACGAACAGCCTGATCGGCTATATGGATTTGACGGGCCCGCGAATTGTCGAGGACGCCGCGGGGCGCAAGATTGTTCCGAGCGTGGTGTCGCTATCGGACGACGGCCGGCTGATCGCGGGTGAGCCCGCTCGCGAGTTGCTATTGACGAAGCCCGATCGGACGGTCTACTCGGTGAAGCGCCTGATGGGCCGCGGCGTGGCGGACGTCGAGGAGGAATGGAAGCTCTTCCCTTTTCGCATCGCCGCGGATAGCGGAGAGAGCGAATCGGTCATTCAGCTTCGCTTGGGAAATCGTACTTTCACGCCGCCCGAAATTTCGGCTGCCGTGCTGCGCCAGTTGAAGGACAATGCCGAAGCCGCCCTGGGAGCGCCGGTGACGCAGGTAGTGATCACCGTGCCGGCGTATTTCAACGACGCGCAACGGCAAGCGACCAAAGACGCGGGCCGATTAGCGGGCTTGGAAGTTCTCCGGCTGGTTAACGAGCCAACCGCGGCTGCGCTTGCCTATGGTCTCGACAAACGTAAGGACGGCGTGATCGCAGTGTACGATTTCGGCGGCGGCACGTTCGACATTTCGATTCTGCGGCTGCACGGCGGCATTTTTGACGTGCTCGCCACCAGCGGCGACACACATCTGGGCGGCGACGATCGACAATCTTCTGCTGCGCGTTGCTCTCGAGGATGTCACGGCCGAATGGAACGTTCGGTTGAGCGGCGACGCGAAAGGCGTCGAGCGCCTGCGGCGCGCGGTAATCCGTGCCAAGGAAGAGCTTTCCTTTGTTCCTGAAACTCAAATCGAGTTGGCATACGGCGGGAAAACGTACCGGCGCGCGATCGATCGCACGTTGTTCGAGCGGCTGATTGCGCCGATTGTGGAGAAGACGCTTGGGCCGTGCGGCGCCTGCCTTGCCGATGCGAACCTGACCGCGGAGCAGATCGACGAAGTTGTGCTGGTGGGCGGCTCGACGCGCATTCCACTTGTGCGAGCGGCCGTTGAACGCCTCTTCCAAGCCAAGCCGCACGCGGAGCTGAATCCGGATGAAGTAGTCGCTCTCGGCGCGGCCGTGCAAGCGGGCATCCTGGCGGGAGATGTGGAAGACAAGCTATTGCTCGATGTCACGCCGCTGTCGCTCGGTATCGAGACGATGGGCGGCGTGGTTTCGAAACTGATTCATCGCAATTCCACCATTCCGGCCAGCGCCACGGAAACCTTTACGACCGCGGTCGACGGCCAAAGAAACGTATTGATTCACGTCCTGCAAGGCGAGCGGGAGTTAGTGAAGGACGGCCGCAGTTTGGCACGTTTCGATTTGAAGGATATCGATCCGCTTCCGGCCGGCCTGGCCCGTATCGAGGTTCGATTCTTGATCGACGCCAACGGCATCTTAAACGTCACGGCACGCGATGCGCGCACCGGCGCTCAAGGGCACGAAAATCGACTAGACATTTTGCCTGGCTATTTATGGCATAATGTAGGTAGACTTTTATGAGCGTGATCAATGCGCAGATCGGCGAATGGCTCGGTATGCAACCGCCGGCTACGGAAACCGAGATCCTGCAACTCGTGGAAGGACAGTTTCCGCCAAGCGTTGTAAAGCGGCTCATCGCGCTCGGTTTGGAGCGATCGGAGATTGACCAGGCAATCATTCCTCTGCGGACGCTGCAGCATCGACGGTCGCGGCGCGAGAAGCTAACGGTGGAGGAATCGGACCGCGTCATGCGCCTGATTCGAATTCTCTCCACAGCGGAATCCGTGTATGGAAGCCGCGAGCGAGCCTTGGCTTGGCTGCGAACCGCGCATGCGCGGCTGGATGGGCGCACGCCACTCTCGCTTCTAAGCACCGATACGGGCAGCCGGATCGTCGCGGAATTCCTCATTCAGATTGATGAGGGCATGTTCGTCTAAGTGCTATTGAGGAAACCGCGTAAGACGGTCGCGGCATCAAGCACGCCGCGCCAAGAATTAGCGAGTTCCCATGCCGTCCCGCGGCGCGCGTCCGCGCCCTTTGCGCTCCTATGGAGGATCAGCCGGCATCTCGACCTTAGCGGAGCAGGTGGCTTGAGGGCGCCCGGCCGTTGGCACCACGCCGGGCATCCGATTGTGTACTTGGCCGCCGCACCGGCAGCGGCTCTGCTAGAAGTCTGCGTGCATACGGCGGCAGGTGATGTGCCGCCTAACTTCACCCTTCTCAAAATCGCGGGACCGGAGATACGCGTTCCGAACGTTGAGCTTCGGGACCTGCCGAACGATTGGCGCACGCGATTGGAAACTACTCGTGATTTGGGAACGGCGTGGCTCCGGCGAAAGGAGAGCCCTCTATTGCAGGTGCCGAGCGCCCTGGCGCCGGAAACCGTCAATTTCTTGTTCAATCCCATGCATGCTGCAGCCGCTCGGTTCCGGATCGAGGAAGTTTTCGTTTACCCGTTCGACTTACGGTTGAAGAAATAGACGCGTGAGCAAAGAGCAGCTCTTCGACAGCCCGTGTCCCGGAACCCAGCCAGCGCGCGGCCCGCTCCTTGCGAGTTTTTAAAAATGCGAAGTGCAGCGGCGAATAGCGCTCGAGTTCCCGCAAATATGTTTCGCTGTAGAGCTTGCTACGTTCACCGGCCGCGGTAACAATCAGCGAAACGGAATTTCTTCGCAGCAGCTCTTTCAAATGCTCCGCGCCGTTAGGAAGAGCGTCCATCGAGTCCAGCACACGGCTCGCGAAGTGCAGCGTGCGCGTGGTGAGTTCATCGAGCGGACCCTGTGCAGCCTCGGTAGAGAACAGCGTATGCAAGCCCAGTGCGCGGTCGCTCTCGAGATCTTGTAAATCGTCTCCTAGCTGAAGTAATACGCCCCAGCCGAACGCGAAACGCCTCTCAGCGCCGCTCAACGTTCCCTTCGCCAGGAATGCGTCCGCTAACACGGAGGCGCCGCCTTTGGCAAAACTCAAGCGCAGAATATCGGCGTGGGAAGGACAGCAGGCGCGCTGCTGCTGCAAACTTCTTTCCTGCGCGCGGTGAATCGCAAGCAAACAATCGTAAACGCCTGGATGGGCCTTGCGCGGCCACTGACCCTCAATCAACGAAACGAGCTCCCAGATAGCGCTCTCGCGCGCATTTCCGGGCCAGCACTCATCGCCAGCCAGCCGGAGCCGAAATCGCGAACTGAAACGCAGCTTGTCCCCTGGTGAAGCATGTTTATCGTCCAGGTAATTGTCACTATACGGATAGAGCATGCTGTAAGCGAAGATCGCCGGCGTCAGATGCGGCGGCTCGCCGAGAAGCGCTTGCAGCCCGCACGCGGTCCAGGCGTTGCGGCAGGCTTGTAGAATATCGTCCGTTGTCACGGCGGGATCCAACTGGCGCGCGTGGGCTGCCAGATCGCGTGCCACTGCGGAGAAATCGTCGCGCAGCAAAGCCTCGGTGCGATGGTCGTCGATATCGAGGGCCGCGCACGCGACGCCGGCCACCGCTCCTACGATTCCGCTATGCTCCGGCGCGGTTTCGAAAAGACGGGATTGGATGTCATCGAGCGCCCGATCGACCAAAGCCTCCTTTTCGGTTTGTTCTTCCTGGCCATAGTCTCGCCCTAGCGGCGGCAGGCCAGCCGCGTTCTGATGCCAGACCGAAAGCCACTCCTCCAGCAAATCTGAATCGTACACACTACGGGTACGAAATCGCGGCCCTGCCGGTTCCCGCAAGCGTTACGATGACTGGATGATTGCGTTGCCGGAGGGCTGGCAAGAAGTGTGGAAGACCGTCCAGCACATCGCCATTGCGTACCTGCTGACGGCCAGCATCGGCTGGGAGAGCGAGCGGGAAGAGCACAACGCGGGGGTGCGCACGTTCCCCGTCGTGGGCATAGCCAGTTGCGGCTATCTGCTTTTGATGGGTTACCACCCGAATTCCGACGATCAATCTCGGTTGTTACAAGGACTCATCACGGGAATCGGCTTCATTGGAGGCGGCGCAATCCTGAAGGAAGGTAGCACTGTCAAGGGAACCGCGACGGCGGCCAGCGTCTGGAATGCCGGCGTCATTGGCGCAGCGGTCGCGATGGACCACTACGGCATTGCGGTGACGCTTGCGCTCTTCAATGTGTTTACGCTACGCGCGCTGCTACCCGTGAAAAGGTGGCTCAGCCGCGCGCGCGGGACGCCATAGGTATCAGGAATCGAGACCGGCTTTTGCCAGCAGGCGGCGCAGGGCTCCTTCTCCTCCGGCTCCGCGTTGTACACCCGCAATCCGTCCTTCCCGATTGACGAGAGTGTAAAGGGGATAGACCTTGGCATCGCAAATTGCCGCGAGCGTCGTATCCTCGGCAAGAATCATTTTGGAAGAGCGCGGCGACGTTTCAAGATATTTCTTCACTTTGCGGCGCGGCTCCCCCATGTTCACGGCAAGAACCAGAAGGCCGTCTTTTTCGAACTCCTCGCGCAGTCTCTCGACAACCGGCGCATCGCTCTTACAGGGAGGGCACCAGGTGGCCCAAAAATCGATGAGCACCACCTTACCTTTGACGGATTCGCTGGTGATTCGCTCGCCATCCATGGTTCGGGCAGCGAAATGAGGTAGCACGTCATTCGTTTCCAGCGCGAAGGCTCGCGCGACAGTGGCGCCCGAGACCAGGGTCCACATCACGTTGCGGCGGGTGACGGTCATTGCAGCAACTATGGTACTTAAAAATCAACCCGCGAAACTACCAGCCTTCGCGTGCGCGCAGGCTCGTGATGTGACTCAGGTGATGACGGCAATGCCAGTCGTAGAGGCCAAGCGTCCAATCCAAACGAATCTCGCCCAACTCCGGATGTCTAAAGGTGCGCGCAAAGGGGGCATCGCCAAGAGACTGGAGCAGCACAGTCCAACGCGCATGCAGACCTTCGAGCAGCGCTAATGACGGAGCGACGGGCGCCGCTTTCGCGTCCGGCAATTCCGCCCAGGCGGCTTCGTCATAGGGTTTGATGACCGGCGAATCCTCCGTCAAAGCCAGCCGGAAGCGCGTATAACTATTCAGATGGCTGTCCGGCAAATGATGCACAACCTGGCGGACGGTCCAGCCGCCCGGCCGGTAGGGAGTGTCGAGTTGCGCGTCGCTCAATCCGGAAACGGCTTTCCTCAAACTCGACGGCAGGCCCTCGATTTGACGGATCCAGAGGGAGCGCTGGGCGGCGGTGATGATCTCGGGGGCATGATAACGGCCCACAGGGTAACGCAGGTCTGAACTCATTTCGTCGACGGTCACCGGATTTCCACGACTTTCGTATTCCTTAGATGGCATTTATCGCTCGGCGGCTGAAGCATTTGGCATTTGCGATGAAGGTCGATAGCCGCCTGGCTGAAATTGATTGGATGGTGATGTTCGAGATAAGCAAGGCGTTTTCTAGACTGCTCCTCGGTTTGGCACAAAGCGTTTCCTTTACCGGCGAACGCAATCTTGTTGTCACCGTCGTCGGCCTCGGCCAAAACCACGCGATTCCCAAAGCTGTGACGCATTCGCGAAACCAAGATTCCAAAACGACTGTCGCACAAGTTGACCGCCATGACACCATCGGCGGCCAATGCGCCGTGGCAGTCGTCGTAGAAGCGGCGGCTGCACAGTTCTTCCGGTTGCCCGCCGGCATTGAATCCGTCCACTATCAGGACATCGAACTCGTTCGAGTGGCGCGCCACAAAATCGGCGCCGTCTTCGCAAAACACATTGAACCGGAAGTCGTCGTTCGGAATATAGAAACTGCCGCGGAGCGCTATGACTTCGGGACTGATCTCAGCAACGCTAATGCGGGTATGCGGCAGATAGCGGTAACAATACTTTGCTAGCGAGCCTCCGCCCAAACCGATCATACCGATGTGCCGGGGACGTCCATTGAAGAGTAGAAAACCCATCATGGTTCGGGTGTAGCCGATAGTCAATAGATCGGGCGTTGCGAGCTGCATCTGGCTCTGGACCGTCCCGGCTTCGAATTGTAGAGACAGAGCGCCGCTGTCCTCGCAAATGAAGGGCGCGGGAGTGCGCACGGGCTTCGGAGACTCATCATATTCGTCAAATAAAGAATCGGCAGTGCTCATTTGAAATCCTTACAGGGATTGATGCCGCATGTCCGCGGCTACCTCGTCGCCGAGGCCGCCGAAGCTCGCGTTGACCTGTTTCGCGCGATCGAGCGCGGCCGCAATATTGGGCAGGATGTTTTCGCGGTGGACATGCCCCACAAACTCCGCCCGTTCCAGCAACTGCGCCGGCTGCTCGCGCGCGCCGCACAGCAAGAGCGTGCGCCCGCTCTTGCGGAGGCGGTTGGCGAGTTTTTCCAATGCATGCAAGCCGGTGGCGTCGAGAGCCGTCATGTTTCTAAGACGAAGCACCACGACCGGCGCAAAACGCTTCAGATCGGCAGTCGCCTCGTCCAGCTTGTCGGTGGTTCCAAAGAGGAATGGCCCGTGAATTCGAAGAATGCTGACGTACGGTGGAACTTCCTTGTCCTGCAAAATGTGCACGCGGCCGCTCTCGATGTACTCGCGAGTGACGGGCTCGACAGTCGTTGTCTGGGCGATTCGATAAATGTACAGTAAGGCGGCTAGGGCGATTCCCACTTCGACCGCGACGGTAAGATCCGCAAAGACAGTGAGCCCGAAGGTGGCGAGCCAAACCGCCTTGTCCGCCATCGATAAGCGCAGAATCGTTCCAATTTCTCGCCATTCCCCCATGTTATAGGCAACCACGAAGAGCACGGCGGCGAGCGTGGCCAGCGGCACAAAGCGCGCTAGCGGAGCCGCCACCAGCAGGATCAGCAGCAACGTGAGCGCATGCACAATGCCCGCAACCGGCGTCTTCGCTCCCGACCGGATGTTGGTTGCGGTTCGCGCAATTGCTCCCGTCGCGGGAATGCCGCCGAATAACGGCGATGCCAGGTTCGCCACACCTTGCGCAAGCAATTCGACGTTCGAGTTGTGCCGGCCTCCTGTCATACCGTCGGCGACAACCGCGGAAAGAAGACTCTCGACGGCGGCCAACAAGGCGACTGTGAGCGCAGACGGAAACAGCGGGATAATCAGCTCTGGCCGGAATTTGGGAAGCGAGAACGGCGGCAGTCCGGTCGGAATGCCACCAAATTTGCTACCGATCGTTTCCACCGGGAGTGCAAAAAGGGCGACCGCGAACGTACCCGCCACCAGGGCGAGAATCGAACCCGGAACGCGCCGGGTGATCCTTGGCCACAAGATGATAATGGCGAGCGATGCGGACGAGAGCGCCAAAGTCGGCCAATGAATGGTAGAAAGATGCTCGATCAGCATCCGCATCCGGCCCACGAATTCGCTCGGAACCGCAGCGGTCTTTACGCCGAGAAAATCTTTGAGCTGCGTGGAGGCAATGAGAACGGCGATCCCGTTCGTGAATCCGATCGTGACTGGACGTGGAATGAACTTGACCGCAGTCCCGAGGCCCGTGACGGCCATGCCAATCAGAATTAGCCCCGCCATAAGCGTCACGATGACCAATCCCGAGACGCCGAATTTTGCAATGATTCCGGCCACAATCACCACAAACGCGCCCGTGGGACCGCCGATCTGAACGTTCGAGCCGCCCAGCGCCGAGATTAGGAATCCTGCCACCACTGCCGTGTAGAGGCCGGCCTGCGG
>Ga0193753_10002604_pt1 | contig 14054 bp, 12 predicted proteins | sample H1c2metaG_FD_144925 | JGI IMG/M metagenome (GOLD analysis project Ga0193753, IMG submission 144925) | Soil microbial communities from a riparian zone of the East river system, Colorado, United States - H1c2 | ecosystem: Environmental > Terrestrial > Soil > Riparian zone | place: USA: East... | reverse complement strand
GAAGCCGCGCAGGAAGTACTGGTTGGCCTTTCCCTCGCCGCTGTGCTGCGTGATGATCACGCCCGGCACGGTTTCGAGCACTTCGGCCTGCCGCATGAATGGACGCACGTCGAGCTGCTTCGCCGTTATGGCACCCTGGCTGGCCGATGCCGCGATGCCGACGAGGTCCTCCGCTGGGTTCTCCGCGTCCGCCAGGTTGGCGAACGTGCGCTTGCCGATCACCACCACCTCCGCGTTGAGCGACAGGTGCATCACCTCGTCGTTGGTGATGGGGGTGCCAGCCTTGATCTCGAGGTCGCGATGGTTCACGGACGCGAAGTTGATGAGCGTCATCGAGAGCTGATACCGGCCTGGCGCGACTCCGTCGAAGGAGTAGGCGCCTGAGCCATCCGTCACCGTGGCTTTGGGGTCGCCTGCCGCGCCTCGAAGTTCGACGGTCACGCCAGGCAGGGCGCCGCCCGTTTCGTCGGTTACATGGCCGCGGATCTGAACCCCTCCCGAGTGTGGCGATTGGGCGAATGCAGAGGTCGCAAGAGCCAGGACGGCTGCGACCAGCACGAGACGACGAGTCATTCCGAACCCCTCCAGAGCCTCCTCCGGTAGTGCTCTCATGGTAGGCATCGGGGCGCAGCCGGCTGGTCTTAAGACTCTCTGAAGATTTTGTCAGGCCTGGGTGAACCTCGCGTCAGAGACTCTTCTGTTGTGGCGGCGGGCCCCGTGGGTAACGATCTCCTAGACAGCAGTCGAGCTCGTGACTGCCGGAAGGAAACGTATCCGATGCGAATCGTGAATTGGTTCTTCGTCGTCAGTGTCGCGCTCTTCGTGTTTGGGGTCGGGTTCGTCGTGACCGGGGCTCGCGCGTCCAGGCATGTCGTGGCGCCGCTGCAACCGGCGGCCACGACGCCCGTGGCGAGCGTCAAGCAGATCATGAACGGCATCGTGTCGCCGGCAGCGACGGTGGTGTTCAACGCCGTGAGTACCACCGTCACGGCGAAGGGCATCGAGGACGTCGCCCCGCGAAACGATGAGGAATGGGCCGCCGTCGGCAACAGCGCCGCTGCCCTTGCCGAGGCGGGCAATCTGCTGATGCTCGAGGGGCGCGCCGTCGATCGCGGCGATTGGATCACGATGTCGAAGGCATTGGTCGAGGCCGGGCGCTTGTCACTGAAGGCGGTCGAGTCGAGGAGCACGGATGGCCTCCTGGCGGCTGGCGAGGGCGTGAACACCTCTTGCGACAACTGCCATCGACGCTACCAACGGAATTGAGCAGCCAGATGATGAGCATGACTCACAGCATCAAGAGCACGAGATCGATGGCGCCTGAATCCGCGACGCTGGCACGCCTCTCCGTGGTGCTCGCGCTGCTCGCGGTCTGTGGCCAGGAGGTCGCGGCCCACGGTGTATCGGGCAAAGACGCCGTCTACCTGCAGGGGCTGCAGGGCCGGGCGATCGTGCCGTTGATGTACCTGGGCGCCAAGCACATGGTGACCGGCTACGACCACTTGTTGTTTCTGGTCGGCGTCATTTTCTTCCTCTACAAGCTGAAGGACGTCGTTCAATACGTCACCCTGTTTACGATTGGCCACAGCGCCACGCTGCTGCTAGGTGTGCTCGGCGGGGTGCGCGCGAATCCCTATCTGATCGACGCGATCATCGGGTTCTCCGTCGCCTACAAGGCCTTCGACAACATGGACGGATTCAAGCGGATCTTCGGCTTTCAGCCGAACACGCGCGCGGCAGTGCTGGTCTTCGGCTTGTTTCACGGTTTTGGCCTGGCAACCAAGCTTCAGGAGTTCGCCCTCTCCCCAAACGGCCTGGTCGCGAACATCGTGAGCTTCAACGTCGGGGTTGAGGTGGGCCAGGCGCTCGCCTTGACAGCCGTACTGCTCGGATTGACGTACTGGCGGACGACGCCAGGCTTCGTTCGCCACGCGTTTACGACCAACGCCGTGGTCATGGCGTGCGGCTTCCTGCTGGTGGGCTATCAGCTCTCCGGCTATGTCCTTTCAGGATCATGATGACGACACACACCGAACAGACAATCGATGCGAAGCACCGGCTCGGGGTGGCCGCCGGGGGAGCGCTCCTGGCGGCGGGCCTGATTCTGGTGATGTTCGTCCTGCCGGCCGAGTTCGCCGTGGACCCCCTTGGCGTCGGCGCGAGAACCGGCCTGCTGGAACTGGGCGAAGTGGGTCAACAAGTGACCGCCCTCACCGCGTCTGCCACGGGCGGGGCGACACAAGCCGCGATCATCGTGGCGCAGGATCGACCGCTCACGCAGGAGACCGTCGCGTTCAAGGTCGCGCCACACCAGGGGATGGAATACAAATACCGTCTCGACAAGGGCGAGGCGCTTCTCTTTTCCTGGAAGGCGACCGCGCCGGTGAACTACGAGGCGCACGCCGAGCCCGACGGTGCACCCAGAGGTTACGCACAGAGTTACGAGAAGGGCGAGGGACGCGCCGAGGCGTCAGGGACGCTCACCGCGCCGTTCCCCGGAATTCATGGGTGGTTCTGGGAGAACCGAAGTGATGCCGAGGTGACGGTCACGCTGACCACCGCCGGCTACTACAACCTGTCCCATGAGTTTCGGACGGGAGCGCCGGTCAAGAACAAGACCTTTCAATAGGGGTTCCGCTTCGTCGAAAGAAGTCCATGGCCTACGCAGTCGGATTCGCGCTCGCGTGCACGATATCGGTTCTTGCGCGGTTTGGCGGTTTGGACCGCGATCGCGCCTTCTACCCGACCGTGCTCATCGTGGTCGCGACGTACTACGTCCTCTTCGCGGCGATGGCCGAATCCGTTCCCGTGGTCGTCATCGAGTCGGTGCTGATGATGGGGTTTCTCGTCGCGGCCGTCGTCGGCTTCAAGCAGAGCGTGTGGATCGTCGTCTTCGGCCTGGCGGCCCACGGCGTGTTCGACGCGCTTCACGGAAGAATTCTGGACAACCCTGGTGTGCCTGTCTGGTGGCCGGCCTTTTGTCTCGCGTACGACGTCGGCGCCGCGGGATGCCTGGCGTGGTTCTCGACCAGGCGAGGCGGCGGGTCTCGCGCCTAAAGGATCTCGGAGCTGCGCGCCGCCCGCTGCGGACGCACCACACGCACCCACCACATCGCGAAGCCCGTGACGAACAGCAGCGGCGGCGCGAGGCCGAGCAGCAGCCACGCCGCGCGTACCTCCGGGCCGCCGAAGGTGCCCATGTGCAGCGGTGCAATCCACGCGATGGCGGCGTTGCCGGCCGTGCGCGGCTGGTGACGCGGTTCGCGGAGAACCGCGCCTGTGTGTTGATTCAAATAGACCGGTATGAGTTCAGCGCCTACGGGTGTCGGCGACTCGGATGAGAACATCACCACGAAGGGCGCCCGGCTGCTGGATGGCACGACGATGCGTGCGACGGACTGCCCGGGCACGACCCGGCGCGCCGCGTCGATGAGCACCTGCCACCTCGGGGCCGACGCGCTGTTCGTCGCCGTGTCAGATTCCGGTGTCCGGACGGCGCTAATCGGAGACACGAGGTTTACCAGCGATCGGAACGGGGCCGGGAACGCGAAGTAGGCGCCGGTGACGGCCCACATGGCGGTAAATGCCAGTGTCCAGATGCCGAGGGCCCGGTGCAGTTCCCAGTTTACTCGCCTCCACGACCGTTGCAGGTCCACCGTGAAGCCGCGCTTCCACTGCGCAACCCCCGGCCACCAGATCACGAGGCCCGTTACGCACATCGCCAGGAGGAGCAGCGCCCCGATGCCGTTCACCATGCGACCCGTGCCGCCGGCCAGTAGATCGAAATGCAGGTCTTGGAGCGTCCGGATCCAGGACTGTTCCGGCAGCAGCCCGAGGACCTGGGCGCTCGCCGGGTCCACGAGCACCGTCAGGAACCGCGGCCCGGTCAAGACGTAGGCAAGGTAGGTCGGGCGCGCTGTCGTCGGAGCGTCGACGCCTGACAGGCGCCCGTCCGGATATGCCGCCTGCACGTGTTCCATGATGGTGACGGGATCGGCCAGCGACCCTGTCGCGCTTGGCGCGAACAGGTGGGGATAGGTCGCGCGCTGCATCTCGATACGAAAGACCAGCGCTGCACCGGTCGCGCAAACGACGAACACGTAGACGCCTGCCGCGATGCCGGTCCAGAGGTGCAGCTGGAACAGCGCGCGTCGCAACAAGATCGACTGCGGCCGAACAAGGAAGGCTCTCAAGAACCGTTCAGTCTACTTATCAAGCCTGGGATCCTTCCTGAAGACTTGCTGAATTCTTTGTCAGGGTCCGGTGTTGTCATACCTCTCTGGATTCTGAAGCGCGCGTTCATGAAGTCTTCAGGTGACACAGCCGTCGTGCCTGCGAGACGCTTCCCATTCCGGATCGCGCCCATGCGCGGTCGTGTTTCTGGAGACGAAAGAAGAGAAGGAAGGGAAGAGCCAGCCGTGAGGAACCAAGTGCCCAGATGTTGCGTGTTGTGGTCCGCGGTGCTTTGCATCGTCCTGCTGTCGGCGACGGCGTGGGCCCAGGAAGGCGCCGTGTCCGGGCGTGTCGTCGATCCGCAGGGCGCCGCCGTCGGGGGCGCTGACGTCGTGCTGGCGCCATCGACCGGATCCAGCCGCACATCCCGGTCGCGTCCTGATGGCGCGTTCACGTTCGAGAATGTCGCCGCAGGCACCTACACCATCCGTGTCGAGGCCGGTGGATTCGCGCCCTTCGCACAGTCGGTGACGGTCGGAGCCGGTCCGTCGACGGTGACGGTGTCGCTGCAAGTGGCCGGTGTCGTGGAAGGCGTTACCGTGCAGGGCGCTCTTCTCGGAACCGCCAACACCGGCAAGACCACCGTGCCGGTTCGCGATCTCCCGTTGACCGTCAACGCCGTCTCGGGCGCCCTCATCGCCGAGCAGGGTGTCAACGATCTCGTGAGCGCATTGAAGAACGTGTCCGGCGTCTATCCGTTCACGACCTACGGCGTCTACGAGTACTATTCGTTCCGCGGCTTCCTGAGCTCGGTGCAGCTGGTCGATGGCATCCGCAACGAAGGCAACCGGATCAACACCCAGCTGACGAACATCGATCGCGTCGAGGTGCTCAAGGGGCCGTCGTCGGCGCTCTACGGCGGGTCGGCGCTCGGAGCCACGGTCAATCTGATCCGCAAGAAGCCGTCCGCGACGCCGTCGTATGACGCGATGGGCGCATTCGGGCAGTGGCAGACCGGCCGCGGCGCGTTCGGCGCCACCGGCCGCCTCGGCAGCGATGCCGCGCTCTATCGCCTCGACGTCGGCGCCGAGGGCCGCGAGGGCTATCGCCACGACGACGCGAAGCGCTTCACGATCACGCCGTCGCTGGCGTGGCGGCTGGGCGCCAACAACCAGGTCAACATCAACTACACGATGAACCGCGATCAGTTCGGCGGCGACGCCGGCCTGCCGCTCGTGGACACCAGCCTGGAGACGGCGACAGAGGACAACATCCCCGACGTGCCCCGCGATCGCAACTATCGCACGCCGTTCGACGACGCCACGTCGTTCGACAACAACATCCAGGTGGCCTACGCGCGACAGATCAACAACTCGCTCGGCTTCCGTGACACGCTCTCGTATCGCCACTTCAACGACAAGTACCTGCTGTCCGAGGAAGTGGACTTCATCGCGCCGCGGACGGTCGATCGCTACTACCTCTACTTCAATCACCACCGCCGGCCGCTGATGAACATCGCCGAGCTGACCGCGCACAGCCGCAAGGGCATCGAGCAGGACATCGTGGTGGGCTGGGAGAGCCAGCGGTATCACAACTACACAACGCTGCCGGATGAAGACTTCTTCTCGGCCGAGTCGATCGACGCCTTTGATCCTGTGGAAACGCAGACCGAGCCCAGTATCGTGATCACGCGCCAGAACGTGTTCACCAACACGACCAACGCGTTCTACGCCCAGGATCACCTGACGTTGAGCTCCAAGGTGAAGCTGCTGCTCGGTGGCCGCTACGACATCTACCGCCGCAACAGCCACACCGATCCGATCGAGGACGGCAATGTCACGGGCGAAGGGCCGATCACGCGCCGGGAAACTGAGGCGTTCACCGGGCGGGCCGGGCTCGTCTATCAGCCGGTACCCGCTGTAGACCTGTACGGCTCCTACGCCACGGCGTTCACGCCGCTCACGCTGGCCCAGCCCGACGGTCGCACACTCGATCCCGAGACCGGCGAGCAGGTGGAATTCGGCCAACGCTTCCACATGGTGAAAGATCGCGTCACGCTGAACACGTCGATCTACCGCCTGGTGCGGCAGAACGTCGCCTTCCGCCGTCCGGGCAACGTGTTCGTCCAGGCCGGCGAGGTCGAATCGAAGGGCTTCGAGGCGGATCTCGAGACGATTCCCGCGGCGAACTGGCGCCTCAACGCCGGCTACGCGTTCACCGACGCGCAGTTCAACGACTTCGAGGTCTCGATTGGCGAGAACCTGCGCGGCAACACGCCGTCGTTCGCGCCGCGCCACACGTTCAACGTGTGGGCGGGCTACGAATGGCCGAACGGTCTCGGCCTGAGCGCCGGCGCCCGCTACTTCGGCGAGGTCTTCGTCGATCAGGAGAACACGTTTGCCGTGGACAGCTATGGCGCGGTGAGTCTTGCCGCGCACTACAGGAAGGGACCGTTCGAGTACGCGCTCAACATCAACAACGTCACCGACACGAAGTACCTGGTGCCGCACCAGGACTATCTGCAGGTGTATCCGGGAGAGCCGGTCAACGTCCTCGCCACGGTGCGGGTCCACTGGAACTAAGGCGCCCGTCAGAGGAGACGATGCGCTTCCGGCTCTGGTCGGCGCTTCTCCATGGCACATCGAGCCGCGCGGCCGACGGCCGTCGGACGGCGTTCGAGCCGCCGCCGGGTATCCGCGTGCTGGTGGTCGAAGACGAGTCTGCCGCCGTCGAATTCGTCGTCCGCAGCCTGACCGACGCCGGCTGTGACGTAGCGCGCGAGCACAGTGGCGAGGGCGGGTTCTTCCGGGCTACTACCGAGCGGTTCGACGTCATTCTTCTGGCGCTGACGCTGCCTGGCCGCAGCGGGCTCGAGGTGCTCGCCGCACTTCGGGATCAGGCGGTGACCACACCGGTGCTGATCATGGCCGGACACGGCAGCGTGGAAGACCGCGTCGTGGCTTTCGACGCCGGCGCGGACGACTACGTCGTCCAGCCGGTCGCTCTTCCCGAGCTCGTGGCGCGCGTGCGCGCGCTGGCACGGCGTGGTGCCAGCGACCCTGTGTGCCTGTGCACCGGCGACATGGTGCTCGATCCGATGGCCAGAACCGCACGGCGGGGCGGTCGCGCGCTGCAACTGACGTCGCGGGAGTTTCAACTGCTCGAATATCTTGTCCGGCATCGCGGCGAAGTCGTATCGCGTGAACGGCTGACCCGCGACGTCTGGCGCAGTCCAGAGCTGGTGGCGCCGCTCGACAACGTCATCGATGTGCATATGGCCAGGCTGCGCAAGAAGGTTGACGGGAACGCCGCCGTTCGCCTCATCCACACCATCCGTGGCGTGGGGTTCGTGTTCGGCGAGGAGCATCGCGGATGATCAGCTTCCTGACCTGGATGGACAATCTGCCCTCGAGCATCGCGCTCCGCGAGTCGACCTGGACCTATCCCGCCGTCGAATCGATCCATTCCGTCGGGATTTGCCTGTTCGTCGGGCTGACCCTGCTCTGGGACCTGCGCCTGCTGGGGATTGGATTACGCCGCGTGCCGGTGTCCGAGGTCTGGAGGCGGCTCATTCCATGGATGACTCTGGGCGCCGTGATCATGATGGCGACCGGAGTGGCGCTCTTCTACTCGAAGCCCCTGTTCTTCTGGAGCAACATTTTCTTCCGCCTGAAGCTGATCGCCCTGGTGCTGGCGCTGCTGAACGCCCTGGCCTTCCACTTCGGGATCGAGAAGAAGCTGGTGGACTGGGACACCGCGCCGGCGACGCCCGGAGCCGCCAAGCTCGCGGGTGCATCCTCGATGGCGATGTGGGCAATCGTGATCGTCTTTGGCCGCTTCATCGCCTACAACTGGTTCGCGCCACTCTAGAAACTGGGGAATATCGTGACCTTTGCCGTCTTTCAGTGGCTCGAGCGCACCTCGCTCAGCGTCTGGATCAACGAGTCGCTCTGGGCCTTCGCGGTCATCGAAGCGGTGCACCTGCTGGCACTGGCGGTCATCGGCGGCGCGGTACTACTCGTGGATCTACGCCTGCTTGGCCTCGCGTTCCAGCGGCAGCGCGTGATCGACATCGCCCGTGTGGCGCAGCCCTGGCTTCTGTGGAGCCTCGGAGCGATGCTCCTCACCGGCTTCGTGCTGTTCATGTCGCTCGCCGCGTCGAAATACTACGTGCACAACTACTTCTGGGTGAAGATGTACTTCCTGGCCGGCGCGATGATCTTCAGCTTTACCGTGCGCCAGTGGATCATCATGGGCGACGACACGCGAGCCAACTCCGCACTCGCCAAAGTTGCGGCGGTCGTGTCGGTCATCCTGTGGTCCGGCGTGGGGTTTGCCGGCAAGGCGATCGGCTATATTTCCTAGCGGCCGGGACACTACCTAGTCCTGTCAGGACCGCCGTAGCCGTCGTGTGAGCCTCGCTGCGTGGCCTTTGAGGCGATGCCACGCGTCGGTGATCGAGGTCAGGCTTAGCGCCAGGCCGCCCAGACTCAGCGCGATGACCGTGAAGTCCCACAGCGGCCGCCGGTAATAAAGAAACGGAAAGTCCAGGCTGTGCAGTCCCTGGTACAGCCAGCGCTGCACCCGGGTGATGCGCTGGCTGCGATCGACGACCGCGCCCCGAGACGGATCGACGTAGAGCCAAGTGTACGCCTCGTCGGCGTATCGCACGCGCAGCACGGGGAGGGGCAGCGAGCCGCGCGAGTCGTAATAGTAGCCGTCATAGCCGTCGAGCCAGGTTGAGTCCTCGACAGGGACGTCCGGCATCTGGGCGCGCGCCAGTTCCAGCATCAACGGGGATGGGAAACGATCGAAGGTGCCCTCCTCCGGCGCGCTGGCCGCGACGTATCGCCGCTCGAGGCGCGGCCGTGGTGCCCGCGGGAGAAGGCTCGGGCTCCGCCAGCGATCGGCGTCATCTGGACCGGGTGGCCGATCCGCCGCCCAAAAGAGCCGGCCGCGCACCTGCGTGAGGTCGAGCTGCTTCGGGGGAAAATCGCGCGACAGCGTCGCGAACGCGGCGCGCATGCGTTCGAGCGAGACCGAGGTGAGGCTTTCCGACGCGGTGGCCGGGGGCCGCCGGCCGCGTGGGCCGGCGCTAGGCTCGAACCAGCCGAACGGCCCCATCGACAGCAGGCCGCTGTAGGTCCACGTCAGCGTGACCAGTCCGAAGACCAGGCCCGTGTAGTGGTGCCACTTCATCCATCCCAGGTACGGTGACCGCTGGCGCGCTCCTTTGAGATTGAAGCGGGCCGACGGCGAGAATCGCAGCACGCCCCACACCAGCCCGGCGATGCACATCACGCACCCCGCGACCGAGGACCAGATGATGACCTCGGACCAGAGCGGACCATTGCGGCGAAGCGGCGTGAAATACACCCAGTGGATCACCGGACCGAGATAGGCGAGCAGGCGTTCTCGCCGCGTGGTGCGCAGCACGACCTCTCCGCTGGCATCGGAGACGTACAGCCGGGTCGCCGCCGTGTCGTCGAGCGCGAAGCGCCGCATCGGCATCAGCGCGCGCGCCTGAAGCGTCCATTGATCCGGCTCGGTCAGGCGAGCTTCCTCTCGCAGCGGGCCGGAGTATCCGGGCTCATATCGTCGGGCGGCGTCGCGTGCCGCCGCTTCGCTCAGCCCGGCGAAGGCCTCGCCCGTGTCGGCGTAGACGACCTGGCCTCCGCGCCCGCCCCGGCCGCCGAGCCGGTACGCGGGCCTCCGCCCCAGCATGAACAGCTGCAGGTTGGTGCCGCGCGCGGCACCAATCCGTGCCGCGTCAGCCGGGGCTATCGTGACGGTCGAGAGGTCGAGGGGATCGAGGCGCGCGAGCCGCTCTTCCGGGGCCAGCGCCGGCATGCGCGCATACATCATCACGATCCCGGACGCGAACCACGCGGCGAACAGCAGGCCGGCCACGATGCCCAGCCATCGATGGGTGTAGAGGAGCGCCGCGCGCCAGTCGAACAGCCGTTTGACCCAGGATGAGCGCATGCGCCGGCCATGCTATCCAAATGCCGCACACAGGCTGATGAAGAGTTCATGAAGTTTTTGTCAGATCCCGTCAGCCGGCGGGCCCGCGCCGCTCCTGACGAACACTTCATGAACTCTTCAGGTGCGGGCGCGATGTCGATAGACTGCGGCGCTCATGCGTCTCGTGGTCGTTGCGCATCGGTGGCTCGGCGCCGCACTCGCCGTCATCCTCACGGTCTGGTTTCTCTCCGGGATCGTGATGATGTATTGGAGCTACCCGTCGGTGACACAGGCCGACCGTCTTCGTCATGCGCCGACCCTCGATCCGCGCACGGTGAAGCTCACGGTCGAGCAGGCCTTCTCGGGTCCCGGCCGCGAGCGGCCGCGGCGCGTTGCCCTTTCGAGCTTTGACGGCCGGCCGGTCTACCTCGGCGACCAGTCGATGATCTATGCCGACGATGGTAGTGAGCAGCGGACCGTCGATCGCGGCATGGTGAACCGGGCGGCCGCTTTCTGGACAGGCCGTCCGGCCGAAGAGGCGACCGTCGAGTCGATCGGCGCGGTGGATCAGTGGACGCTGAGCGGGCAGCTGCGCACACTGCGCCCGCTATTCCGCTTTTCGTGGCCAGACGGTCAGCAGGTCTATGTCGATGGCACCACTGCCGAGGTCGTGCAGTACACCACGCGCGCGTCGCGCTTCTGGGCCTATCTCGGGGCCATTCCGCACTGGCTCTACGTGCCGGCCCTGCGGACCCACGACGCCGCGTGGTTGTCCGGGATGATCTGGGCGTCCACCATCGGCGCCGTCGCCAGCGCTTTGGGCCTGGCGATCGCGGGGTGGCGCTACTCGCCGAGGCGGCGATACCGTTATCAGGGCGCGCCCTCCAGCCTTCCCTATCGGGGATGGAAGCGGTGGCACACGGTCGCTGGTCTCGCGGTGGGCCTGGTCGCCATCTCCTGGACCTTCAGCGGCCTCCTGTCGCTCGAACCGTTCCGGCTGGAAGAGCGCCTGACACGCCTCAGCGTCCGGCGGGACCCGGCCAACGACGGAGCGGCTGCCCAGGCGTGGAGCCGGATGGCCGATCTGCTGCTCGGCGCACCTGTGCCCGCGGCGCAGTACGCCTCCCGCCCGCCAGCGTCCGTCATTGCTTCGCTGCCTGACTTCGAGATCAAGGAACTGGAACACGCGTCCCTTGCTGGCGAGCCCGTCTATCTGGCCATCGGCCACCGCGAGACGCGGATTGTCCCTGTGCGCGGCGCCACGATCGATCCGCAGGATCTGGTGCACAGGGTGCGCGCCGCCGCCGGCCCTCACGCGGAGGTCGAGCTGATCGACGCCTTCGACGCGTACTACCGCGATCGGACCGGCGTGCTACCGCTGCCGGTGATCCGTGTGCGGATGAAGGACAGCGTCGGGTCCCGGTACTACATCAACCCGAAGACGGCGATGATCGTCGGCAGCTACATTACCCGGGAGTGGGTGAGCCGATGGCTCTATCACGGACTGCACTCGATGGATTTCCCGTGGCTGTACAACCACCGCCCCCTGTGGGACGTCGTGGTGCTCACGCTCCTGCTGGGCGGTGCGGCACTCTGCGGTACGTCGCTCGTGCTGGCGTGGCGCGTGGTCGCGCGGACGCTGCTGCGGATGACGGCCGCGCTTTCGGCCGGCGCTCACAGTGCCGAGGACTCGTCGGGGACGGCCCTCGCGCAAAAGGCACGTTCGGTGGTCCGCTTCAGAACCTGAGCTCAGGTCGATCTCCGCCGAGACGCCGTGGTCATCGTCCGGTCATGTTCGATCTGCGAAGGTTGATGCCGGGGTCGGTGATGGAGTGACGCGCCTGGCCCAAGTTGACACGGAAGAAGCAACCGGCAATTGATCACCTCGTGAGACTGCTGCTGGTCGAGGACGAGCCGGACGCCGCGCGCATGCTGGCGAAAGGGCTGCGCGAGGAGGCCTACGCGGTCGACGTTGCATCGACTGGTCCAGATGCGGCGTATCGGGCGTCGATCAACGACTACGACGCCATCATCCTCGACCTCATGCTGCCGGGCCGTGATGGGCTGTCGATCTGCCGAGAGCTGCGCGAGCGCGGCTCTGGTATTCCCATCCTGATGCTCACCGCGCGCGACGGCATCGACGCGCGGATTGCCGGTCTCGACAGCGGCGCCGACGACTACCTTGTCAAACCGTTCGATTTTCGCGAACTCCTGGCGCGGCTTCGCGCCATCGTTCGCCGAGGGCAGCGGCCGTTGACGCCAGCCCTTGTTCGTGTCGGCCCGCTCGAGCTCGATACCCGATTGCGTCGGGTCTCCCGCCTCGGCGTGCCGCTCGCGCTGACCGCGCGTGAGTATGCGGTACTCGAGCACCTGATCCTCCACGCCGGCGAAGTCGTGGCGCGCGGCGATCTTCTCGAGCACGTCTGGGATAGCTCGTACGAGCCGCTCTCGAACGTCATCGACGTGTGTGTGCAGCGCGTGCGGAGGAAGATCGACACGCCGGGGCGGGCATCTCTCATCGTGACGCGTCGAGGCGAAGGCTACGTGCTGACCGCGCTGTCTGATCCGGATGTGCCCGCGTGAGGTGGTCCATTCGTACACGCCTCACCGTGTGGTATAGCGCCGTCGTGGTGCTGGTGCTCGTCGTGGCCGCGATTGCCGTCGCCGTGGTGCAGTGGCACCTCGGAATCGAGCGGCTCGACCGCGAGCTCGGTCGATTGCTGCTCACGCTCGAAGGCGTCATGCGGACGGAGTTCGGCGAGGGCCTCGACCTGCAGGGAGCAGCAGACGAGGCGAGCACGGAGGTCGTAGCCCCTGATCGCGCGATGTTCGTCGCCGCGCCTGACGGGCGCATCCTTGCTGGCTGGGGATGGCCGCTCCCGTCGACGTGGCTGCCGCCGCTGGACGCGACGATCGCGGTGCGTCAGGACCTCACCGTCCGCGGCGAGCAGTGGCGCGCCATCGGCCGGGTTGTGGACGTCGGCCCCCATCGGTATCTGGCCGTCGTCGCCGCGTCACTCGACGACTTGCATCGCGATTACAGAGAAATGCTGATTGCGCTGGTCGTTGGCGTTGTCGTGGCGTTGGTCGTGGCGGCCATCGGCGGGGGCGTCATCGGCTGGCAAACGCTAAGGCCCCTCGAAACCATGTCGCGGCAGGCGACTGCGATTACCGACCGCGATGCCGCGGGCCGCTTGACGACGCCCAACACCTACGACGAGCTCGGGCGACTGGCCGCGGCGTTCAACGCGCTGCTCGATCGCCTCGCCTCGGCGCTCCGGGCGCAACGGCAGTTCATGGCGGATGCCTCCCATGAGCTGCGCACGCCGGTCTCGGTCGTTCGCACCACGGCACAGGTGACGCTCCGCCGCGACGAGCGAACCGCTGACGAGTACCGCGAGGCGCTTGGCATCGTCTCCGACCAATCGCAGCGCCTCACGTGGCTCGTGGACTCGATGCTGATGCTGTCGCGTGCCGAGGCTGATGGCGTGCCGCTGATTCGCGTGCCCGTGTACGTGAACGATATCGTGGCCGAATCTGTTCGCGGCATGCGCGTGCTCGCCGACGAACGTGGCATCCAGCTCGAGTTTCGTGACCAGTCAGAATTGCCAGCCTCTGGAGACGAGCACATGCTGCGTCAGATGTTCGGCAACCTGCTCGACAATGCCATCCGCCACGCGGCGACCGCCGTCACGGTCATCATGGATCGCCAACCCGACACAATCGTGGTGCGAATCGCCAATGACGGCCCGCTGATTCCAGCTGCCGATCGTGATCGTATTTTCGAGCGTTTTGTGCGCCTGGAAGGCCGCGCGGGCGGCGCCGGTCTCGGGCTACCGATCGCCCGCACGATTGCCGACGCGCACGGTGGTCGCGTCGTGCTCGAGGACTCGACGACAGGCGCCTGCTTCGTGGTG
>Ga0193753_10002603_pt1 | contig 14058 bp, 10 predicted proteins | sample H1c2metaG_FD_144925 | JGI IMG/M metagenome (GOLD analysis project Ga0193753, IMG submission 144925) | Soil microbial communities from a riparian zone of the East river system, Colorado, United States - H1c2 | ecosystem: Environmental > Terrestrial > Soil > Riparian zone | place: USA: East... | reverse complement strand
CTTCGAACGCGGAACGGCTCCGCACCGGTGGCGCGTTCGAAGAGGCGCGACAGCCGCGTGAACGGTTCGACCGGCGTGCCGTTCTCTTTCCAGCCCTGCACGGTGCCGTAGTTCAGTCGCAGCGTGAAGGTCGCGTCCGGATAAACCGTGGTGCCGAATGCGGCGAATCGCGCACGGGCGATGCGTTCGGTCGCCGAGCGAACCGGCGCTTCGACGCCGTCTTCGTAGGCCTTGCGCACGGCGCGCGCATCGGGATCGACGGTGCGTGCGAGCACGATCATCGGATCGGTCGACGCGGCGATCGCGGCCGCGCCGCCTTTCCACAATTCCATGCGCACGGCCGGATCGGCGAGCTTCGTGCCGCCCACCAGGCGCTTGGCGAGCCCGGCGGGTGACTCCGTCGACAGCAGCTTGCGCACCAGCGGATGATCGGGGCCTAACCACTCCCGCATGCGCTCCAGGCTCTGATCGAGCCGCAGCTGTTCGAGATCCGGGTAGACCGGCACGTGCGCCGCCAGCTGCTGTTCGATGCGCGGCAGCGCGGTGTCGGTGAATTCGCGGAAACGCTCCGAGTTAGGCTTCGCGCGTTCCGCGGCGCCGCGCACCAGCACGCGCGCGAAATTCACGAGACGGCCCTGAAACCCCGCGCCTTCCTCGATGTAGGTGTGCTCTTCGAACATTCCGCGTTCGGTCGCGAGCGCAAGTTCGATCTCGTGCCACGGATCGCCGATGCTCTTCTTGAGCTTGGGATCCTTGGCAATCATCTTCTGCAGCGTGGCCTGTTCGGCGGCCTTTCGCGCGAGCATCGAATCGTCGTTCAGCGTCTCCACCATCTTGCGGCGGACCTTGATGAAATTCTGGGTGTAGTTGAGCAGGTCCGCGGAAATGCGTTCGTTCTGCGGATCCTGGTGACCGAACTGGATGAGGCGGCCGCGAATCTCCGAATTTCGCATCAGCCACTGCGGCAGATCGAGATCGCGTTCCTGCTTGAGCTGTGCCAGCGTCAGCAGCCGGTTGGTGCTGCCCGGAAGACCTGACACGAACACCGGCTGCCCCACCGACGGTCCGGCAAAGTTGAACTTGAAATAGTTGGGCGTCTTCGCTGGCTGGCCGTTCTCGTAGGCGCGCAATACGCCCATGTCGAGGCACCAGCGAGGAAACTGGAAGTTGTCAGGATCGCCGCCAAAAGCGGCGATGTCCGCTTCGGGCGCGAACACAATGCGCACGTCGGTGTAACGCTTGTATTTGTAGAGCCAGTACTGGCCGCCTTGATACAACGTGACAGTCTGGCACTTCTGCGCCGCCTGCTTCTCGCACGCGCTCTCGAGCTGCGTGAGCGTGGCCTTGCGCACATCGTTGGCCGTAGTCTCATCCTTGCCGGCAATGGCCGCGTCAACCTTGGCGGTGATTTCCTCCATGCCGATGAGCACATCCGCAACCTGAGTCTGGCAATGCTTCTCCTCTTCGTGCGTTTTCGCGAGGAAGCCCTCTTCGACCAGGCTCTTCTCTTTCGATGACAGCTCGGCGAGGCAGGACTCGACGCAATGGTGGTTGGTCAGCATCAGGCCTTCATCCGACACGAACGATGCCGTGCAGTTGGCGAGGCGAACGGTCGACAGGCGCACGCGGTCCAGCCACGCCTGATCGATGTTGGTCTTGAGCGTCGCGTTGGCCTTGGCGATCGGAAAACCGTGGAAGGTCCACATGCCTTCATCGGCGTGCGCGGCGGAACAACAGAAAACCATCACTGCGGCGGCGGCCGCGCAGACGAGACGCATCATGGGAAGGGCTCCGAAATTCAGATACCGCCGGGGCGGTCGTTGCGTCAATTATCGCTACAAACGTCGGCGCTCGCATGCCCGGTATGACGTGCGCACCACTCGGTTCGGCGCGTTGTTAGTCGACGGCGCTGATCAACAGAAGGGCAGTGCCTTCGGGCGCGCGCAGCAGCGCACCGTGACGCGGGTCGAGGCCGCGCGGCAGGTCGTCCGACATCGCGACGTCGAGCGAGCGCAGGCGTTCGATGCGCTCGCCCATGTCGGCCGCGGCGAAAACCAGCATGGGCTGATCGAGCGTGCGTGCGCGATGCACCGCGAGGTCGACGTAATCACTGGTCATCGACATGCGCAGATAGGGTGTTTCGGTCTCACCGAGCGCGACGAAACCGAGCGGCTCCCAGAAACTGCGCATGGGTTCGAAGTCCGCCGCGGGCATGCTGAATTCCGCGAAGTCGCCGCACAGCGAAGTTGCCCCGTGCTCGTGGTCACTTGCGAAATGTGTGGGCGCTTCCTGCACGCGCACGGTCTGGCCGGACGGATCCAGAAAACCGAATTCATTGAAGGCGTCGTCACCCAGGCGCTTCCAGGCGATATCGACGCCGAGCTTCTCGACGACATGCACATGGTGCGCGACGCCGGGATGCACGTAGGTAATGGTGGGCGAGGGGAACTTGAACTGATGCAGGCCGACATACAGCCGGCCGTCGGTCATGACACCGTAGGGATAGGGCCACGTGTCGGTGGTACCGCAGTGGCTGAACCCGAGTCGCTCGTAGAAGCCAACCGATGCGGCGATGTCTGCCGTTTCGATACTGATTTCGTGAAACTTTCCTAACACTGGCGCGGGAGTTTACGCGGCTTGCCGGGCGCTGCCTATGAGCGCGCGAATGTCAGATGCCACCCACGCAGATGTATTTGAGCTCGGTGAATTCCAGGATTCCGTACCTGGACCCTTCGCGCCCGATGCCGCTCTCTTTCACGCCGCCGAACGGCGCGACTTCAGTGGAAATGAGGCCGGTGTTGAGACCGATGATGCCGTATTCCAGCGCTTCGGTGACGCGCCACGAACGCGTCAGGTCGCGCGTATAGACATAGGCCGCCAGACCGAACTCGGTATCGTTCGCAAGCCGCACCGCTTCCTCATCCGTATCCACGCGGAACAGCGGCGCGACCGGACCAAAGGTCTCTTCGCGCGCCAGGATCATGTTGCTGGTGACGTTCGTCAGCACCGTCGGCTCGTAGAACGTGCCGCCGAGCGCATGCCGCTTGCCGCCGGTGGCCACATGCGCGCCTTTGGCCTTCGCGTCCGCGACGTGAGTCTCGACCTTGGCCAGCGCCTTGGCGTCGATGAGCGGCCCCTGGTCCGTCTCACCCTTGAGGCCGTCACCCACGCGCAGCTTCTTCACGGCCTCGATGAGTTTCGCGGTGAACGCATCGTAGACCTTCGACTGCACGATGAATCGGTTGGCGCACACGCAGGTCTGCCCGGTGTTGCGGTACTTGCTTTGAATGGCGCCCTGGACCGCGGCGTCGAGGTCGGCGTCGTCGAGCACCAGGAAAGGCGCGTTGCCGCCGAGCTCGAGCGCCACCTTCTTCACCGTACCGGCGCATTGCGACATGAGTAGTTTGCCCACGGGCGTCGAGCCGGTGAACGACAGCTTGCGCACCTTGTCGTTGCCGGTGAACTCGCCGCCGATGGCCACTGCGTCACCGGTGATCACATTGAAAACGCCCGCCGGAATGCCGGCGCGCTGTGCGAGCTCGGCCATGGCCAGCGCGGAATACGGCGTCTGCGGCGCGGGCTTGACGACGATGGGGCAGCCGGCGGCGATCGCCGGGCCCGCCTTGCGCGTGATCATGGCCGCGGGGAAATTCCACGGCGTGATGGCGGTGACGACTCCGATGGGCTGGCGCAGCACCAGGATGCGTTTGTCCGGCTGATGCCCCGGAATGATGTCGCCGTAGATGCGCTTGCCTTCCTCGGCGAACCATTCGATGAACGAGGCCGCGTAAGCGATCTCGCCTTTCGACTCCGCCAGCGGTTTGCCCTGCTCGGCGGTCATGATGACGGCGAGATCATCGACGTTCGCGAGCATGAGATCGAACCAGCGGCGCATGATTTTCGCGCGCTCGGCCGCGGTTTTCTTCGCCCAGGCCGGCATGGCCGCATGTGCGGCCTCGATGGCACGGCGCGCTTCAGCGGCGCCCATGACGGGAACCGTGCCCAGCACCTCGCCCGTGGCGGGATTGCGGATCTCGGTAGTTAGTCCGGAATCCGCCGCGGCCCAGCTGCCTCCGATGAAGCCGAGTTCCTTCCACAGCGATGAATCCGCAAGCTTGATCATTTGCGCTCCAAATTGGCGGCCAGGAACTGAAGCGAGCGCTCGCGCGCCAGCGCGGCGCTGGCCGCGTCGTAGGTGCTTCGCTCCTCGCAGTTGAATGCATGCCCGGCCGGGTACAGGTGAAACGCGCCGGTCGGATCCGCGGTGCGGATTTTCTCGATGTCGCTCACCGGAATGTGCGGATCCTGTTCGCCGAAGTGATACATGACCGGCCGGCGCGGCGACTTCGCGAGGTGATCCTTGATCTGGCCGCCGTAGTACGACACCGCGCAGGCCACCGGTAGTTCGCAGGCGGCGAGATAGGCGAGCGTGCCACCCCAGCAATAGCCCACCACCGCAACGCGGCCCGCATGCTTGATCACATTGATCGATGAAGTCAGGTCGAGCAATGTCTTTTCGGTCGGGATCTGCAGGCGATAACCGCGCCCCTGCTGGACTTCCGGCTCGCTGTAGCCGAGCTCGATGCCACGGCGGACCCGGTCGTACAAACAAGGCGCAATGGTCACGTATCCGGCCGCGGCATAGCCGTCGGCCACGGCGCGGATGTGGCGATTGACGCCGAAGATTTCCTGCGCGATCACCACGGCGCCGCGAGCGGCACCGGTGGGTGCGGCCAGCCAGGCATTGAATTCATGGCCGTCGCGCGCCATGAGCGTTGTGAATTCACCCATGGTGCATTGTGCCACCGGTCGGGCGGCGGACTCCTCTACCGAAGGTATTATCGCCGCGCGTTTGTAAGGAGAATCCCATGAAATTTCGCGTTCTCATGTGCCTGGGCCTGCTCAATCTCGTGGCGCTTCCGGCGATCTCAACGGAAACGCGCGCCAGGGAGTCGCTGGCGGATCTGACCGAACAGGTGCGGGCGACGGAAATCGCCTTCGCGAAGACGCTGGCGGACCGCGACGTCAAAGCCTTCACGCGCATGATCGCGCCCGATGCCATCTGGCTCGCCGATGCGCCGCTGCGCGGAGCCGCCGAAGTGCTGACGCGCTGGCAGAAATATTTCGACGCGGCACAACCGCCATTTTCATGGGCGCCGGAACTCGTCGAGGTTCAGGACGGCGGCAAGCTCGCATTGAGCACGGGTCCAGTGCTCGATTCCGCCGGCAAGCGAGTCGGCACCTACACATCGATCTGGCGTCGGGAAAACTCCGGCGAGTGGCGTCTGATCTTCGATCGCGGCTGCCCGTCGTGCGATTGTCCGAAATAGTCGCCCGAGATGGCGACCGACTATCCCGTGACGATGGCGATCCGCGCGCTGCGTCAGCACCAGGTTAGCTTCACGCCGCACTTGTATGTGTGGGAGCCACGCGGCGGAACCGCCGCTTCCGCCGGACATCTCGGCGTCGATGAGCACCTCGTGGTGAAGACGCTGATCTTCGAAGACGACGCGAAGAAGCCGCTGTGCATCCTCATGCATGGCGATCGCGAAGTGTCGGCGAAGAATCTGGCGCGCCAGCTCGGCCACAAGAGCGTCGCGCCATGCGCACCCGAGGTGGCCGACCGCCACTCCGGCTACCAGGTCGGTGGCACGTCGCCGTTCGGACTCAAACGCACCATGCCGATCTGCTGCGAGAAGACCATTGCGGATCTGCCCGTCATCTACATCAACGGTGGAGCGCGCGGCTTCCTCGTGGGCATCAACCCCGCGGATCTGCTGCGCGTGCTCGTGCCGCGAATGGTGGAAGTCGCTATTTCTTAACCACCTGGTTGTCGAGCGCGCCGAAGATGCTGCGGCCGTCGGCGTCGAGCATCTCGATGGAGACGCGGTCGCCGAACTGCAGGAACGGGGTGCGCGGGGCGCCATGCTCGAGCTGCTCGAGCGTGCGTTTCTCCGCGAGACAGCTTGCGCCGCGGCTGCGGTCGTAGTTAGACACCGTTCCCGAGCCGACGATGGCGCCGGCGCCGAGGCGCCGGGTCCTGGTCACGTGCGCCAGCAGCTGCGCGAAGCTGAAAGTCATGTCGGTGCCTGCGTCGGGATGGCCGAAGTCCTGTCCGTTGATGCGGCTCACCAGCGGCAGATGCACCTTGCTGTCGCGCCAGGCGGGCCCGAGCTCGTCGGGCGTCACGGCCACGGGCGAAAATGCCGTCGCGGGCTTGGATTGATAGAACCCGAAGCCCTTCGCGAGTTCACCCGGGATGAGGCCCCGCAACGACCAGTCGTTCGCCAGCATGATGAGCTTGATGTGACCGGCCGCGTCGGCGGTGCTGGTGCCCATCGGCACGTCGTCGGTGATCACCGCCACTTCGGCTTCGAGATCGATTCCCCACGCGGCATCGCCGAAGGCTACCTCCTCGCGCGGGCCTAACAAGTCGTCGGAGCCGCCCTGGTAGACCAGCGGATCGGTCCAGAACGAAGCGGGCATCTCGGCGCCGCGCGCTTTGCGGACCAGCTCCACGTGATTGACGTAGGCGCTGCCGTCGACCCAGTGATACGCGCGTGGCAGTGGCGCCGCACATTGCGCGGGATCGAAGGGCATGACGTCGGAGTGCGCGAAATTGCGTTCGAGCGCCGCGGCGCGTTCAGCGAGCTTCGGGCCCAGGGACGCCCAGTCGTCGAGCGCGGCCTGCAGCGTGGGTGCGACGCCGGGTACCAGCTGGCAATGCGCAAGGTCCCGGCTAACTATGACCAGTCGACCGTCGCGGCCGCCGCGCTTGAGCGTAGCGAGCTTCACTTTGAGCCTTTCCAGCTATCCACGTAAGCCGGCCACTCAATCTCGGCGGCAGCCGCGGAGATCTCCAACGCGTCGCGCGTGTCGATCATCACCGCGTATTCATCGGTCGCCGGCTTCGCGGACTGGAACACGTTCTTGAGCGCCTTGGGGTGCGGGCCGTGATAGAACAACACTTCGTCGTAGTCGTCGTTGTTGTGGAAGAACGGCACCTTCATTGCTCCGGGATCGGATTCGAATGGACGCGGCACGAACGTGCACACCACGAAACGGTCCGCGACGAATGTGGTATGCGCCGACGGCGGCAGGTGATAGCGATGGCTCATGAGCGGGCGCAGGTCTTTCACGTTTATTCGCGCAACGGACAGATCGCCGTGCCAGCCCACGGCGTCGAGCGGATTGAACGGATAGGTAACCGTGGATACCGCGCCGCGCCGTTTGATGGTCACGCGCCACTCTGAATCGTCCTGCTGGTCCTTGAAGGCGTCGTCGATGCGGGGCGTGTCGAGCATGGCCGCGTCGAAGATGGCGTGCGGGCCCACCAGGCCCTTGTCCGGGAGGCGATACGAGTTGTTAGTGGCCTCGATGAGCAGCGCGGTCAGCGGCTGCGCGCACTCGACACGCCACATCGTGCCGCGCGGAATGAGGATGTAGTCACCCGTCTCGTATGACAGGTGGCCGTAGTCGCAGAAGAATTCGCCGCTCCCGGCATGGACGAACATCAGATCGTCGCCGTCGGCATTGCGCGCGAGCTGCGTCATGTTCGCGGCCAGGCGCCAGCAGCGCAGGCGCACGGAGGCGTTGTGCAGCAGCTCGGGTGCGCTCCACGGTGATTCCTGAGTGCCGGAGAGTTTCGTGCAGTCGAAGGCGTGCGGGCGCAGCGGGCCCTCGAAATTCACCCAGCCGGTGGGCGGGTGCCGGTGATAAAGCTGCGTCGCCGGGCCGAAGAAGCCTTCTTTGCTGATCTCGCGCTCATACGTGCCCGCCGGCAGGTCGGCGTGCGCCTGGCGCGAGGCCTGGCCCTCGACTTTCGGAAAGTGGATGTACCGTTTCATGAGCACCTCGGGGGCGGGGCATCAATTTAGTTTCAAATGAAACCAACCGCAAATCTCCGGTGCGCGTGGGAACAACCCCCGCAGGAATCCCGCTAGGCTTTCTCGAGGATGGCCACGACCCCCATGCCACCCGCGGTGCACACCGATATGAGGCCACGCTTCGCAGTCGGGGATTCAGCCAGTTGCTTGGCCAGCGATGCCACGATGCGCGTGCCGGTGGCCGCGAACGGATGACCGATGGCGACGCTCGAACCGTTCACGTTGAGTTTCGCCCGATCGACGCTGCCCAGCGGCTTGTCGAGCCCGAGTCGCTCCTTGCAGTACTCGGGCGATTCCCAGGCCTTGAGCGTGCACAGCACCTGCGCGGCGAAGGCCTCGTGAATCTCGTAGAAATCGAAATCCTGCAGCGTGAGATTCGCATCCTTGAGCATTGCGGGCACGGCATAGGCGGGCGCCATGAGCAGGCCTTCCTTGCCGCCGACATAGTCCACGGCCCACTGCTTGCTGTAGCTGAAATACGCCAGCACCGGCAGGTTGCGCGCGCGCGCCCATTCTTCACTGGCTAACAAAACCGCGGAGGCACCGTCGGTGAGCGGCGTGGAGTTGCCCGCGGTGAGCGTTCCCGCACCGCTGCGCCGGTCGAACGCGGGCTTCAGCTGGCCGAGCTTTTCAATGGTGCTGTCGGCGCGCACGTTGTTGTCGATCTTGAGGCCCTGGTATTCGCTGAGCACGAGATCGCTGAAGAATCCGCGCGCCCAGGCCTTGCCCGCGTTGACGTGACTCAGATTCGCCAACGCGTCCTGGTCGGCTCGCGAGATCTTCCAGGTCTTGGCCATCTGTTCGCAGTGTTCGCCCATCGACAGCCCGGTGCGCGGCTCGAGCACACCAGGCATGACTGGCTTGAAATGTCGCGGGCGCAATCCGAAGAACGGCCTGATGCGCTGCCACGCGCTGCGTCCGCGAAACGCGCGCAACAGGAGCTGCTGGTACTCGCGTGAATAAACGATGGGCGGATCGCTGACCGTATCGAAGCCGCCGGCGATGCCGGAGTCCATCTGGCCGAGCGCGATCTTCATGGCCACGGAAATCGTCGCATCGAGACCCGTGCCGCAGGCACGCTGCATGTCGAGGCCCGGCGTCGCCGGATCCAGGCCCGAGGACAACACGCACTCGCGCACCAGGTTGAAGTCCTTGGAGTGCTTGAGCACCGCGCCGCCGGTCACGTCGCCGAGCCGCTCGCCCGCGATCCGGTACTTCGCCACCAGCGCCTGCAGCACCGCGGTGTACATGTCCTGGTTGCCGACGCGCGAATAGGCCCCGTGGCCGCGCGCGAACGGGATGCGCATTCCACCGACCACGGCGACACGACGAACATTGGATCCGACCAGCATTGGGTATCTCCTGCAGACGCGCGCTAGGATGCCACGAATGACGCCGACGATCTCAGGCTGGGTTTTGCTGCTGACTTCGCTGGTCTACATGGCCGGCCTGTTCGCCATCGCATGGTGGGGCGACCGCAGCAAACTGTATCCCAGCCACGTGCGCTTTCGTCCCGTGATCTACAGCTTCGCGCTCGGCATTTATGGATCGAGCTGGACGTACTACGGCGCCGTGGGCACGGCAAAAGAGGACGGCCTGCAGTACATCGCCGGCTATCTCGGCCCCCTCGCGCTGCTGATGTTCGGACTGCCGTTTTTCGAGCGCCTCGTGCGGCTCGCCAAACAACAGAACGCCACTTCGATCTCCGATCTGCTCTCGGCGCGTTTCGGCAGGTCGCGCCGCATCGCGGTGCTGGTCACTATCATCGCTCTCACCGCGATCATTCCGTACATCGCACTGCAGCTCACCGCCATCTCCATGAGCATCGACGTGCTCACCGGCATCGCCCCCGGCGTGGCGCCGCACTGGTATTCCGACAGCACGCTGCTGATCGCGCTCATGCTCGCGGTGTTCGCGATCCTGTTCGGGACGCGCGTGATCGACGCCACCGAAAACCATCCCGGCATGGTGCTGGCGATCGCCGCGGAATCGCTGTTCAAGCTCGTCGCGCTGCTGGTGATCGGCGTGTTTGCACTCACGACGCTCGAGGGCCCCGGCCCGCTGGTGAAGACACTGCGGCAAATGCCGGCGGACCTGAAGCAACCCTCGATGTTCTTTTCGCAGGCGCTCACCGCGATGTTCGCGTTCTTCTGCCTGCCGCGGCAGTTTCACATCGGTGTCGTCGAATGCGCGGACGTCGCCGACGTGCGTCGCGCGCGCTGGTGGTTCGGCGGTTACCTGTTGTTGCTCAGTATCGTGGTGATTCCCATCGTTGCAGCTTCGCTGCCACTCGAGGCCGCGGGGCGAGGCGCGCCCAGCAGCGACGCGCTGGTGCTGTGGGTGCCGTTGGCGTCCGGCCAGGAGTGGCTGGCGTTGCTCGCCTACCTAGGCGGCTTCTCCGCGGCCACCGGCATGGTGATCGTTGCGAGCATCGCGCTGTCGACCATGATCAGCAACGACCTGGTGCTGCCGATGCTGTGGCGCTGGCGCGGCGCACACGCCGGCGCTGGCATGACGTCTCCGTCCGTCATTTTGTGGGTGCGTCGCGTCGCGATCGTCGGCGTCTTGTTAGGTGCGTACGGATTCTTCCACCTCGCTCCGAACGCGCCGAGCCTCGCATCCATCGGCATATTGGCGCTGGCGGCGGTCGCGCAATTTGCGCCGGCGCTGATCGCCGCAGTCTATTGGCCGGGCGCGAGCCGCGCCGGCGTCACCGGCGGTCTCGCCATCGGCTTCGCCATCTGGATCTACACGCTGTTGATTCCGGCCGTCGTGTCGGACAGCGGCGCGCCCGCCTGGCTCATCGACGGCCCTTTCGGCATCGCGTGGCTGGCGCCGCGCGGGCTGTTCGGTCTCGCCGTGTCCGACGCGCTGTCGCACGGCGTGGTGTGGTCCCTCGGCGCGAACGTCGCCGTGATGGTGGCGCTGTCGTTGCGCTACCGCCCCGCGATTGGCGAACGCCTGCGGGTCACGGGCACGCGGCGCAGCGCGCAGCTGTTGCCCGGTGGCGCGACCGTTGGCGACCTGCTGCTGCTGGGGGAACGGTTGTTAGGCGCGCCGGCGGCGCGGCGCCTGCTGGAACGCCGTTCGCACGAGCTGCGGCGCCAGGTGTTTGCCGCGGAGCGCGCGGACCTTGCGTTGCTGCAGTCACTGGAGCGCGATCTGTCGGGCGCGCTCGGCGCGTCCTCGGCGCGCCTCGTGCTCGCCAGTGCGTTGCGGGGCGTCGGCATCGAGCTCGCCGAAATGGTCACGCTGATCGACGAAGCGTCGCGCAAGCAGCGTTTCAATCGCGAATTGCTCGAAACCATGATGGACAATCTCCCTCAAGGGGTGTGCGTGGTGAACGCGGAGATGCGGCTGGTGGCGTGGAATCAGCGCTATCTCGACCTGTTCGAGTACCCGCCGGAGTTCGTCTTCGCCGGCAAGTCGGTCGAGGAGCTCATCTATTACAACGCCGAGCGCGGCTGGTGCGGCCCCGGCGATCCGGCGGTGCACGCGCGCAAGCGCGTGGCTTACATGCGCGCGGGCTCGGCGCATACCTCGGAGCGCCGTCGCTCGGATGGGCGCGTCATCGAGCTGCGCGGCCAGCCGCTGCCGGACGGCGGCTTCGTCACCGCCTTCAGCGACGTCACCAGCCACAAGCGGACCGAAGAGAGTCTGCGCGAGATCAACGAGACGCTGGAGCTGCGCGTCGAGGAGCGCACGCGCCAGCTCGCCGCCGCGGTGTCACAGGCCGAACAGGCCAATGAATCGAAAACGCGTTTCGTCATGGCCGCCAGTCACGATCTGCTGCAGCCGCTCGGAGCCGCGCGGCTGTTCAACGCGGCGCTACGCAGCCGCGCGGGCGCGAACAGCGATCTGCGCGGGCTGGCGGAGCGCGTCGACAACTCACTGTCGGCCGCGGGCGAACTGCTCGAAGACCTGCTCGACATCTCGCGCCTCGACGCCGGCGGCGTGCGTGCCGAAATCACCGAGTTCAGCGTGATGCAGTTGCTGCTATCGCTGCAGGAACAATTCGCGCCGGTCGCCGCGCAACGTGGCATCACGCTCTCCATCGCGGGCACGCGATTGCGTGTGCGTTCAGATCACGGCCTGCTGCGTCGCGTCCTGCAGAATTTCATCGGCAACGCGTTGCGCTACACCGAGTCGGGTTCCGTACTGCTCGGTGCACGCCGCCGCGCCGCGGGACAACAGGTAGAGCTGCAGGTCATCGACACGGGTCCCGGCATTTCGTCGGAAAATCGCGGCGCAATCTTCGAAGAGTTTCGCCGGCTGGATCAGCCTTCTCCCTGGGGAGAAAAGGGGTTGGGAGTCGGCCTTTCGATCTGCGAGCGCATCGCTTCGATTCTCGAAACGACGCTCACGCTTCGGTCCGAACTCAGACATGGCAGCGCTTTTGGCATCCTCGTACCGCGGGCCGCCGATCGCGCATCGACATCGCCCATCGACAGCACCTCACCGCACGCAACGCTGACCACGCAAGGAATGCCCAGCACCCGGGTGCTTTGCGTCGACGACGACGCGGCGACACTCGCTGGGCTGCGCGAGTTGCTCACCGACTGGAATTTCAGCGTTATCGTCGCATCGACGCCGGAGCAGGCGCTGGCGCTCGCCGCGTCTCATCCCATCGACATCGTGCTCGCAGACTTCCATCTGCAGAACGAGCCCGCGGGCCTGGAGTTGTTAGCGCGGCTGGTGCGCGAGGCGCCGGCTCAGGCTCGAGCTGGTGCGCTGCTGACGGCCGATGCGACGGAAGCGCTGGTCTTGCAGGCGGGCGAGCTGGGTTTTCCGGTCTTGCGCAAACCGGTGCGGCCGGCAGCGTTGCGCGCGCTGATCGCGGCACTGGTGGATAGGGTCGCGCGGTCCGGTCAGGCTTCGTCTTCTGGAGCTGGCGGCGCGAACTGATGCAGCGCCAGCCGCTGCGCAATCAACACCGCCTGGGTGCGATTCTCGGCACCCATTTTCTCGAGCACGGCGGTCATATGTGCTTTCACCGTGGCTTCGGAAACGTCGAGCTGCAGGGCAATGCGCTTGTTGGACTGCCCCGAGCACAGCATCGACAACACGCGGAACTGTTGTGGCGTGAGGCTGGCAACGCGGCGTGCGGCGTCCGCCTCGTCGGGATTCACGGTGTTGACGCGGTTCCCTGCCAGGCGCGTCTCCGGCGGATTCCAGACGCCACCACGGAGGATGGTTTGCAGCGCATCGATGATGGTCGGCACCGACGCGGACTTGGCGACGAACGCCGCCGCGCCGTGCACTTGCGTGCGTTGGGCAATGTCCTGATCTTCGCGACCCGAGATCACCACCACCGGAACCGCCGGGTAGTGCGCGCGTGCCTGCACTAGCGCCGAGAAACCGTGAGCGCCGGGCATGCCGAGGTCGAGCAACAGCAGGTCTATTTCCGGGTGGGCGTTCAGCGCAGCCAAAAGCGAGTCCACGGTATCGGCCTCGATGGTCTGCGCGCCGCTCAGCGCCTGCGAAATCGCGAGCTTGAGCGCCTCGCGAAAGAGCGGATGGTCGTCGGCAATGATGATGGTGGGTGGCATGCGGGGTGTAGGGTAAGGCTTTTTCGCATAAATTCGCAGGTCGTCGCACACATCGCGCGCCCTGGCGCCGGCGCGATTTCGTGCGCCGCGGCATTCGCAGCATCGCTGCTACCATTAGGCGATGAACAAGTACGGGTCCATGAAAGATGGGATCGTCAGAAAATCCGCTTTCCTTCTCATCGGCGTGCTGCTCAGCGCCTGCACTACTCCCCCGCCGTCCCGTTCCCCTGAGTCGGCATTGAACGTGCTGGTTGAAGAATACTTCGAGCGCGAGCTCGAACTGTCTCCCATGAACGCGACCGCAATCGGCGATCCGCGTTACGACGACCGTCTCGACGATTCCACCAGCCCCGGGTTCCGTGAGAAAGCCTATGGCATCGAGCGGGCCTTCCTCGATCGCGCGCGACTCATCGATGCCACGAACCTCACGCCCGCCGCGCGCATCACCTACGACATCTTCGTCAGCGAGCGCGAGCAGGCACTCGAAGGACAGAAGTTTCACGAAGACTACATGCCGTTCAACCAGATGACCGGCCTGCCGATGGACCTGGCGGTGTACGGCTCGGGTACGGGTCCGCAGCCGTTCGCAACGGCCCGGGACTACGACCGATTTCTCAAACGCG
>Ga0193753_10002602_pt1 | contig 14058 bp, 8 predicted proteins | sample H1c2metaG_FD_144925 | JGI IMG/M metagenome (GOLD analysis project Ga0193753, IMG submission 144925) | Soil microbial communities from a riparian zone of the East river system, Colorado, United States - H1c2 | ecosystem: Environmental > Terrestrial > Soil > Riparian zone | place: USA: East River... | reverse complement strand
AGATTTGCTGCATCGACTGAACATTTGTCTTATCGAGGTCGACACGGGTGGCGGTTATGATGTTGGAGCCGGTCGGCTGAACACCGCGGATGCTGGTGCCCGTCACGACAACCTGCTCGACGTCGCTGCTGGCGATACCAGCCTGCTGTGCCGTCGCGCCCGTGGAAAATGCGCTTGCCAGAAGCAGCGCAAGCGTCGAAGGACGGCGCATAAATCCTGAAAAACTGAAAGCCGAAGTGTGCATTTTCCATCCCCTATGCCCGCTTTTGCGGGTCGCAATGGGAATTCTTCATCAACGATTCGCCAAGTCAAACCGGAACAATGTTTCGCACGTAACCTTCTTTCACTATGTGACTGGATGGACCTGGCGCTTCCCCCATTGTTTGCAATGATGGCTTCTGCTGAAGGCTGAGCACACGAAGAGCCGATGCCTGCACCGTGACGCTCAGCATCGGCTCTCACCATGTGAGAGGCGAAACATGTCTTCGCGTCCGAAAGAGGTCTCATCCCACGACGGAAAAATCTGGCTTTACGCAAGTATCAAATATTGAGATTCAGCGCCGGTGCTGTTAAACAATATCTCGCAAGCGTGCTCCAATTTTGCGTTGCCCGCCGGAAACACAATCTCCAGATGCCATGAACACAAAAACTCGGTCTATGCCAACGCGATCCAAAACCAAGAAAAAAACGGCCCGGCCCAAGAGCAGGTTGGGGACCCAGACGCTGGTACGGGGCCTTGACGTTTTGGAGGCCGTTGCCACGGGCGTGAACAGTCTTTCGGAGCTCGCCGTCACTCTGAAGTTGAATCGCAGTACCGCACACCGGCTTGCCGCCACGCTGGTCGAAAGACGTTATCTGACATTTGTGCCCCGAAGCGGTTATGGCCTGGGGGCCAAGTCGCTCGAACTTGGTTACCAAGCCAGGGTGCAACTGAATGTTCCGCGCGTGGCGAGGGAGTATCTTGAAAAGCTGGCCGTGCAAACCGGCGATACGGTTCACCTGGGAGTGCTTGATGGGACTCGCGCTTTATACCTGGACAAGATTCCTGGCGGCCGCAGGGTGGAAATCAGCTCACGTGTCGGCGAGCTTCAGCCTTTGCGCTCGACGGGGCTCGGTAAGGCATTGTTGCTCGATGAAAATGAGGGGCGGCTAAAGGATTTTTACAGGTGCGAAGAGGCCAGTGAACAGAATTACGAGGTATCGGAAAGCACCTGGATGCGCCGCATGCGCGAGTATGCAAAGCTCGGTTACACCTTCGACCTTGAAGAGAACGAAGATCGCATTCGTTGCGTGGCCGCCCCGATTCGTGATGCGACAGGCAGGATCAAGGCAGCCATCAGCGTTTCCAGCGCCGCGCAATATATGAACGATGCGCGCATGCAGGCCCTGACCAAGGACGTCTGCAGGACAGCAGAACAGATCAGTCGCGAATTGGGATGGGAAGGCTCGGCGGTGGGGAAAGCAAATCCCAAGGCCGCCTAGGTTCCGCTATTGGAAGAAGATCATCTTCTTTTTCGCATAAAGCAGAACCTTGTCCAGACCCGGTACGGAGCTTTCCAAATCCGCCAGATCCTTGAACGGCCGAGATGCCCGACGCGCCGCAATCGCGTCTGCGCTCGCCTGCGATGCATGTAGAACCGCCATCAGCGTCTCGGCATCGGCATGATTGACGTCGATGGGCGTCACATTCTGAAAAAGAAAATCCATCACCAAATCGAATTCTTCGGGCGTTCCCCGTGCACCACGATCGATCATCTTCTGAACCGTGTCATGCCAGGCGTCATAGTCCCGGGGCGTATCCGTCACCATCTGCATGCCATGGCAGGCCGAGCATATCTTGACCGCCGCCGCCTCCGGCGTGGTGGCCTCAGCAGCAGCCTGCTGTCCCCTGGCCGGCGGAATTGGCATTGCCAACAACAGCCAGCCGCTCAGAAGAGCCGCCATGCTTGGCAGGACATAAACAGATACGCGTCTATTCACAAAGACCCTGATGCCGTTACTGGGCCGACGCCTGTTTCATGCCCGCGTTGGGATCCGCGCCGGTGGATGTCGCGAGCGGATAAGCAGCGCCCTGCAGCACCGGCATGTGCGGGCCGACACCCAGCTTTTCGGCGGTGACAAAGTCGCCATATTCGTTGCCGAACTGGTTGGCTACGCGCTGCAAATGACCATCTATGAATGTCATGTCCAGTTCCTTCTCGCTGAACATCTTGGTGCCATATTCGCTTTTGGTCACCCCCACGATCTTGCGGGTCGCGACATCGATGACATCGCCCGAGGACGCATAGACCAACTTGCCGTCAATGCCGAACATGATCCAGAAAACGTCGTCGGGCGTGTCGATGCTCGCAATTTCCTTGGGATTGTCGGTATTGCTGAAGATATGGATCTTGTGGAACAGCGCATCAGCGATCCAGACTTCCTTGCCGTCGGGGGTGAGGGCAACGCCGTGACTGGGACAGCCATGCGGCACGCGGGGACGGGGCGTCTGGTTCCAAACCGAACGCCAATCGACGCTGGTCACTTCCACTGTCTGCAGGATCTTTCCGGTCTTGGTATCGGCCACCATATAGCCCAGGAAATTGTTCTGGTTGACGTAGATCTTGGAGGAGTCCTTGTTGAGCGCCTGGACCCGGACATTTTCCGGGAACTGGATCTTCTGAACGATCTGGCCGGTCTCGATATCGGCAATCTGCAGCAGCTTGCCGTTGGGCGACATGAAGGCGCGCTTGCCGTCGGCGCTGAGGTTCAAATTGTGTGCGCCCATGCTGCCGGGGGCGTGAAAGACCATCAGCAGTTTTCCGGTCTTGGCGTCCAGCTTGTACCAATAGTCCTGCAGGTTCGAACCGACGACCAGGGTCTTGCCATCGGCGGAGACCTGGGGCCGTTCGCAGCATTTGCCGTCCAGTGTGGTGGTCCAGACCATTTTGTCGGTTGCCAGGTCCAGGGCGCCCAACCGCCCGCGGGCCGACAAGTAGAGCATATTAGTCGCGGGGCTTGCGGCAACGCCCGAAATGTCTTCCGGAGCCATGCTGCCGGAATAGTCCCAGAGATGGATGCGCTTGACGAAAGCATAATTGTTGTCGGCATCAAGCACGACAATGCCAGTGCCATTCGGGAACATCGGGCGTTCCAGCGAACCGGGCAAGGTCACATAGATGAGGTGGCGGCTGTGAATGGTGAAATCGCCACGTGGCCTGTTGCTGGCGGCGCCCGGCCGCGGCCCAGCCGGCGGCATGACGATGGGTCCACTGCCGACAACGCCGGCCGTGGCGGGAAGCGCGACGGCGCCGGATTGCGCCTGAGCAGCTCCCGGCCGGGACGGGGTGGCGGTCTGGGCCAGCGCGGCCGCGCAGGTACCGACCAGCAATGCAGCTGCAACCTTAAGCAAAACGTTTTTCATCGATATCCTCGCATCCAGATTTTTTCGCTCGTCCGTTTCACGCCACAAGATACGGCTTGAGATAAGTGCTCAGCGCTGTTCGTATCTGGGCCTTGTGTGCTTCGGTAATCTGCCCTCCCCGGCGGCGGCCACCGCCGGCAGGCGCACCAGAGGCGGCAGGATTTGAACGCATAATAGCATCCTCTGCGAAGACCCCCCGCGCCTTCATGACGTATTCGTTGGCATGCGGCAGCGAGTTGAACGCCAGGAACCGGCCGAAGGTATCGTAAGCCTCCCGTTTGCGGCCCGCGCGATAGGAATTGAAGCAGGCTTGCAGAACATCCGCCAGTCCGGTGTAGGGGCAAGTACCCAGGAAGCCCAGCTCCAATTCTCCAAAGAAGGACATGCCTCCCCCACCGGAAAAATCTTCGATCTTGCCCCCGGTTTTCTGCAACAGATCCGGCGCGCGTTCCAGTGGATCGCCCGCTTCGTCCTTCACCGCCATGATCGCCGGCACCGCCGCCGCCAGCGCGACGAGATTGTCGACGCTGACATTTCCCACCGCCTGGACCATGATCGGCAGTCCGCTCGCGTCAGACAGCGCCTTGAAATAGGCCGCAACGTCCGCTTCGCTGGCGTCGGGAGGGACAAGAGAAATAATGGCGTCCGCATTCAAGCTTTTCGCTTTTTTTGCATAAGCCTGCGACGCCGCCGTATTGAAACCCGCTGTCTGCACGCCCAGCACAAGCGCGGTATCCCCCTTGACCGAAGCCAGCGCCTCGGCACCGGCGTGCCATTCTGCTTGCGTCAAGCTTTGCCAGCCGCTGGCGTTCTGAGGCCAGGCCATCCCGGCAACTTTGCCCCGGTTCAGGAACTGTTGCTGCTTCACCATCGCATCGGCGTCGAAGCTGTTGTCGGGCTTGCACGGCGTCCAACCGATGGGAAATACACCGGCCAGCGATTTGCCATTGGGAGATTTGGCTATGACGCTGGTAGCAGCCAACGCGCCCTGACCTGCGACAGCAAGAACGCCGAGCGATGCGCCCGTGACCTGCAGGAACTTTCTGCGATTTTCCATCATGCAAACATTCCTTTTCATGGTCCACGACCCTCGCCTGGGACTTTCATTCTCTCAATACCCCGGCAAAACAATCTATCAAATTACATCTGCCGGAATCGTCACATAATCTCTCAATAAATGAGACGCCCGGATCTTCCGGGCGGATCATGGCGGCACAGCTAGTGAGCCACCCTTTCATAAACAGGGAATATCTTCCGGCTGATCGTCTCCGCGGTCGAAATCAACTGGCCCGCCACCTCTTCCTGCCAGGCCGGACACAAATTCATTGCCGAGTCGGCAAAGGATATCGCCGCGGTGATGTTCCCATCCGGATCGCGAATGGGGGCACCGATGCAGCATATCGCCTGGTATACTTCTTTGTTATCCACCGCATAGCCACGCTGGCGTACCGCTGCGATTTCGGACCGCAAACCATCTATGGTCGTGATCGTCTGAGGGGTAAGAGCGATGAAATCGCCATCGTGGAGAAAATCCTCGAGTTGCTGGGGCGCCAAGCTCGCCAGCAGGATTTTCCCCAACGCGCTGCAATAGGCTTCCTGTTGTGCTCCGACATGGCTCGGGATCGGCACACTCATCGCCTCCCCGAATTTTGCTGTATAGGTCACCATACCGTGTTCCAAGGCGCCGACATGCACCACGCCCTTGAGACGGGAAGCCAGCGCGGCCAGAACATTCTCGGACGTGGCGCGAACCAGATCGCCGATGACAACGTCTTTGGATAAAGTCGCCAGCGCCATCCCCGGCCGATAGCACCCGCGCCTGTCGCGCACGACGGCGCCGACTTCCTCCAAGGTTTTCATCAGGCGATGCGCGCAGGGTTCCGACAATCCCGCGCGCCGACTGAGTTCCGCATTCGTTACCCAGTCCTCGGGACCGCGAAAAGAGCGCAGCAACGCGAATGCTTTCTGTACCGACTGATTCTTGGGAGTAGCCATCCCGCCCTCTTGGCAAATCTTCCCGAACTCACATGTCAAACCGCGGGATTGGAGCGGCTGTGAGCGGTTGATCTGTTATCTCATTATGTAAAACCATACCAAGATATGTGAGATAGCGCAAGAATCCCACAGGTGCCGCGCAGGACCGTAATGTTGCAACGCAGCACGCCAATTTTAACTGCGCAACGGAAGTTCAGTAGGTCGTCCGGCCGCCGGAAATGTCGAACGTGGCTGCGGTGGAAAAAGAACATTCTTCACTCGCCAGCCAACAGACAAGAGCAGCGCATTCCGCGGCCTCCCCCAACCTGCCCATCGGAATGCGCGACCGCATGTAATCGATCTGACTTTTGGGCAACTGCTCCAGGATCGGACTCTCAAAGGTGGCGGGGGTGACGCAGTTCACCAGAATGCCGCTGGTGGCGAGCTCCTTGCCCAGGGACTTGGTGAGGCCGATCACGCCAGCCTTGGATGCGGAATAAGCCGACGCCTTGGGATTGCCTTCCTTTCCCGCCACCGAAGCAATGTTGACGATCCGCCCGTACCCAACCATCAGTGGCGCCACTTCCCGGCAGCAATAGAAGGTTCCATTCAGGTTCACATTCACCACCTGAAGCCAGCTGTCGATGGGAAAATCCTGCACCAGGGCGGTGGCACCGGTTATGCCAGCACTGTTGACCAGGATATCTACCTTGCCCAAGGCGTCCTTGCTCTGGCGGGCCGCGGCGGCGACTTCGTCATGACTGCCGACATTGACCGTAGCCGTATGCACGTCGCCAAGCATTTTGCGGGCTTCGTCGAGCGCCGAGACGTTGACATCCCACAGCGAAACCCGCCCGCCTTCGGCGACGATCCTCTTGCCCACCAACAGCCCCAGCCCCGATGCGCCGCCGGTGACGATGGCGGTGCGTCCGGAAAAACGGCCAGCAATCATATTCATGACGTATATCCCAGAAACTCACATACCTATGGCGCGGCCCGGCATCGACCGGATCCACGCCTGATCCGGGAACACGATGCCGGCTGGCTTTTCCTTGGTTCGCGCCATCCCGGGCTATGAACACCCCCAGCAACAGAGAGGCCGATGCCCCGCGGCTTGCCGCGGGGCCACCAACTCAGAATTGCTTGCGCAGGCTGAACACGGTGTACCGGCCCAACGTTGAGCCGTTCGCCACGATATAGGCGCCACCATTGTTCGGCTTCTGCGCACCGCCCGAGAGATAGATCGGCGGGCTATCATCGCCGACATTGTTCATCGTGATGTTGGCTTCCGCATCGCTCAGCCAGGAGGCCAGGCCACTCAAATCATAGCCGACATACAGATTGACCGGGTGGAATGCTTCGATGCGTTTCTGCCCATACAGGGACAGGGCCTGGTTAAGGACGGGCGAAACGTTGAAGCCCGGGCTATAATTCACCCACACCCGGCCCGTCACCGGGCCGACCACGGCAGCCAGGAACGCGGTGGCGCCGTAGAGCGGAGTGCTATACTGCACGAGATTGATGGGAGCCAAGCCCGGGGCAGGCGTATTTGTGTTGGTGGTGTTGAAGGTGCCCGAAAATCCGCCCGACAGATTGCCGAAACCTTCGATGTCCGTCGTGTAATTCATCGCAATATCCAGACCCTCGATCAACGCCTCGCCGAGATTGTTGCGGCGCAGGTCATAGAAGATATAGGGCTGGTTCACGCCCGGCGTGTTGAAGGCCGAGGCAAGATCCGGTCCGGGGAAGCCGGTGGCCGCGGGACCGACCGTCTGATAGCGGGACTGAATCTGCGCCAGGGTGGGATTGAGAATATAATATTGATTGTAGGATCCACTGAACAGTATCTGAGGGGAGTTGAGGATCAGGCCCTGCTGATGTTCGAACTTGGTATGGAAAGCGGTGACGCTGATATCGAGACCCGTCAGGTCCACGCCGAATTCGGTGGTGGGATGGAAATCGCCGCCGATCGACCAGGTCCTGCCGGTTTCCGGCCCCAGGAGCGGATTGCCGCCCGGGGAATTGATGGAGGGGCGCAGCGCGTCGGCAGCCGATGTTCCCAGCGGTACGTTGGTGTTCGCGGCGGTGCGCTGGGGGGTATAGGTGAAACGCGTATCCGGCGCCGAGGTATCGGCAAGGCTGGGCGCGTCGAACGAGGTACCATTGGTGGCGCGGATGGTCAGCGCCGCGAACGGTTCATAGGTGATGCCCAGCTTATAATTTTCCGTGTTGCCGAAGTCGCTGTAGCTGTCGATGCGGCCTGAGGCATTTAAGGTGAGGGCGTGCACGAAGGGCAGTTCATTGTCCTTGCCGACAAGTGGGACGTTGAGTTCGGCAAAGCCCGTATTGGTAATGCGGTGCGGCCTGGCGACCGCCATCTGCGCGCCGGGCGCCGGGGGACCCGAAAGCGTGCCGATCGGCCAGTTGGTGTTCCAATTGGCGACATAGTCTTCAAATGCCCACTGGCCGCCGACCGACGCCTTGACCGAACCGCCGGGCAGATCGAACAGCGTACCGTTCGCCGACGCCCCGTACTGGATCTGATGCTGGATGGCCTTGCCGTACGACCCGGTGTTCAGAATATTGTCGATAAGCAGGGGATTACCGGCGGTAAGATTGTAGGGATCCACCGCATTGCCGGCGAGACTCGAGCTTGCGACAAGCGGGGGCGACAGAACGCCGGCGACGGTCACCCGGCGCATCGATTGAGACAACAGCGCCGTATTGACCGATCTGTTGAAACCGGTGGAGTTGCTGCGGCCATAGTTGAACGTCGCGGTCGCCTGCCAGTCACCGAACGGCAGGTCCACCGTCAGCTTGGGCGTGATCATGAACACCTGAACATTGTTGTAATCGGTGATGCTTTGGCTGCCCGCGAAAGGCCCGAAGGCGAAGGAAACGTTCTGGGTGGTTTCGCCGTTGATGGACTGGAAATAGGGATTGGTGGTGTCGATCGCGATATTTGTGGCGCTCAACTCAGGATTCACCGCCGAATCCAGGCGCGTGGACCAGAGGAACTTGGTCGAAAATTCGACGCCGGGCATGATGCGCTGGTGGAACTGGCCGAAGAACGAATTCTGCTCTTCCCTGGGGAAGAGCGAGGCGTAGGAATTGGTGTCGCAACGGTTGAGCGAACCCGCATTGGTGATGGGATTCAAAGCGCCGAACGGACCCGAGGCAGCGGCCTTCAGCGAACCGGGCGCGGTGCTTACCATACTGGACGTCAACGCGTAGTTGAGACCGCCGGGCGCGGTGATGTTCGCCAGATCGCACGAGGTACCGCGCGAATCGCGGCCGCCGATGCCGGTCAGGTCCATCTTGGTATAGCCACGGTCCCTGGCCATCAGGAAGGTATTGTCCTTGTGCTCGAACGCCAGATAGGCGCCGCCGTCACCCCAATCCGTACCGGCCATGGCGCCGGCGTTGAAGGAACTGTAGCCGTCGGCCACGCCGACCGAGGCATTGGCCCGGAAGCCCTGATAGGTTTCCATTGTCACGAAGTTGATGACGCCGGCGATCGCATTCGCGCCATAGATCGACGAGGCGCCGTCGGGGAGCACGTCCACCTGGCGCAGCACGATGGTCGGGATGAGACCCGCATCCGGCGTGGTCGCCAAGCCGCTGACGCCCACCATGTTATGCCCGTCCAGCAGGAGCAGGGTCGATGAAGTACCGAGGATGGTTTGGGCGGGGTTGTAGCGAATCGAAGGCCGCACGCCGCCGATGTTGATCGCGGTGGGCGAGACGGTCTGGGTGTTGAAGGTGTTGGCGAGCTGGGGGATCTGGCCCAGGATTTCTTCGGTGGTGACCGCGCCGGTGGCCTTGATGGCGCTGGCATCGACCGTGATCAGGTTGGTGCCGACCGGGGCGATGCCCTTGATCGACGTGCCGGTGGCGGTGACGGTGACCTCTTCCGTCGCGGCGTCCTGCGCCTGGGCCTGTCCTGCAATCACTGTCGCAAGCGCGCCCAGTGATACGCCGCACAAAAGCCTCTTCATGAAGCGCATGTCGACGTTCGCGTTGAAAATCATCGGCTATTCCCCCTAGGAACGATATTTGGCTCCGCGTCGAGCGCGCGGGCCTTGATGTTGTGTTTGACGGTGCCGACGGGACAAAAAACTGTCAAGCACATGTTGGGAACTGCTCTCGCATTGTGAGAGTGGTGTGGCCGTACTGGCACGCGCCGGACGAGCAGAAATCGTGGGGTTTCCGAGCAATACTGCGTACACACGCAGCGCAATTCAGGCGCAGGCCGACATGGCGGCAATGTCCAAGCCATTGCTTCTGCTGCGTATTGTCAGAGTTATACCGGTTGAAAATCCGCAAAGAATAAAGTCGTAAGGGGTTTTGCAGCATCGTTCGTCCCCGCGCAGCCCTACGCGACCGGCCAGTAATGTTCCGTGAGCGTTTTTTTGGCGGCCGGCGGCCAGGAACCGATTTATTTATAGCCGAGAGCGAAAGCCCAAAGTATCTGACCCGCCATGCCGGCAATGTATTGCCGCCCCCCGACCGTGTAAGTCATCGGCGTCGCCCGCCAGCTGTCGTTGGTGCGAAATCTGTACAGGGTCTTGCCGGTTTTCGCATCGACCGCGGCGAAGTCCCCGCCGACTTCGCCGTGGAACACCAAACCGCCACCTGTCGCCAGCACGCCGCTGTAATCGGTCTCTTGCGGCCCGAACATCGGTTTCTCCCAAACGATGTCGCCGGTCTCGATATTCAGTGCCCGCACCAGACGAATACCGATCTCGGTAGGATCCGGATTGTTGCCGAAGACCCTGCCCTTGCTGCGGTATATTCCGCAGTCCTCGGCAGCCATCACATAGAAAAGTTTCGTCTGCGGATTGAAGGCGGACGGATACCAGTTCGTCGCGCCACGCACCCCCGGACAGGTTTTTGTGCCTGCTTCCGTCGGAACATTGCCGGGCACCAGGTGCGCAGCCCCTGTCTTGGGATCAAAACCATCAACCCAGGTGATCTTTTTCACAAAAGGCTTTGCCAGCAGGAATTCACCGGTGATGCGGTCCAGCACATAGAAAACACCGCTGCGCTGGGCCGACATCAAAAGCTTGCGCGGCTTTCCTTTCCATACCGCATCCGCCAGCACCATGGGCTGGGTCGCATCCCAATCGTGCGTGTCATAGGGCGTGAACTGATAGTGCCATTTCAATTTTCCGGTTTGGACGTCCAGCGCGACCACCGAGTTGGTGTACAGGTTCGTGCCGCCTCTTTCGGACGGGTCAGTGTCGGGAAAAGGATTTCCGACCGCCCAGTAAAGCGTCTGGGTCTCCGGATCGTAGGAGCCGGTTTCCCAGGTGGCGCCGCCGCCCGTTGCCAAAGCGCGCCCCACCCAGGTCTCCGACAACGGCTCGCCCGGTTTGGGAATAGTGTAGAAGCGCCACGCCTCTTTTCCGCTATTGGCATGATAGGCGGCGATGAAGCCGCGCATCGGGCTGTCGCCGCCCGCGATTCCGGTTATCACCAAGTCATTCACGATCATGACCGACGCCGAGGTATAGACCTTGCCCTTCTCGGTCGATTCCGCCAGCGGCTGGGTCCACATCACCGCCCCCGTGAGCCGGTTGAGACAGACGATGTAAGCGTCATCGGAGGTATAGAAGAGACGGTCTCCCAGAATCCCGACGCCGCGATTGGGGCCTGCCGGCGGAGGCGCTGCCTGGGTATTCCGGCCAGGGCGGCCGCCGGCGGTGCGTTGCACCCCCAAACCGTTGGTGCGCGGCGTGCACCAGATGCTGAGGCCGGTTCTGGCATCCAAGGCGCAGACCTGCGGTCCACCCGTGACATACATGATGCCGTCAACGACAATCGGCTCGCCTTCCAGGCCGACACCGCCCGGCACGAAGCTCCATTGCGGCTGCAACTGCTTGACGTTTTCGATATTGATCTGCGCCAGCGGGTTGTAGTGGTTTCCGTCGCGCTTGCCGTTATAGGTCGCCCAGTCGCCGGGCTTGGGATGCATCACCGCGTCGATGTCGGATTGAGGAACAGGCGGCACGCTGCCTTCAAGCGGTCCGGCATTTATGCCACCCAAAGTGCCCAGATAGGCCAGCAAATCCGCGCGGTCGGCGGCGGCGCCATGGAATTGCGGCATGGTGGAGCGTTTTTGCTGGACAATGGTGGCGATCGCATCGCTGGACAGCATCCGGAATTTGCCATCGAGCGTCTGCAGAGCGACGTCATGATCGGTTCGCCGCCGGGCGAATCCGTGCAGCTTTTCGCCCGACTTCAGCACGATATCGTGCATCGCCCACTGGAAGTCCGGACAGAAAGCCCAGCCCGGACAAACGGAGAGTGACTTGGTCCCCATCATGGAGGTGGGATTATCAAGCCAGCGCTCCAGTTCGGCCTTGGTGGACCGTGCCGCTATGGCCGACAGATCGGGCCCGGACGATGCGCCGCGTCCACGCACCATATGGCAACCGGAACATCCGCCCGCGCCGTAGAAAACTTTCTCGCCGGCCGCCACCTGTTCGGGAGGCGCAGACTGTAGTCCCGAAATGTTCAGCGAATGCAGCCAGGCGGCAAGCCTGGTGAGTTCAGCTTGCGGCAGATTGGGAAAAGGCGGCATCGCGCGTTGGCCGCCGCGGATAATGGCCTCGATACCCGCCACGTCGAGGGTGCGCAGATGCGGATTGTCGATCAGCGCCGGGGCCCTGTCCCCGCCACCGGCGTTTTCGCCGTGACACCCTGCACAAGTCGTATTGAAGTCGCGTACCGCCTGCGCGGTATCGGCGGCGCTTATTGCGGATGGCACGGGCTCCTGTGCGGAAACCTTCAAAAGCAGCATCGCGGCGCCGGCCGCAAATAGTGCAATCGCTATCTTTTTCACAGGACCCCCAATTCGTGACGCATCTTCGCGCCCGCACTTTGAAACGTTCTCATCGCCTCCACATCTGTCAATGTGAATGGCGATAGCTGCCTCTCATATACTGAGAGGATCACACAATTCTGCTTTACACGCTGCTCACGCTGAGTGCCATCGGCCGTTCGCCGCGTCCGGCCCGCGCATGCATTTCAAGATAGGCGGCTTCCATGCCCCTCACAAAGCCGTCTATGTCGAACAGCGCGGCGGTTCCGCGCGCGCTGGCCAGCCGTTGGCGGATGTCGGACAGCCGGCCCCGATCCCGTGCCAGGGACAGAGCTATGGCCTCATACTCTTGCGCGGTCGAAGCGATCAGCTCTTCCAGCCCGACATTTTCCAGAAGTGTGGCAGACACCCGCGACACAAAGCTTTGCCCTCGTAACGTGACCACAGGGAGCCCTGCCCACAGGGCATCGCTGGCCGTGGCGTGAGCGTTATAGGGGTATGTATCGAGAAAGAGGTCGGCCTGTGCCTGCCGTCCCAGGTGACGGGAAAAACTGTCCGTGCGCCCCGCAAAATAGATACGCTGCTCGGGGATACCGCGCTTCACGGCCTCGCGGCGGAAGCGCTCATTCATCGCCGGATAGCCATCGCGAATCCAGAGCACACTGTCAGGAACATATCTCAATAGCCGCGCCCAGATATCAAAAATATGCGGCCTTATTTTGTGATTTGAATTGAAGCAGCAAAATACAAAGGCATCGGATGGAAGTCCGGCCTCTGCGCGGCTGACGATTTCGGGCTCTGGAAGCGCTGGGTCGCTCGGCCAAAAACAGTTGGGCAACTGGACGATTTTTTCGGTCATTGCCGGCCCCAACGCGAAGGGGGTCGCGCAAGAATCTCCGATGATGTAATCGACAAACTCGGCGCCGGTCGTTCCGGCATATCCCAAAAATGTCGCGATGACCGGCGCGGGCCGATATTTCAGGATTGCCGGGCGCCATCCCATCGTGTGCCCATTGAGATCGATCAATATGTCTATCTCGGATTGACGAATAAGCTCGGCGGCTTCGCGGCTGCCGATAGGACCGATATTGTGAAACTTGTCGCAGGCCTTGACGATACGGTGGTATTTGCTGCTTCCGTCTTCCCGTCCTGTGAACAAGCCGATGACTTCAAAGCGTGACCGATCATGCCTTTCCAGCAGCCCCACCACTTGCGCTGCAACAGGATGGTCGCGAAAGTCGGACGACAGGTAGCCGATCCGGATCCTGTCGTGATGATATGCCTTCGTCACCATGGGCGCCGGGCTGGCTCCCGCCAAAGCTGTATCTGCGAGGCTGCGCCGGGTATTTAACTGCGCGCACTGCTTTTGCAGGTCCGCATCATCCGTCAAGGCCAGCAAAGCAAGTGGCGGCACGACGGCGGTGCCGTTCCGCACCGCCAAAAAAATCCTGGGAAGCAACCTTTCGAGCGTTTCCCAATCGCAAGCCCGCAACGCCGCCGAGGCCAAACATCCCAATGTATCGCCATGGTTTGGATCAATTTCCAATGCTCTGGCCAGCACTTGTTGAGCCTCATCGAAGCGGTTCAACGCCAAAAGCATAGCACCCGTATTATAGAGTGCGCGCGCATCCAGCGGCCGCAACGCAAGAACCCGTTTTAAGCTTTCCAGCGCTTCTTCATGACGGCCCAGTGCTTGCAGTACTCCCGAACGATTGTTCCAGGCGTCCGCTATTGCGGGATACTTCCTGACGAGGGCGTCCAACGCCGTCAGCGCGTCATGCCAGCGCTGCAACTGCGCGAGTGCGGTTGCGCGATTGTACAGTGCCGCAGCATGGTCCGGATCAAGCGCCAGGCA
>Ga0193753_10002601_pt1 | contig 14058 bp, 7 predicted proteins | sample H1c2metaG_FD_144925 | JGI IMG/M metagenome (GOLD analysis project Ga0193753, IMG submission 144925) | Soil microbial communities from a riparian zone of the East river system, Colorado, United States - H1c2 | ecosystem: Environmental > Terrestrial > Soil > Riparian zone | place: USA: East River... | reverse complement strand
ATCGACCGCGATCCGACGGGGAGCGGCGTGTTGCCGGAGGATGCGTTGCCGCTGCTCGCGGTCGATTGCGGCGACCTCAACGGCTATGCCGCGACCGAGCCGGGCTACGCGCTGCTCACCGAGACCTCGGCGCCCGCGGGCGTCGCGTTGAGCCCGGCGGCGATCGACACGGTGCACGTCGCGCACTTCTTCGAAGTCGCGGGCTACGTCGCCTTCCCGTCCAGCGTCATCGCGCTGGACCCGGACCAGGTGGGCGAGCGGCGCAAGCTCACCGCGCTGCAGCTCGCCAGCCCCACGACGCTCACGCTCTCCGGCCTGCCCCCGGACAGCCAGGTCTCCGTGCTGCTCGAGCTCGGCGCGACGGCTCCGTGGGTCGAGTTCAACGGCACGGCGTGGACGGGCATCGACTCCTCCGCGCGCGGGCTGAAGGTGGAGCGCGATGGCCCCGCGCCCGGCGCGCAGTGGACGACCGTGGCGCGCGACCTGCGCTGCAGCACCGGCACGGGCTCGACCAGCTTCGCGGGGAACAGCGGCTCGATCCTCCCGCTGCGCGTGCTCGCCACCACGGACGCCGCCGGCAAGCTGGCGCTGCGTCTCTCCACCGAGACGACCAGCCCGGTCTTCCTCTCCGCCTTCCGCGTGTGGCGGCGCGAGCCGCTGCCGATCGCGTACCGCCGCGGCGCGGGCGGGCCGCTGCGCAGCACGGCGCCGGCCGCGGCCGCATTCGTCGCGGCCTTCAACGCCGCGGACGGCGCGGCGGAGCTGGACGGCGCGGAGCTGGCAGCGCGCGCGATCGGCGACCCGCTGCTCCGCGGCGTCGCGCTCCTGCACGTCGCGGGCTGGCTGGACGGCAGCCGCGACGGCCGGCTCGCGCTGCTGCCCGAGGCGCGCGCGGCACTGGCGGCGGCGTGCGCGCAGGGCCATGCCGTCGCCGCGGAGCTGCTCGAGCAGCTCGACCACGTGCAGCGCGCGGTCGACCACCTCGCCGCCCGCGGCTACAGCCACAGCTTCCTGTGCGAGGGCGACGGCGGCGAAGGCTTCCTCAACCCGGCGTGCGCGGGGCAGATCTTCCAGTACAACGCGGCGGACTGCAACGTGAACTTCCAGATCGCCATGCGCGAGCTGCGCGGGCTGATCGCCGGGAGCGCGGGCGCCAGCGCGCTCGCCGACCTGGCCGCGTGGAACGCCGGCGCGCTGAGCGATGCGACGTACGAGCCGTCGCCGCTCGTGTTCACCGCGCTCAAGCTCTACGCCACGGCGATCGCGGCGATGGACCCGCTGCTGACCGTGAAGGACACCGACCCCGAGTCGGTGGCAATGGTCGCGGCCGCGCGCGCGATCTTCGACGACTTCACGGCCTTCGGCTTCGCCGCGACGGAGTTCCCGCACGACCACGAGCTGAAGCTCTTCCGCGCCGAGTTCGACAGCGGCACGCATCCCAAGGACTGGAACACGTCCGCGTGGAACCTGTTCTCCGGCGCGGAGCTGGCCGACGCCTGGTGGGGCGCGGCGACCGCCGCGCTGCCCGACGACCCGGCCGCGCCCGCCTGGGCCGACGCGCAGCGCAACCTGCAGCGCACGCTGGGGGCCTTCGTCACGGAGTGGCTCGACACGCGCTTCTCCCACGGCGAGCTGGGCGGCGGGCTCGGCGACGACATCGAGCTGATGCTGCAGCTCTATCCGCTGTCCTGCGCGCGGCGCGACGGTGCGGACCGGCTGCACGCCTCGCGCATGGACGACCTGGTGCACTACGCGCTGGAGTCCTCGGGCGCGGTGGCGGACGGCTACTGGGCCGGCAACATCGCCGATGTCGAGCACACGGGCGAGTACACCTCGGACCCGCTGCTCGCCTCGCGCGGGATGTTCGGCGACACGGCGCGCACCGCGCTCATCGGCGGGCTCAACGGGCGTCACGTGCTGGGTGCGGGCGGGAACTCCTTCGCCGCCGTGAACGCGGCCGGGCGCACGCGCTTCAAGTCCTACTACATGACCACGCTGGGGCCGTCGGCCATCGACAGCGTGGCGCTGGACGTCTTCCTCAACGGGCGCGCGGTGGGGCCGGCGCTGGCGCTGGCCGGCCGCGGCGCCCTCGGCGCCAGCCACCCGCTGGTGGCGGACCTGCGCGCGTGGGCCGCCGGCTGGCGCGACGACGCGCTGCTGTCGCCCGGCGCGGCCTCCGGCAAGCCCGTCGGCTTCCCCGCGCCGGCGCAGTGGTCGTCGGGCGCGGTGGGCACGGGCGGCCTGTGGTTCACGGAGAAGGCGCTGGCGACCGACGCCGGCCAGTGGACCTCCGGAGAGGTCGGCTACGTGCTCGGCCTCCTGTCCAACGCCTACCGGCAGAGCGTGGCCTCCGACCGCTGGACCTTCCTGCTGCCGGCCGTGCGCATGTTCCGCAGCGTGGCCGCGTGGGAGGACGCCGGGCAGCCGCCGGGCGCCGCAGGCAGCGGCAACTGGGCGGCCGCGCAGCTCCGCAACGGCGGGCGCTTCGGGATCTTCGTGCTCGACAATCTGCCGGACTTCGCGGCCGATCCGTCGCTCACCACGCTCGTCGACCCGCTGTCGGGCAGCAGCACGTACGTGGACGCGGCGCTGCTGGCGCGGATGCGCGCGTGGATCGAGAACTCGTCGACGGACCAGGGCCCCGTGCTGCGCTACGCCCTGCCCGACGTCGGGAACTGCGGCGGGCACCAGGGCAAGAACCCGCTGTCGGTCGGCACCCTGTACACGAACGCGCTGGCGTACTTCCGCACGGCGTGGCCGCTGCTCTGCCGGCACGCGATGCACACGGACCGCGTCTTCGCCAACGTGCTCGGCGTCCAGCGCGAGCTGGTCACCGCCTGGACCGGCGCCGCGACGGTGGAGGGCCTGCCCTATCGCCCGCTGCTGCGCTGGAGCGGCCAGGATCTCGACCTCGCGGTGCTCGTCAACCACCGCGATGCCGCGGGGACCACCGTCTCGGCCTTCGTGCACAACTTCGCGCCCGTGACGGCCGCCGTGACGCTCACGCTCGGCGACGGGCTGGTCCCGGGCAGCTACCTGCTGGAGACGGGTGCCGCCTCGCCGTCCTGCGACGTGTTCCCGGGCAGCGTCACCAGCACCATGCTCACCAAGCGCGGCCTCGGGGTGCGCACGTCCCTGGCGCTCCCGCCCGGCCTCAACCTCGTGCGGCTCACGCGCACCGGTGCGGCGCCGGCGGCCACGCGCTTCGACCTCGTGCTGGACCCGCCGCGGCTGCTGCCGGCCGGCGGGGGCGCGTACACGGTGGCGGTGCGCGTCGCCAACGCGGGCCTCGTGGCCGCGCCGGCCAGCACGCTGGCCCTGCACGTCGCCGCCGTGGACGCGGACGGCGCGCCGATCGCTCCGGCGGCGCTGCCCTCCGAGCAGCTGTACTCCACGGCCACGATCAACCTCGGGGGGGCCACGGGCTTCGTGCTGCCGCAGCAGACCGTGACCTTCGCCCTGCCGGCCGGGTCGCCGCTCGTGACGCTCCTGCAATCGGGCCAGGGGCTGCAGCTCCGCGCGGAGATCCTGACCACGGATGACGAGTGGGACAGCGCCAACGACGAGCAGCTCCGCTGCTGGTCCCTCGCGGATCTCGCGGACGGCTGAGGCGCGGGCCCCGGCGCCGTCGGCCGGCTCGAGGACGGACGCGTCCGTCCGCTCGCTGCACCGGCCGTCACGGGCGACGGCGCCCCGGGCCGCGATGGCGTGGCGGCAGGAGCGACTCGTGCACCCGCGCGGCGACGGACTCGCGCGGCGACCGACTCGCGCGGCCGCGACTCGCGCGGCCGCGTGAGGCGGCCGGCGCGGCTCGTCCCGCGTGCGGTGACGGGCGCGACGCCGCGTCGTCGCGGACCCGACTTCAAAACGCGCGTCCCATCGCGTGCTGCGCGCGGCTAGAATCCCGCCGCAGTCCTGAGTGTGCGGCGGCCCGGAGCAGGCCGCGTCGCGGAGGTCCGGAATGGTCGGCGAGCGCACCGAGAGCAGGATGGCCTGGCGCATCAGCCTCGTCTTCCTCGCGCTCGGGCTGCTGTGGACCGCGCTCACCAGCTCGGGCTGGACCGACCGCGTGACCGGCGGCACGCGCAGCTTCTCGCCGGTGCACGCCGCGACCGACATCCTCTTCGTGCTGCTCGCGGCGGCGCTGCTGCACGGCCTCGTGCGCACGGGATACCGGCGCACGCGGCTCGCGGAGAAGGAGGCGCTGCAGTCCGGCGCCGACCGCTACCGCGACCTGTTCGAGAGCGCGACGGACATCCTCTTCACGCACGACTTCGAGGGGCGCCTCACCACGCTCAACCGCGCCGGCGAGGTGGCGCTCGGCCTCACGCGCGAGCAGGCCGTGGGGCTGACGCTCGATCGCATCATCGCGCCGGAGGATCTCGAGGTCGCGCAGGCGCTCATCGGGCGCGCGCGGCGCGGCGGCGGCACGGTGCGCGCGGAGCTGCACCTGCTCGCGCGCGACGGCTCGCGCATCCCCGTGGAGGTCTCGTCGCACACGATCGACCACGACGGGCGGCCGTACGGCATCCTCTGCAGCGCGCGCGACAGGCGCCAGCGGCAGGAGCTGGAGGCGCAGCTCCAGCAGTCGCAGAAGATGGAGGCGATCGGCCGGCTCGCGGCGGGCGTCGCGCACGACCTGAACAACGCGCTCACGGCCATCGCGGGCTACGCCGGCCTCTCGCTGGCGCGCCTGCGCCAGGAGGATCCGGGCCGCGGCGACCTGCAGGGCGTGCTGCGCGCGACGGACCGCGCCAGCGCGATGACGCGCCAGCTCCTCTCGCTGAGCCGCCGGCAGGTGGTCGTGCCGCGGGTGCTGGACCTCAACGTCGTGCTCGTGGATCTCGCGCCGATGTTCCCGCGCCTCGTCGGCGAGGACATCGAGCTGGTCATCGAGCCGCAGGCGCAGCCGGCCACCGTGCTCGCGGACCTCGGCCAGATCGAGCAGATCATCATGAACCTGTGCGTGAACGCGCGCGACGCGATGCCGCACGGCGGGCGGCTGCGCCTCGCGACGGCCAACGCGGACTGGGGCACGCCCGTCGCGCCCGGGCCTGCGGGGCCCGCATCGGACGCCTACGTCGTGCTGCTGGTGCAGGACAACGGCACCGGCATGAACGCGGAGACCAAGGCGCGCGTCTTCGAGCCCTTCTTCAGCACGCGCGAGCCGGGCACGCACTCGGGGCTGGGGCTCTCCACGGTGTACGGCATCGTGCGCCAGAACCACGGCGCCATCACCTTCGACACCGCGCCGGGCAAGGGCACGACCTTCCGCGTGCTGTTCCCGCTCGTCGTCGCCGACGAAACCGTGACGCCCGCCTCGGCCACCGACATGCCGCGCGCGGGACGCGAGACGATCCTGCTCGTCGAGGACGACGAGCTGGTCCGCGAGCTCGCGCGGCGCTTCCTGGAACGCTACCGCTACGTGGTGCTCGAGGCCGCCGACGCCGCCTCCGCGCTGGCGCTCTCCGACGCGCACGCCGGCGCCATCGACCTGCTGCTCACGGACGTGGTCATGCCGCGCATGAGCGGCCCGAACCTCGCGCGCGAGCTGCAGGCGCGCCGCCCCGGCGTGCGCGTGGTCTACGTCTCCGGCTACGCGGACTTCGCCCTCGCCCCGCTCGGCATGAGCGATGCGGTGCTGCACAAGCCCTTCAGCGAGCTCGACCTGATGCGCAAGGTGCGGCAGGCGCTCGATGCCGTTGCCGGAGCTCCCGCGGCGGAGCACGGCGCCGCCCCGGCACACGCCGAGCCGCACGGGCCGGTGAGCGTCCGCACCACGGCACCGTCGCCGGGCACGGCGGCTGCGCTGCCTCCCGCGCCGCCGGCCGGTCCCGGACGCGCATCGCCGCCGGCGGAGCGCGGTCGCGACTCCTCGGCATCGAGCTCCCGGCCGGCGCCGCCCGCCGCCACCGGTCGAGGCGGCGCGCGCATTCCCTGAAAGCGGCCGCGTGCCCCGGGGCCTCGGGCGCGGGCCTGCGGCAGGCGGGGGCTCCGCACGGGCGCTGCGCGTCCCGCCGATGCTAGAGTCCGCCGCCCCATGGTCGATCAGGGAGCCACGCCGTCCGCGCGCCGCCGCAAGGCCGCCTCCCCGATCCGGAAGGCGGCGCCGCGCCGCCCGCGCCGCCGCTGGCAGGACCTGCCGGACAGCGCGCTGCTCGACGTGCGCCTGTGCGACCTCGCGCCGGAGCTGCAGCGCCGCTGGCCCGACTCGTGGGTCGCGGAGTGCGTGGAGACGGTCTTCGCGGAGCTGGCCGCGCGCGGCATCGCCTTCCGCCCGCACGTGTGGCTGAGCGACGAGTGGTTCTCGCCCGACGGCGTGCCGGGCATCGCCATCCCGTTCTACCTGGCGCACCCGCGGCTCGCGCGGCTGGAGAAGCGGCGCATGCTCGAGGTGGAGGGCGGCACGCGCGAGGAGTGCCTGCGCATCCTGCGCCACGAGTGCGGCCACGCGCTCCAGCACGCCTTCGTGCTGCACGGCAGCCGGCGCTGGCAGGAGACCTTCGGCCGCTCGTCGCAGGATTACCCGAAGTCCTATCGCTTCAACCCGCAGAGCCGCGCCTTCGTGCAGCACCTGCGGCTCTACTACGCGCAGAGCCATCCCGACGAGGACTTCGCGGAGACCTTCGCGGTGTGGCTCGGGCCGCGCGCCGCGTGGCGCCGGCGCTACGCGGGCTGGCCGGCGCTGGTCAAGCTGCACCGCGTCGACGAGCTGATGGACGAGCTGAAGACCCGGCGGCCGAAGGTCACGCGCCGCGCGAAGGTGGATCCGCTCGGCAAGCTGACAACCACGCTCGGCGCGCACTACGCGGAGCGCCAGGCCACCGCGGGCCGCGCCGCGCCGCAGGTGCCGGACGCAGAGCTGCGCGCGCTCTTCGCGGCGCGCCCGCCGCGCGCGCGCTCCGGCGCGGCCGGCGCCGGGCGCAGCCGCCGCGCGACGCGCCTTTCCGCCGGCGAGCCCGCCGCGGTGTTCCTGCGCCGGCACCGCGCGTCGATCCGCGCGCTCGTGGCGCGCGGCACCGGCGAGTACCAGCTCACGCTGGACCGCGCGCTGGCCGGCTGCATCGCGAGCTGCCGCCGGCTGGACCTGTGGGCCACCGGCCCGGAGCGCCGCCTGCGCATGGATGTGGCCGTGCTGCTCACGGTGCACACGATCCAGTTCCACTACAGCGGCCGGAACTGGGTCGCGCTCTGAACAGGCCCGCTCAGGGCCGCGTGAAGCGCAGCACGTAGTTCTCGGAGAGTCCTTCCACGTGCGGCTCGTCGAGGAAGCGGAAGCCCGCGGCCTCGATCTCCGCGCGCGTGCCGTCCTTCCCGAGGCGCACGTGCCGGAGCACCCAGTCGCGGCTCCTGCCCTCGGTGCGCTCGAAGTCCACGACGACCAGCCGGCCGCCGGGCCGCAGCGCGGCCTTCAGGCTGGAGAGCGTCTCGCGCGGGTGCTCGAAGTGGTGGTAGGTGTCGCACACGAAGGCCACGTCCACCGACGCGTCGGGCAGCACGACGGAGCGGTCCGTGCACGCGCGCACCTGCACCTGCGGGAGCGCGAGCGCCGAGGCGCGCCGGCGCAGGTGCTCGACGAAGGCCGGCGCGAGGTCCACCTCGTGGACCGTGCCGCCCGTGCCCACCGCCTCCGCGAGCGGCTGCATGAACAGGCCGGTGCCCGCGCCGATGTCCGCGACATCCATGCCCGGCCGCAGCTCCAGCGTCGCGACGATGCCCGCCGAGCGGCGCGCGATCTCGCGCGACTCGCCCTCGAAGGCCTTCACGAAGTCGTCGACGTTCACGGCCGGGTCGAGGAAGGGCTTGTTGATGTCCGGCGGCACGGTCGCGCCGGAAGCCGGCGACGTGGCGGCCGGTGCGGCGCAGGCCTGCAGACACGCCAGCGCGAGCGGCAGCACGAGGGCGAGGCGTGCGGCCGCGAGCCGCTCGGCCGCGCGCCGCACCGTTCCGCGCAGTGCGCGCGCTGCGCGCGGTGATTCCGCTCCGTGGCTCGATCGCGGGACGTCGGCACGGCGGTGCTTCAGCGTGAGCATCGGCGGAAACTCCAGGGGATGCACGCGGTGCGCGCGCGGAATCTCAGGGAAGGGATGGTGACGTGCCGGTGCCGCCCGGCGCGACGAGGCCGGCGTCGGGCGCACCGCCGCCGCCCGGCGGGATGGGCACCCATGCGAGGCCAACGAGGTGCACGGTGACGTCGGCTGCCTTCGGGTTGACGGCCACGGCGACGAGCGGATCGGTCAGCGCGTCGTAGGCGTTCCCTTGCCGCATGACCTCGGCGGCGAACTCCGCCTGCAGGGCGTCCAGCGCCTCGCGCACGGAGCGCTCGGTGTCCTGCGCGCGCCCGACGTCCGCGCTCTCCTTGCCGATGCGCCCCGCGCTCTTCAGCGCGGTGCCCATGCGCGAGGCGGACGTCGCGGAGAGCAGCTTGCGCCCGAACAGCGCGCCGAGCAGCGCGGAGCCGAAGGACACGGCCGTGTCGAGCTTGCGCTGCCCGGCCTGGCCCGCCTCGCGCTGCACGGCCTGCTGCGCGCGGCGCAGCCGCTCCTGGAGCGCGGCGAGCCGCGGGCCGTACTTGCCGCGCAGCGTCTCGACGGCCGCGTCGCGCGCGCCGCGCGCCGACTCCGCGAGCCGGATGCGGAAGTCGCGCTCGGACTCGCCGGGCGCGGAGAGCAGCCTGCGCGTCCCGCTGCGCAGGAGCTGCAGCGGCCGCCCGGAGCGCAGGTGGCGCACGAACGAGGTCTCCCAAGTGGCGTAGCTGCGCGCCTGGCTGGCCGCCGCCGGGCAGGGCAGGAAGCGGCTGCCCGGCGGGGCGCTGCGCGACAGCCGCGACAGGTCGAGCGACACCTCGCGCGCGGCGGCCCACTCCACCGGCACGGGCCCGTCGGCGACCGGCGCGAGCAGCACCAGCCGCCGGCCATGCTCCACGCGCAGCGCGGCGCTGGCATAGCGCACGTCCGCCGCGCCGATCACGAACGGCGCGAGCACCGCCGCGCCGGCAGCGCCGTCCGGCGACGGCAGAAAGACCTGCGGCACGTCCGGCGGCAGCAGCAGCGCGTCGACGAGGACGGCCACCGCGGCGCGCGGCGCGATGCCCGCGCCCGGCGCTGCAGCCGCGCTCGGCGCCGGACCCGCGGAAGACGTCCCGCTTTGCGTCGGCGTCGAACTCGCGCCCGCCGCCGCACCTGCGCCCACCGCCGCACCTGCGCCCGCGCCGAGCCCGCCGGCGATGCTCGTCGGCGAGCCCGCCCCTGCGCTCGCGCCCGGCCACACGCCCGCGGCCGGCGTCACGCCCGCGGCCGGCGTCACGCCCGCTGTCGCCGGCGCCGGGCGCGCGAGGCGGCGGATCTGGTCACGCGTCAGCGGGCCGGCGAGGTAGCTCAGCGTCTGGCGCGTCTGGAAGACCACGGGGCCGTCCTCGTGCACGTCGTTCATCAGGAAGACGCGCTGCCCCAGGCCCGCGAGGATCTGGCCGGTGCGCTCGCGGTCGAAGTGCCCGCCGGCCGCGGCGCCCTCCAGGCCCTGCAGCACGCGCTGCTTGTCGCGCTCGGTCTGCAGGCGCCCGAGGAACCACGTGCCGGCATTGGACAGCGCCTTGTAGTCGAGGTCCACGGGGTTCTGCGTCGCGAGCACGAGGCCCGTGCCGAAGGCGCGCGCCTGCTTGAGCAGCGTGAGCAGCGGCGCCTTGCTCGGCGGGTTGGCGACGGGCGGCAGGTAGCCCGACACCTCGTCCATGAACAGCAGCGCGCGCAGGCTCGACGTGCCCGGCTGCGTGCGCACCCAGGCCAGCACCTCGGAGAGCAGCAGCGTCACGAAGAACATGCGCTCGCTGTCGGAGAGGTGCGCGATGGAGAGGATGGAGACCTGCGGCCGGCCGCCCGCGCCGTGCAGCAGGCGCGCGACGTCCAGCGGCTCGCCCGCGCTCCACGCCGCGAAGCCCGGCGCCGCGGCTAGGTTGTTGAGGCGCATCGCGAAGGCGAAGCGCTCGCGCGCGGGGAAGAAGCTCTCCAGGTCGAGCGCGCCGACACGCTCCAGCGGCGGGTCCTGGAGCAGGCCGATGAGCTCCGTCAGCGCGACGTCGCGGCCCGCCAGCCAGCGCTGCTCGAGCACGAGCGACAGCAGGATGTGCTCGCGGCTGGAGAGCGGATCGCCGGCCAGGCCCAGCAGCGCCAGCAGGCCCGTGGCGGTGGACTGCACGCGGTCGCGCAGCAGGTCGCCGTCGGCGAGCAGCGCGGCGCCCGGCGCGCGGAAGCTGGACAGCACCGCGATCGGCGTGCCGGCCGTGCTGCCTGGCGTGTAGACCGTGATGTCCGCCGCGTCCCGCAGCCGGCGGATGCGCGCGCCGTCCTGGCCCGAGGCGGCGAGGCCGTCGCGCCAGCGCTGCGCTGTCCCCGCCGCGAAGTCCGCCGGCGTCCGGCCCGCCGCGGTGGCTTCCTGCGCATCGACCCACGGCAGGAAGTCCTCCGCGCGCAGCTCGGGGAAGGTGAGCGCGAGGTTTCCGAGATCGCCCTTGGGATCGATCGCGATCACGGGCACGCCGTCGATCGCGGCCTCCTCGATGAGCCCGATCCCGAGGCCCGTCTTGCCGCTGCCCGTCATGCCGATGATCACGGCGTGCGTGGTGAGGTCGCGGCTGTCGTACAGCAGCAGCTCGTCGGTCGGCGCGCGGCGCTCGAGGTCGTAGCGGCGCCCCAGGTAGAAGGCGCCGAGGGTCTCGAAGTCCTGCATGGACAACGGCTGCGCTCCGCGGGAAGGGCGGACATGCTAGCAGCGCCGACCCCGTTCACGCGCTTGAGTCGGCGCGCGCCGCGCTCCATGCTCCCGGCGTGGAGGTGGCGGACATGGCGAGCGATGCGAGCCACCTGGTGCAACGGTTCGGGGTCTCCTTGGCGCGGCGCGCCGGGCTGCGATCCTGCGCGGCGGCCGTGCTGCTCGTCGCGACCATCGCCGCGTGCGTGGCTCCGGCGCCGGACACCGCGGCGACGGCGGCGCGTTCCGGCTCGGCGGCGGGCCCGGGCGCCGCGTGGACTCCGGGTCTCGGCGAGCTCATGACCGCCATCCAGCTGCGGCACGGAAAGCTGGCGCTCGCCGGCGCGGCGCACAACTGGCCGCTGGCAGGCTACGAGCTCGACGAGCTCGCGGAAGGCTTCGCCGACGTGCAGGCGCTGTACCCCGTGCATGAGTCGCTGCCGCTGCCGACGACGACGCTCATCCCGAACCTCACGCACGAGGCACTCGACGACCTGCGCGCGGCCGTGGACGCGGGCGATGCGCAGGCGTTCGACGCGGGCCTGGAGAGTCTCACGTCCTCCTGCAACGCCTGCCACACGCTGGCGCACCACGGGTTCATCGTGATCCGCCGCGCGGCCGTGGTGCCCGAGGACGGCCAGGACTTCGCGCCGCCGCCGGCGAGGCCAGGGCCGCGCTGACGCGCTCACCGCGCGCCCAGCGTCGCCTCCACGTAGCGGCGCACGGCGGCGAGGATCCCGTCGGAGGACCACGCGTCGATGAGCCAGGCGCGGCGCGGGGGGCCCGCCGTGCGGAGGCGCTGCAGGACGGGCTCGCGCACGAGGCGCTTGGTCTCCGCGAAGGACAGCGGCGGCATCGCGGCGAGCTCGTGCGCGACGGCCAGCGCGCGCGGCAGCAGCTCGGAGGGCGGCACCAGCTCGTCGACGAGGCCGTGCGCGAGCGACTCGGCCGGCCCGTAGAGCACGCCGCGCAGCACGAGCGCGTGGAAGGTCTGCGGCGGCACGGCCTGGCGCACGGTCTCCAGCACCGCGGACGGGAAGGGCACGCCCACCTTCAGCTCCGGCATCCCGAGCCTGGCGCCGCGACCCGGCGACGAGCTGTCCGCGGCGAGCAGCCGCGCGTCGCAGGCGCAGGCCAGCATGCAGCCGCCGGCGATGGCGTGGCCGTTGATCGCGGCCACGAGCGGCTTGCCGAAGGCGAGCAGGTCCGTCGCGCAGTCCTCGAGCTCCGGCACGAAGCGTTCGATGTACGGCCGGCCGCCGTCGAGCAGCCGCCGCAGGTCCACGCCCGCCGAGAAGATCGTGCCCGTGCCGGTGAGCACCACCGCGCGCACGCCGTCGTCGGCGGCTTGGTCCGCGAGCGCCTCGCGCAGCGCGCGCAGGAAGTCGAGATCGAAGGCGCTGGCCTTGCCGTGGGCCATGCGCAGCGTGGTGACCGGTCCGGCGCGGGTGATGTCGAGCATGGCCTCACGATACGACCTGCCGGACGCGGCGCGAGGCCCCGGCTGCGCGGTCGCGGAGCGCGGGGCCACGAGGCACGAGGCCGCGAGGCACGGGGCCGCGAGGCACGTGGCCGCGCCGCGAAGAGCGGAGGCCGCTCCACGCGTGATCCGCCGCACCTGCGACTTTCGCGCCGCGCGCGCGCGCGGCATCATGCGTCGCCATGAGCAAGCGCAAGGCTCCACCCGCGAAGGCGACAAAGGCAGCGAAGACGAAGACCGCGAAAAGCGGTAAGCCCGCGAAGCCGGCGAAGTCCGCGAAGTCCGCGAAGTCCGCGAAGACCGCGAAGACCGCGAAGACCGCGGCGCACGTCCGGCCGGCGAAAGCGGTGCGCGTGCGCGCCGACCTGCTGCCGGTGGGCGACGGGCGCATGCGCTGCGGCTGGGCGCGCAACGAGCTGTCGGCGGCTTACCACGACGCGGAGTGGGGCGTGCCGCTGCACGACGAGCGCAGGCTGTTCGAGTTCGTGATCCTCGAGGGCATGCAGGCGGGGTTGTCGTGGGACTGCATCCTCGGCAAGCGCATCGCGTTCCGCGCGGCCTTCGCGCAGTTCGATCCGACAGCGGTCGCCCGCTTCACGGCGCGCGACATCGCGCGGCTCATGAACGACGCGGGCATCATCCGCAACCGCCAGAAGATCGAGGCGGCCATCGGCAACGCGCGCGCCTTCCTCGCGGTGCAGGAGGAGTTCGGGAGCTTCGACACCTACGCGTGGCCGTTCATCGAGGGCCACCCGCTCGTCAACCGCTGGAGCGGCCTGCGGCAGCTGCCCGCCCGCACCGCGCACAGCGACGCGTGGAGCAAGGACCTGAAGGCGCGCGGCTTCAAGTTCGTCGGCAGCACGATCGTGTACGCGCACATGCAGGCCACGGGCATGGTGAACGACCACCTCGTCGGCTGCTTCCGTCATGCGGAGCTGCTGCGCGGGCGCTGACGTCGGCCCCAGGTCGTGGGTGATCGTGCGACCGGCGCAGCCGTCGACCCGCACGGTTGCCGACCGGCACGGTTGCCGATCGGCACACCGGCCGACCGACGCGTGCATGCCGCGCTCGAGAGTGTCGCGGCCCTCGGCTCCCCGAGGCTTCCGATCGCAGGTAGAGTGCGCCGATCTTCGGGAGGCCGCACCATGTTCCAGCGCCGGCTCCATCGCCACGTGCTGTCCTGCGCGAGCCTGCTGACGCTCGTGGCCTCGCTGCACGCCGCGGACATCCACGTGCCGGGCGACGCGCCCACGATCCAGGACGCGGTCGCGCGCGCGCAGGACGGCGACGTCATCCTCGTCGGGCCGGGCGTGTGGGCCGGTCCCGTGCTCGTGGCGGGCAAGGCGGTGCGCCTCGTCGCGGTGCAGGGGCCAATGGTCACCACGATCGACGGCGGCAGCTCGCCCAGCGCGGTGGTCCTGTCCGGCACGGCGGGCGCCGCGACGCTGGAGGGCTTCGCGGTCACGGGCGGCACGGCCTGCCGCATCGCGCTGCCGGCCGGCAAGGCGACCGTGAGCCGCTGCCGCGTGGCGCGCGGCGCAGGCCGCGGCATCGAGGTGACCGGCCCGGGCACCACGCTCATCGAGGACTGTCTCGTGCGCGACAACGCCGGCGGCGGCGTGCTGGCCAGCGGTCCGCTGATCCCCGGTTCCGTGCTCGTGAGCCGCTGCGACATCGAGCGCAACGGCTCGGCGGCCGTGGCCCAGGGCGGCGGCCTGCGCGGCGACACGATCCGGGCCGTGGACTCGCTGCTGGCAGGCAACGTCGCGCGGCGCGGCGGCGGCGCGGCCTTTGTCGGCGCCATCGAAGGCTGCACCTTCCGCGGCAACGAG
>Ga0193753_10002600_pt1 | contig 14058 bp, 13 predicted proteins | sample H1c2metaG_FD_144925 | JGI IMG/M metagenome (GOLD analysis project Ga0193753, IMG submission 144925) | Soil microbial communities from a riparian zone of the East river system, Colorado, United States - H1c2 | ecosystem: Environmental > Terrestrial > Soil > Riparian zone | place: USA: East... | reverse complement strand
TCGCAGCGAACGGTCTAAGCAGTTGGGTGCGACGCCGACTGCGATGTGCGCTTTGGCGGCAGTGGAAAACTCCGCGGCGTCGCAGAGCGGCTCTGCTCGCACTCGGGGTACGTCCGCGCCTGGCTCGCAGTATGCCTGGCAGCGGTCGTGGCCCACGGTACCTGGCTCTTACCCACACTCTGCACGTGTGGCTTTCCAATGCCTACTTCAAATCGCTCGGTCTTCCGTCACTGGTCGCGGACTGATGGCCTAACTTCTCGAACCGCCGTGTACGGACCCGTACGCATGGTGGTGTGGCAGGGGTCGGCGGTGACTACCGCCCCTACGCCGATCTAACGGCGAAGGGTTTAGTAATCTCCGAAACGCACCGTCAAAACTCCTCTGGACGTTCTTGCGCTGTATACCAGACGAGAACGGCGTTTTTCGGTCATAATCCGGCACTACGCGAAGGATTCGAGTGTATTCATTGATTTCCCTTCTCGGTCCGTTCACACGTTGGGATGGATTCGGCATCTCCGCCGTCGAAGGCGATTTGGTTACAGTGGCGTGTGACCGATGCCCGACTCAACAGCCCGATATCTAAGCGACTTATTCAGGTATTTTTTCATACGTGACATGCCCATTCGGCGGAGCTAATTTGATCTTAATTAGAAATCTGCGCACAGGTACCGACCTTCCTCGATCACGGTTCTGTTAATCGGCATCTGTCGGACGTGAATTATGCGGCGCGTAGGGCTTGGAATGGTGGCCACCATCGGATCACTTCGATTTTCATTGATCAGCGCTCCCGCCTTACTAGAGGCAACCGATAACATCGCTAAACACTCGAGGGAGGTTCCATCCTTCGCGGAACTTGTTCTGGACGAAAGCGCTGCAAGCTCAGCGGAGTTTCGCGCTCATGCCGTAATTCACCTAACACAGTTCGCGGGATGCCGGCACTGTGCCGGGACCCGCGTGGATTCATTCAGAGCCCATCGGAAAGGAACTACCAATGGAACTAGGTAAAACGCACGGGTACAGAAAACTTCTGTCCCGAACAGCGACTGTCACGATGGCAGCTGCACTCACGAGTTACACTTCAATCGCACAAAATCCTCCGGCGCCCATACCGCCCTATTCGGTATGCAGTCAAAACGTTAATACCTTAGCGTTGCTCCCGCCGTTGACGGGCACTCCCAACCCCAACGAAGACGGCGATGTTCAGTTTGAGAACGCGTTCATCGACAACACTGAGTCGGCGTTGCTTCAGGCTGTCCCAAACTCGTCTTCGCTGGACCTGGCGCACCAGGTGCAGTTGCTGGGAAAACTCTTCATCTATGACAAGACGTTGTCGCCCTTCGGCAACATAGCGTGCGCGACCTGTCACTCTTCGCGCGCCGGATTCACCGGCGGCACCAGCATATTCAATGCCACCACGGTCGCCCAACCGGGCGGTGTCCCCATCCTGAACGCGACTCCCCCGGGACCTAATATCCGGTTCGGTCCCCGCAAGCCACAGAGCTACGCCTACGCTGCATTCGCCCCGATTCTTCACTACAACGCGGCGGTAGCCGACTTCTACGGAGGCAATTTCTGGGATATGCGGGCGACCGGAATCCGGCTGGCGAATCCTGCCGCGGAACAGGCGCAGGGGCCGCCGGTCAATCCGGTGGAGATGGGGAATCCCGATTCGGCGTGCGTGGTCTGGAAGGCATCGCAGGGCGGCTACGCATCACTTGTTCAATTGGTTGGCGGAGCGCAATCGTTCGCGATCAACTGGCCTTCGAACGTGGCTACGGTGTGCGCGATGCCGGGTCCGCCGCCCACGAATGATCCGTTCCCGGTGCATCTGAGTGCACAGGATCGGGGAACTTCCAACGCGACCTATGACCATCTGACCCTGGCGGTGGCCTCGTATGAATCCTCGGCGGAGGTGAGCCCGTTTTCGTCGAAGTTCGATGCGTCGCTGGCCGGCAACGCAACATTGAGCAGCAATGAGCAGCACGGTTACGAGCTTTTCAATGGTCCGGCGAAGTGCAATCAGTGCCACTTGAGTGGAAACGCCATCAATTCGGTGGGCTTGGCGGCGGCCGATGTGGCGCCGCTGTTCACCGATTTCACGTCGGCCAACACGGGTATGCCGAGGAACCAGGCGATTCCGTATTACTGTGAGTCGACGCCGGACCAGTACGGATACACCGCCAATCCGCTGGGCTTCCAATCCTTCGATCTGGGAGTGGGCGCGATGCTGAGCGGTCCGAATAACCCGAACCCATTGCAATGGAAGTTCCTGGCGCCGTTGTACAACGGGAAGTTCCAGGTGCCCACATTGCGTAACGTCGACCTGCGGCCGCGCGCGAATTTCATAAAGGCGTACATGCATAACGGGTATCTGAAGAGCCTTGCCGAGGTGGTGCACTTCTACAACACGTCGCAGGCGCTGCCGCGCTGTGCGCAGGGTTCGCCGGGCGAGAAGGTGAGTTGCTGGCCGGCGCCGGAAACGCCCGCCAATATAAGCCCTTTGATCGGCAATCTTGGCCTTTCGGCCCAAGACGAGAGTGACATTGTGGCGTTTCTGCAGACGCTTTCGGACCGTTTTGTGACGATTCCAGCGGCCCCGCTGCTGCGTAGCGTCCCGGAGCCGGTGGCGCCGGCTAAGGACAGAAAGCCGCAGTAGGAGTTGGCGGGTTCGAACGGTCGGGAGCGGCGATGGTTCAGTGCCGCTCCCGATTTCGCGCCATCTTCAAGAGGCCCTCCGCAAAACGCCGCGTTGGCTTTTCCCGATTGAGCCGTCGGCTTCATGGGACCACATGACGCCGGGAGAAAACGAACTTTCCACATGCGGAAAAGAAGGGATATTTTCAAGTGCTGTCAACAAGAATTTGTCGTTTGCAGATTAATCGGTGTGCTGCCGCCGACAAAATTTCCGGTATCCGCACAGTGATGCGAATAGGAGGGCGGTTAGACTGAACGTGCAGGGCTCTGGCACTGCATCCAAACGGAAGAAACCTTCGCCAAGAATCTGAGCCGGATGAACATCAATAGTGAGTGAATGCGCACCACTTGCAAGTAGAAACGTGGCGTGACTGATGGCAGGATCGACAAGACAGACCGATGGGTCGAGACCACAACTCGCTCCGCCGAAGAGTACAGACGGGGTTGAGCCCACCGCGGCACCGAAGTCAAAGATATCGAAGAAATCACCCGGCAGGAATGCGTCGGTCACAGTTACGCGGACTGGGGATACTGTGACAAATGTCCACGGGGAACTGTCGAGAAACGTGGAATTGATTCCGGTCGGGCATGGTACTCCGGTTGGATCCGCCGGCTGGCACCCCGCAACCAATGGTGCATGGTTCGGGTCGAAGCCAAACTCATACCAAGCGTTGAGCCCGATGATACCTGCGGATGCGGGAACGGACCAAGCAAAGATCAAGAGGAAACTAAGACCAAGAAGACAGCGTCTGTTGAGCACCCCGACATACATGAGCACATCCTCCGCACAGAATTAGAGACAGAATGTTGCGAAGAGTTTCAGGCGCGCATCATTGTGGGAACAAAAGGACCGAATTATCGGGGCGAGGTTCACGCATGGCGGGTGCATCAAGCCCGGATACAATTCTGGAATGACTCGACGGCACGTCTGTTTCAGCGCCGTGGGTTCGGAGTTACTATCTACACAAAGGATACGCCGCCCAATACGACTTCAAACATCGCAGGGGGCGGCAAAGGCGCGGCTATTGGTGCAGCATCGGGTGCCGGAGCCGGTGGGGGTACGGAGATTCTAACAAGAGGGTCGGTGAAAATTCCATCTGAATCGTTAATGAGCTTTACGCTCGCAGCACCTCTTGCCCTGTAACAAAGTCGCCACACCGGCATCGTTTGGACGCCCATGGTCTCCGCTGTCACTGAACCTAAGCATCCGCGCCAGGCGATTAGAATCGCGCAGTACTCGATCGAAATCGATCACATCATCGTACTCGCCGCTCGTGCGGGTTCACGCACCGTCTGGCTAATGTGCGCTGGTGGCGATCGCCATGTCGAGCATGGATTGGTCCATACCCTTGGCGTGCATGTCAATGCGGACGGTGCGGCCGCAGGTGGCCACACCATCGAAAACCGTTTTCCAGAAATCGTAGCTGCCTTCTTCGACCCCGCTTTCGCCGTGGACGCGGAAGGTAATGCCACTAATGGCCGGGCATCGCTGCAAGATAAGGCGAACAGCATCGCGGCAGTATGGGCCGTGATTTTGCTTGGTGATTCCCTCGATCGTGTAGTTCGGATTGGGGCTGTCGATCCACTCGTAGCCGTGCATCCACAGACCGAGCTGGAACTCCATTCCACGGGCGACGGTTTGCTCGCTGATGAATTTGAGCATTTCCAGATTGCTGTCGCGTTCCGAATCGGGCAGCGGCGTAGCGCGGACACGATAGCCCGGAACGTCGAGAAGGAATGGATAGGCGAAGAGCAAATAAGCATCCGTCACCTGGCGGATAAAATCGTAGCCGATGCCAAAGGCAAGGTTGAAGCGATTGAAGCGCTGGCTCGCCAGCATCGACAAGTAGCGCGGCCACATCTCGCGATCGTTGTACCAGGGCTTGTCTTCGACGTCGCTGGTGAAGAGCCGCGTAACGCTGCGAACGGAATTGGCAGGGCTCTCGACAATGGGGCGATCAACATTCAGTGCGCCCAGAGCGTCAGTGGAATTCTGTGCGTGAGATACCGGGCCATCGGTTTCCTGGTCACCTTTGCCACTGCGACTGAGGGCAAGCTGGTTTCCGAAGATCCTGCGGCGCCCGCTTTCGCGATATCGCTCTTTCCGCACGAGACCAGCCCAACTCCGCTCGCCAAAATCAAAGTCGCGATCGAGCGTCTCAACGGAAATGGCGAAGAAACAGGCCGAGCGCCCCTCCAACAATCAGGATCTTGCGGGTGAAAGTGCTGGTTGAGTTCAACTGTGTTCCAAGGCATGCTGATCTGGTCGCCGGATTCGTTGGAGCCATGCATTCGTCCGCGCTCATTTGTTCGCGCCCGGAGGAAAATGATCGAACATTTTCTGCACGCCCTTGTCGAGATTCTTGATGTTCTTCTCGGACTTGTCCGAAAGGGTATCGCTGGCTGATCCTCGCCAGATCACTTTCTTGCTGTTCGCATCGAAAAGATCGACGACGAGCGTACCCACCTTGTAGTTTTCTGTCGTTGTCGTCGAGTCTCCGAATCCTCCCCCGCCGAATCGTCTCCAGCCCCAACCTCCGCCAAAGCCGTCGTAGAAGGTATTGAGGGTTTGTTGATTCTTAGTCATCTCGATCGCTACGATCGCGACCTGACCGCCCGATGCCACCTGTGTCCAGCCTTTGGCCACCAGGCTCGCATTGACAGCGTCTTTGATTCGGCCAACCCACAGCGGGTCTTGCGTTTGCACCTTTTCCCAAGAGTATGTTTTGTACTGGCTAAAGTCTGCACTGCGGTCGTAGTCTGTCTTCACCTGTTGTGCGAATGATGCAGTCGCAAAGAGAAGCGCGATCCCAACCGAAGCGAATATCAAACGTTGCACGTTCATGAGTTTCTCCTTAAATAGCCTTGCGGTTGTTCTTTCGTTGCACATCACGCCTGCGTCGTATGCAATCGAGCGGCCAACGCGTTTAACGTAGAGTTCTGATGACATAACGTAGGATTACCGCAGGAAAACGCAGCAATGACCAAGTGGGGTCTGTATTTGGACAGCAATGACGAATCGCCGTCACTGGGTGCGATCAGTAGCGCGCTCCGGCCACAGGTTTAGGCAGCGTTGACGAGCATCTCGTGAAACAGTTCGCTGCCATAGTCATGATTGCGATCGGCCTGCTCCTGGCACCCAATACAAAATGGAGCCCATGGGACCGCAGCCAGCCGCCGTGGACTGATGTCCTCTTCACAATGGACACAGATTCCAAAAGAACGATCTTCAATCCGACGAAGAGCCGACCGGACGTTTCGCAACAGGCTCGAGTCGCGGTCGAGATTGCATATGGCGAGCTCTCGCTCGGCGGCATATTGTACTTCATCCAGCGCATCTGCGCTCTTCTCGATAATGATTCCATCCCGATTGCGAACGATTTGTTCCAACTCCGCCTGCCTGCTCTCGAGAATCTTTTTAAATTTGTTTAGTTCGGTCTCCGTCATTTTCTGTTTCTCCTTGCGACTAGTTGTAGACTCAGCTTCCGCTGCAGTGCGTTGTGCACGCATGCTTCCAACCAGCGAGTCGGGGATCCAAACACTGGGCGCACGTTTCTGACTCAGAAACAATGTTTTGTGCGGAAGACCACACGAACAACAATACGGCCAGGGTCTCCATTTGGACAGCGATGACAAATGGCGGTCACCGCCGCGATCAGTGGCAGGGAACTGCTCGATGATTTGAATCGACCTGTTTGGGCGGAATTGTCAAGGGCTGGGATGGTTAGCTGCATGTATTCTTTGAATACGACTCGGGAATTCAAGAAAGAGATCTCGGACAAGGTGATGGTCTGGCGCCCCGGCGAGATGGCAGGCCCTGTTTGCATTGTGTTGCTCTCTTTGCTTCTGCAAGGTTGTACCCGGCCATCTGTTCACGAACCGGTTACATTGACTCTTCTGGAAGAGTGGACGCAGATGACATTCAGCGAGGGGCGCCATCAGGAGTTGCAGCAATTCACCCGGGAAACAGGAATCCAAGTCAAGCTCCTTCCGTCTCCGGAGTCCGCCCGGGAAAAGCTGGCTTTATGGCAAGGTTTACTCAGGACAGGCGCCTCGAATCCTGACGTGTATGGCATCGATGTGATCTGGCCGCGGATTTTGAACGAATATTTCATAGATCTCAAGCCATATTTCGCTAACGAAATTCTTCTCCAATTTCCGGCGATAGCCGCCAGCTACACAGTGGATAACAAGCTGGTGGCCGTGCCGTATCGTGCCGACATCGGGCTTCTGTATTACCGCACCGACCTTCTGCGCCAGTATGGATATCGTGAGCCACCCAGAACCTGGGAGGAACTGGAGACGATGGCGGCTCGGATTCAGGCGGGTGAACGAGCCAAAGGTAAGGAAGAGTTTTGGGGATTTGTATGGCAAGGAGCGGCTACCGAAGCGTTGACCTGCAATGCGCTCGAATGGCAGGCCGCCGAAGGCGGCGGTCAGATCATCGAGGAGGACAAGACGATCAGCGTGAATAACCCGCACGCGATCCGGGCTTGGCAACGGGCGGCGCATTGGGTGGGTTCCATCTCACCGCCCAGTGTAGTCGGATATAAAGAGTGGGACTCGCTGAACGTTTGGATCGCGGGGGCAGCATTCATGCGGAATTGGCCGACAGCCTACGTCGACAGCCAGGCGGCAGGCTCGCCAATCCGAAATAAGTTCGATATAGCTCTGCTGCCTGGCGGTAAGGCAGGCCGCGTGGGTACCTTGGGAGGGGCCGGCTTAGCAGTTTCCCGATTCTCGGCTCATCCCCGCGAAGCCTTAGAGCTGGTGCGGTATCTCAGCCGTAGCGACGTGCAGGTGAAGCGGTCCCGCGTGCTTTCGGAGCCACCCACTCTACCGGAACTCTACGACCGGCCTGATGTACTTGAACCAAATCCCCGTTTTGCCCTATTGCGTCAAGCGTTCCGGACCGGCGTGGTTTCTCGTCCCTCGAACGTCACCGGCAAGAAGTACCAGGACGTGACCGACGCTTACGTTCAGGCAGTGCACTCCGCGCTGACTGGCGAGAAGAGTGCGCCGGAAGCGGCTACCGCCCTGGAGAATGAGTTGGTACGTATCACCGGCTTCAAGAAGGGACCGCCGCCAGGGCAATCGGCACGCCCCTGAAGAGGAAATGGCTGCAGCCGCTAAGTGGTCGAATTCCCGCGAGATGGTAGGCGCTGTTTGCATTGTGCTGCTTTCGTTGCTTCTGGCAGGGTGTACTCGGCCATCTGTTCATGAGCCGGTTACATTGACTTTTCTGGATCAGGAGTGGGCGACCACGACGTTCAGCAAGGAGCGCGCGCGGGAGTTGCAACAATTCACTCGGGAAACGGGAATCCAAGTCAGGCTCCTTCCATCGCCGGAGTCGAATCGGGAACAACTGGCTTTATGGCGACAGTTACTCGGGACCGGCGCCTCGGGTCCTGACGTGTACACTCTCGATGTGATTTGGCCGGGGATTCTGAACGAATATTTCATAGATCTCAAGCCATATCTCGCTAACGAAATCTCCGCGGACTTTCCGGCGATAGCCGCCAGCTACAACGTGGATAACAAACTGGTGGCCGTGCCGTATGATGCCAATATCGGGCTTCTGTATTACCGCGCCGATCTTCTGCGCCAGTATGGATATCGCGCTCCGCCCAGAACCTGGGACGAACTGGAGAGCATGGCGGCGCGGATTCAGGCGGGAGAACGAGCCAAAGCTAAGAAAAAGTTTTGGGGATTTGTGTGGCAAGGGGCGGCTACCGAAGCGTTGACCTGCAACGCGCTGGAATGGCAGGCCGCTGAGGGCGGCGGTCAAATCATCGAGAAGGACAAGACAATCAGCGTAAATAATCCGCACGCGATCCGGGCGTGGCAACGGGCAGCGCGTTGGGTGGGTTCCATCTCACCACCCAGTGTAGTCGGATATAAGGAGTGGGACGCCCTAAACATTTGGGTCGCAGGCGACGCAGCGTTCATGCGTAATTGGACCTTGGGCTACGCCGACAGCCGGGCGGCCGGGTCGCCAATCCGAAATAAGTTTGATGTAAGCCTGCTGCCCGGGGGTACGGCAGGCCGGGTCGGTACTCTGGGAGGAAACGGCTTGGCGGTTTCCCGATTCTCCGCTCATCCCCGTGAAGCCCTAGAGCTGGTCCGGTATCTCATCAGCAGAGATATGCAGGTGAAGCGGTCTCGATCGCTTTCGGAGGCGCCCACTCGACCGGAACTCTACGACCTGGCTGAGGTACTTGAACCAAATCCCCGTTTTGCCCTAGTGCGTCAAGCGTTCGGGACCGGCGTAGTTTCGCGTCCTTCAAACATTACCGGCAAGAAGTACGAGGACGTGTCCAACGTTTACATGCAGGCAGTACACTCCGTGCTGACCGGTGAAAGGAGTGCGCCGGAAGCGGCTACAGCCCTGGAGAATGAGTTGGTACGCATCACCGGTTTCAAGAAAGGACCGCCCCAAAAGGATCCGCACTCCCCTGAATAAAAGCTCTAACCCGGGCCCAATCCGCTTCGGGTTCGTGCGTAAACGATAAGCGGCGTGGCGTGAGCTCGAGACTAGCGATAGCTTGAAAGGAACCGATGCAGCGTCACACTGCGACAGAATTCGGCCGTTGGGTAAAACGCGCTGGAGAGAAAACTTTTCATGCCGATCGACTCAACATAGGTCCCCGTTTAATATTGTGCTTCGTATTCATCATCTTGATGATGCTCGGCGCTGATGCTGTCGTCCTTTGGCAATTCCACTCCGTCCAGGCCCAGGCAGAGCGCCTGAACGGTATCGACCAGAAGCTGGTCGCTCTGTTACACGTTCATACCAGTCTCTTAGCGTTTTACGCCGGGTTGGAAGCACTCGCGCAAACCGAAGACGCCAGTCTCCTGGTGACAGGAGCCGGGCCCCTTCGTACCGCTGCCCTCGAGGACATGCAGCGCGCAAGAAGCGCCATCAGTCTCCTGCCTTCCGACCTCCAGCAAGATGCGACCATTCTGCCTATCCTTGACGTCATTCAGAGCGCGCTGCCATCGCAGCTCGAGGCCGTCACCACACTGGCCACCTCCGGTGACTGGCGGGCCGTACACCTGCGCCTGGCGAATCAAGTACGGCCACTGGAATCCATGACCTCGGCGCTGGTCGAGAGAGTCGACCACGAAGCCGGGGAACAGCGGGCCCAAACCGTGCTGAACGTTAGGCGCATGGAACGTCTGGTTTTTCTGATTGTGTCGATGATCGCCGTCTTCACGTTGCTGATCGCCGCTACCCTCGGCTTGGCCATTACGCGGAGCATCACGCAGCCACTCGCCCGCTTGGTGGAAGGCTCCAAGGCATTGGCACGAGGCGAGTTTGAGCACCAAGTAAAAATCAAAGGGAAGGATGAACTCGCTCACCTCGGGCAGGTGTTCAACGATACAGCCCGGCGCTTGCGAGATCTCTACGCGGCTTTACAGAGTAACGAAGATCGGCTCCGGCTTGTCATCGACACAATTCCGGCGCACGTCTGGAGCACTGGGCCTGACGGCGCCGTTGATTTCATCAACCAACGTTGGCTGGAATCTACGGGTTTATCTATAGAGGACAGGTTGGGTTGGAATTGGGGCTCCGTGGTTCATCCCGATGACCTCACCAAGTTTGTCGACGAGTGGCATGCAGCCCTGGCGGTTGGGGAACCGATGGAATGCGAAGCACGCCTGCGGCAGGCTGATGGGGGGTATCGCTGGTGGCTGATCCGCACCGTGCCGCTGCGTAATGAGTTGGGAAACATCGTTAAATGGTATGGCACGGGTATCGAAATCGAAGATCGAAAGCAGGCTGAAGATGCCCTGCGGCGGAGCCAGGCCTATTTATCCGAAGCACAACGATTAAGTTACACCGGCAGCTTGGGCTGGAGGGTTTCCACTGGCGAGATCCTCTGGTCAGCGGAGACCTTTCGAATTTACCAATACGACCAAACGACGAAACCGACCCTGGAACTTGCTTTCCAACGGGTTCATCCGGAAGACGCGCTCCTTGTGGAACAGATTTTTGCGCGCGCATCGCGGGATGGGAAGAATTTGGATTTTGAACATCGCTTGCTGATGCCGGATGGTTCCGTCAAATATGTCCATGTTGTGGCTCGTGGCGAAAGAGATAAATCGAGGGAACTTGACTTTGTTGGAGCGGTGATGGACATCACCGCGGTAAAGGAGGCGGAGAGTAAGACCAAGCGCGCCGAAGAGACTTTGCGCCAGGCGCAGGCGGATCTCGCACACGTCAACCGGGTGACCACTATGGGAGAGCTGACTGCCTCCCTCGCACATGAGGTCAACCAACCGCTGAGTGCGATTGTAGCCAATGGTCACGCCTGCCTACGCTGGCTCTCGGCGGATCCACCTAACTTGGCCAAGGCGCAGGAGGCGGCCGAAAGAATCGCCCGCGATGGTAACGATGCCGGAGAGATTGTGCAGCGTGTCCGGGCGCTTTTCAAGCGAACTCCCGGTGAGAAGGCCGCCCTCGATCTGAACGAAGTCATAGGCGACGTCCTCCGCCTCACGGGCGCCGATGTCGGGGAAATGGGCATTATTGTGGAAACCGACTTGGACAAGAACCTGCCTTGCGTGGTGGCCGATCGCATACAGTTGCAGCAGGTAGTTCTCAACCTGCTCCTGAATGGTATCGAGGCAATGGATCAAGTTGCCGAGCGCCCAAAGAGAATCGTTGTCCGGTCGGCGCGCGAGAGCCCCAATGCCGCCATTGTTGAGATACGGGATCACGGAACCGGATTCGAGAATCCGGAAAAAGCCTTCGATGCCTTCTTCACTACGAAAGTAAAAGGAATGGGCATGGGCCTGGCGATTTGCCGCTCAATCATCGAGGCACATCACGGCCGCCTTTGGATCGCACCCAGCCGAGGGCCCGGGGCAACGGTCTGCTTCATAATTCCGCTCCAATCGAAGAGTGAGAACGATTCAGGTAATAAGCTCACTGATGGAACGTAGATCCTCTCATTGCAGCAGCGTGCAGGAACCCGGCCGGGGCATTGGGCATGGGCTCAATGGCTTGTCAGTTTCGGAATATTTGCGAATAAGGTTAGTCGTGCGGAATTCAGTGCGAGTATTGGGTGGAGAAAGACTCCGTAGTCCTTGTCCCGCAGAGCGTCTTAGAACGTGTTATCCACTTGTTGAGGAGGGACATTGTGGCAGTTCACTCGCGTTCGCGCGTTTTTTCAATGGCGCTCAGCGAGCGAACTGCCGGGCAATAGCTCAGTCGCCAGCTTGGACAGCCGAGTTAGTTGCTTTCGAGTTAACGACGATAGTTTGCTGCCGGGCCTGTGCCAGTTGTTTCTCTTCCCGAGCGGAGTACCTGAACTCATGTCCCGTTAGGCACCCGGGATAGAACCATGTCAAGAGAGCATCGGGCTTGCCCGAGCCCTGCTCGGCCAATGTCATCGCCGGATCAGCGGCTGGCTCCCAGCGCTGGGTGGGAACGGTCTGAACGGTTGCATACAGTTTGGTTCCGGCCGAATCAAAGATCTCCACGAGATTGCGGTCAGAATTGCTATCAGCCAGCTTGAACACGTAGGTCCCTGCAGGTAGCGCCTTCCCCGGAATCTCTATCGGCGCGCTAAATGTGACGGTTGTTTTCTGGTCCAACTCGTCAGCATAAGTGATGACTCCGAAGAAAAGTCCAAAGGCGATAACCAGACCAGCGATGACGTAGAATTTGTTTATTTTTTCCATAGTGATGTTTTCCTCAAAAGAGTTTTCGCCGCTAGAAGACGAACTTCAGGACCGCTGCTCCTCCCTTACCCGCGTCCTCTACCGAAGTTTTCGTAACCTTATAGGATTCTTTCCCCACGACTTTGGCAGAACGACCCAAAAGATGTTCGGCGCCGAATGAGGGGGCTGATACACACAAAGCAAAAACAATCAGACTAATAAGTTTTTTCATATCTCCTCTTTCCATTAGTGAGCGCGTGCCGTGAACTTCATTCAAACTAATGTTCCGCATTCACGCTTCAGGAGATCACTCATGATCATCCATGGTGTCTCCCTGCTCACGCCCTATATAAGGGCACGACTGCTGCCAAAGCGAAAGAGGCCGTGGACTTCATGTAAGTAATTAGTTCTTCGAGGGTTATTGTGAGGCGGCGATTCTCATTAGCAGAGTGTCGGCGGTGTCGGGAGTGTCGATCTATGTCGCAACTGTAGAGGCAGCACTAAGTCCGCCCCAGAACTGAGATCTTAAGCTGGAACCGCGCCCGCGAAGGTCAATCAGTCACCCCACTCAAACGCGACATATTGCAATGTTGCAGCGCGTTCGATCTGAAGGACGACTGCCTGTCCAGGTTTCATACTGTGAAGCAGTGATCTGAGCTGCTGAACCGATTCGATTGGCATCTGATTCAAGCTGTGCAGTTATGTCCCCCGCGCGTAAGCTCGACGTGTAGGAATTCGTTCTGGTGACTGCGCCACAACGACGACTCCTGAACCGCCGCGGACATCGGGGAGCTCACCACGAACTTTGTCATCGAAGTCGTGAACGAATACGCCCAGGTCGCCGATCAGGTTGTGAGGATCGATGAAATCCGCCAAGTCATCTTCCGTATCATGATGCTGCACGGCAGGAACAGTCAGGGAGATCTTTTGCGAGCCGCGCAACACGTCCAAGAGGAGGAGTTCCTGTTGCGGATGCAGATAGAGTGCCGCCGTGAAGCCGGGAAGCCCGATAATTTGCTGGCCGTCGACTGAATAGACTATATCTCGCACTTTCAGCCCGGCAGCGGCTGCCGGCCCGTCCGGCGCGACGTCAGAAATGACCACTCCCCAATCCTGCGATAATCCCAAGCCTTTCGCGAGAGTCGGCGTGATCTCTTGCGCGCTGGCTCGGATCTCCGTTCGATGAACGTGCCCATATTTTCATAGGTCTTCATACACAAATCGGATCGTGCGCGCGGGAATGGCAAAGCCCAGCCCTTCGCTTCCGCCACCTTGCGACAAAATGAAAGTGTTCAATCCGACGACGTAGCCATTGAGGTCAATGAGCGGGCCTCCGCTATTACCTGGATTGATGGGCGCATCCGTCTGTATGTAAACCATCGATTCATCGGGCTTCGGTTGGCGCCATACCGAGCTAACAACGCCCATAGTCACCGACGTCTGCAAACCTTCGGGACTTCCTATGGCCAGAACCACTTCGCCGGGATACACCGCACGAGTTGCGCCCAAAGCCAGAACTGGAAGATTGTGTGCGTCCACTTTGAGTAGTGCCAGATCGGTGTCTTTGTCAGACCAATCAGCTTGGCTGCGAGGATTCTGTGTTTGCCGACCGGCGGCATGTCGAGCGGAGAACTGCCGGGTGTATCAGCCATAGCAACACGAATTCGCTGCGCCCCTTTCACCACATGAGCATTG
>Ga0193753_10002599_pt1 | contig 14059 bp, 11 predicted proteins | sample H1c2metaG_FD_144925 | JGI IMG/M metagenome (GOLD analysis project Ga0193753, IMG submission 144925) | Soil microbial communities from a riparian zone of the East river system, Colorado, United States - H1c2 | ecosystem: Environmental > Terrestrial > Soil > Riparian zone | place: USA: East... | reverse complement strand
CACCCAGATCTTCGGCGAAAGCTGGCGCCAGTTCAAGGCTGGGAGCGCCGACGACCAAGTTCCGTTTGGCGTCTAGATAGCTCGCAACCGCCATGCGAATCAGATCGCTCGACCCGCACCCCAGCAGTACCTGTTCTTTTCTTATTCCATGCTTCCTTGCCAATGCTTCCTCGAGATCGCCCATTTTCCGTGGATAGCGGTTCGCTTGCCCGAGGCTATGCCGAAGCGCGGCGAGAACCGATGGCGCCGGGCCATCGGCGTTTTCATTGCGATCGAGATGCAGCTCACCGGCCCAACCAGGCGATTTTCCCGCTTGGCTGTCCAAGCCGTCCGCCAGCCCGGGCACAGCCACACTGCCGAGTATTCCCCCGACGATCTGCTGCAGTAAATCTCGCCTTTTCAAAATATGCATGTTCTTTGTGATACCAGTTACGTCGTTCTAGGGTCAAGCCTCTCGCTCGGCTCCAGACCTGGAGTTGAGCTACTAGTAAAGATTCTCCTGTCAACCAGAGCCCCGAAAAAGTGGGCAACGGAGAAGTGTGTCGAAGGGAACTAAATTGTAAACTCATACCATCCATTTTCTTACATGTGCCGTTCACTTGCCGCGGTCCTTTTAGTTGTTGTTGAAAACAAAAGGCTTACGCTTAGGCAACTATGGTCGTCAAAATGCTTACACACTGTTTGTGAATACGATCATGTTATCGCTAGTGAACCTTTCCGAGTCGGGCGGTCTTGTACTTGTGGCAGCAATGCTTTTCGCGGTCGGCTTTGGACTCCGGAAGGTTTTTCCCACGCTAGGACGGCACGCCTCACACGAAGGCCCAGCTGGCCCTCAGTAAGCGGCTCTCCTGACCTTGCATTTCCTGCGATCTGCTAGGGCCACAAATCAGATTTAAGTTCTGATTATTGCAGGTGGGGGTCCGTTTCCACCTAGGCGGAATTCTAAGCCGGGGGACTCGTGCTCCTCCATCTGCCAGTGCCAGGGGTGTTGCTATTCCTGGCCCGCTTCTCCAACCGAAAAGTACGTGCAATCCGGATGCTGAAACACCAGCGCGCTCACACTCGCCTCCGGATCCATCATGAATCCTTCTGTGAGCTGTGCCCCGATCTCTTCCGGCTTCAATAATGTCCACAGCGGCGCCTGATCCTCAAGGTTCGGACAAGCCGGATACCCAAAGCTATAGCGCTTCCCGCGATACCGCGAAGTGAAGCGTTGCGCCATCGTCATCTCAGCAGGGTCCGGAAAACCCCAATCTTCGCGAATGCGCCGGTGCAGCCATTCCGCGCAAGCTTCGGCCGTTTCAATCGCCAGGGACTGCAACCCGTGCGACTTAAAATAATATCCGTCATTTTTTGCTTTTTCCGACCGCTCACGAACTCCTTCGCCGGCCGTCACGACAAACATCGCCAGGTGATCCCGCTTACCGTCCCGGGCTGGCAAAATGTAGTCGCTCAAGCACAAAAAGTCTCCGAGCTTCTGCCGCGGAAACTTAAATGTGTGCAAAGGTTCGTGCGCTCCCGGAGCAAACACCTGCAGGTTCTCGCCTTGCGACTCCGCCTCAAAAAACTGCCAAACAGCTCGCACCTTCATGAAACCGGCGGCTTCGTTTTTCACTTCTTCCATGCCATCGTAAAGTTCCAGCGCTTTCGGGTCCCGCGCCAAGAACTGTTTCATGAAGTCGCCGCGAAATCCCAGATGCCGCCCAAACAACATGTAGGGGTTGATGTAACTCCACACGTCATGCAAATCCGGCACCAGCCGCACTTTGCGCTCGAGCGTCACTACATTCTGAATCGGCAAATCCGCGCGCACCTTCGGCGAACGCGCAACCGTCGGCGCCTCGGTAACCGCAAGCTCGGTCGCGATGGTCACCCCCTCGCCGTTTGAAGTATGCGCTCCGAGCACGGTCTCTCGCGTGGCTGGATCCATCAACTCGTTCATCAACCGCAACCCGGTCATCGCGTCTTTGGCGTAACAAACCGCCTTGCCGTAGCTCGGCGCAATCTTGCCCAAAGTAAATTTCGCAGAAAGCGCAGCTCCGCCCACCAGCAGCGGAATTTCAATCCCTGCGCCCTTCAAATCATTCGCCGTGATCACCATCTGTTGCGCGCTTTTCACCAGCAATCCGGAAAGCCCAATCGCGTCCGGCTTGTGTTCCAGGTACGCCTTGATCAGTTCTTCCGGCGGCACCTTGATGCCCAGATTCACAACGTCATAGCCATTGTTCTTCAGAATAATTTCAACGAGATTTTTTCCAATGTCATGGACATCGCCTTTCACGGTGGCCAGTACCACTTTGCCGCGCTTCGCAGTATCGGCCTTTTCCATGAACTGTTCGAGGTGGCTCACTGCCGCTTTCATCGCTTCGGCCGACTGCAGCACTTCGGCCACGATCAGTTCGTTGGCATTGAACAGACGGCCGACCTCGGCCATCCCCGCCATCAGTGGCCCGTTCACAATGTCCAGAGGAGCGATTCCTTCGGCACGCTTCCGTTCCAGGTCATCCACCAGCCCGTCGCGCGTTCCTTCGATGATGTAGTTCGCAATCCGCTCATCCAGCGGCAAATCTGCGGCCCGCGTCTTTTCCTTCTTCGTTGCCGTTCGAAAATGTTCCGCAATCGCCGCGATGTAATACTGATTTACCGCCGCTTTCTGTTCCTTGCTCTGCTGACGCCAATCCGCAGGCACGTTGCTAAGCAAGGCAGCACTGGAATGCTCCGCAGGCACATCTTTCGGCGGATGCGAAAACAACAAATTCTCGGCGAGCGCCCGTTCATGCGCGGGAATTGAAGCAAACCGCTCCAACTTCTCGGTATTCACAATCGCCAGGTCCAAGCCGGCCTTGGTGCAGTAATACAGAAAAACCGAATTCACCACTTCCCGCGCCCCCGGCGGCAAACCGAACGACACGTTCGAAATCCCGAGTATCGTCCGCACATCCGGCAAGGCTTTTTTGATCAGCCGGATTCCTTCCACCGTTTCCACCGCGCCGCCAATATAATTTTCATCACCCGTAGCGCAAGGGAACACCAGCGGGTCAAAAATAATGTCTTCCGGCCCCAATCCGTATTTCTCAATCAACAATTTGCAGGAACGTTCGGCAATCGCCAGTTTTCGTTCACGGGTAAACGCCTGAGCCTGCAGCGGATCCTCGTCAATGCAACCAACCACTACGGCTGCGCCAAAGGCATGAGCCATCGGTACCACGCGCTCAAACTTCTCCTCACCATCTTCTAGATTAATCGAATTGATAATGGCCTTGCCCTGACAGTACGTCAGAGCCTGCTCAATCGCCGCCGGATCCGTGGTATCGATCATCACCGGCACTTTCACTTTGCGAATCAATTTCTCGTAAAACGGGGGAATATCCTGTCGTTCATCGCGATCCGTGCTCTGCAAACACACGTCTACAATGTGCGCGCCGCCCTTCACTTGACGCCGAGCAATTTCACTGGCCTCTTCCCACTTCTCTTCGGCCACCAAATTCTTGAACAGGCGCGACCCAATCACATTCGTCCGCTCGCCCACCAGCAACGGCCGCGTCTGATCGTCCGCTTCAATCGTCTCAATGCCTGAATAAATGGCGCGATGCGCTTCTCGAGGTCGCACTCGCGGTTTCTTTCCTTCCACCATCTGGGCAATCGCCGCGATATGCTTTTCTGTTGTCCCGCAGCACCCACCCACCAAATTCAGCCAGCCATTGCCCACAAATCGCTCAAGCTGGTTCGCCAAAGTCTCCGGAGTTTCGTGATATTTCCCGTCTTCAGAATCCGGTAGTCCCGCATTCGGGTAACAAGAAACAAACTCACTCGTAAGCTGACTCAATGTTCGGATGTGGTCCGTCATGAACTCCGGGCCCGTCGCGCAATTCATCCCAAATGCCAACGGCTTTGCATGACGCAGCGACGCCCACATCGCGTCAACAGTCTGCCCTGCCAGCATCGTCCCGTTCTGCTCGATCGTCACGGACACGATGTACGGAATGTCCGTGCCGATTTCTTTGGAAAGCTGCTGAATCGCCAGAATCGCCGCCTTGATATTCCGCGTGTCCTGACTGGTCTCTACCAAAAGCAAGTCCGACCCGCCATCCACCAGGCCCTTGGCCTGCGTTAAGTAGGACTCCAGCAGCCCGGCAAACGTCACTCCACCGGTTACCGTAATCGCCTTGGTCGTCGGTCCCATCGAGCCGCCAACAAATCTCGGCTTCCCCGGCGTGCTGAATTCATCGGCGGCCTGCCGCGCTAGTTCGGCTGCCTTTTTGCTCAGCTCGTATGCGTCACGTTCCAGCCCATACTCCGCCAGCACGAGCGGCGTGCTTCCAAACGTATTGGTCTCCACGATGTCGGCGCCGGCCCCAAAATAGGCCCGGTGGATATCGAGCACCACATCCGGCCGCGTCCGCACCAAATTTTCGTTGCACCCGTCGAGCGCGGCTCCGCCGAAGTCCTCTGCCGTCAGGTCGCGTTGTTGCAGCATCGTCCCCATCGCCCCGTCCAGCACCAGGATCCGTTGCGCGAGCAATTCCCGCAGCGCCTTCATCGATTCGGTCAGATTACGCATCCGTTCGAATGTAGAAACTCCTTCTCTCAAAATTCCTCAATTCCGTTGAATTCTCTATGGAAAAAAGGACCACCGGCAGAACGGGCCCGCTGCCTGTAACTCTTCTATTTTACGCAGGTTTCCCGCGGAATCCGAACTCGTATGCAGCGAAGCAGTGCTTTTTAGGCGCGAATGGCAAATACCCCGTCCCGAATCTGCCGTCTGCAAATGTTATAATTCCGCTCGCAGTCGGATGTACTTACCCAATGAGCCAAAGTCTAAAGATTCTGAATATCGTCGGGGCGCGTCCCAACCTTCCCAAAATCGCTCCGCTGATGCGGGAAATGCAGCGCCATCCGGAAATCGATCCCATCCTGGTCCACACCGGGCAGCACTATGACGAAAAGCTCTCCGATATCTTCTTCAAACAAATGGGCATACCCGCTCCTCACGTCAATCTTGAGGTCGGATCCGGCTCCCATGCCGCGCAAACCGCAGAGGTCCTCAAGCGCATCGAACCCGTTCTCCTGGAACGGAAACCAGATTTAGTCCTGGTCGTCGGCGACGTCAACTCCACGATCGCCGTCTCCCTGGCCGCCGTAAAACTCGGGATCCAGGTCGCCCACGTCGAAGCGGGCCTCCGCAGTTTCGACCGCAGCATGCCTGAAGAAATCAACCGTCTGCTAACCGACGCCCTAGCCGACTACCTCTTTGTCACCGAAGAGGATGCCATCGAGCACCTCCTCAAAGAAGGCCGCCCCCGCGAAGCGATCTATTTCGTCGGCAACGTCATGATCGACTCGCTCCGCCACTTCCTGCCAATCGCCCAGCAGTCGGCAATCGGCGACGAGCTGGGACTTCGGACTGGTGTGAACTGGCTGCGCTTCGCGGTCCTCACCCTGCATCGCCCTTCAAACGTCGACTCCACCGAAAAGCTTGCCGAACTGCTCGGCGCGATCGACTCGGTGGCCAAAGAAATCCCGGTCATTTTCCCGGTACACCCACGTACCAAACAAAAGCTCGTCCAAGCCGGCATCAAGACACACGCCAATCTCCGGCTGATCGACCCGGTCGGATATCTCGACTTTCTCTGCCTCCTCAGCAAAGCCACCATGGTCCTCACCGATTCCGGAGGCATTCAGGAAGAGACCACCGCCCTGGGCGTCCCCTGTCTAACGCTCCGCGAAAACACCGAACGCCCCATCACGATCTCGCAGGGCACCAATTTACTGGTCGGCACCGACCCCGCTAAAATCGTGGCCGCCGCCAAAGACACCCTGTCCGGCAAAAGCAAGGGCGGTCGTATTCCGCCGCTTTGGGACGGCCGTGCCGCCCAACGCATCGTCGAGATTCTTCTGCGTGAAGTTCCCCGCAGAAAAAGCGCCGTACAAGGTACGTAACAGTTCGAATACAAGTACGGCAAAGTTGCTTGCCCCTCCGGCTGGTTTTCAATACGCTGATAAACAGGCAAAAACTGTGGCTACGAAGCGGACAACATCAAAACTGACAGTATGCATCCTCTCGCCGCACCCTTTGGTGCTGAGCGAATTTGAGCGCATTCTCGCAAAAGCCCAATTCAAAGTAATCGTCAAGCAGCTGGAGTCGACGCTTGCTCCTGATATGCGCAGCCTTGAACCGCCCAAAGCGAACGTCTATGTAATTGACGCCCACGCCGCTAAGCCTGCAACGGGCGCGCTGCTTGCCAACTTGATTGAACGTTTTCCTGAATCCCGCCTCATCGTCGTCGGCGAGCAGCACATCGAAGCCAATTGCTATTCGCTGCTCCGCCTTGGCGTAAAAGGTCTGCTTACCTACGTCGAAGCGCGTGACCAGCTCGTTCGCGCTCTTCCGCTTGTCGCCAATGGCGGCTTCTGGGTTCCGCGCCAACTTCTGTCCGGTTTTGTTGATTCCATTCTCACCAGTCAGGGTCGTCGCCTGAAGACGGACTCGGTAACCAACCTTAGCCGGCGCGAACAGGAGGTTCTCGACGCACTCCTCGAGAATCAATCCAACAAGGAAATTGCCAATAAGCTCAACATCGCCGAGCGCACCGTAAAATTCCACGTCTCAAACCTGCTGAGCAAGTTCGGTGTTCGCCGTCGAGCAGACCTCATCCTCCTGACGTTCCAGCGCCGACTGTCCCAATAGCTGCGATTCTGTTTGACGTCGGGTCGCCAAGGATTAGACCACCCCGGAAACCGGTCTTCCCCAAACAGGACTTGTGCCTCCCCAGCCGTGCGCACACCTTCCCGCATCTCCTTTGCTAGCGAGTTGAGAACCAAGCCCTTAAAACGCGTCGCCGAGCGGGGCCTTTTCGTGTTTCACTGACTTGTAACAATCGGGCCCGTCGAGACGAGACAACACACGGCTGGGGCCTTGTGAACGCAAACCACGAAAATCCCAACCTGGACCTGCTGCGCGCTACGGCTGTCCTTTTAGTCTTTTTTTTCCACTTGCTCTTGTTTGGCGAACGATCCACTCACTTGCCTTACCACCTGGATGGGTTGGGCCACTGGGGGGTATTGATTTTCTTTGTTCATACGAGTCTCGTTCTCATGTACTCAATGGAACGAATGTCCGCTAAAAACCCTAGCAAGAGTCTGTACTTGCCATTTCTCATTCGCCGCTGCTTTCGCATCTATCCGCTCAGCATGGTAGTCGTCCTGACCGTATTTCTCTGCAAACTTCCGGTTGCGCACCTCCGGAACGGAACATTTTCGGGCGTGCATTTGGACCCCGCCGGGCTGTTCTCCAATCTGTTCCTATGCCAGGATCTTACGCACACGGAATCCATCGTCGCTCCGCTTTGGAGTCTTCCCATTGAAATGCACATGTACCTGGTGTTGCCGCTGCTCTTCATCGTCGTGCGATACCTGCCCAGCCTCTCGGCAATTCTCCTGCTGTGGATGCTCTCCGTAGCTGCCGGTTTGCTCGCAGGACCGTCCATTCATCTCCAGCGTTACGGCATCGGGGAATTCCTTCTTTACGTTCCGTGCTTCTTTGCTGGAGTCGTCGCTTATCAGTTTTCCAAGCGTTCCAGCCTACAATTGCCCTTTTTCTTGTGGCCTGTGGCTATCGCCCTGCTTACCGCTCTCTGCCTTTGGAACCAGCTCAGTTATGCCGGCCCGTGGTTCCTGTGTCTGCTCCTCGGAATCCTGATCCCGCAGTTTCGCCCAATGTCCAGTCCATTGCTCAAACAAATCTGCCTAAATATCGCCAAATATTCCTACGGCATCTATCTCACTCATTTCATTTTGATCTGGTGGGCCTTTCAAGGTATGGGGCAAGTAGGCCGGCCACTGCAATGGTTTCTGTTTCTTTCGGCCACGTTCTCTTTTCCCGTTTTCCTCTACCACGTCATCGAAGAGCCCATGATCAATTTAGGCGCCCGCGTCGCCAGACATCTGTCGCCGGAAAGAATGGTTTCGCAGCCTCGCGTGACCTAACCACGCTCGCCGGCCAAGCCGCAGGGCTTCTGCCGCAGACTTGAATTAGAAGACAAACGGAGCCCCGAGGGGCTCCGCGACGACCTCAAATTGTAAGAATTAGGGAACGACCTGAATTCGCTTCCTGCTACAAAACTAAAACCGGTTTAATCCTTGAAGCTGAAGCGGACAATGCACCACAAGGCCTGCACGCCATCTTTCCAAGTAATCTTTTTTCCTTCTTCATACGTACGCCCCGCATAACTAATGGGCACCTCATAAATCCGCCAATTCCTGTTCGCAATCTTGGCAGTGATCTCCGGCTCAAATCCAAAGCGATTGGACTTGATTTTGATTTCTTGCAGCACTTCTTTCCGAAAGACCTTGTAGCACGTCTCCATATCGGTCAGTTTCAGATTTGTGAAAATATTCGAAAGCAGCGTCAACATCGTATTGGCTACGAAATGCCAGAAATAGTGAACGCGCTGCGGCCCACCTAAAAATCGCGAACCATATACGACATCCGCCCGCCCATCCAGTATCGGCTCCAGCAATTTGGGATAATCGCGCGGGTCGTACTCCAAATCGGCATCCTGCACCAGCACGATGTCTCCAGTTGCTTCGGCAAATCCCCGCCGCAGCGCCGCTCCCTTGCCCTGATTCTTCTCCTGGAAAAAAAACCGCAACTCACCCAAGGCAATGAGATCTTGCCCGTCCTGAGCCGGAGCTGTGGCCGCTCCCTGCGCTTGCCGCGCCGCCATATTTTCCAGAATCTGCCGCGTTCCATCCTTCGAAAAATCGTCTACGATGATGATTTCCTTGCGCATATCTGTTTCCAGCACGCGCCGTAAAATCTCATCGATGGTATTTTTCTCGTTGTAAACGGGAATGACAACCGTCAGTTTCGGGTTCTTGATTTCCGATGGATTGTGTCTGTGATGAATCATTTGGCGACACATGATTGTAGCGGTCTCCCGCTCGAGGAGTAAAGCCGTGCTCCGAGTTCGCGCGGCGAACCAATCGCATGCCTTGGCGATGTGGCCGTGACTGTGCGGCGTTCGTCGTCACTTTTCGGAGTCTAAAATTACAGGTATCCTGTGTTCGCCGGGAATCTACTGCGCCAAGGACGAAATGCCCACCTTCCACATCCAGCAATTCGGCTGTCGCGCCACGCAAGCCGACGGCGCCGCTCTCGAGCGCCAGCTCCGCGACCGCGGCTATTCCGCGGTCAGCGACCCCGGCTCTGCCGAAATCATCATCATCAATACCTGTACTGTCACCGCCGCCGCCGACTCCCAAGCCCGCGACGCCATCCGCAAAATACACGCCCAAAATCCTCAAGCACAGGTCATCGTCACTGGTTGTTACGCGCAACGCGCTCCCGAAGAGCTCTCTGCGCTCCCCGGCGTTTCCTGGGTCGTAGGCAATTCCCACAAACCGCAAATCCCCAACCTCCTTACCACACAGGCAGAGGCGCAGCATGCTGCGCCCCGGCTAGCCCAGACTTCAGCCAGCTTGGGTTCCTCTTTTCCGCCAGATGTTTTTCCCACTGCGGCCTTGCAAGCGGGCCATTCCGCCAAGCTCGTCCCGGCACCAGCCGAAAACGGCTCGCAGCAAAACGCGAAAATCCTAACCAGCAACATCTTTGAGCAATCCGTTCTGCTGGCAGCCCCCGTCCTCGGCGGAGAAGGGAATCACACGCGCCCCACTCTAAAAATCCAGGACGGGTGCAACTCCCGCTGTTCCTATTGCGTCATCCCGTTCGTCCGCGGAAGAAGCCGCAGCCTCCCGCCGCAAACCGTTATCGCCGAAATTGAGCGCCTCGCCAACTCTGGTTACAAGGAAGTAGTTCTCAGCGGAATCAACCTCGGCACCTATGGCCGCGACCTCGCTTCTCGCGTCGAATTCGAAGAACTCCTGCGCCGGATCTTGGACCAAACCAGCATTGAACGCCTGCGCATCAGCTCCATCGAACCGCTCGATATCACCGAGGACCTGATCGATCTGTTCGCCAGAAACGACCGCATCGCCCAACACTTTCACATGCCTCTGCAATCCGCCTCCAACCGCCTCCTGGCCGCCATGCACCGCTGGTACCGCGCCGAACACTACGCCCGCCGCGTGCAACTCATCCACGACCGGCTCCCCCACGCCGCCATCGGCGCCGACGTCATCACCGGTTTCCCCGGAGAAACCGCAGCCGACCACGCCGCCACCATAAGCTTCATCGAGGGTCTACCGTTCACCTATCTGCATGTTTTCTCGTTTTCAAAACGCCCCGGCACCAAAGCGGCTTCACTGGCCAACGAAGTGCCTCCTGCCGCCATCAAAAATCGCGCCCGCCAACTCCGCGCCCTCTCCGAATCCAAGTCTTGCGCCTTCCGGCAATCCCAGGCGGGCCGCACCCTTCGCGTCCTGACCTTGCGCGCGGATGAACGCGACGCGGCATCCACACCAGCGCTGAGTTCCAGCTTTCTAAATGTCGCTGTTTCGGGAAATTGGCCGGCCAACCAGTGGCTGGACGTGAGATTTTCCGGAGTACAAAATAAGGTGTTGTCGAGCCAGGCAGAAAACAATCCGGCTAATTTCGCCTTTGCGATAGAAAATCCACAGCAAACCCCAGACTTATCGCAAACCACAGCCCGCTAAAGGTAGCGAGATAAATCCCGAAATTCAGAGCCGTAAAAGCAAACAGTGCGCCCGCCCAAAAGTACTTCATCAGCGCGCTTCCCCGTATTTCTGCCGGCCCTCAATCCTCAAAAATCACCTGCGCCAATGCCTGGGTCGCCGTATGCGTAATACTCAAAGCAATATTCTTCACTCCCCTGGCTTCGGCAATCTTCCCGGCCTCGCCCGCCAACGCCAGCGTTGGCCGTCCACTCTTCTCCCGCACCACTTCCAAATCCACCCACCGCACGCCGCGACTCCATCCCGTCCCCAGAGCCTTCATCGCCGCTTCTTTTGCCGCAAAGCGCCCCGCATAGCGTTCATACTTGTTCCGGAACTGTTCGCAATACGCCTGTTCCTTTCCGGTATAAATCCGCCGCAAGAACGTCTCCCCGTACCGCTCGATCGCCGCCTGGATACGCTCCACTTCCGCCAAATCCACTCCCATCCCAATAATCAAGCCAGCTCCTTGGAGTGCGGCATCGTGCCGCCGTCCCCTTTTTCGACATCCACCACTTCCGATTATACTGTTACGACTGTGGCCACCAGAAAAACATCGGCTCGCTACCGGGTAATCGGTCAACGTTCCAACTCCCCGTCACCCATCGCTCCAGCAACTCACGGCAAATGGCGCATCAAAAATTCCCGCGGCCTAAAAATCGTGCAATCCGCCGAACTGAATGGACTCCCCTGGCTGATCCACGGCTTCAGCACCCGCCCTGGCGGTGCAAGCAAACTGGCCGCCGAACGAGTCCTCAATCTCGGCTTCACGGACTGGGACGAGGGAAAAACAGTGCAACAAAACCGTGACAAATTTCAAAAAGCACTCGGCACAAAGGATTTTGCACTTATCCCGCTCAGACAAATCCACTCGGCCGTGATCCATCCGTTTGAATCTGCACCCGCGCAACACTGCCCAGGTGACGCTTCGATCAGCAACAGGTCCGGCCTCTTGCTCGCCACCCAAACCGCCGACTGTGTCCCCATCCTGCTGGTCGATCCCCGATCACGCGCCATCGCCGCCATCCACGCCGGATGGAAGGGAACTCTCAACCGCATCGCCCAAAAGACCGCCGGCGAAATGCGCAAGCACTTTGGCAGCAATCCGAAAAACCTGCTCGCCGCCATCGGCCCCGCCATCGGCGGCTGTTGCTATGAAGTCGGCACAGAGATCGCCGCCAATTTTCTCTCCCAATTCGCCAACGCCCCGGAATGGTTCGATGAATTCCGCACCGGCGACGAACCCAATCCCGTCCAGTGGCTCAACATGAAGCCTCCCGGTCACCAGCCCCCTCCGCAAAGCCTCCTGCTTGATCTCCGCAAAGCCAACCGCGCTCAACTCGTCGACGCCGGCCTGCAGCCCCAGAATATCTTCGTCAGTGACCTGTGCACCGCCTGCCGCCGCGACCTCTTCTTCAGCCACCGCAAAGAAGCCGGCCACACCGGCCGTCACATGTCTGTCGTTGGCATCTCGAACTAGTACCCAAGTTGCGGATCAAAATCCGGCGTGCGGGCGCTGCAATCCTGTCGCTTTTTTGGTCCGGGAAATCGGCATCCCCGGCCTCCAAGAAAAACCAGGGCCGGAGCTCTGGATGCAATCTTCCTGTTTCAGAAATATTGGGCCTGCAGGGGAACTGCCAACCGGGCAGAAGATGTCAGCTCAATACTGTCAGCGGCGAACCGCTCGCCTCATTTAGCGCCAGCTGCCCGCAGGCCGCCATTACATCCCGTCCCCGCGAATACCGGGTAAACGTCGGCACACCCTTTTCCAGCAATATCCGATGAAACTCGGCAATGCTCTCAGCCGATGGCTCGGCATATGGCATCACCGGTCCGGGATTCCACGGAATCAGATTCACCTTCACGCGCCCCACGTCCGCCAACAGCCGCGCCACTCGCCGCGCATCGTCCGGCGTATCATTTACGCCGCCCAGCAGCACATATTCAAACGTAATATACTCCCGCGTCCCCATCGGAAATTTCTTACAAGCCGCCAGCAATGTTCTCAGCGGATATTTCTTGTTAATAGGCATCAACACGTCACGCTGTTCATCCGACGACGCGTTTAGAGAAATGGCCAGCTTCGGCCGTACCTTTTCAAGAGCCAACCGCTCAATCCCCGGCACAATCCCACTGGTAGAAAGCGTCACGTGCTTCGGCGCAATCTTCATCCCCGATTGATCCAACAGAATCCGCACTGCGCTCATTACATTCTCAAAATTCAAAAGGGGCTCGCCCTGCCCCATCAAAACAATATTCGTGCGTGGCGCCAACTTATCCTTATGTTCTTCAAGCGGCAGCAAAACCTGCGCCACAATCTCTCCAGCCGTCAAATTCCGGATCAATCCCAACTGGGCCGTCATGCAAAACTGGCAATCCACCGCGCATCCCGCCTGCGTAGAAATGCAGATCGTCTGCCGCCCCTCGGACGGCATAAACACCGCTTCCACCGAGGCGGCTTTTGTTTTCTCCCCGCTGCTCAGCCCAAACAAATACCGCACCGATCCATCGGCCGAAAAGAATCTCTCCTTGACCCGAGGAAAGGTAACCGTCGTTTCCTTTCTTAGCCTTTCGCGCAATCCCGCCGGCAGGGAACTCACCTCCCCCAGATCAACCTTCCGTTCCACGTAAAGCGCCTGATAAATCTGGGCCCCTCGATAGGCAGGCTCCCCCCACGCCACGCACAGCGCGCGCAATTCATCCTTCGATTTCCCCAAAAGTTCCACCATCTCCGCCATCAGCAAATCACCATCATTTCCGTCGACATTCTCTACCTATTTTACGCCTTTCTTCATTTCATTACTTCAATACCTCAGTCCCTGAGACAATTCAGCGCTATAATTTCCCTGTCACCCGAGTCACGCACGGAGTCACCGCCCATGTCCACCAACGCTATCATCTCGCAACTCTCCATCGACGATTGGGTCGCCGGCCTTGCCGCCATCTCTGAATCGAACTTCACGCTGGAAAATGTCCAGACCTACATCCAGCAACACACCATCCAGTCCGACTCCCTGAAAAAATTCTGCTTTTTCTCCAAAGGTAGCTACACCCGCAATCTAATTTTCAAAAACGAAATTTTCGAATGTATGGCCATCTGCTGGGAAGTCGGCCAGGCCAGCCGTGTCCACAATCATCGTGATCAGAATTGCTGGATGTCCGCCCCTATCGGTAAACTTCGCGTGCAAAATTTTAACGTCGCCGACAAAAACGCCGGCCTCGGCACCTGCCATCTCGAGCCCACCGACATCTATGACATGGACGCCACGCATCCCGCTTACGTCAATCCCCTTGAACCGGTCCATCAGGTCCTCAACCTCCCCGAGTTCAACCAGCGCGCTGTCAGCGTTCACATCTATTCCAAACCTTTCGACACCTGCGAAATCTACCAACGCGAACGCGGCACCTATTCCGACGTCCCCCTCCA
>Ga0193753_10002598_pt1 | contig 14065 bp, 9 predicted proteins | sample H1c2metaG_FD_144925 | JGI IMG/M metagenome (GOLD analysis project Ga0193753, IMG submission 144925) | Soil microbial communities from a riparian zone of the East river system, Colorado, United States - H1c2 | ecosystem: Environmental > Terrestrial > Soil > Riparian zone | place: USA: East River... | reverse complement strand
GCGCAGGAAGCTGGCCGTCTCGATCAGCTTGAAGCCGGCCTTGGTGACGTCCTCGCGCACCGTCGACTCCTCGATGCGGTGCAGCGACTGGACCTGGGTGTCGCCGCCGCCGTCGGCGGTGCTGTGGTCGACCACCACGTAGATGCCGCCCGGCTTGAGCGCGGCGAACACGGCGGCGTTCATGCGGGCGCGGTCGGTCTTGATCCAGTAGAGGTCGTGATAGAAGAGCACGATGAAGACCGCGTCGAGGTCCTTGGCCTCGGGCGGCAGCGGGTCCTCGAGCTCACGGTCGGATCGCACCGCCGTCTTCATCGCCGGCCGCGCCAGGCGCGTATCCCATGCCTTGCCGACGAAGCCGAGGATCGCCTTGCTGTTCACCGCGTAGACCACGCCGCCCGGCGCGACCGCTCGGGCGAGGATCTCGGTGGTGTAGCCGCCGGCCGAGGCGATCTCGGCCACCTTCATGCCCGGCTTGATCCCGGCGAAGGCCAGGAGCTCGCCCGGCTTGCGCCCGGCGTCGAGCTTGCGGTCGTCCGGCGTGCGATCGGGGGCGTCGACCAGCGCCTTCAGCTCCGGCGTCACGGTCACATCGGTGACGTCGCGCGGGCCGGCCTCGACCGGCGTCGCGGCTGGCTCGGTGGCGGCGGCGGGTGCGGGCTCCGGCGTGGTGGCGCCGGACGAGCTCGACGAGCCGCAACCGGCCAGGGCGGCCAGCGCGGCGAGCGCGGCCCCGAGCACGAGAGCGCGCCGATCGAGTGGACTGGGGGGTGAGGACGACGGGATAGGCTGACTCGACATGGGCCCGTTATAGCGCGTCGCGCGCGAGCACGCGGCGCCCGGGCCGCCCGTCCACCAGGTCCGGAAACGGCGAGTGGGCCGCGACTCCCGGGAGTATGGTCGAGCGCGATGGACGAGATCCACGGCCTCGGCCGCGGCGCGCTCGACCGGGCCCGCACCAGCCGCGATCCTCGGTTCGACGGAAAGTTCTTCATCGCCGTCACCTCGACCGGGATCTACTGCCGGCCGGTCTGCCCGGTCCGCAGCCCCAAGCGGACCAACATCCGCTACTACGCCACCGCCGCGGCCGCCGCCGAGGCCGGCTTCCGCCCGTGTCTGCGCTGTCGACCCGAGGCCGCACCGGGGACGCCGGCCTGGCTCGGCACGTCGGCGGTGGTCCACCGGGCGCTCCGCCTCATCGACGGCGGCCTCCTCGACCAGGCCTCGGTCAAGGCGCTCGCCGCCCGGCTCGGGATCGGCCCGCGCCACCTCCATCGCCTGTTCATCCAGCACGTCGGCGCGTCGCCGATCGCGTTCGCGCAGACCCGCCGGCTTCACTTCGCCAAGCGCCTGCTCGACGAGACCGACCTGCCGATGACCGAGATCGCGCTCGCGGCCGGCTTCGGCAGCCTGCGCCGCTTCAACGACGCGTTCCAGCGCACCTACCAGCGCGCCCCGCGCGAGCTGCGCCGGCGCCGGGTCCGCGCGCGAGCCGCCGGCGAGCCGGAGCCAGGTGATCGCGGCAACCAGGTCGTGCTCCGCCTCGCGTTCCGCCCGCCGTACGACTGGGCGCAGGTGAGCGACTTCCTGGCCGCGCGCGCCGTCCCCGGGGTCGAGCGCGTGGACCAGCGCGGCTACGCCCGCGCGGTCCGCTCCGACGGCGGCCACGCCCTGGTCGAGGTGCGCCCGCTGGCCGGCGAGGACGCCCTCGAGCTGCGCGTGCGCGGCGCGGCACCGGCGGCGCTGTTCCAGATCTCGTCCGCGGCGCGGCGGGTCTTCGACCTGGCCGCCGATCCGACTCGCATCGCGGCCGCGTTCGAGCACGATCCGCTGCTCGCGCCGCTGGTGGCGGCCCACCCCGGCGTGCGCATCGCCGGCGCGTGGGATCCATTCGAGTGCGCGGTCCTCGCCGCGCTGGGCGGGCTGGTCGATCCCGCGGCCTCGCGCGCGGCGGCGGCGCGCCTGGTCGCGCGCCTCGGCCAGCCGATCCCGGCCGCCGACGGACTGACCCACCTGTTTCCGGACCCGGAAGCCCTGGCCGGCGACCGCCTCGCCGATCTCCCGCCCGACTCGGCCGGCGCGGTGCGCGCACTGGCCCGCGCGGTGGCCGGCGGCGAGCTCGACCTCGACGGGCCGGTCGACGATGTCACCGCCGCGCTCGCCGCGCTGCCCGGGCTCGGCGCCGGACCGGCCCAGCACATCGCGCTGCGCGGCCTCGGCGAGCCGGACGCGTTCCCCGCCGCCGATCCGCTGCTGCGCGCGATGGCCGGCGCGCCGCTGCCGCGCGACCTCGAGGCCCGCGCCGGGGCATGGCGGCCGTGGCGGGGCTACGCCGCGGCCCATCTGTGGCGTCTCGCGAGCGAGGGGTGCACCCCGCTCGAGTGAGGCCGCGCCGCGCTGGTCGGCCGACCTTGAGCCGGTTCTGACCGGGGCGTAACGTGACGTGAGGCGCCATGCCCACGCTTCCCCCGCCCGACTCCGACGATCGCCTCACCCCGCGCGATCTGCGCGACATCTGGGCGGTGATCCTGCCCGACGATCGCCTGGCCGGCTTCCGCATGCTGGGCCGTTCCGACGCCGAGGACTTCTTTCTCCAGCTCCACGCGCCGGAACAGGCCGAGCTGCTCCTCGCCCACCGACCCGAGGAGCAGCGATCGTGGATGCGCATGGTCGCGCCCGACGACGCCGCCGACCTGCTCCAGGCCGCACCGTCAGGCGAGCGCGAGCGCCTGCTCGCCCTGCTCGACGAGCCGACCCGCGTCGAGGTCAGCGCGCTGCTCGCCTACGAGGAGGACGCGGCCGGCGGCCTGATGAACCCGCGCTACGCCCGCCTGCGCCCGGACGTCACCGTCGACGAGGCGATCAGCTACCTGCGCAAGCAGGCCCACACCTACCTCGAGACGATCTACTACCTCTACGTCCTCGACGACCAGAAGCACCTGCTCGGCGTGCTGTCGCTGCGCGAGCTGTTCGCCGCGCCGGCTGGCCGGCGGGTCCGCGACGTCATGCGCGGCGAGTTCGTCACGGTGCGCGACGACCTCGATCAGGAGTCGGTCAGCCGGGTGGTCGCGCGGCACGACCTCTACGCCATCCCGGTGGTCGACGCCGAGCAGCGCATGAAGGGCATCGTCACGGTCGACGACATCGTCGACGTGGTCCAGGAGGAGGCGACCGAGGACATCCAGAAGTTCGGCGGCATGGAGGCGCTCGACCTGCCGTACATGAAGGTCGCCTTCGGCCGGCTGGTCAGGAAGCGCGCCTCCTGGCTGGCCGCGCTGTTCCTCGGCGAGATGCTGACCGCGACCGCGATGGCCTACTTCGAGGACGAGATCGCGCGCGCGGTGATCCTGGCCATGTTCGTCCCGCTCATCATCTCGAGCGGCGGCAACTCCGGCTCGCAGGCGTCGACCCTGGTCATCCGCGCCATGGCGCTCGGCGAGGTGAAGCTGCGCGACTGGTGGCGCGTGGCTCGCCGCGAGCTCGCCGCCGGCGCGGTGCTCGGCGTCGTCCTCGGGTCGATCGGGTTCCTGCGCATCGTCCTTTGGCAGGCGGTCCGTCCGACCTACGGCGAGCACTACCTGCTGGTGGCGCTGACCGTGCTCGGAAGCCTCATCGGCGTGGTCACCTTCGGCACCCTGGCCGGCTCGCTCTTGCCGTTCCTGCTGCGCCGGGTCGGCTTCGACCCGGCCAGCGCCTCGGCCCCGTTCGTCGCCACGCTGGTCGACGTGACCGGGCTCGTCATCTACTTCAGCCTGGCGAGCCTGCTCCTCACCGGCACTCTGCTCTGAGTCGCCGCGCGCCGCGCGCTACTCGACCAGGCAGCGGACGACCACCGTCGTGTTCGACGGCGGATCCTGCGGCGGGTCGCCGCGGTCGATGTCGAGCGCGAGGTTGCTGTCGGTGTTGCAGCTGTCGTTCTGGACCAGCTGGAAGCACGGCGCCGACGCGTTCTCGCACGCCGGGATCGGAAACTCCTCCTCGGTGTCGAGGTTGATGTCGCGCACGTCGGAGACGCGGCAGTCGGCCTGGAAGCCGTCGATGCTCGGCTCGGTGTCGGTCAGCTTGCCGTCGAGGCAGGGGTTGCCGACCACCTTCTTCAGCAAGAGGCCGATCTGGGTCAGCGCGCCGCTCAGGTCGACGTCGTTGATCTCGGGATCGTAGTTGCAGATGCTCTGGAAGGTCGATCGCTGGGCGAAGCCCTCCAGGAACGCGCTCATGCGCACGGACGGCCGCGCCGCGACCAGGGTCTGCGGATCGGCCTCGCTTCCGAGCGCGCCGGGGCAGTCGGTGCCGCCGTCGGCGCACACGACGCAGGCCGGCCTGACCCACAGCTCGTCCTTGGACTCGTCGTTGGCGACCGTGACCGGCGTGGCCGGCGCGGTGATCTCCGCGACGATGACCTTGCTCGGGTCGTCCTTCACGCCCTTCAGGAAGTCGATGTAGTTCGACACCTTCTCGATATAGGCCGAATTTTCATCCGGCACACAGGACTCGCGCGGACCGAGCGTTCGCTCGCTGTCCGGATCGCAGGCCGTGCCGTACTCGAAGCAGCGGAAGGACGAGTACTCGCCGAACTGGTCGTCGACGCTGTCGGTGATGTTGCCGCCGAAGATCGACCGGTCCGAGGCCGAGCAGTCGTCCTCGTCCTGGATGAAGATGACCGCCAGAAAGGCGTCGTCGCGCAGGAACCCGGGGTTATTGCCCTCGGTCAGCGCGCGCCGCATCGACTCGAGGTGCTGCTCGAAGCCGCAGCCCTCGGTCCCGAGCACGGCCATGCAGGAGAACTGGTCCTCCAGCAGGCCGGTGTAGTTGGCCTGGCGCATCGTGCCGTCCTCGTTGACGGCGATGTCCTCGATGAAGCTGGCCCCGTCGGTGAGCGCCGGACACGGGGTCCCCGATGGGTCGCCTTCCGCCAGGAGCCGACCGTCGTCGCCCTGGCCATCGCACTTGCGATCGAGCCCGTTGCCGTCGCCGTCGCCGGTGCCGACGTCCGACGAGACGACACCCATGTGGATGTTCGGCAGGCCGCCTTCGATCGTCTCGAGCACGCGCACGAACTCGGGGAAGTTGCGCGCCAGCGAGTTCTGCTCCTGATCCATCGAGCTCGAGTTGTCGATGACCCAGAGGATGTCGATGTCCCGGTTGAGATTGACCGGGATCTCCTTCTGTTGCTCCTTCGACTGGTTCGGATCCACCGCCGACACATCACGGCTGGGACAACCGGGCAGAGTCGCCAGGGAGAGAATCAGAAGCGGCGCTACAAGCGCCAAACGTCGAGCCATACGCATCGAAGGAAGCCTCCTGCGGCCTGGGGTCGACCGGACGAGCAATTCCGTGGCCAACCCCTCGCAAAACGGTATCTCCAGCGACGCAGCGGCGCAACAGCTGCGGCCGGCGACACGGCTCGGCAATTCGATTGCCTTATCCGCCAATGCAGTTGCCAGGAGACCTCACCATTTTCAGACGCTTTTCTCTATGGCATGTCCGCCGCGCATGGGGATAGAATGAGAGCCTCGGTCAGGGGGGAGGGTTTCACGCTTGCGCGGTGTCCGGATCTAGCACCGCCGATCGTGGAGCCCGTGTGCGCCTTGCGCCGCTCGCGGGGAGGAGAATGGGTAAGAACTGCGTGGGGCTCGACATCGGGTCGAGCAGCATCAAGGCCGTCCAGGTCCGCAAGGACAAGCGAGGGCTCGAGCTTCAGGCCTTCGGCATGGAGCCATTGCTTCCGCAGACGATCGTCGAGGGGACGATCATGGATCAGGGGGCGGTCGCCGAGGCAATTCGCACCCTGTGGGGCAGACTCCGACTTCGCCAGAAGGAGGTCGCGATCGCCATCGCCGGCAGCTCGGTGATGATCAAGAAGATCGCGGTGCCGCAGATGACCCGCGGCGAGCTGGCCGAGCAGATCCCGTACGAGGCGGAGCATCACATCCCGTTCGCGCGCGACGACGTCCAGATCGACTACGAGGTCGTGAACCAGCAGAACGCGACCGGACAGATGGAGCTGCTCCTGGTCGCGGCCAAGAAGGAGGTCGTGCACGACTACGCCAGCGTCGTGCGCGAGGCCGGACTGATCCCGGTCGTGGTCGACGTGGCCGCCTTCACCGCGCAGAACGCGTTCGAGGCCAACTACGGCCTGGGCCCGGGCGAGACGGTCGTGCTCATCAACATCGGCGCGTCGATCTCCAACATCAACGTCATCCGCGGCCCGGCCAGCCTGTTCACCCGCGACATCATCATCGGCGGGAACGCGTTCACCGAGGAGATCCAGAAGCAGCTGGCGGTGACCCAGGACGAGGCCGAGGCCTACAAGGTCGGCGGCTCGTACGACGAGCACGGCGTGGTACCGCAGGAGGTCGAGCGCATCATGAGCGGCGTGGCCGAGGTGATGGCCGGCGAGTTTCAGCGCTCGCTAGACTTCTTCCTCGCCACCACCGCCGACACCGACGTCAGCAAGATCTGCCTGTCGGGCGGCACCGCCAAGGTGACGGCGCTGCACCGCGCCATCGAGCGCCGCTCTCGCCTGGGGGTCGAGGTGGTCGACTCGTGGCGGCGCGTGGCGATCGACCCGCGCCTCGACACCGCCTACCTGGCAGCCCACTCGCCGGAGGCGCTGGTCGGGCTCGGCCTTTCCCTTCGCGCCGGCAACGACAAGTGAGGAGATGTTCTCGTGCAAGCGGTTGGTGAGGCGGCTGCATGATTCGCATCAATCTCCTCGGCGAGCGCAAGGGCCGGCGGCGGCGGGAGGTCGCGTCCGGGCCGTCCCAGGCGCCGATCCTGCTGTTCCTCGTCGTCGGCGTCGCCGCGGCCGGCCTGGCCGTCTTCTTCTTCGTGCACCGGCCGCTCGCCCGCACCGTGGACGAGCTCAACGAGAAGAACGCGACGCTGGCGGCCCAGAACGACGGCCTGCGCAACAAGACCAAGAACAGCCGCACCATCCGCACCGCCTTCGACGCGGCGCTGGCCCGCCAGCAGGCGACCGCGCGGCTCAAGCACGCGCGCGTGTCGCCGGCGTGGCTGATGCGCGAGCTGTCCAATATTCTGACCCCGGGCCGCCAGCCTCAGCTCACCCCGGAGATGCAGGGAGAGCTGAAGACCAACCCGAACCGTCCGTGGCAGGAGGGCTGGGATCCCAAGCACGTCTGGATCACCACCTTCACCGAGAGAGGGGGCGAGTTCCGCATGGAGGGAGGGGCCCAGTCGCGCGGCGACATCGACGAGCTCGGGCTTCGCCTGCGCGCCTCCATGTTCTTCGGCCAGCGGCTCAAGCCCGCTGCGACGAGTGACGTAGAGGACAAGGAGAGCTCGCTCACCTACTACAAGTTCACGATCGAGGGGATCGTCAGGTACTGACCATGATGGTGCTCCGCAGATATCCGGGGAGTAGGTAGCGGTGGCCCGGGCAACAGACGCAGGTCTCCGCTCGCCGAAGGCGCAGATCGCGGTCGTGGTCCTGGCCGCGGTCGCTCTGGCGGTCCTCTACTGGCAGTTCATCTACTCGTCGCTGTCCGAGGACGAGCAGAAGCAGAACGCCACCTACAAGAAGCTGCAGAAGGAGAACCAGACGCTCGGCGAGGAGGAGCGGATCCAGAACGACATGCTCAAGTGCAAGCCGGAGCTGGACGCCCTCAACCGCGAGAACGAGCTGATGCTGCCGGCCGAGTCCGAGCCGGTCGCCTTCCTCAAGAACCTGTCCGGCATGGCGGCATCCGCCGGGCTCGAGCAGGGCCCGACCAAGATGGGCGCGGAGTCGGAGGTGCAGGCGCCTCCGCCGTCGGCCGGGGAGAAGCAGGCGGCCGAGGACAAGAAGAACGCGGCCAATGCGGGCCGGGACAACGCGCCGTGCTGGGAGAAGCTGCCCGGGCTGCAGGCGGACGCCGCGACCAAGGCCACCTTCGTGCGCGTGCCGTTCGTGATCGAGGTGCGTGGCACCTTCCACCAGCTCATGCGCTACTTCTGGATGCTGCACGAGCACGCCAACGCCGGCCGCATCATCACCGTCGAGGATCTCACGCTGACCCAGCCGGCGCCGGGCGTGAACGGCATCGTCATGACCGCGAAGTTCACCGCGGTCGGTTTCCGCGAGCCGGACTCGGCCGCGGCGGCTGCTGCGGCTGACTCGGGCGACGGGGCGGCCAGGAGCGGCAAGGCGCAGGTCAAGGATGCGACCGCGCGGCGCGAGGCCCAGGTCGAGGCGGCGGCGGCCAGCGAGGCTGGCGCGGCGGCCAGCGAGGCCGGCGCGGCGGCGCCGGCGGGCGCGGGCGAGCCGACCCCGGCAGCGCCGGGTGGCGCGGCGGGGCAGGGCGGCGCGGCGGGGCAGGGCGGCGCGGCAGCGCCCGGGCAAGAGGCCGCGCCGGCCGAGAAGGCCCAGGGCGGTCTCGATCGTCTCACCAGGCCGGAGGTGCCGTGAGCGCGCGGATTCGAAGGATCATGCTGGCGATGGTGGCGGCGACGCTCGCGCTGCCGGTGGTCGCGTGCGGCGGCGACGAGGCCGCGGCGCCGGCCGACTCGAGCAAGACGCCGCCCGCGAAGAAGGCCGCCAGCGGGCGGGCCGCCGCGGGGCGCCGGGGCAAGGACAAGGGCGGCCGCCTCGATACCTACGCTCAGATCGAGGAGCGATTCCGCACCCCGTTCGCGGAGCGGGACTTCGGCAGCGACGCGGAAGGAGACGACAACCGGGATCCGTTCCGGTCGTTCGTCGTCCGCCAGGGCAACGGGCCGCGCGAGCTCAAGGGCTCGTCCCCGATCCAGCCGACCGACGTCTGCACCGAGAAGAACAGCAGGGCGCCCGGCTACTCGATCCGGGACCTGCGCCTCATCAGCCTGCTCCTGCGAGGGACCAACAGCTACGCCCAGTTCCGCGACCCGGCCGGCTTCGGCTGGATCGTCCGGCTGCGCGACTGCCTGGGCAAGGAAAAGGCCATCATCGACAAGATCGGGGCGGGGTTCGTGACGCTCGAGGTGGTGCCCGAGACGGCGAGCGCGACGAACGAGCCGCAGGCGGAGCGCCGGGATATCCAGCTGCACCCGGACGAGCTGTCGGCAGGAGAGGAGACTCCAGCGGAGGCGCCCCGGGAGACGATCCCCGATTCGCCGCCGCCGGCGAGTCAGCCGTGACATGGGAACGACCTCGGGGGGTGAGTGACGTCGGCGCGCGGCGCCGTCGGTTCGCGATCCATCCGAGGTTTTCTGTCTAGAGATCGCCCGGAGGGGAAAAGATTCGAGCCGCTGGATGCGACGCCGGTCGCGCAGGGCCCAGGCGGTGCGGTGACACCGCGCCGCCCGGGATGACACGCGTCTGGTCGAGGAGCGACAACATGGTCAACGCCGGAGACGTAAACGGAGCACCACGGGGCGGCGCGCGGGCGCGAGGGCGCCGGGGCGACGCGCTGGCCAGAAGGCTGGCGCTCATGCTGGCGCTGGCCGGCCCACCCACTGCGCTGATCACGCCCGCATGGGCAGGGTCGCCGGCGGGCGCGCCACCCGCCCAGGGTCCGCAATCGGGCCCCGGCCCGCGATCGAGCCCGGGTCCGCAATCCGGCCAGGTCTCGAATTCGAGCCAGGCCTGGAATCAGGTGACGACGGTCGACAGCAGCGCCGAGGGCCAGGCCACTTTCTTGCGGGTGCGCGGCACCCGGAAGGCGGCGTTCAAGGTGCACCGTCTGGAGAACCCCGCCCGGGTGGTGATCGACCTGCCGCAGACCCGGCTGGCGCCGGCGGTGCGGGCCGGAGGCGCGGGCTGGAGCGTGAAGAGCTGGGCGGTCGACCGGGTCAGCGCTCACGAGAGCGCCCAGACCGGGCCCGGAGGGGTCCAGGTCGTGGTGTGGCTGGCGCGGCCGGGCACCTTCCGGGTCTCGAACGACGGCAACGACCTGACCGTGCTGCTCATCGCGCGCGAGGACGCGCCGGCGCCCGGCCAGGAGGTCGCGCCGACTCCGGCAGCGAAGAAGACGATCGCGGCGAAGGTCGCGGCGAAGGTCGCGCCCGCCGCCGCGCCGGCGTCCACCAGGGCCCCGACCGACTCGCGCAAGGTCTCACCGACCAAGGCCGACACGATCGCGGCGGCGGAGCAAGCGCTCGCCGCGCGGCGCGCCGATCTGCGCCGGGCCGAGGGCAAGGCCAGGCAAGCTCGTCACGCCGCCAACAAGGCGGTGCGCAGGCGCTGGCGCAACTCGATGCGGCTGCGGCACACGGCGCGAAGGCTCGAGGCCGACGTCGAGGTGCGCGGCGATCGCGTCGCCGTGGCGGAGCAGGAGCTGGCCAGCCTGCGCGCCGCGCCGGGTGGTGCTTCTCCGTCGGTGTCGGGGAGCGCCGGAGGCCGGGTCGCGAGCGCCGATCCGGTTGTGGGGGCGGATCCGATCGCCCGCGGTGTGCCGGTGCAGGCGCGGCCGGGCGCGCCGCTGCCGCTCCGTCGTCAGGGCTCGCCGATGGCGGGCGCCGGCGCGAGCGCGTCTGCGGCCGCGGCGTCCTCGCCGTCGACCACGCCGACCGCGCCGGTCAGGAGCGCGCCCAAGGCGCCCGCGCCCGCCGCGCCCGCCGCGGCGCCGCCGAAGCCGCCGGCCGCCGCCACACCCGACAGCACCGACTACGCATCGCCGGAGGTCGCGTCCTACGGCGCCTCGTCCGGGCCGATCACCCAGCAGTCGATGCCGCAGAACCGGCGCCGCAAGGTGTACCGCGGCAAGAAGATGGACCTCGATCTCATGGACACCGACGTCCATAACCTCATGCGCCTCCTGGCCGACGTCGGCGACGTCAACATCGTCGTGCCGGACGACATCAAGGCGCGGGTCACGGTCCGCCTGCGCGACGTGCCGTGGGATCAGGCGATGGAGGTCATCCTCGCCTCCAAGGGCCTGTGGTACCGGCGCGAGGGCGGGCTCATCCGGGTCGCCCCGCGCAAGGAGCTCGACGCCGAGGACCAGGCCGAGGCGGAGCGCATGCGCGCGATGGCCGAATCCGAGGCGCCCGAGACTCAGGTCTTCACCCTCAACTACTCGGTCGCGAGCAAGGTCCGCGACCAGCTGACCCCGCTGCTCTCGCCCAAGGGCCGCATCGAGGTCGACGAGCGCACCAACTCGCTCATCATCAACGACCTCAGCGCCCACCGCCGCCGCATCGTCGGCCTGGTCACCCAGCTGGATTACCAGACCCCGCAGATCCAGATCGAGGCGCGCATCATCGAGGCGCGCACCACGTTCAACCGCGAGTTCGGTATCCAGTGGGGCGGCAACGTCAACGCGTCGGCGGCCGGAGGCAACTCGACCGGGCTCGTCTTCCCCAACAGCGTGGCCGCGGCGGGCGGCGCCGACGCCGCGGCGGCCACCGGCGTGGCGGCCAACCCGTCCGACTTCGCGGTCAGCCTGCCGGCCTCGGTCGGTCAGGGCGCGGGCGGCGCGATCGGCCTCGCGCTCGGCTCGGTCGGCGGCAACGTCAACCTCAACCTGCGCCTGTCGGCGGCGGAGGACAGCGGCACCGTCCGCATCATCTCGGCGCCGCGCATCACCACGTCGAACAACATCGAGGCGACGATCAAGTCCGGCACCTCGATCCCGATCTCGGTCATCTCGGCCAACGGCGTCCAGACCCAGTTCGTCCCGGCCGATCTACTCCTCCGGGTCACCCCGGCGGTGTCGCAGCGGGACTGCGCGGTGTCGATGCAGGTCAACGTCACCAAGAACGAGGCCGATTTCGTCAACACCGGCGCGCGCGGCGATCCGAGCATCCTGACCAAGGAGGCCAAGACCACCATCCTCGTGGCCGACGGACAGACCGCGGTCATCGGCGGCATCTACACCCGCAACACCGGCCTGGCCTACCAGAAGGTCCCGTTCTTCGCCGACATCCCGGTCCTGGGCTGGCTCTTCAAGCACCGGGCGGAGAACGACGACCGCAGCGAGGTGCTGGTCTTCATCACGCCGAAGATCACCAACCGCGCCTTCCTGCGCTGTCAGTAGCGCGCGCCGCGCCGCCCCACCATGCGCTCCGTCTTCCTGATCGGCTTCATGGCCGCCGGCAAGAGCACCGCCGGGCGCCTGCTCGCCGAGCGCATGGCGCTGCCGTTCATCGACCTCGACGACGTGGTGGTCGAGCTGGCCGGGCGGCCGGTGACCGAGATCTTCGCCAGCGGCGGCGAGCCCGAGTTCCGCCGGCTCGAGGCCCAGGCGCTGAGCCGGGTCATCGAGCGCGCCCCGGCGGTGGTCGCCACCGGCGGCGGGACGGCCTGCCACCAGGGCGGCCTCGACCGGATGCGCGCCAACGGCCTGGTCATCGCGCTGTCGGTCCCGCTCGACGTCGCCCTGGCCCGGGCCGGCACCAACAACGAGCGTCCGCTCCTGGCCCGCTCTGCCGACCAGATCGCCGCGCTCTACCACGAGCGCGAGCCGATCTACCGCCAGGCCCACGCGGTCATCGTGACCGACTGGAGCGACGCGCAGGAGGTGGCCGACCAGTGCGCCGAGCTGCTCTCGCGCGCCGCGGCCCTCGACGAGGCGCTCCTGCCCGACTCGTCGATCGTGTCGCTGGGCGAGCGCTCGTATCCGATCGCGATCGCGCGCGGCGGGCTGGCCCGGCTCGGCGCGCTCACCCGCGCCGCGGTCGGCCCCGGCTGCGCGCTCGCCGCCCTGGTCGCCGATCCGCGGGTCGACGAGCTCTACGGGGCGGCGGCGGCCGCGTCGCTCGAGGCAGCCGAGCTCCGCGTCGCTCGCATCCAGGTCCCGCCCGGCGAGACGGCCAAGAGCCTGGCCGGCTTCGGCCAGCTCTGCGATCGGCTGGTCGCGGCCGGCCTCGACCGCTCGTCGGTCGTGGTCGCGCTGGGCGGCGGCGTGACCGGCGACCTGGCCGGGTTCGCCGCCGCGACCCTCTACCGGGGCGTGCCGTGCGTGCAGGTGCCGACCACGCTGGTGGCGATGGTCGATTCCGCGATCGGCGGCAAGACCGGCATCAACCTCGGCGCCGGCAAGAACCTGGTCGGCGCGTTCTGGCAGCCTCGCCTGGTCCTGGCCGATCTGGACGTCCTGGTGTCGCTGCCGGCCCGCGAGCGGCGCGCCGCGTTCGGCGAGCTCGTCAAGTACGCCCTCATCGACGGCGAGGACATGTACGGCGCGATCGACCAGCTCGCGCCCGAGGTCGCGCGCGAGGAGTGGGACGGCCCGCCGCCGGCGCTCGGGGCGGTGATCCGCCGCTCGGCCGCGATCAAGTCGTGGATCGTCAGCCGCGACGAGCGCGAGCAGAGCGGCGAGCGCGCGCTGCTCAACCTGGGTCACACCGTCGGCCACGCGATCGAGGCGGCGGCCGGCTACGGCGAGATGCTGCACGGCGAGGCGGTCGGGCTCGGGCTCATCGCCGCATGCCGCGCGTCGGCCGCGCTCGGCCTGGCCCCGCCGGCGCTGGAGAAGCGGGTCACCGCCACGCTCGCGCGGGCGGCGCTGCCGACCCGGCTCGACCCGTGGCTTCGCCCCGAGGTGCTCGAGCGCATCGGGGTCGACAAGAAGCGGACCGCCGGCGGCATCCGCTTCGTGGCGCTGGCCGGCCCGGGGCAGACCCGGCTTGTCACCATCGAGCTCGATCGGCTGCGCGGCGCGCTCGCCGCGGCACTCTGATACCATTGTCGAGGGGGAGGGGTCTCATGTACCAGAAACAGCGAACCTCGCTGTCACGCACGGCCGCGCTCGCGGCCCTGGCCATTGCAACGCTGGCCGGCGCCTGCACCGACGACGGCGAGTCGCTGGTCATCTTGCAGAACCAGATCCCCGGCGACGGCTGCATGATCCCGACCGGCGCGGATGCCGACTTCCGCCCGAGTGGTCTGGTGGAGGCCAGCTCGTCGGACGGCTACCTCTTCACCCCGGTGGTCGAGAGTCTGCTGGAGAAGACGGATGTGAACGCGCGCACCGTGACGATGCGAGGCGCCGACGTGGACGTCACCTTCCCGGACGGATTCTTCTCGGGGAGCGAGGAGGCGGACCTGCGCGACCGGGCCCTCACCCGGTTCAGCCAGTCCTTCAGCGGTAGCCTGCCGGCAAAGGCCACCGCCAGCTTCGCCTTCGTGGTCCTGCCGAGCGAGTTG
>Ga0193753_10002597_pt1 | contig 14066 bp, 13 predicted proteins | sample H1c2metaG_FD_144925 | JGI IMG/M metagenome (GOLD analysis project Ga0193753, IMG submission 144925) | Soil microbial communities from a riparian zone of the East river system, Colorado, United States - H1c2 | ecosystem: Environmental > Terrestrial > Soil > Riparian zone | place: USA: East... | reverse complement strand
CGTTCGACATAGCCGCATTCTACAACAGCTACGATAACATCATGGCCACAGTGGCTGGCGAGCCGCAGTTAGAGTCGACGCCTGCACCGCCGCACATGCTCATTCCCCTGCGCTGGCAGAACGGAGTTTCCGGTCAGGGCTATGGAGTGGAAGTTTCCGCGCGCTGGCAGGCAACCGATTGGTGGCGGCTTACCGCAAACTACAGCTTGTTGAAAATGCACCTGAGCCCTGACGACGGGATAGGCACTTCGGCTCCGCAGAATCAGTTCAGCCTGCGCTCCTACGTAACTCTTCCCTGGAATCTGGAGATCAACACCGCGGCGTATTTTGTCGATGAGATTGAGCCGCCGCACGGGGCGGGAACTGTCATGATTCCGGCGTATGTGCGCTTGGACGCAGGCTTGATTTGGCGTCCGTTCGAATCACTCGAATTCGGCGTTTGGGGGATGAACCTGCTTGATGATCGTCATCCGGAGTTTGTGGCCAACAACACCACGCTGCGCACGGAAGTGCCGCGTGGATTCATCGGCAAGGTCACGTGGCGTTTCTAGCGGATTTCATGTATCAACGCTGTTCCATAACGATTGGCAAAACAATAGCGGCCATTTTAATTGCGGCTGTGATGCTTTGTTCGAGCGCCACCCGTAGCCCGGGAGCGGCGCCGCTCAAAGAATATGAACTGAAGGCAGCCTTCCTCTACAATTTCACCAAGTTCATTGAGTGGCCCACCAACCGTTTCGCAAACGCTAATGCTCCATTCGTTGTGGCCGTGGCCGGGAACAGTTCCAGCACGATCGAATTGGAGAAGATTGCGACCGAACGCAAAGTTAATGGCCGGAAGCTCATCATCAAGACGGTGAAGACACCCGAAGACGCCAAGGATGCGCATGTTCTGTTCGTGTCTGCCACGGAAGATTCGCGGTTTGAGAATTGGCTTGCCGCCGCTCATGGTGCCGGCGTCCTGACCATTGGTGAATCGGAGTCGTTCTTTAAGCAAGGCGGCATCATTAATTTTGTTCTCGAAGGAGAAAAAATTCGGTTCGACCTCAACATCGATCAGGCCGAAGCAGCGGGCTTAAAGGTCAGCGCGCAACTGCAAAAGCTGGCGCGGAACATAAACAAAAAATCATGATTGTGAAGAACATCATGTACTTTTTCAAAAACGTCCCCATTAAGCGAAAGCTCACGGTTCTTACCATGCTTACGAGCGGCGTGGCGCTGTTGCTCGCCTGCATTGCTTTCGTAACTTATGAACAGCTCACCTTCCGTCGCACCATGGCCGCGGAACTTTCCGTGCTGACGGATCTATTTGACGACAACGTCGCGCCGGGCCTGACCTTCAACGACCCAAAGTCGATCGAGACGACGTTGCGCTCGCTGAACGCGCATCGTCACATCCTGGCTGCCGCCGTTTACGATAAAAACGGCAAAGCCGTAGCCTTGTATCAGCGGGAAGATCTAAAGACACCGTTTCCCTTTCCGGCGATGCAGGAAACCGGCACTCACTTCGAGAAGGATCGATTGGATTCGCTCCGGCGAATCATGCTGGCGGGCGAAAACATCGGGACCATCTACATCACTTCGGACTTGGACGAACTGGTCGCCCGTTATCGGCGTTATGGAATTATCGTCAGCGTGGTATTCTTCTTGTCTTCACTCGTGGCGCTCGTGCTCTCGACGAAGCTTCAGCACATCATCTCGGGGCCAATTTCCCACCTGGCCGAAGTAGTGAGCAATGTGGCGAAAGACAAAAACTATTCCGTCCGCGCGACCAAACATGACGAAGACGAGTTGGGCCGGCTCATTGATGGATTTAACGAGATGTTGAATCAGATCCAGATGCGCGACGGCGCCTTGCAGGAGGTTCAAGGCAGCTTGGAAAAGCGTGTCGAGGATCGGACACGCGAGTTGGCCAAGTCTTTTTCCTTATTGAACGCCACCATGGATTCGATGGCTGATAGCATTTTGGCAGTGGATCTCGCGGATAGAGTGATCTGTTACAACAAGAAATTTGTCGCGCTGTGGGCCTTGCCGGAAGAACTGTTGCAACAAGGCAAATACTCGGGCTTGGTCGCGCACGCGGCGCTGCAAACCCGAGATACAGAGCGCTATCTAAACCGGGTTCAAGAACTCCAGGCTCAAGCGCAGACTGAAGCCTTCGATGTGCTCGAATTGCAGGACGGGAGAACCATTGAACGCTACGCGCACCCGCAGCGCATGGGAACAGAATGTGTTGGACGCGTGTTCATTTACCGCGACATCACCGAGCGCAAGCGAACGGAGGAAGCTCGCCATCAATCTGAATCGCAATTCCGGCAGGTCTGGAACGCATCGGCCGACGGCATGAGATTGACGGACAGGGAAGGCCGAATGCTGATGGTCAACGACGCGTATTGCCGGATTGTCGGTAAAACGAAAGCGGAACTGGAAGGCCAATTTTTAACGATTATTCACGATGCCGCGGACAGAGAACGGGTGCTCAGCAAGCACCACAGGCAATTACATTCAATGAACGGCCCGAGACACATGGAGAAAGAGATCACACTCTGGAACGGGAAAAAAATGTGGATCGATTTGTCCAATTCTCTGTTGCAACTGCCCGGACAACCGTCACTCCTCTTGAGCATATTTCGCGACATCACCGAGCGGAAACTCGCTGAAGCTGAACTGGAACAGACGCATCGGCAACTGCTGGAAACTTCTCGCCAGGCCGGTATGGCCGAAGTGGCCACCGGTGTCCTGCACAATGTTGGCAACGTGCTCAACAGCGTCAACGTCTCCACGACGCTCGCCCTAGAGCAAGTCAAGAAATCCAAAGTAACGAATCTTGCCAAAGTGGTGAGTTTGATGAATGAACACACAGCGGATTTGGGCGCGTTCATCAGTAGTGATTCAAAAGGCAAACAGCTGCCCAGCTACCTCGCGCAACTGGCCATCCACCTCACCGCGGAACAAACCACTTTGCTTCAGGAAATCGAACAGCTTCGCACGAACGTTGAGCACATTAAAGATATCGTGGCGATGCAACAGAGCTACGCGAAAGTTTCGGGAGTTACCGAAACGCTCAAAATTTCTGACTTGGTGGAGGATGCATTGCGGATGAACGCTGGAGCGTTGGCGCGGCATGAAGTCGAGGTGGTTCGCGAATTTGCAGAGATTCCCCCTGTTACAGTCGATAAGCACAAAGTGCTGCAAGTGTTGGTGAATCTGATTCGCAATGCGAAATATGCGTGCGAGGAGTCGGGGCGCTCGGACAAACGGCTTACGGTGCGCGTGGTCAATGGCGAAGGCAGGCTCAAGATTGCCGTCGTTGACAATGGAGTGGGGATTCCTCGCGAGAACATGGTTCGGATTTTCAATCATGGATTCACCACTCGTAAGGAAGGCCATGGATTCGGCTTGCACAGCGGCGCGCTGGCCGCGAAGGAAATGGGCGGCGCATTGGTTGTCCAAAGCGACGGACCGGGTCACGGAGCTTCTTTCACACTCGAATTGCCACTGCAAACAACGGCCCACACGTCATGAAATCAGCCAATGTTTATGTGCGGTGACACGTATGTCACCGTTGTACAAATAGTTTCCCATCGAGCTTTTGCAGCTCAAGCTCACTGCTCAGCTTCGCAGCGAGTTTTGTTCCACGACCGGTGAGTCGGAGTAGAGTAGCCGAAGCGGGAATTGAGATACCTGACACGATGTAATCAAAGGAGCGCCCTGCACTGATTGCTTGTGACTAAAGGCACAATATCTTCTTGGTCGTCAGTTGAAACAGTTCGGAACGCGGCCGGCGCCGCACTACCAGACCGGCGGCTTCCAATTGTTTCAGTGTCTCAATCGGCGCCGGAAAACGCCGCCAGTCCGTCGTCGCCCTGGCTAACCGGGATTCGCCATGGGAAACACTACTGCGCGCAATCATTTTGCGAAGTGGTTTTGTCGCGGTCACTTCTGTCAGCAAGGAAGCGCGTTACGCGGATACTTACTTTGGTCTGCTTGGCAGAATGAGGAGCTTCGTCCAGTGATTCAACAATTGAGCGAGGTGCGTGCTGAATTGATCCATCCCCACCCCTTTGTAAATGAAGGCATTCGCGCCGGCGGCGTAGAATTCATCGACTCGTTCCTGCACGGGGTTTCCAGAAAAGACGAGCACGGGCAATAGTGGATACCGTTCGTGAATCGCCGCAATGAGGCCCGGAGAACCACCTGGTCCACGGAGACTGCCGTCGGTGATGACCAAATGAGGAAAAGAATCGGTGCCTTGCGTGCCGGTTAATCGGTCGATGGCTTGCTCCGCGTTGGCCGCGCAGGAAAGAATGCAGTGGTCGCAAAGTTCGCGCAGAGATTCGGAAACGAGGATGCAATCATTCTCGTCGTCATCCACATAAAGCAATTGGACTTGGCCATCCATAAGTGCTTAGCGGCAGTCTGCGAGGCACTCTCAAGGTTTCCTCCACAAAACTATGATCGCGATACAACAAAACATCGTCGCCTTTAGGTGACACGATTCGAGTTGCACTTCAGCCCAGCGGCTGGCACAAATCATCGTATTGCGTGCTATGCGAACAAACGATTCAATTGCGAAATTCCATGCCCTGCACTCAGCGTTAACTGCTGAACGACAGGCGCTCCAACAGCGGCTCGACCGAATCAACACTGCCTTGGGCGTAGATGGGCCGTTGCCTTCCATGCCAACGAGCGTGACCCGACCGTCCAGGTCCGCCACCCGGCCCAACAATGCGCTGACGCTTCGGGAGAGCATTGCCCAAATAACTTCTCAGAGACCGCTCTATATCCGGCAAATCGTCCAGACCCTGCAAAAGTCCGGCTACAAGTTCACGAGCACTAACCCGGTTAACTCTGTCGGCGCATATCTCTACGGTGGCGGGAAGAAACATTTCAGCCGCGTGAACGGAAAGTTTTCACCGAAGGGTGCTTCGTCCAAGTCCGTATCTGCTTCCTCCAGACGCACCATGAGTGCGCAGGTGCGAAAGAACATGGCTGCGGCGGCCAAGAAACGATGGGCCAAAGTAAAAGGAACCGCGGCGGGAAAAGCGATCGCCTCCAAGCGCACCATGTCTCCGGCGGCCCGAGCCCGAATTTCTGCGGCGGTCAAAGCCCGTTGGGCGAAGATTAACGCGGGGAAAAAATAGCGATGGTTCCGACTGCCGCCCAAGGAGCGGTTACTTGGCCATTTCTTTCCAAGCCGACATCCCTTCGATGCGTCTCGTCAGTTTCACACCTGACGGTAGTAGGTTTCTTTTCTGAAAAGTCGTTCGTAGAGCGGTCCAAGAAACGGTGTTTTGATGAGTGCGAGGTCGAGATTCGATAAACCGACCGCAACAGCATTCCGTAAATGTGTTGAAGGAGAACTTTTACCTCGTTTTGGAACGCCGCAGGGCGAGCGCCAAGGCCACTGCCTCAAAGATACTCATGCGATAGTCTTCACTCATCCAGGGACGCCGCTTGGGAGGTAAGCGATGGCCCAGTTCTGCCGGAAATTCCTTGGCCATCACCTCAGCCAATTCGTGTTTGGTGCCTTGCGCATCCGGGAAGTAGATCTCTTTCAATTCTTCGCGTGAGAAGAGTCTCATGCTCACCTTGTGACGTGAAGCCAAAGCACTGATTTGCCCACCCAACCTCCGGACACGGGCCGAGCGACGGGAGTCATCGGCGGAAAGATCGTGAAGAACTATCACGTCCGGGTCGAAATGAAGAATCATCTCTTTCAATTTCGTCAGGGCACTGGCGTTCTTCGCTTTCTTCACGGTCTTCACGCCCCAGTCCGCGAGGACCTCTTTTCCGTCCATCATGGCAAAACCAAAACCGCGACTACAGGGCGCCACCGCGAGAATACGAGTTTGTGGCAATAGAGGCATAATGGTTTATCTTTTGGTTTGGGTGCTAATACTCCCCAGGGCTTGCAGCTTGAGGGCATTCCGACTCGCCGCCGTTTGGTAATCCTTCCGGTAGGTAAGCGCTTTAGCCCGTTGGCCCACTTGCTCTTGAATATCCTGATAAAGGCCGCCGAAGAGTTCACGTACTGGTTTTTGGAAGATTGCTTCATACGCCAAGGCAGTGGCCAAGGTCGGTTCGCGAACAAACCGCTCGTAACGACAGACCTTGGCGCCGCTCTGCGCTCCCAGGAGAAAAGCCACTTCGGCCTGGGAAAGACCCAAGCGCTTTCGATTGGAACGCAAATAGTTGGCGAGTGGATGGGATGACATTGGTTTGACACCGAAGAAGCTTTCTGAGGTCAGACGCTCAGAGTAGCGCATCGCAGTCGCCCACAAAGGAGGGAACCTTTGCCGGAAGCGGCAATCTTTTCCAAAAGGAAAGGCCGAGCATAGATCTCGGTTTTCGGAAAGGCGTATTAAAGCACACTATTCATAACTCGTCAATATAGGCTCCGAGCAATCAAAAGTTGCCGCGCACGACAATTCTCCAATCCTTGGTCGCGCGGCCCGCTCTCGTACAATTACGGCATGAAACACACACAACAACTGAGTCGCAAAGCGATGGATGAGTTTAAGGCTACTTACAAAGAAGAGTTCGGTGAAGACCTGTCGGACGAGAAGGCACATGAGATCGCCGTTCGTCTCTTGAGGTTCTTTGGCATCCTGGCCAAGCCACCTGAGTCCGACGATTCTCGTTAACCACAAGTGACTTTGACGGAATCTTGGTTCGTACGTTAAGATCGTGTACCCCCGGCACGACTGTTCTAAAGCGTGCCTCAATCACACCATGCTTCCCTATCTCATCTATTGCCGAAAATCCACCGAAGCCGAAGATCGGCAGGTTCTTTCGATTGAGTCCCAGACACGGGAATTAGAACAAATCGGCCGCAAGCTCAATCTCGCCATCGAAGTCTTGAGTGAATCGCAGTCCGCCAAGGAACCAGGCCGGCCCGTGTTCAATCGGATGATGCAACACCTCTACCGAGGTGAAGCGGTGGGCATCATTTGCTGGAAACTCGACCGCCTGGCCCGCAATCTCGTGGACGGCGGCTCCATCATCTGGGCCATCAAACAGCACGGGATCAAAGTCATCACCCCTTCCCAGAATTTCTCTCCCGAGGATGACAACACCATCCTCATGTACATCGAATTCGGAATGGCGCAGAAGTACGTCGATGATCTGAGCAAGAATACCAAGCGCGGACTCAAGACCAAGGTGGAGAACGCTTGGTATCCCGGTGTGGCGCCGGTTGGCTACCTCAATTACACGGACCGGCAGACGGGACAGAACACGTTGATTCGAGACCCTGACCGTTATCCGCTTTTGAGGCGCATGTGGGATCTCATGCTCACCGGGATCTACACGCCGCCACGGATTTTGGACATCGCCAGCAACGAGTGGGGATTCCTGACGCGGCCGACGCGCAAGATGGGAGGTAAACCTTTGAATCGCAGCGGCATCTACGACCTTTTTACGCGGACGTTCTATTACGGGTGGTTTGAATATCCCAAAGGAAGCGGCCGGCATTATCAGGGAAAGCATGAGCCAATGGTGAGTGAGGCGGAATACGACCGCGTCCAGGTGCTCTTGGGTCGGGATGGTAATCCCAGGCCCCAGTCACAGCACGAATTTGCCTTCACCGGCCTCATCCGCTGCGGAGAGTGCAATCGAATGGTCACAGCGGAAGAGAAGCATCAGCTCATTTGTGGCAAGTGCCGGTTTAAGTTTGCCTACCGCAACTGTTATGCCTGTCCCAAATGCAAAACAGCGGTGAGCAAAATGGAAAGTCCGCTTTTTCTCCATTACACCTACTACCATTGTTCAAAAAGTCGAAGACCGCAGTGCCGGCAAAAGTGCGTGCGCGGCGATGAGCTAACCCAGCAAATTGAAACGTATCTTGGTCGGCTTCAGATTTCAGAGAAATTCAGGACATGGGCGATCTCGTATCTCCACGAGCTTCACGCGCAAAAACAAGCCACTGACGTTCACATTCTCGAAAGCCGTCGTAAGGCGTTGGAAGGATGCAGGCTTCGCCTTGAGAATTTGGTTCGGCTACAAACTGCTGGGAATACCGAGGGTCTGCTTCTTTCAGACGAGGAATACGGCCGCCGACGCGCCGAATTGGTCAAAGAAAAGACTGCCTTGGAGAATTTGCTTCGGGAAACCCAGAACCCGGAAGAATGGCTCAAACTTGCGGTGAACACCTTTGAATTCCTTGCAACGGTGCAGAAGCAATTTGTCCAAGGCGACCTGAACACGAAAAAAGAGATTCTCACTGCCGTTGGATCGAACCTAACGCTCAAGGACAAAAAACTGAGCATTGAAGCCAAGAAACCGTTCAGTTTCTTTGATGAATCCACGAATGGGTCCAATGAGGAATTCACACCAATCGAACCGGAAAATAATGGCCTGCCACAACGACGAAAGGAGGCTTGCGTCTCGTTTCGTCCAAGACTGCTGGGAGACTCGGACGATGTTCGAACCTACTCACGAAAATTGCCGCAATGGGCAAGATCAGTGTATCAATTTTTCAAGAAAAGGTCGTCATGCCCCTGCGCGGACTGCCAATCGGAGTTTTTCGATTCCAAAGGTAGGTTAGCACGTCAGAAGCATCGACCAAGGTGGAATTCCTTGCCGCAGGCGGCAACAAAAGTGTCTATTCACAAAGAATAGGACGTTTTGCAACAAGCGACATCTTCACGCATCACGTCCTGTGACTTTGGGAACGGTCAACTTTCTCGAAGTCCGTCAACACTTCGAGAGGCAGTGTCGTTCCGAAGAAACCTCGAAATGCAATGCAAATGAAAAACTTCCGCAAATTGGACGAAGCCACCCAGCCGAATAACCGGGTGGCTTCGTCATTTTTTACTGAGTGTAGAGTTCGGTTGTGTTGAGCGAGCCGCTGCTCAGTGAATCATATCCTCCGACAACTAAAACCTTGTTGTTATAGAGGAGATTTGCTGTATGGACGTAACGAGAAACGACCAACGAATCGGTCTGCGACCAAGTGCCGCTTTCTTGATCGAACAGCTCGGAACCGATTAATGTTACGGAGGCATGATCATTCCCTCCGGCTACCAAGACCTTTCCATTCGCTAACAATGTGGCCGTGTGTCCATACCGAACATTGCGCATGGAAGCTGTCGTTGACCATGTCCCCGCAGCCGGGTCATACACTTCGGCGCTGGAGCGAGTTGTGTAAGGGCCGTCGCTGAATCCACCCGCAATGAGCACCTTGCCATTGGGCAGCAGCGTCGCTGTATGGAGATATCTCTTATCGGTGAATGAGCCGGTCGATGCCCATGTCCCCGCAGCCGGGTCGTAGAGCTCGGCACTGGTCAGGGTGGCAATCCCCTGGTCAAATCCGCCAGCAACCAAAACCTTGCCGCTGGGCAGCAGCGTTAGCGTAGGCTCGCCACGGCGAGTTGACATAGCGCCGGTGGTTGCCCAGGTGCCTGCCGCTGGATCGTATAGTTCGGCGCTGGTAAGCGCCGAGCCAGAACTCGTGTTCACGTATCCGCCGGTGATCAATACCTTGCCGTTAGGCAGTAAAACGGCCCTGTGGCTGTATCGAGCCGTATTGAGATTACCGGTGGCCGCCCACGTATCTGTGGCCGGGTCGTACAGCTCCGCGCCGTTCAGCGCCGTGCCGCCATTTGCCCCACCAGCGACGAGCACTTTGCCATTGGGCAACAGGATCGCCGTAAAATTGTGGCGAACCCCATTCATCGTCCCCGCGGCTGCCCACGTCCCTGCCGCCGAGTCGTACAGTCCTGCACTACTCAGGGAAGAACTACCACTGTATCCCCCCATAAGGAGCATCTTGCCGTCCGGCAATACAGTCGTAGCATGACTATTCCGGGCCGTTGTGAAACTTCCACTGGTTGTCCAGGTCTCAGAGTCATACAACTCTGAACTGGTCAAATACGTGTTGGACCCTGAGTTCCATCCGCCGGCAATCAACACTTTTCCATTCGAGAGCAGAGTTCCAGTGTGTGCGTAACGAGAGGTGGTGAGCGAGACTGTGGACGACCATGTTCCGGTGGAGAAATCAAACAACTCTGCGCTGGCAATAGTGCTGCCACCATAGAGGTGCCCTCCTACGGCCAGCACTTTGCCATTGGGCAGGAGTATTTGCGAGTGATAATAGCGCGCATTGCTCATGGAAGCTGTCGTGGACCATGTTCCTGCGGTCGGGTCGTACACTTCGGCGCTAGAGCGAGTTGTGAGAGTATTTGCGCTAAATCCCCCCGCGATGAGCACCTTGCCATTGGGCAGCAGTGTTGCCGAATGGAGATAGCGTGCGTCGGTGAATGAGCCAGTCGACGCCCATGTCCCCGCAGCCGGGTCGTAGAGCTCCGCGCTCGTGAGGGTGTTGAGGCCCTGGTCATATCCGCCAGAAGCCAAAACCTTGCCGCTCGGCAACACCGTAAGCGTATGTTCGCCACGGCGAGTTGACATGGCGCCGGTGGTTGCCCAAGTGCCGGCAGCTGGGTCGTAAAGCTCCGCGCTGGTCAGCGACGAGCCAAAACCCGAGTACCCGCCTGAGAGCAACACCTTGCCGTTAGGCAGCAAAACGGCCCTGTGGCTATTTCGGGCCGCATTGAGATTACCGGTGGTCGCCCACGTGTCTGTGGCCGGGTCGTAAAGCTCCGCGCTGGCCAGCGAAGTGCCGCCATTAGCCCCACCAGCGACGAGCACTTTACCATTGGGCAACAGGATCGCCGTAAACGCGTGGCGAACCCCATTCATCGACCCCGCGGATGCCCACGTCCCTGCCGCCGGGTCGTACAGCGCTGCGCTACTCAGGGAAGAACTGCCATTGTATCCCCCCATAACGAGCACCTTGCCATTTGGGAGCCGTATCGCCATGTGTGAGTTTTTTGCAGCCGGCATTGAACCAGTAGGTCTCCAAATGGGTGTTCCCCCGAACGCATCTGCATAAGCAACAGGAACGACCGCCGGACTCAGCAGGATTGCTCCAAGAAGCAAATGGCACAGCAGGCAATTAACTGTCCGAAGTTTGACCGCGCCCATGGCACGATTCGTGGTCACAATCAAAACAGGCAGGATCAGACATAGTGTTTTCATAACTTTTTTGATTTGAGTTTTTGTCTAGGACACCGCCCGTCTTTTATTTCGTATTCCGGAATGATCGCAACGCAGATGGATGTGCGAAAGGCGACATCATTGACGAAATGCGACATCGCGGTTTCGGGGAATAGAACTGGGGATTTTGCCCATAATGTTTTCTGAACTCCCGGCAGAAATGACAACAACCATTGTAGTGGAGTTCGCTCGCAACCGCTTTGGTCGTGTAGCCGTGCTCAATGAGGTTTCGCGCCAACCCCATTCGAAACATCTGCATCCATTCCTTGGGTGTTTGTTTGAATTTAGTCAGGAAAAATCGCTCCAGTTGCCGTTTCGAAACTAGACACGCCCCCGCCAGGTTCTCGCAGTTGTATTTAGCTATCGGCGCCAAAAGAGCCCAATTGGTAATCATGGAGAGACGACTGGGGATTTCCAAATCCCTGGCCCCTTGTGTTTCTGGATTCACAAGCAAGCACTCGGTTTCGCGAGGCTCATTTGGGGTTGATTCTGCAGCAAGCCTCATATCTGGGTTGATGCCTCATAGGAGTGTAAAGTCACCATGCTCGACCAAAGAACTTGTCCTGAGGAGAGGAACGATGACCACATTCCCAGGCAAATTCAGACGTGGCAGCGATTTCTTTTCTGCCCAAGTCGGTCGTGCGGGGAACGTCGAGTATAACCGCGAAAAAAACTTTTCCCAAGACGCGTGAGCAGGGTCCAAGGAAGAATTAGACGTCAAATGTTTGTATGGGGGCACATAGAGAAATACAAGCCGGCAAGGATGGATCTTACAGAAAAATGAATACTTCGTTGAAATTTCCAGACAGGGTCAAATCCGGCTTTTCGCGACACTCAGAGTGCGAGGCCCTGTTCAGTGCGGTCTTTGAGCCGGGCAACTTCTTTCTTCAGCTGATACATGGCGCGAAATCGCAGCACGTACAAGTGCGTACGGGTCATCCGAAGCACCTTGCAGGTTTGGGAAACGCTCCACTGGTTGACCATGAGCAAGGCAATCGCTTGGTACTGTTTGGGCGGCCATCTGCGTTTGAGGGAATTCAACGCGGCGGCGAAGACAGCTTGTTGCCACTCCCTCTCCCATGATTCGTCTGGCTCGGTAGTAAGCGCCGCAGTCAGCGCTCGCATATCAGAGCCATTCCTTTCGCCCGAAACGATGGATTCGATAAAAATGGGATCGCGAGTGCGCTTTTGAAATTCGTTGGCGATGCGCCATCGCGCCAGTTGGAACAGCCATGCTTTGAAGGAACCCGCCTGCCGATCGTAATGGAAGCTTTGCAGTCGCTTGGATACTTCGATCATCGTTTCCTGGACAACATCTTCAGCTTCGCTCTCACGTAACCCAGCGCCAAGCGCCTGACTGCGAATGAGTTTTGTGTAAATCGCGCAGAAAGTGCGCCAACTTTGATCATCGTCCAGATCCTTGACTCGGCCCAGAAGGCTCGAACGGGTGTCACGAATTCCAAATCCCCCCATAGAAACGATCAAAACGGCATTCTGATCTTTTTCAACCAATTTCTAATTCATAAGGGCTTCGGAGCGGTGGTTTTGCACGAAATAAAACGGGAGCGGACTCGGGCGAAGATAGAACCAGAAAGCTGAAACGGTCCCTTGAGGTGATTCTGGAAAAAGATGGATTTGTCGCTTCCATCTTCAAGCGCTATCCGTTCACCAAGAATATCATGCTTATCGTCCTTGTCGTCGCAGAGGTCCCTTCATTTCCCCCAAGAGAACTTAGCGTGATTCTATTCTCGTCCCCATCATTCTCACATGCTACCAGAGGTGAGATAAGCGTACAAAGTTGCCAACCGCGGCAAGTTTCCTTTCACGGCAGAATAATCAGGTTTCCATTCTCATCACGGGATAGAAGCGTTTCAGTACTCGAACGAGAGACGCCTTTCCCCTTGCTTCATTGTTTTGATGAAGTCGAAAGCCGCCACGGTGACTCGATACGCAAGTAGCAGAGGAGTGAATCGACCCACTCCGTCAAAGATCACAAACGGGACGAAACCTCCGACTTGACGTGACTGCATGCTGATGTTCACAAATTTTCTATCGTGAAAAACTGGTTGACATTTCTTTCGCTCAATCGCCAGCGTGAGGTATGTCCCTCTCCAAAGCCTTGTTTCCTGCCGCGATTGTTATTACTGCCATCTTCGGAAGCGGATGCTCAACACACGAAGTGAAGTGGGATGCAACGCAACTCCGATATAGAACATTAGAGTATTACACGGACCAAATTCTTGATAACTTGGTCAGGGCGAAGAATGGTCAATTCTTTTTGCACGTCAATATCTCACAAATCAATGCGCAGGTATCGTCGGAACTTGCTGGTTCCGTCGGCGGTGGTGAAACCGCTGTAGATACGCTCGAAAAGGCGACCAGTGTTACCGGCCTCGCGACCAAAGCGACGCGCGCAGTAACAAAGCCCTTCTCATTCTCAGTTAATCCGAAGCACGGCGCAGTCATCGCACTGAACGCCATTCCTGAAATCAATGACCCCGAGCTTTACCAAGTTTATCTACAATTCCTGAATTTACCGAAGGTGGAAACGAATGCCACGGTCGGCATTTTTTCGACTGAGCCGCTGGGGCCTTTGAAATACTCCGGACTCGATGTTACGGATTCCGACAAAATCTATTCGGTCAAGGAAAAAAAGAAGGACTGCGTGCTCAATGAAGGAGAATATGTGCCGGGCACACTTCGGCGATGGCACGGACGCGAATACTACGTCCCCATATCTTACAAGCAGCAATACTTTGATCTCTGTTTCGCTCTGGTTTCCCGGATAAAACCGCCCAAAACCAAAGATGAAAAAGCAGAGTTTTTTCGGCAGAAATACGATTCACAGGAGTTGCGGCTTTTGCAACAATTTCAGCAGAAGTTGGATGCGCTCCAAGCTCGGTGATGTTTGCTTGCGTTGTATGTCACGAGTTCGCTTCAAAAGCCGCCTTCGCGAATCCCTTTGGTGTCACTGAGCGAAGCGCTGCACGATTTCCCGATGGTGCGAG
>Ga0193753_10002596_pt1 | contig 14067 bp, 13 predicted proteins | sample H1c2metaG_FD_144925 | JGI IMG/M metagenome (GOLD analysis project Ga0193753, IMG submission 144925) | Soil microbial communities from a riparian zone of the East river system, Colorado, United States - H1c2 | ecosystem: Environmental > Terrestrial > Soil > Riparian zone | place: USA: East... | reverse complement strand
TCGCATTCTCACTTACTGCAATCAACGGCTCCCGGTGGCCGCAGAAATAGGCTGCATCCGGTGGATCGCCTATATACTCCACCGTCAGGCGCAGATGAATCGTCGCATCCGCCTGCAGAAGCTTAGTCTTTCCCACGAGTTGGAAGAGCTTTGCGCCATCCCCAAGGAAGACCGGAGCTGCGGCTGTCGGGTACCAGAGAACATTCCCGAAGCCGCGAAGCGCAGTGCGCTCCTGTGCGATTCTGTCCCAGTCCGCGCGGGCTGCCTGGTCCGCGGGCGCTCCGATGCGTTCCAAGCGCTTGCCAGACTGCGCGATCTCGCCGGAGTACAGCGCTGTCAGTTCGAGTCTGGCTCCAGGGGCCAGCGGTTGCGCCAGTGAGACGACGGCCTCGTTTGCCTGACCTGTGTGGTCGGCGTCGGTGTCGATGGTGTGTTGGGCGAAGGAGAGAGGCAGCACCTTGTCCGGGCGCTGCATGGTGAAGCGCTCCCAGTTCAGGGAGGAGGAGAGCTGGAGCGCAAGCTTAGCCAGTGGTGTCGTTCCGGAGTTGCGCACCGTGAACCTTGCATGGACCGCGAGCCGCGACTTTGCCGGTTCGAGATGAGCATCCAGATCGTATTGCGTGAACGTGAGCGAGGCACGTTCTTCGTCGGTCACGTTGCCGATCGACTGCTCCCTGGAAGCAGTCGCCTGCTTCACTGGAGGAGAATTCTCGTCTCGGTTGAACAGAACGGTTCCGTGAGGTGTGTTGTCGCTGGGCGCGGGTTGCGTGGTCTGTGCGATGGCTGAGCTCAGGGCTACGGTGCTTGCGAGCAAGCATGTGCTGCATCGCATAAAGAAGAACATTTTTTTCAAGATCCCAATCCCTTGCGTTCTTTGGTGGACTTGCGTGTTGTTGCGGGGGCCACCGGGTGGCGGCGCTGGCGCATGGCTTCGTACATGACGATGGCGCCGGCGACCGAGACGTTCAGGGAGGAGACCTGGCCTGCCATGGGGATTCGGAGGAGGTGGTCGCAGGTCTTCTTGACCAGGTCGTGCAGACCTGCACCCTCTCGTCCTAGGACGAGGACGCAGTCGGTGTTGAAGTCGAAGTCGGTGTAGTCGGGGGTTCCGCGCTCGTCGAGGCCGAGGACCCAGACGTGCTTCTGCTTCATCTGTTCGAGGGCGCGGACGAGGTTGGTGACGCGGGCGATTTTGACGTGCTCGGAGGCCCCTGCCGAGGTCTTTGCCACGGTTGCGGTGACGGGGGCGGAGCGGCGTTCGGGGAGGATGACTCCGTCTACGCCGGCGCCGTCGGCGGTGCGGAGGAGGGCGCCGAGGTTGTGGGGATCTTCGACTCCGTCGAGGGCGAGGAAGAAGCGGTGCTGATCGTTCTCCTTTGGAGCGAGCAGGTCTTCGATACCGAGAAATTTGCGCTCTCGGACGACGGCCAGGACGCCCTGGTGGGCGTCGGTGCGGGCGAGCCGGGTGAGTTGGTCGCGGGGTTCAAGCGAGACGCGAATGCCTGCGGTCCGGCAGAGCTCGATCAGCCGTTCCAAGCGATCGTCCCGGCGCTCGCGGGCGACGGTGACGTGGTCGAGCTGGCGCGAACCGGAACGGATGGCCTCCTCGACTGGGTGGAGACCGTAGAGAACTTCCATCGCTCAAGTTTACCGCTCGCCTCGTTTGGGCGGTTATCGGTTGTTCCGGTACCCCCCGGGGGGGTATTTGGGAGCAAGTCATTTGGTTTGTTTACTTGCGAGGGGTTTATGTCTGCAAAATATTCATAAAAGGAGTTGCGTCCAAATTATTGTCCCAGAAAGAGTTACGGGTGGAGATGGTGGCTGAACTTTGTTTTGTTTGGATTGCTAGTTCTATTCTAGTGGATTGGGAGGAGTGAAAATCGGCAAAGATTTATTGTTTGTTTGCATAGAGTTACGGAGGTTTGGGGCTTGACAGGGCTTTGGTTGGATTTTTGGGTTAGGGGAACAATGGGCGACGGGCAATATTGAGTCGTTACGCCCTTCGGGCTGCACTCCGGCCTTCGGCAGAGCGGCGACGCCTTCGGCGTGGCTTTTTTTCGTGGGGCTGAAGCCCCACGCTTAATCCCAAAGGCAAGGACGGGCAACAGCAAGGACGAGAGCTGGCGGGGAAAGGGAAATGCGGGGTCTCCACTGCGCAACGGACGGTGGGACTGTCCGTTGCTTCGGTCGAGATGACGGCTTTTGGGGTGAGCTCAGTAAAGGGCAAAGGCAAGGCTAAGGGAGCAAGGGGCAAGGGGCAAGGGGTAAGGAGAAAGGGGTAAGGAGCAAGGGTAACGGGCGAGAATCAATGAGTAATGAGTAATGAGTAATGAGTAATGAGTGAGGAGTGAGGAGCAAAGGAGCAAAGAATTAAAACGACAGGCGGGCGATGACCAACAGCAAGCGGAGAGCTAAGACAGGGGTGGGTGCGGGTAGCGTTGGGCGAGATACGTTGTTGCGAGGCGTTCATAGCCTCTAGAATGGAGACTGGTCGGGCAGGCAAACTCTTTTTCTGATTTTTTGAGGAAATTTTGGCTTCTATGGATCATTCGGACCCCAAACGAGTCTTTTCCATCCGAGATAGCGTCTCTACGAGTGTGCAAAGTGGGTCCATCTCGATTGCAGCGTCGCTCGCCATGGCACAGAGCGAAAACGCTGCGATCGCCCATGGATTAAAGAGACAGGATGCTGAGTTGCTCGATCAACTGATTGAGCTTTACCAGCATCGGCTTCTGCGCTACCTGCTGTTTCTTACGGGCAAGCGCGAGGTTGCGGAAGACCTGTTCCAGGAGACCTGGATGCGTGTTCTGCTGCGCGGCGCGCAGTACAACGGCAAGGCCCGGTTCGACACCTGGCTGTTTACGATTGCGCGCAACCTGGTGATCGACCTGTCGCGGAAGCGCACGATGGCGAGCCTCGATGAGATGAGCGAGGGCGGGGACGACGAGCGGCCATTTGAGATTGCAATGACGGGTCCCTCTCCGCTGGATCAGTTTCAGTCGCGCGAGGACAGCGCCGAGGTAAGCGAGGTCCTGCTGAAGCTGGAGCCGACGTATCGCGAGGTTCTGGTGCTGCGGTTTTATGAAGAGCTGTCGCTCGAAGAGATCGCGGGGGTAACGCGGGCGCCGCTGTCGACGGTGAAGTCGCGGCTGTATCGGGGGCTGGCTGCTCTGCGGCCTGAGATGGAAGAGCTGCGTGCGGCCCGCTCTGTCGCGGAGGCTTCGATATGAGCGATGCCAGCGAGAAGGTTTTGCCGGAGGGACAGGTCCGGAGGTTTGCGCGGCCGCCGGTAGAGGGTGCGAGTGTGCCGGCGCGGTCGGCGGTGGTGAATCGAACGCATCGAGTGATACGAGAGCGAGCCAAGACACTGGCGCTGCGACGCAGCCATATCCGCAGCCTGTGGATTCCGCTGGCGGTGTGCTCTGCGCTGGTGGTGATTCTGTGCTCCGCGGTATGGATTGCGCTGGACCAGTATGAGGTGACACCGGACGGGCTGCCGGATGCCGGCAATCAGTTTCTGGTGTTGCTGCTGTGGTTCTTCCCTGTGTCGATGGCGCTGCTGGCAGCGGTGTTGTTTGGCCGGGCCCGTGTCGAGAGGGGAATGAGGTAACGCGATGACGGTGCTCGGGAACGATAAAGCGGCTCGGCCGCAGGATACGCTGGCAAGTGGCGAAGACCAGTTGAGCCTGATTCCGGCGTGGTCGGTGGGACTGGCGATGCTGGTGTTCGCGGCGGTCCAGTTTCTCTTTCATCATGTGCTGCCGCACCACAAGCCGGAGATGCTGCCGATGCGGCTGCTGATGGGGTACTCGTGGGGGACGGCGTTTGCCAGCTACGTGCTTCTGGTGGGGTATGTGAGCCGGGATGTGAAGCGGCGGCGGATGCCTGCAGGGCTGTGGATGCTTATCGTGGTGCTGCTGCCGGGCGGGATTGGGGCGGTAGTGTACTTCCTGCTGCGGCAGCCGATTCTGTGCCCGTGCCCGCACTGCAGCACGGAGATCAACTCCAACGTTCACTTCTGCCCGCAGTGCCAGTTCCAGATGGCGCCGGTGTGCGGGCGGTGCTTCCGCGGTGTGCTGATCACGGACGTGTACTGCTCGCATTGCGGGCACGATCTGGCCGAGGACCATTCTCCGGCGCGGCTGCGCGCGTATAGTGACTAGAGCATTCTCCCTGTCACGAGCGCCACTTGAATGCTGAAGAGTATCGTTTTTCTTGAGAAAAAACGAATTGGAGCACTCGCGGATTGGCTACACCTACAGGAAGAATGCTTTTGCTGGGCCTATGTCGCTGACGGTACTTATTATCGATGACGAACCACTGGCGCGGCAGGAGTTGCAGTACCTGCTGGAGCGCGTGGGCGAGGTTGAGGTTCTGGCGCAGGGGAGCAACGGGATCGAGGCGGTGGAGCTGATCCGGGAGCATAAGCCGGACTTGGTGTTTCTGGATGTGCAGATGCCGGGGCTGGACGGGTTCGCCGTGCTGAAGAAGCTGCTGGACCGAAAGATGCCGATGCCGCAGGTAGTGTTTGCGACAGCCTTCAACCAGTATGCGGTACGGGCCTTCGAGGTGAACGCAGTGGATTATCTGCTGAAGCCGTTCGACCGGAAGCGGGTGATGCAGACGATCGAGAAGGCTTTGGCGCGAAGGGCTGCTCCGGTGGAGTCGGCCAGCGATGCGAAGCTGGATGCACTGCTGAAGCTGATGGAAGAGCAGCAGGCGCACGTGCCGAAGGCAAACTCGGGCAAGGTGATTGTGCGGGCGCAGAACCGGCTGCTGCTGGTGGACCAGAGAGAGGTCTGCTTCGCCTCGATTGAAGAGGGAACGATCAGCGTGGTGACCAAGACGGTGGAGGGGCACTCGAACTGCAGGACGCTGGAGGAGCTGATGGAACAGCTCGACCCGGAGGCGTTCTGGAGGGCGCATCGCTCGTACGTGGTGAACATTCAGCACATACGCGAGGTGGTGCCGTGGTTCAAGTCGAGCTACCAGCTGCGGATGGACGATCCGAAGAAGACGGAGATTCCGGTGAGCCGGGCGCAGACGAAGAGGCTAAGGGAGCTGTTCAACCTTTAGCGCGTATGACATATTCTTTAGGCTAAAGGCGCCCTGCGCGGGCGGCGCCCACTTCGTGGGGAGTGTACCGGCTTCGCCTACTCCTCCCGATGGTCGGCATGAAGATTCCTTGCGATCATCGGGAGCACCCACCCCGAAGGGGATATACATGTCACGAAGTGACCGCCCCACGCGCAGTGGGACCGGCCGTCAGGCCATGCCCTTCCCTTCTATTAGCAGCGAATAGGTCCATACACCCTAGCGCTTCAGAGACTGGGCTCAGCTGGAGTAGAGATTCATCGACAGGAACTGATTGCGGAACTTGGCGGTTGGATCGTACTGCTGGACGAGGGTCTTGAAGTCGGGCATTTTGGCGTAGAGCTCTTTGAGGTGCGAGGGGGGGACGGTGAAGAGCTTGGCCCAGTGGGGCCTGGCCTGGAAGGGGGCGAGCTTGGCTTCGATGAGAGGCAGGATTTTTTTGACCTCGGGCCACTCCGGCTTCCAGGTGAAGTGCAGGGTCATGGAGGGGCGCTGGTAGCAGGGGCTCATCCAGAGGTTGTCGGCGTCGATGGTGCGGAGCTCGGTGACGAAGAGGTGCGGGGTGATGCGGTCGCGGAGCTGTTCGACGGCAAGGATGGCCTCGTAGCCTTTTTCGCGGGGGACGAAGTACTCGGTTTGCAGCTCGGCTCCGCTGCTGGGGGTGAAGTTCATCTTGAAGTGAGGGAGGCGCTCGTACCAGGGACCAGGGATGCCGAGCTGTTCGGTGCAGCTTTCGGCGGAGTGGCCGGGGATGGGGTGGAGCTTCTGGGTGGCGAGCTTTGCACCGTAGAACTGAGGAGGGTTCTGGTGGGTGACGTTGGGTTCGACGCGGCGCTTGATCCAGACCTGGCCGATGCGATGGTTCTGCCAGTCGGTGAAGAGGCTGACGCTGTAGCCGCTGGCGAAGATGGTGTCGAGGTTGTGCTGGAGCTGCGAGATGGAGAGGTTCTCGTAGATGAGCTGGGTCATCTGGAAGGTGGGGAGGACGTCGAGGGTGACGCTGGTGACGACTCCGAGGGCGCCAAGGCCGACGACGGCGCCGAGGAAGCGGTCGCCATCGTGCGCGCGGGAGAGGGTGATGAGCTGGCCGTCGGCGGTGACGAGCTCGAGGGCCGAGACTGCGGTAGAGAGGTTGCCGTTCTTGCTGCCGGAGCCGTGGGTGGCGGTGGCGCAGGCTCCAGCGACAGAGATGTGGGGCAGGGAGGCGAGGTTGTGAAGGGCGAAGCCGCTGCTCTCGAGATAGGGGGCGAGCTGGCCGTAGGTGACTCCGGCGCCCACGGTGACGGTGCGGGCGCCGGGGTCGAGGACCATGTGGTCGAACTGCTTGAGGGAGATCTGGTTTTCAGTGCTGTCGGCGATGTTGTTGAAGGAGTGGCGGGCGCCGAGGGCCTTGAGCCTGGTACAGCTTTTGACGATCTGCTGGACCTCTGGGACAGAGGCAGCGGTGTGAAGATGGTCGGTGCTGTAGACGAGGTTGCCGGCCCAGTTGGTTCGATGCGCGGCGGACTGGGCGGCTTGCTCGGCTGGGGCGAGACGCGATAGAAGGGTTCCGGTGATCAGGGCGGCGGAGGTCTTCAGAAACTCTCTCTTGTCCATCTTATCCATGGTCGATCCTATTCGTGTTGGGTGCCGGGGGCGTGCCGGGGCTGTTCGCTTGTCCCCACAAGGTATAGAGATTTATGCCGTTGAAGGCAAGGGGTGGCGTCGTTCCGATGTCCGCTGCGCGGGAAGGTTTCCGAGGCGATGAGGCAGAGTGCGGGCAGGTGCTTCGAGAGAGTCGGACTGCGGATATGGTCTGAAGTTGGCGGATTGATTTGAGGATGTGGTTTTGGGGGAATCTGGGGTGCAGCTAGAGGGAGTGACGCCGGGGACGACGGCACTCCCTCTAGCTGTGGCTATTTGGGTGCGCTGGATTTGGGGTTTGCGCCCTGGACGATGAGGTCGTTGGTGATGCTGAAGGCACCGGGGGCAGAGTTGGCCTGCATGCCGGCGATAGCTGAGTCGCTGGCGTTGTTGACGACACCGTAGAGAGTGACATTGCCGTTCTTCACGATGATGTGGATGGCGTGGAAGCCGAGGGGCGGGTCGTTGGTGATGCCGCCGGCCATGCGGGCTACGCTGAGTCCTCGGCCGAGCCTGCCGGCGTTGGCATTGTACATGCGGAGCGATGAGGCGGTGTAGATACGGTTATAAACGGCGGCGCGGATGCGGTCGTCGTTGGGGGAGTTGGGCAGGACTTCGATCTCGTTGACGACGTTGTCGATGCCGGAGATGCCTTTGACGGAGCGTTCGGCATCATTCTTGAGGGTGGGGCGGGAGGCGTAGCCTTTGAGGATGATGGTTTTGCCCTGGATGCCGAAGGTGAGCCAGTCGAAGACGGCGTAGTTGGTGAGGCCGGCGAGCTTCTTCTGAACCTCTTTGACGATGCGGAGGGTGTCTTCCTGGGACCAGGTGGGGCCAGGCTGCTGGGCCTGGGCTATGGGGGCCGAGATCGTTAGGGTGAGGAGTGCGGCGGCGATAGCAAACGATGCGCGACGGGCCATGTGCCTTCCTTAAATGATGAATTTGTGCTCCGTGGCAGAACGATACGCTGCGACGGGGGTGGAGTCCAGCGGGATGAGGCATTGCCAGGTAAAAGCCGCCCTGCGCGGGCGGCGCCCACTTCGTGGGGGGTATATCGGCTTCGCCTACTGCCTCCCGATGGTCGGCTAGAAGAATTTTCCCTGCGACCAACGGGAGTCGCGACCCGAAGGGGATCTACACGTCACGAAGTGACCGCCCCACGCGTAGTGGGACCGGCCGTCAGGCCAAGTCTTATACACCCTAGCGGAAGCGGTAGACCGCGGCGATGGTGAGGGCCCTGGGATGAATGGTTCCAGAGGGAAGGACGGGAGTGTTCCAGCGCTGGACCTGGAGGTCGGCTTTGACGGCTAAACGGCGGGTGAGGTCATAGTCGATACCGATGCCGGGTGAGTAGACGGTAGAGGTGCTTCTTATATAGAGGGTGTTACTGGTGCTGAGATAGTAGCCGCCGAGGAGGTAATTGATCTCTCCTCGGCCGACGAGGAAGTCGACGTAGGGGCGGAAGGGTCCGAAGCTGTGCTCGACCTTGGCGCCGGCGAGGATGCTCTTCTGGCTATCGATCTTGCCCTCGTGGATGGGATAGGTGCCGCGGACTTCGATGGATGGGCGGAGAAGGCGGTAGCGAAGGAGGGTGAGGTCCGCGCCGGCGGTGATACCGAGATTTTTGCCGCCGAAGAGATCGGTGAAGGTGCCGGTTCCACCTGCGAAGGCGGAGAGCTGGAGCTGGCGGGTGGCGGTGGGGTTAGCCTGGGCTCGGGCGATGGAGGGTAGAAGGACTGCGAGGGCGAATAGGGCTCTAGCTTGAAGATGCTTCATCCTGGGAAAGGTATCCTTTTCAATTCTTTTAGAATTTTTACGATCCGGCCTTTGGTTTTGATGAATTGGCCTTTCTTAGCATTAGACGCCTTTTGGGGGGTATGGACGGGTGAGGGTGGGTTAAAAACTTAAATTGTGGCAGGAGGAGAGAAGGCTCGGGGCTGAAAGCCCCTTGACATGTGGCGGTCTTCGTAGGGCTAAAGCCCTACGCTTAATCCCGTGAAGCAACAGCGGATAGTATTCCGCAACCTTAAAGTCTCCTTGCCCTGGCTTGTTTTTTCAAAGGCTGAGACTCGGCGCCTTCTAACCAAGGCAATCATGACGGCTGCAGGAGGTTGCGTTGACCGCAGAATGATACCCTAGGGGCTTTCCAAGGATTATTGATTTCTCCCTGTTTCTGAACGTGAGCGAATTCAATGGCAGAGGTTCAAAACGCTCTCTCAGCGGGAGAGTTGGTTGGGAATAACTACGAGGTTCTGAGTGTTGTCGGGGCCGGCGGCATGGGGATCGTTTACCGCTCGCGGGATACCAGGCTTGAGCGGACGGTTGCGCTTAAATTTCTGCCGTCGTTTCTGAACTCGGATGTACGGGAGAGGGAGTATTTTCTGCAGGAGGCCCGGATGGCCTCGTCGCTGGACCACCCGAATATCGGGGTGATTCACGGGATCGAAGAGACCTCGGATGGCCGCGCGTTTATCGTGATGGCGTTCTATGACGGGCTTTCGCTGGCGCAGAGGATCAAGAGCGGGCCGCTGGATACGCTGGAGGCCGTCGATATCGCGATCCAGATTGCGATGGGGTTGGCCGAGGCGCATGCGCGCCAGATTGTGCATCGGGATATCAAGCCGTCGAACATTATGCTGAGCAGTTCGGGGTCGGTGAGGATCGTCGACTTTGGACTGGCACGCGTGATCAATGCGGAGACCGCGACGGTGAGCGGGATTGTGGGCACGGTGAAGTATGTTTCGCCGGAGCAGGCGCTGGGGCATCGGATGGACCAGAGGACCGATATCTGGTCGCTGGGGGTGGTGCTGGCGGAGATGCTGACGGGCGTCAATCCGTTTGAGCGAGGGACGATTCCGGCGGTGCTGGTCGCTATTTTGAATGAACCGCCGCGCGAGCTTGAGGGAGTTTCGATTGAGCTGCGGCGGATTGTGTATTGCGCGCTCTCGAAGAATGCGGAGAAGCGGTACCAGCACTGCACGGAGATGCTGGCGGACCTGAGAGCGGTGCGGGCGGAGATGGCGGTGGAGGCGGGGAGCGGAAGGGCGATGTCGGGAAGGAAGACTTCGGGGCGATCGACCGATATCCGCAGATATGTCGAGGAGGCTTCGACCTCGGCGTGGGGCAGGGCGGAGAGGCCGCGGAAGAGGTGGCTGCCGTGGGCGGCTGGCGCGGTTGGGATGATCGCGGTGGGCGGGACGTTTTTGTCTCCCGGGGTGCGCGACTATGTGCTGGGCTCGCGTATTCAGGTGAGCGAGAAGCACATTGCCGTGCTGCCGTTTGAGGACCTTGGGAAGAATCCGGAGAGCGAGGCGCTGGGCGAGGGGCTGATGGATACGCTTGCGGGCAAGCTCTCGAATCTCGATGTGGGGAACAAGGCGCTGTGGGTGATTCCGACGAGCGAGGTTCGGCGGCTGAAGGTGACGGATGCGTCGTCGGCGCTGAAGGAGCTCGATGCGACTCTGGTGGTGAGCGGGAGCGTCCGGCACAGCGGGAAGGCGGTGAATCTGAGTCTCAACCTGATCGATACGAAGAATCTGCGGCTGATCGGGTCGGTGAATGTGGAAGACCAGGCCGGGGATCTGGCGACGCTGCAAAATGAAGCGGTGTCGCGACTGGCGCACCTGATGAATCTGCCGGTGTCTGCCGAGATGCTGCGTAATACGGGCGGGTCGGTTGTGCCGGCGGCGTATGAGGACTATCTGACAGCGGTTGGGTATATGCAGCGCTACGACAAGGCGGGGAATCTTGACCTTGCGGTGGCCTCGTTGCAGAAGGCGCTTGCGACCGATCCGGGATTTGCGCTCGGACATGCGGAGCTTGGCGAGGCCTACAGAGTGAAATATCAGTTGGATAAGAACCAGCACTGGCTTGAGGAGGCACAAGAGAATCTTAAGAAGGCGGTGCAGCTCGACAGCAAGATGCCTGCAGCCTACGTGACACTGGGGCGCATCCATGACACGACGGGGAAGAGAGATCTCGCGCTGCAGGAGTTCCAGCACGCGCTCGATCTTGACCCGAGAAGTGCATTGGCAATGAGGGGATTGGCGCGCGCGTATGAGAGGTCAGGTCGCGTTCCAGACGCTGAGGCTGCGTATAAGAAGGCGGTTGCGTTGCGGCCCGATGACTGGGAGGGCTACAACCTTATAGGAAACTTCTATGACCGGCAGAGCCGATTTGCGGAGGCCATCACTGCGCTGAAACGAGCCATTGAACTTACGCCGGACAATGCCGAGGTGTATCTGAATCTGGGCGCCACGTATGTGGATTCGGGCGATGCCAAGGCTCTTGCCGCGGCGGAACAGGCGCTGAAGAAATCAATCGAGTTGGGACCAACGTATCCTGCTTACGCCAACCTCGGAAGTCTCTACCTTTCCCAGCAAAAGTATGCAGAATCTGCTGCAGCCAATGAAAAAGCTCTCAAGCTAAACGAGAACGACTACCTGGTTTGGAAGAACTTGTTGATTGCTTACGAGTGGCTTAAGGACGAGGCGAATGGAGAGAGGGTGCGGAAGCGAATCGTCCCTCTGCTTGAACAGGCTACGCAGTTGAAGCCGCAGGACGCGGGCGCGAGATCATTGCTTGCGTTAATGCAGGCAAAGGGCGGAATGAAGGACAAGTCGCTGGAAGGGGTTCAAACGGCTCTGGCGCTGGCTCCAGACGACCCAACTGTAGGTGTAAACGTTGCGGATGTATATGAAATAAACGGGGATCGCAAGCAGGCCGTACGGTATCTTGAGAGAGCGTTGCACAACGGTTATTCTCTGGACCAAGTCAAAGGCGATCCAGATATCCAGAGAGTGCTTCACGACCCGGAATTCCACGCAGGTAAACCGCAACTATAAACCGACAAAAAACGAAACTAAGGAGAATTGCGTGTCGAAGATTGTTGTTCATCTCACAAGCTCGGGCGATCCTGTGGTGATTATGATGCTGCAGACTGATACGCTGCAGTTTGTCGCAGATGTTGCTGGGACGTTCACCAGCAATGATTTGAGGTATTTCTGCCCTCCCCTCCCCCATAGTAAGGCGCTCAGTGCAGGAGAAATCTGGCCGCACGTGAAGGACTATCCGGAGGGAACGGAGCCGAATCCGTATGCCGCCGGGAAAATATGTATCTTTGGCTGGGCGGCTGACGCTCAAGTGCAAGAAAATTTGTTGGCTGCGCCTGGAACGATCCATGTGGACAGTGGGACGGAAGGATAGACCGACAGAAGTTTTGGGTGATGAAAAGTAGGTCTCTGATGGTGGGATGTGGCTAATCATGTGGCAACGTGGCTGGTTGCGGGCCACGTTGCCGCCACGCCGCTATAGGGGAATGCTGTGGATAAGTGTTTCCGGGTCTCGTATCCTAGAGGGGATGCCCCTGTACGGTTGTGGGCGAAATCCAGCCAAGGAGATGGGAATGAGTACAGAGTCGGTGAAGAAGACGAAGGCACCCGCGAAGCCACGGAAGGTCGCGGCCAAGAAGGCAGTTGTTGCCGAAACGCCGGTAGCGGCGGTCTCGCATGACGAGATTGCGAAGCTGGCAGAGAGGTTCTGGATTGAGCGTGGATGGCAGGATGGCTATGCCGAGCAGGATTGGCTCCGCGCTGAGCAGGAGTTGAGCGGGGCAGCTTCTTAGGATTTGAGATTCGTTGCGATTGAGCGATTGCTTGCTGGTGTTTGTTGCCCTCTCCGGGATGGAGGGGGCATTTTTATTGGCCTGCTATTGGTTTGAGGCGGAGCGCGGCGAGGATGGCTGGAAATGAGACGGCGGCGGCGCGGCGCGGCGACTGTCGGCCGGAGTGGAGGGCGATGGGTGATCGGCTTTGCTGTTCGAGCCAGAGAGAGCCTGAGTCGCCGGGTTCGCTGAGGGTGTAGCCGGTGGGGTAGGCGGGGTCGGCCTGGATGATGATGTCGGTGCCTGAGATGGAGAGGACGATGCCCTCGGTGACACCACTGGCAGCACCGGATTTGATGACCCGCATACCGACGGCGGGCTGGGCAGGGGCCGAGGCGGGGCCGATGCCGAGCTGGTAGTTGATACCGGTTTGACCTACGTCGAGACGGGCGGCGGCGCAGTCGAGGGTGGGGTTGGCGCGAGTGGATTGGGTGAGGGCGATTCGGTTGGCAGGGGACTGGGCGGCGGGCTGGTAGATGGGCTCGTCGGTGGCATAGGGTTGGGAGTTGGGGTTGCAGAGGACGTGATAGGCGCTGAGGAGCCAGAGGGTGCCGGTGCCGTCGGCGTCGGAGGCTGCGGCGATGTAGCCGAGGGTTCCGGGCTCTGCGATGCGGGCGTTGAAGATACTGGTGCCTGCGATGAGCGGGCGGAAGGCAAGGTCAGGGTTGGACATTGGGATCGGTCCACATGGGCGATGGCTGGGCTTCGAGGTCCTGGGACTGCTGGGCCGTGAGTGCGGGCATGAAGTTGAGGCCGGTGTGCTGTTCGATCCACTGGATGGATTGGAGGTACTGCTCGAGATGGTAGGGGGATTTGTAGGTGGAGACGTTGGGCATGACGAAGGCGATGGACTTCCAGTGGGTGTCGACTTTGACGATGACGATCTTGTAGAAGTGGGTCGGGACGCTGACGGCGTCCTTGCCGATGGTCCAGTATTTGATGGTGCCGTCGGCGGTCTGGCGGTTGTCCTCTTTGGGGTCGTAGAAGATGGGACCGGTGAACTCCCAGGCTTCGGTGTAGGTGTCGACCCATTTGCGGGTCTGGGCTTCGAGAGACTTCCATGCGTCGCGGTTGAGGTGGGGAAGCTGTGGGGCCATGTTCGACATGTAGAAGGTCTGGTTCTGGAGGGTTTGATCTTTGCCTTGATCGGCGGCGGGGGCCTGGTGTCCCTGGTCGTATCCGGAGTGGGCGTAATCGGCGGGGGTGGAATGGGGGCCCTTGAGGTCGGGATCGGCGAGGAAGTGGTTGGAGCGGTCGGTGTCGGTGCCAAGCTGGGTGGCGGTGACGTGCTCGCAGACCCAGAGGGGGATCTTGTCGAGGGAGCTGTGCTCGAGGACGTAGCCCTGGCGGAAGATGAACTCGGTTGGGCCGAGTTGATCGGAGGTTTTCTCGGGCATGCCTTTGAAGCAGAGGGTAGCGGCCAGTTGTTTTTGCTGGCCGGTGAAGCCGGCCTCCGGGGCTATGTAGCGGGAGCCGATGGCGGGCTTGGCGTGCGGCTGCTGGTGGGTGGCGCAGCCGGTGGCGAGGAGCAGGAGGATGGGGGCCCAGGGTATGGCTCTGTTTCGCATAGGGACTTCCCCTCTTTTGGTTGTCGCTTCGTTTATAGAGGGGATTGGGGCTGAGGCCAAGCTATTTCTGTGAGGGTGCGCTAGGATTTTTTTATGAGGGGAATATTGGTGAGGGGGGCG
>Ga0193753_10002595_pt1 | contig 14068 bp, 9 predicted proteins | sample H1c2metaG_FD_144925 | JGI IMG/M metagenome (GOLD analysis project Ga0193753, IMG submission 144925) | Soil microbial communities from a riparian zone of the East river system, Colorado, United States - H1c2 | ecosystem: Environmental > Terrestrial > Soil > Riparian zone | place: USA: East River... | reverse complement strand
GTCAACGATCCGGTCGAGGATGTCAGCAGCAACAATGACTGGTCGGTGGTGCGCGTCTACAACCTCAAGACCGGCGGCTGGGGCGGCAGGCTTTATCCCGTTCAGGGCTTTATCGGTGCGGGACACAGAGAAACGGGTCTTCCCGATCTGACCGCGGATAGCGCCGGCGCCGGCCTGGGCGCCACCGCCCTGGTTGGAGAAATAAACTAGCCGCACCAGAGACTTGATTTTATTCCTGCGCTATTCTGCCTCGCCCCACTGGGAGCCTGTCGGGACAAGGAATATGGTCCCGCGCCCGGCCTGTTGGGTACCGCGTAAACTTAGGACGCCAAACCAGGAACAAGGGCCGCGTTTTCCTTCGATGCAAAACCGCACCCATCCGTGACCGCCTATCAGCCTGACTCGGGACTGACGCCAGAATCGTTGGTGGAACGCCATGGCAGTGATCCCTTGGCGGTGACGCCCGAGGGCGATGGGGAACCTACCAAATCGCCTGCCAATGATCGCCGCAACATGTGCGGCCTCATGCTGGGGGCGATGGGCGTTGTGTTCGGCGACATCGGCACCTCGCCGCTTTACGCGTTGCGCGCCACCGTATTGGCCACGGAAGGCGGCCTGCCCAATCACGTTGCGGTCATGGGCTCGCTCTCCATGATCTTCTGGGCCCTGATCCTGGTGGTGACGGTCAAGTATGTCCTGATCATCATGCGCGCCGACAATAATGGCGAAGGCGGCACCTTGGCGCTCGCGGTGCTGGCGCATCGCTCGCCCGGCATGACGCGAAGGATCAAGGCCACCATCGGCGTCGGCGCCATTGTCGGCCTGGCACTGTTCTTTGGCGACGGCATGCTGACCCCCGCCATCACCGTTCTGTCCGCGGTGGAAGGCCTGAAAGTGGAAAGCAACGCCTTCGCGCCGCTGGTGGTGCCGCTGGCGCTGGTGATCCTGGTCAGTCTATTCCTGCTCCAAAGCCGCGGCACCCACAGACTGGGCCGGCTGTTCGGACCCATAATGGTGTTGTGGTTTCTCGCGCTGGCCGGATTCGGGCTGGCATCCCTGGTCGAGACCCCAGGCATCCTGACGGCGATCAATCCCTGGTATGCGATTTTGATGTTCCTGCACGCGCCCTGGGTAGCGTTCGTGTCGCTGGGTGCGGTGGTTCTGGCGGTGACGGGTTGCGAGGCGCTGTATGCCGATATGGGCCATTTTGGGCGCAAACCCATCCAATATGCCTGGCTGTTCGTGGCGCTGCCCGCGTTGATGCTGAATTACTTCGGCCAGGGCGCGGCATTGCTGCGCCATCCTGAGCAGGCGGACATCGCCTTCTTCTCCGTCATTCCGCACTGGGCGCACATGCCGATGGTGCTGCTTGCGACCCTGGCCGCCATCATCGCCAGTCAGGCCGTGATCACCGGGGTCTTTTCCATGACCCAGCAGGCGGTGCAGCTGGGCCAGTTGCCGCGCATGGAAATCCGCCACACCAGCGCCACCGACTATGGGCAGATATTCGTGCCGCGCATGAATGCCTTCCTGGCCGTGGGCGTGGTGTTGATCGTGCTGATCTTCAAGAACTCGGGCGCGCTGACCGCTGCCTATGGCATCGCGGTCACCGGCGTCATGGTGATCGACACCTTCAACGCCGGGATCGTGGCGGGCAAGCAATGGCGCTGGGCGCCGGTTCTGACGATTTGCCTTTTCGGAGCAATGGGCATCAGTGACCTTCTGTTTTTCATCGCCAACAGCCTGAAAATCCCGGAAGGCGGCTGGTTGCCCTTGTTCATCGCCGCGGGCGTCTTCCTCGGCATGGATACCTGGCGGCGGGGCCGCCGCGTTCATCTGGAAAAAGTCCGCTCGGAATCCCTGCCCTTGTCGCTGTTCATGGAACGCGCGGACAAAAGCACCACCCGCGTGGCGGGGCTGGGCGTGTTTCTGTCATCCCGCACTGACGTGGTGCCGGGCGCACTGCTGCACAATCTCAAGCATAATAAAGTGCTGCATGAACGCGTTGTCATCGTCAATGTGACGGTCGATGACACGCCCATGGTCTCGCCTGCCCAACGGCTGGACGTGGAAAAGCTGGGCAAGGGTTTCTATACGGTGCGGGTGCATCACGGCTTTTTCGAAACCCCCGACGTGCCACAGGCGCTGCGAGAGGCGCGACGCTTCGGCCTGGCGCTGGACATGGACACTGCCACCTTCTTCATCGGACGCGAGACTTTGGTGCCCGCCGAACATTCTGAATTGGGCTCGATAAGAAACTGGCTCTATCGCGCCATGGCGGGCGCGGCGCTGTCGCCTGCGCGCTTCTATCACCTGCCGCCCAACCGGGTGGTGGAATTGGGCACGCAGATCACGATTTGATGGCGGCTTCTTTGAAAAAAGACGAGAAGGTTCCTTTCCGGCGCACGCTTTCGCTCAGCTTCGGCGCGCTGGGCGTGGTGTATGGCGACATCGGCACCAGCCCGCTCTACGCCATGCGCGAATCCGCCCTCGCTGTGGGCGGGCATACCGCCAGTACGGCGGCAGTGTATGGCGCGGTCTCGCTGATCTTCTGGGCATTGATGATCGTGGTGACGCTGAAATATGTCGTCTTCATCATGCGCGCCGACAATAACGGCGAAGGCGGCGTGATGGCGCTGGCGGCGCTGGCGCACCGCGCCCCGGTGTCGCGCCCCGCCAAGACGGCGATCGGCGTCGCGGCGCTGCTGGGCCTGGCGCTGTTCTATGGCGACGGCATGCTGACCCCCGCCATTTCGGTGCTGTCGGCGGTGGAAGGCATTGGCGTATCGGACGCCTTCAAGCCCTGGATCATGCCGCTTACCCTGGTGATCCTGGTGGGGCTGTTCCTGGTGCAGAGTCGCGGCACCGGCAAGATCGGCAAGGTGTTCGGCCCCGTGATGGTGCTGTGGTTCCTCGTGCTGGCGGTGCTGGGGGCCATCGCCATCGCGCGGGAGCCGCAGATCCTGTTCGCCGCCGATCCGCGTTATGCCCTTGCCCTGTTCGCGACCGAGCCCTGGACCGCGTTTGTCGCGCTGGGCTCGGTGGTGCTGGCGGTGACGGGCTGCGAGGCGCTTTATGCCGATATGGGCCATTTCGGCGCCAAGGCGATCCGCTGGGCCTGGCTCTATTTCGCCTTTCCCGCGCTGGTGCTGAATTATTTCGGACAAGGCGCGCTGCTGCTCTCCGATCCCGGCGCCGCGCCGTTCCTGTTCTATGCGCTGGTGCCGGGCTGGCTGCATTTTCCCATGGTGGTGCTGGCCACCATCGCCACCATCATCGCGTCGCAGGCGGTGATCTCGGGTGTCTTCTCCATCACCCGCCAGGCGGTGCAACTGGGCCAGCTGCCGCGCATGGAAATCCGCCATACCAGCGAACAGGAGATGGGCCAGATCTATGTGCCCAAAAGCAATGCCATGCTGGCGGTGGGTGTGGTGTTGATCGTGCTGATCTTCAGGAGCTCCGAAGCCCTGGCCGCGGCGTACGGCATTGCGGTGACGGGCGTGATGGTGATTTCGACGGTCTTGGTGGCGGTGGTGGCGCGCTATCGCTGGAACTGGAAACGCTCCACGGTAATCGCCGTCTTCGGTACCTTGGGCCTGATCGATGTCGCCTTCATGGGCTCGAACGCGCTCAAGATCGGGCAAGGCGGCTGGCTGCCGCTGGTGGTGGCGGGCGCCACCTTTGTGGTGATGGACACCTGGCGGATGGGGCGGCGGGCGCATCTGGATGCGATGCGTGACAGTGCCCTGGCATTGGACCTGTTTCTGGATCGGGCCGACAAGTTCAGCCAGCGTGTCGCCGGCACCGCCGTATTCCTGTCGCCGCGCCTGGACGCCGCGCCGAACCCACTGCTCCACAGCCTCAAGCACTACAAGGTGCTGCATGAGCGGGTGGTGATCTGCGCTGTGACAGTGGCCGATATGCCCTATGTCTCCAAGGCCAAACGAGTCACGGTGGACAAGCTTGGCAAGGGCTTTTTCGCGGTGCGCATCTCCTATGGTTTCTTCGAGACCCCCGATATTCCAGAAGCCCTGGCGCTGGCGCGCAGCCAAGGGTTGGCGCTGGAGCCGGACGCCACCACCTATTTCCTGGGACGCGAGACCTTGGTGCCGGGCGAAAAGCCCAGCATGAAAAGCTGGCGCGTGAATTTGTATATGTGGCTGGCGTCCAACGCGCTGTCGCCGGCTCGCTTCTATCACCTGCCGCCGGGGCGGGTGGTCGAGTTGGGGACGCAGGTTTCGATTTAATCCACACTCCCTCTTCGTCGTCGCCCGTCTCGTCCGGGCGATGACAATTTGACGGATCAGTCCAGCGCGTAGACGATCGCTTTCAGATATGCACTCTCCGGCAGCAGCGGATGCACCGGATGGTCCGGCCCGGCGCCGGCCTGGCGGATCATCGCGGCGCGGCGGCCTGTCCGCAACAATCCTTGCGCGCATTCCTGTGCAAAGCGTTCGGGAGGAATATTATGCGAGCAGGACGCCACCATCATCAGGCCGCCCGGCGCCGTCACTTCCGCCGCCAGCCGCGCCAGCTTGCGATAGGCCTTGGCCCCAGGCTCCAGATCCTTCTTCGACTTCACAAAAGGCGGCGGATCGGCCAGCACAACATCGAAGCTCTCGCCGGCCGCTTTCAGCCGCTCCAGTTCCTCGAACACATCGGCCTTGACCGCCTGGATCTTCACGCCGTTGGCGCGCGCACTTTCCTCCGCGATGGCCAGCGCGGGCGCGCTGCTGTCCAGGCAAATGACTTCTTTCGCGCCGGCCTTCGCCGCCAGAATTCCGAAGCCGCCGGTGTAGGAATAGGCATCGAGCACTGTCTTGTCCTTGGCGAATCCGGCGATGAAGGCGCGGTTATCGCGCTGGTCATAGTACCAGCCGGTCTTCTGCCCTTCCGCCAGGTCGGCGATATAGCGCGCGCCGTTCTCCTCGACCGCGATGCGGTGACCTTCGCCCTTCACCGTCTTCACATAAGAGTCCAACCCTTCCAGCGCGCGCGAGGGCGCGTCGTTGCGCAGCACGATTGTCTTGGGCTTGAGCACGATATCCAGCGCTTGTACCAGCGTATCGATCTGCCGTTCCATGCCCGCAGTGCCAACCTGCACCGTCAATGTGTCGTCGAAGCGGTCGATCACCAGCCCGGGCACGCCATCGCCTTCGGCGTGAAGCAAGCGGTAGAAAGGCTTGTCATAAATCGCGCTGCGCAGGGCCAGCGCCCGCTTCAGCCTTGCGGTAAAAAAATCGCGATCGATCGCCACGTCGCAATCGTCGGACCACAGTCGCACCGCGATCAGGCTCTTGGAATTGAAATAGCCGGTGCCGAAGGCGCGCCCATCCTCGCCGCGTACATTGACTACCGCACCCGGCGCAATCGCCTTGGCCGCTTCATCCATGCGAATTTCATTGGAAAATATCCAGGGCGAGCCCGTGCGGGCGCGACGCCCTTTGGGCAGAATGATGCTTTTTCTCGACATGGCGCAAACCTGTACAGCCCTCTTGCGCCGGGGTCTATGCCGTCCTTAGATGCGTGCCTTATTTCGCGAAAAGGAACGCCAGCATGGCCGTCGACGGCAAGTGGGAAATCACCATCAATTCGCCCCTGGGCGCACAGAAAGCCCAATTGGACATCGCCACCAATGGCACCGCCCTGACCGGCACCCAGACCGCGCAACAGGGTTCCGGTCCGCTGGAAAATGGCAAGGTCGACGGCAGCACTGTCAGCTGGTCGGCCAAGATCACCAGCCCCATGCCGCTGACTCTGGATTTCACCGGAACGGTCGAGGGTGACAAACTGTCCGGCAGCGTCAAGGCCGGCTCCTTCGGCTCATTTCCCTTCACGGGCAACCGGTCCGCCTGATATAGATGCGTGGTATTTGAAGGGGCAGCCGCAAACTTAAAGCCGCGGCTGCCCTTTTCCTTTGGAGCCGGATTTGAAGATTCACCGCGAGGGCTATCCGTTTATCGCTATTTTCGCGGCGATTAACCTGCTGGCGTTCCTGCTGTCGGCATGGCTGGGCTGGCTGCTATTGCCCGTCACCGTCTGGTGTGTCGCCTTCTTCCGGGACCCCGATCGCAAAACACCTCAGGAGCCTGGCCTGATCATCTCTCCCGCCGATGGCAAACTGCTGCCGGTGGTGGAGGCGGTGCCGCCTGCCGAACTGGGAATGGGGAGTGCGCCCCGCCCGCGACTTTCCATCTTCATGAACGTGTTCAATGTGCATGTGAATCGCAATCCGATATCGGGCAATGTGATTGCGCGGTCTTATCGCCCCGGCAAATTCTTCAATGCCAGCTTCGACAAGGCCAGCCTGTACAATGAACGCATGTCCATCCGCCTGCGCCCGGAAGGCGAAAGCGGCGAGAGCCGCGATCTGGCGATGGTGCAGATCGCGGGCCTGGTCGCGCGGCGGATTGTCTGCGAACTGGTACAGGGAGAGGGGGTGCGCCGGGGTGACAGATTTGGCATTATCCGCTTCGGCAGCCGGGTTGACATCTATTTGCCGCCGCGCACCGAGATTCTGGTCGCGTCCGGAATAACGACGCGGGCGGGCGAAACCGTGCTGGCCCGCTTCTTATAAGTGGAAGAGGATCATTTGCATCCGCCGGACCGTATTTCCCGCCGCAAGCGCGCCCGCCAGATCGTAGCGGCACGGCTGGAACGGCTGGAAGATCTCAGCATCGGCAAGCTGGTGCCTTCCAGCCTGACCTTGCTGGCGCTCGGCAGCGGCATCACCGCCATCCGCTTTGGGCTGGCCGATCAATGGGCCACGGCCGTCAGCTTCGTGATCTGCGCCATGATCCTGGACATGCTGGACGGCCGCGCCGCACGCCTGCTGGGCGCGGACAGCCGGTTCGGCGCACAGCTTGACAGTCTGGCCGACCTGGTCAGTTTCGGTGTGGCGCCCGGCATCATCATGTACATGTGGAGCCTGAAAGAGATGGGCGATGCCGGCTGGATTGCCGCCCTGATCTTCTGCGCCTGCGCCGCCATTCGCCTCGCCCGCTTCAATGTCGAAAGCGTGCGCGATGAAGGCGCCACCAAGGGCAATCCTTATTTCACCGGCCTGCCGACACCGGCAGCGGCCTGCATGATGCTGCTACCGCTTCTGGTCTCGTTCCAATGGGACGGTCCGTTGGTGCGCCAGCCATGGATATCGGCGATGGTGATCGCCATCACCTCGATATTGATGGTGAGCCGCCTGCCCACACCCTCGATCAAATATATGAAGCTGCAGCGCCAGCATCGCATCCTGGCGGCAACCTGTTTCGCGGTCCTGGCGGCGCTGTTGATTGCCTGGCCCTGGGCCACCATGACCGTGGGCCTGTTGATCTATATCGCGTCCATTCCGTTCGCGATTTTCGCGCATCATCCGCGATACGCTGCCAAACAGATATCCTAGCTGCAGCGCGAACGTTTTTTGGTCGCTCCGGCTCCGCCTGCGCTCCTCGCGATCATGACCCACCATCCCCGGTATGCCACCAAGCCAGTACCTTAGCGCGGATCGCGAACGGTTTTTTATGGTCGCTCCGTCCATACGCTGTCGCTATGGACCGCCTACGCTCCTCGCGATTATCGCGCGTCATCCGCGATACGCTGCCAAACAGATATCCTAGCGGCATCGCGAACGGTATTGCGGTCGTTCGTCCGCGCGCGTTCTTCGGATCCATCTGCGCTCTCCTGCGATCGCGTCTGCCAATGCAACATGTTCCAATTTGGAACAGATGCGCCAAACATGGAAGTTGGTTAATTTGCGCGGGGCGCGGCGCGAAAGCCCCTTTTAAGATTTGCCGGGCAAAGTCCGGCCGGACCGGGGCTTCATGACATCGGATAATCCCATCTGGGTAACAGATCTGCAGACGGATGCGGAGCGCGAGACGCGTATCCATGTCGCATTGCTGCGTGGGGTGGTGGAAAACCTGAAAAGAAATCGCCTGGTTGTGCCGATTTTCGGCCTGGCGAGTTGCGCCATGTTTACGCAATGGATGGGTCTCGAGCGCCTGGCAGGCTGGTATATTCAGATGCTTGTGGGCCTGGTCCCTCAGTTCATCGTCCTTGCCAACTTTCCGCAAGCCACACTGGCCGGCGAAGACATGCGCAAATGGACCCGGCGCGTCGCCGTGGCCAATCTGTTCTTTGTCGCCAACTGGGCATCTCTGGGCCTTTGGTTCTGGGCCAGCGGCAACAGGAATTCCAACCACATCATGGTCGAGTTGCTGCTGGCAGCGAGCCTTGCGGCACATGCCGCCAACACCGGCGCATGCCGCGCCATCTCACGCCCGGCAGTGTGGCTCTACCTGGTGGTGTTGATGGGCATACCGCTGCAAGGGCTTTTCCTGCCAGAGACATTCACCCGCTGTGCCGTGATGTCCTTGTCGGCGCCACTGTATGTCGGGTTCATAATCCTGATCATCCGGCGCAACAGTGCGCGCGCCCGCGCGACGATTGTCCTGGCCCAGGAGCGCGATTCCCTGATGGCCGAACTGGTGATCGCCAAGCTGAAATCCGACCGCGGCCGCGAACAGGCGGAAGCCGCCAGCCGGGCCAAGTCGCAATTCCTGGCCAATATGAGCCATGAGTTGCGCACGCCCCTGAATGCGATTCTCGGATTCTCCGAAATCATCTCCAGCCGCCTGTTTGAAAAGGATACGGCGCGCACGGTGGAGTATGCCGGCCTGATCCACTCCTCGGGCCAGCATCTCCTTGCCCTTATCAATGACATTCTCGATCTGGCCAAGATCGAGGCAGGGCGATGGCAGCTGGTGGAAAGGGAGCTGGACTTGCGTCACATCGCCGAGGACGCGCTGCTGCAGGTGATGTGGCGCGCCAAGAGCAACAATCTCGTTCTGGAAAACGCCATCGACCCCGGCCTTGAGACGGTTTATGCCGATGAACGCGCCATCAAGCAGATCCTGCTCAATCTTCTATCCAATGCCGCGAAGTTCACGCCCGCGAACGGCAAGATCACGGTTTTTGCCTTGCGCCATTCAGACGGCGGCATGCTGCTGGGGGTCAGCGATACCGGTGTGGGTATCGCACCCGAGGATCAGGCCAGGGTGTTTGACAGTTTCGGACAGGGCAAGCACGACGTCGCCGTCGCCGAAAAAGGCACCGGCCTGGGGCTGGCGATCGTCAAGGGCCTGGCGGAAGCCCATCACGGCCAAGTCCATCTGGAAAGCCAGGTGGGAAAGGGTACTTGCGTGACGCTGCATCTGCCAGCCGTGCGTGTGCGGCCGCGTGGCAAAAACACCGGCGACCAAAATACCGCTGAGCTGATCCATTTCGTCGCCTAGCAGCCCAGCATCAACCAGCCTTGCGCAAGGCGCCTTCCTGGCGGTGCGTTAAAGCATGGATGAACCCCAACTTCTCGATCACCTTGGGTGACAGCAGAAAAGGATAAAGGTCGGTCAGTCCCATGCTGCGGTTCAGACTGTTGGTGGCGAATTCGATGGGCAGCCAGGCATCGATCAACTGGTCCCAGCGCCGGGTGGCATAGGGATCGAAATCAATCGCCGCGGCTATGTGCCCGCGCGCCGCACGCGGCTTCACCTTCATGCCGAAGGCGCCTGCCGTTTCCAGTGTATCGACGATGTGCAGATAATGCGCCCAGGTTTCGGCGAAATCCTCCCAGGGATGGGTGGTGGCGTACATGCTGATGAAGCTGTCCTGCCAGCCGGGCGGCGCTCCCTCGTCATAGTGCCGCTTCAATGCCTCGGCATAGTCGAGCTCATCGTTGCCGAACAAGGCACGGGATGAATTCAGGATGGCGGGATCGCTCGCCACCAGCCGGTCCCAGAAATAATGTCCGATCTCATGGCGGAAATGCCCCAGCAAAGTGCGATAAGGCTCGCCCATCTCGCCGCGCACTTTTTCGCGCGTGGCGTCATCGGCTTCCTTCAACGCCAGGGTGATCAACCCCTTGTCATGGCCCGTCATCACCCCCGAGGCGTGGGTCTCCGGCGGGTCGGCGAGGAAATCGAACGCCAGGCCGTGCTCCGGATCGTCGCTGCGGTCTTCCAGCGGCAGGCCCAGCCGCAACAGGGAATAGAACAGCCGGTGCTTGGCGGTTTCGATCTTGCGCCACAACGCATCATTGCCCGGCACCGAAAGGTCGGGGACCACCCGATTGTGGCGGCAGGCGGCGCAGAAGCCGGTCTCGTCCTCGGCCGGCACCATCCAGTTGCACATGCCGGCGTCGTAATTCCGGCAGAATTTATAGGCTTTGCCGGGGGCCGCCAGCACGCGCCAGCCGCCGGCTTCAAGCGGCTCCAGGGCAGAAATGTCTGTTATATCAGTAAGATAGCCCAAGGCCCGGCCACAATTTTCGCAGCGCACATTCTCAAAATACAAAAGCTCGCCACAGCCCTGGCAACTGAACAATTTCATGTGGGAGTCCCCCCTGCGCGCCAGTGGAAACGCCTGTTTTTTAATGACGTTCCGATATGCAGGCCCTGCGGCGTGGCGGCTTGTAGCCGCACCTTCGCAGTTGCGGCATAGTCATTTTTCAAGGGACTTCCCCATGGACCGTCGATGAGCATCCAGGCCGCCCTCCGTCACGTCACCCGCTACCGGTATGACCGGCAAATCACCTTGGGTGCGCAGACTATACGCCTGCGCCCGGCGCCACACACCCGCGCCAAGGTCGTGGCCTATTCGCTGAAGATCGAACCGGAGGAACACTTCCTCAATTGGCAGCAGGACCCGCAGTCGAACTGGCTTGCCCGGGTGGTGTTTCCCGAGAAGACCGACCACTTCACCGTCAGTGTGGACCTGACGGTCGAAATGGATGTGATCAACCCCTTCGACTTCTTCCTGGAGCCGGAGGCGGACAATTTTCCCTTCAGCTATTCCGCCGAACTGAAAGCCGAGCTCGCGCCCTATCTCGCAACCCGCGATGGCGGCCAGGCATTCGATCGCTACCTTGCCGGCATTTCGCGCGACAAGAAACACACCACCAACTTCATCTTCGACCTCAACGCCCAATTGGCGCGCGACATCGGCTATCTGATCCGCATGGAGCCCGGCATCCAGACGCCGGAAGAGACATTGTGCAAGGGCTCCGGCTCCTGCCGCGACAGCGCCTGGCTGCTGGTTCAGCTGCTACGCCATCTGGGTTTGGCGGCGCGCTTCGCCAGCGGCTATCTCGTCCAGTTGAAGCCCGACGTGAAATCGCTGGATGGGCCTTCAGGACCGGAAGAGGATTTCACCGACCTGCATGCTTGGTGCGAAGTCTATCTGCCGGGCGCAGGCTGGGTGGGCCTCGATCCGACCTCCGGCCTGTTTGCCGGCGAAGGCCATATTCCGCTGGCCTGCGCCGCCAACCCGACCCTGGCGGCGCCGATCTCCGGCGCAGTCGAACCCGCCGAAGTGCTGTTCGATTTCGACATGTCGGTGACGCGCGTCAAGGAACCGCCGCGGGTCACCAAGCCCTATAGCGACGAGCAATGGGCCGAGATCGAAAAACTCGGCGATGCGGTGGAGCAGGTTCTCAAGAACCATGACGTGCGCCTGACCATGGGCGGCGAGCCGACCTTTGTTTCGATCGACGACCGGTCCGGTGCGGAATGGCATATCGCGGCCGTCGGCCCCACCAAGCGGGCGCTGGCCGACAAGCTGATCCGCCGGCTGCGCGAACGCTTTGCGCCGGGCGGGATGCTGCATTACGGCCAGGGCAAATGGTATCCGGGCGAAAGCCTGCCGCGCTGGGCCTTCGGTCTTTATTGGCGCACCGACGGCGTGCCGATGTGGAAAAACGCCGCGCGCATCGCACCGGAGCATATCAACCACAAACCGACGCAAGACGATGCCCGGCTGCTGGTGGAAGCGGTGGCGAAACGCCTGGAGCTGGATACGTCCTACACCATTCCCGCCTTCGAGGATTTCTGGCATCACCTGGCGCAGGAACGCGCCCTGGCGGTGAATGTCGACACGCGCGATTCCAAGCTGGAAGACCCCGAACTGCGCGCCCGGCTAGCGCGGGTGTTCGAGCGCGGCCTGACCCAGGCGGTCGGCTATGTCCTGCCGGTGGAAAAAGGCACCACACGCTGGATCAGCGAGCATTGGAAGACCCGCTCCGGCCATCTCTTCCTGCTGCCGGGCGACTCGGCGATCGGTTTCCGCCTGCCGCTGAACTCGCTGCCGTACGTGCCGCCGCAAGCCCGCACCTTCGTGCCGCCGCCCGATCCCTTCGCGCCGCTGCCGCCGCTGCAACGGCCGGACGATGCCGGCCAGGGCTATCGCAACGGCAACGGCCATCTCCCCGACGAAATTCGTCCGGAGAGTTTCAAGCCGGTTGGCGCCGCCATTGTTCCGCTGTCCGGTGAGCCTGCCGTGCGCACGGCCTTGACCGTTGAGCCGCGCGATGGCCGGCTGTGCGTGTTCATGCCGCCGGTGCCATCGGCCAACGATTACTTCACGCTGCTCACAGCGGTGGAAGAGTCCGCCGAGGAACTGGGCGTGGCGCTGCACATCGAAGGCTATCCGCCGCCCTTCGATCCGCGCATCAATGTCATCAAGGTAACGCCCGATCCCGGCGTGATCGAGGTCAACATCCATCCGGCAAAAAACTGGCGCGAGCAGGTGGACATCACCAAGGCGCTTTATGAAGAGGCGGCGGCGTGCCGCCTGTCCGCGGAGAAATTCCAGCTCGATGGCCGTCATACCGGCACCGGCGGCGGCAATCACATCGTGGTCGGGGCGCAGACGCCCCCGGACAGCCCCTTCCTGCGCCGCCCCGACATGCTGAAAAGCATCATCGCCTATTGGCAGAACCATCCTTCACTGTCCTACCTGTTCTCCGGTCTGTTCATCGGCCCGACCAGCCAGGCGCCGCGCCTGGACGAAGCCCGCCATGACTCGCTGTACGAACTGGAAATCGCCTTCGACGAGATTCCGTCGCGCGCCGCCGCCAACGTCCCGCCCTGGCTGGTGGACCGGGTGTTCCGCAATCTTCTGGCCGATTCTTCCGGCAACACCCACCGCACCGAAATCTGCATCGACAAGCTCTATTCGCCCGACGGCCCCACGGGCCGGCTGGGGCTGGTGGAATTCCGCGGCTTCGAAATGCCGCCTCATGCCGAGATGAGCCTGGCGCAATCGCTGTTGCTGCGCGCCCTGATCGCGCGCTTCTGGCGCGAGCCCTATCAGTCCAATCTGGTGCGCTGGGGTACCTCGCTGCACGATCGCTTCATGTTGCCACATTTCGTCTGGGCCGATCTGGTGGATGTGGCCGCGGACATGAACGATCACGGTTTCTCTTTTGATGCGGAATGGTTCCGGCCGCATTGGGAGTTCCGTTTCCCGCTGGCCGGGTCGGTTGCTTATGAAGGCGTGGAATTGCAACTGCGTACCGCGCTGGAACCGTGGAACGTGATGGCCGAGGAAGGCACCCCCGGCGGCACCGTGCGCTTTGTCGATTCTTCGGTGGAGAGACTGGAGGTGAAGGCGACGGGTCTGACCCCAGGCCGCCATCGCGTGTTGGCAAATGGCCGCAGTCTTCCGCTGTGCGCCACCGCGCAGGGCGCGGCTGTGGCGGGTGTACGCTTCAAGGCCTGGAAACCGGCCCATGGCCTGCATCCCACCATCCCGGCGCAGGCGCCTCTGACCGTCGAAATCTGGGACGGCTGGCGCAAGCGCAGCCTGGGCGGCTGCACCTACCGCGTCGCCCATCCCGGCGGGCGCAACTCCGAAATCTTTCCCGTCAATGCCAATGAAGCCGAAGGCCGCCGGCTGGCCCGGTTCGAGCCCATGGGTTTTACCGGCGGGATGTTCGATGCCGCCAGGGAGGAATCCAATCCCGATTTCCCCTATACTTTAGATCTGCGCCGGGGAGCATGAGTTGCCAGGGGAGCACGAGCCGTAAGTGTCGGAAGTCGCAGAACCGGTAATTCCCGCATCGCGCTTTGACGAATTGCGCGATGGTGACGGAAGGATACGGCCGCATTGGCGAGCCTTCGCCCGGACTCTTACCCAGTTGTCACCGGAAGAATTCGATCGCCGCCAGGCATCGGCCCGCGCCACGGTTCAGGACAATGGCGTCACCTATAACGTCTATGACGATCGCAGCGGCCAG